>WBZL01001807.1_pt1 | contig 21620 bp, 23 predicted proteins | sample 5204291 | NCBI WGS metagenome assembly WBZL01 (sample SAMN12344345, study PRJNA552823) | activated sludge metagenome | biome: Activated sludge suspended growth; feature: Nitrification reactor; material: Wastewater; isolation source: activated sludge from nitrification reactor of wastewater...
CTTCACGACGGCCATCGAACGCTGCTTGCAAGATACCCACACCATCCACGCCAAGGCGCTACAGTCCCTATTGACCCTGAACTTCCAAACCTTCCAGAAGATTCAATCGTGACCGCGCACGGTATAGTCGAGCGCAACTTCCGTACCCTGAAAACCACCTTCCTGAAAACTCACCCGATCTTCCTTCCCGTGCAAGGCCGAGCGGACCAAGGCGCATGCCTTCGTGGCAATGCTCGCCATGAAGATCAAGCGGCGGTTTGAAACCGATCTGTACCGGACCTTCGGCAGCACCGAAGACGACCCTGCCGCCATCACTCCGGACGACGCCTTGGTGGCGCTCGGACGATTGACCTATCTCTTCAGCACCGGCCGTAACGGTCAGCGTCACCCGCATTCGCCACACCCGGAAGATCAACAGGCCCAAATCCTCGAGTTCATCGGCCTGTTCTTCCCGCTCAAGGAAAAAGCCGACAAGCTACGCCGCGTAGGCAGGCGCCGATTTCACGGAATTGGATATTTTTTTACTAGAACATATGCTTAATGTATAATTTCGCTGATTGGCTGGAGGAAGATTCGTCCGGGTGGTGACGCTCTGCCGGCAGGCATGGAGTTGTTTTCCTTTTCGGGCATGACTGACTTCTCTTGTAGGGCCTGCACAAATCCTTCGGAGGTCGGTACCGCCTTGGATGAGCAGGAGCACGACCCACACCCTCTGAACCGGAAGGGGCAGCTACGGGGCGTTTGAGAATGATACCGATTGCTCCGCCGCTGCTCTGTGCGCTGACGCACGGACGGCTGCATGCCGTTGGGGCAGCGGGTCCGCGCGCCGGCCGGGCGCGCCTATCCAATGGATGCGAAATAAGTCCTGCCCACGCTCACCCACCCTGGCTAGTATGGTCGGTTGTGGACGAAAAATCTTCTGCGTAGGACTCGGTCATCCCCAGGGAAGATGGCACGGCAAGCCTGCACACCGCGGGCAGCGTGCCTCCGAATTAATTGAGAGAACATGACAATGAATAGCAGCATACTGAATGCCCTGAGTCTGCCCGCATTCATGGTCGACACCCGGCATGTGGTGGTGGCCTGGAATGGTCCGTGCGAGTTGTTGACCGGCATCGCCGCCGCCGATGTCCTGGGCACCAACGATCACTGGAAGGGCTTCTACGATGAGCCCAGACCCTGCCTGGCCGACCTGGTACTGGACAACCTGCTGGCGGACGCTTCGCGCTTCTACAGTCTGCATGAGAGAACGGAATTTGCCAGTGATGGCTACAAGGCGGAAGGCTGGTTCGACGACCTCAAGGGCAAGCGACGTTACCTGACCTTCGAGGCAAAACCGCTGTTCAGCGGCGACAAGATCATTGGTGCGATCGAGGTACTCCAGGACATCACCCGTCACAAGGAGGCCGAGGAGCAATTGAAACTGTCCGCCAGTGTTTTCGAGAACGCCTCGGAAGGGATCGTGATTACCAGTCAGGACAACCTCATCATCTCTGCCAACAGGGCGCTGGAAGGGCTGACAGGCTTTCGCACCGATGAAATGCTCGGCAGGAATCCCAGGCTGTTTGCTTCCCAGTGCCATCCGCGCAGCTTCTTTCAGAAGATGTGGCAAACCCTGCACGAAATCGGCCATTGGCAGGGCGACATATGGAACAGGAAGAAGACCGGCGAAGAGTATCTGGTCCACGCCAACATCAGTATCGTCCGGACGGGCGAATCGGTGACCAACTACATCGGCCTGATGAACGACATCACCGAAGCCAGCCGGACGATGGCAAGAATCGAACACATGGCGCATCACGACTTCCTGACCGGGTTGCCCAACCGCAGCCTGGTGGAAGACCGGATCAGACAGGCGATCGGGCGCGCGGAGCGGAACCGCTCCAGGCTCGCGGTGATGTTCATCGACCTCGACAAGTTCAAGGGGGTTAACGACACCCTCGGCCACGAGGTGGGAGACCTGCTCCTGCAGGAAGTGGCGCGTCGCATCCAGAACTGCCTGCGCGCCACGGACACCGTCTCGCGGCAGGGCGGCGACGAGTTCGTGCTGCTGCTCGAGGATTTCAACGACGAGGCCGATATCACGCACGCTGCCCAAAAGCTTCTGGCCGCGATTGGCAAGCCCTGCCGGATCGACAGGCATACCGTCACCACCACTTCCTCGATAGGCATCGCCATCTACCCGACCGACGGCGAGTCCGTCGCGGATTTGCTCAAGCACGCCGATGTCGCCATGTATCATGCCAAGACTCAGGGACGGAACAATTTCCAGTTCTTCACGGAACGGATCAACGCGCAGGCACTGGAAAAAATGATGGTCGAAAACGCTCTGCGCCAGGCCATCCCCGGTGATCTGTTGCTGCATTATCAGCCGCAGCTCTGCCTGGTCAGCCGGAGCGTACACGGCGCCGAGGCGCTGGTGCGATGGGCGCACCCGGAACTGGGAATCATCAGTCCGGCGCGCTTCATTCCCATCGCCGAAGAGGCTGGCCTGATCTGCACGCTCGGCGAGTGGGTCCTGCAGGAAGCCTGTCGCGTCATGCGCAGTACCGGCATCAACATGTCCGTCAACCTGTCGCCGTTGCAACTCACCCAGAGCGACATCGTGGCGAAGGTGACCGAAGCGCTTGACGGCATGGCCGGTTACCGCCTGACCCTGGAAATCACGGAAAGCGCCTTCATCAACGACTTTGCGGCGACCAAGGCCACGCTCATGGCCCTGAAGAAGATCGGTGTCAATCTCGCCCTGGACGATTTCGGCACCGGCTACTCGTCCCTGTCCTACCTGTACCAACTGCCTTTCGATTACCTGAAGATCGACCAGTCGTTCATCCGGGATCAAAACAACATTCCCATCGTGCTGGCGATCATCGAGATGGCCAACAAGCTTGACATCATGACCGTTGCCGAGGGGGTGGAAACCCTGGAACAGATGGCCTTCCTCGAAGCCAACGGTTGTGATGTCATCCAGGGCTACCATTTCTCGCGTCCGCTACCGCTGGCGGCCTTGACCGACTTTGCGGAAAACCCGCCTTACGAAGTCGCATCGAAGCCACGCATCAAGAAACCGCTCGCGGAGGCCAGCAACCCCTTGCTGGCGTGGTCATTCACCTACGAGACGGGGGACACCTCGATCGATGCTCAGCACCAGGAACTGATCCGCATCCTCAACCGATTTGACGCCAGCACGCATTCGGGCGACAAGAAGAGCGAAACGAGAAAGGTGATGAAGGCGCTGATCGAGTATGTGCGCAGCCACTTTTCATTCGAGGAGGACCTCATGCACGAACACGCTTATCCGGACAGAGGAGAGCACCAGGCGCAGCACCTGCAACTGGCCGACGTACTGTCGAGCTACGACCTGCAACTGAAGGCCAACCCGCAGATCGACCTGCGACAGTTGGTGATATCGCTGCATGCCTGGCTGGTGCAGCACATCCATTCCAGCGACCGAAAACTTGGAAAATTCCTGAAGAAACGCGGCGTGTCGGCGATACAGGGGCCGTAGCCCAGGTCACCGATCTGGCCCGTGGACCCGTCGATTCAAAAGCACTCCCGTGATCGAAAAGGATTTCGAGGCCTGCAGACCCGTGTCCACCCGAAACGCCGGCAGCGCAAACACCAACGGAGGTCTGTAACGTTCCGCTCCCCACCGCACCGAGCGCAGCAGTTCAGATACAAGCTACAGAAGAGCCGATCCATCGCCAGGTAGAGCGAACCGCGTGGGCCCTGCTGCTTGCCCGGATTTATGAGAACTTCCCGCAGTTCCGTCTGAAGTGAGGCGGCGAGATCCGGATCATCTCCTTCCTCACCGAGAGTTCATCCGACCGCAAGGTTCTTTCACATATGGGCGAGCTTTCTTAGAAGCTTAGAAGCACGACTGCTACCAGGGAGGCAGCGGGTTCGACGCTTGACAAGATTCCCTCCCATCCGGCTGACTCCGGGCATTGCAGCAGTCGGGCAATGCGGCGTCACCGAATGAAGACACCCAGGGGAAGCATAAGAGCTGCGGCGGACAGGGGCAACCGCGAAATCACCCCTGCGTCAGAGACGCAGACTGAGATCCATGATTTCCGGATCGTCGGTCATCGACACGCTGAAACCTAGTACATCCATGGTTACGACCATTCCATCGTTCTCACTCAACACTTGCCTGACGATGCGCTTCAAGTGGTGTCCATGCGCGGCGTCGAGCAATTGCCGCATGATTTCCGAGCCGATTCCCTGACCAGCGTAGGCGTCCGCGACGGCAACGCTGTACTCGCCGGTCGCCTCATCCACGATGACGCTAAGCGCTTCCGGATAAGTCCTCCGACTTATGCGCGTTATACTTTCCTCCCACATCCCGAAAGCCTCGCCCTGTCCCGCAAAGCCAAAACACTGACGCTCACCGATGAGGAACGCGGCCAACTCAAGCAGATAGACGAGCGGGGCAGCGACTGGCGCGAACGTCGGCGAGCGCGGACCATCCTTCTCCTCGATCAGGGACTGTCGATCGATGCCGTCGTGACCCAGCAAAAGATTCACCAGGAGACCGTGGCCTGCCACAGGGATGCTTGGCTGGTTCGAGGCTTTGCCGGACTACGGGACCTGCCGCGCAGTGGCGCCCCGCGCAAGCTATCGGAAACCCTTCGGCAGGTGCTCTGCGCCTGGGCACAGGATGAAGCCTGTACGGCCCCTCAGTTGAGAAGCCGCCTGTCAGAGGAGCAGGGTGTACAGGTGTCGGTGTAGCTGGTGCAAAGCGCCTTGAAAGAGCAGGGCTATGTCTGGAAAAGGACCCGGCACAGCCTAAAAAACGAGACGAAGCCAAATTTCGGGGAGCCCAGGCAGAAATAGAAGAATTGCTTGAAAAATCAAAGCGTGGTGAAATGGGGCTGACCTACCTGGATGAAGCGGGCTTTGCGCAGGCGCAGCCCAATCGGAGCGCATGGACCGAAACAGGAGAGGTTCACCGCATTACGGCCGAGCGCGGGAAGCGCCTGAATGTGCTGGCCGCGTTGATCTCGAGGGGGGAGTTGTTCACGGCCAAGTTCTGGGAGACCACGACCGCGGCGCTCCTTGGAGGTTTCCTGGGTCTCCTTCTGGAAAGCGTCGGCAGACCCTTGACGTTCATTCTGGACAATGCGTCCATCCACCAGGCCAAGGCCATCCAGCCCCTGCTGGCTCTCCTGAAGCAGAAGGGACTCACGCTTTACTTCTTGCCCCCTGACAGCCCAGAACTGAACCGCGTTGAGAAGCTCTGGCACAAGATGAAGTACAAGATGAAGTACGAGTGGATGGCCTTCAAAGCCAGGAACGCTCCGACACTTCAGGCCAACGTCGACAAAATTCTGGGCGGCTTCGGCTCCGATTATCGGATGACTTTTTGCTGAGCGCTTACGACAAAGCGGCAGTCAGAAGAGCGCTGCCACCGGCAATGGCCATCGCCAACCCTCCGATGCCGCCGGCAACCCAATAGACCATCCCCGCCTGAAGCAAAGCGACCATCACAACCGCAACAAGCCTCGTTCTCATCCAGGCGTTCCTACCTGATCCTTTAGGTGATTTCCGCAAAACGCCATACCAATAGTCATGATGGTAGGCTGGACTCATGGCCAGCAATACAAGCCTTGCGGTATCTTGATTCCGAGAAATCGCCTTAGCTTCCGCAATACGCTTCCCTCGGATTATCGTCTACCAAAGGGCGGGGTCTCATGTTATCAGTATATTCCGCCTCCTGAACGCCTATGTTCCAGAAACTGGGCCGGTGACCGAAAACCGAGGTCGAGTGCAGGCGCTTGTGGTTGTATGTGGTTGTAATCAGGTGCCTTGGGAGATGGAAAGTGCAGTGACACCGATAGGTCAGTTGGACGACTTCATCCCGTTTCTGCATCTGCCAGGGCTGTGGTCGCTGTGGCTGGCTGGCAGGCTGTCCGCTAACGTATGGCAGCCTATACGCGCCGTCGATCGCGTGTTCTGGGCACGTGGATGCTGTCCATTCTGTCAGGACACCGGCGCTATTCGCACGTCTCGACCCTCCGCGGCGATGGGGTAAATCCGGGCTTGCTGGAGAGGAGCAGAGTCGTTTCCGAGGACGTCCTTCGCATGGAGTTGCTACGGATTCCGGAAGCTGCCGGGATGACTTGGCTCTCATCTCGACGAGAGCACGGCGGCGCTGCTGGACGCCGTTTCATCCTTGGCGGGAAGATCCAGGGGGGCAACGTCTGTCCCGCATCTATGCGGAAGGCAACTTCGAGAAGGCGGAACGCCTCATCGGAAGGTTTCCACCCTACGACAGCGCAGCGTCTCGAACAGGCAGATGGCGGCGGCGGCGGCGACGTTCAGTGACTCGGTGGCGCCAGGCATCGGGATATGCAATCGCTGGTCAGTCGCAGCCAGCACGGCAGGCCGGATGCCAAGACCCTCGCTGCCAAAGACCCAGGCCAGCGATCCCTGCAGATTGGCCGAATACAAACTGACCGACGCAGCGAGCGTGGTGGCAACGGATTGCCCGCGATAGGCAGCAAGGAACTCGGGAAGGTCGCTGTCTTCGTGAATGTCGAGCTGAAAATGTGCGCCCATCGCGGCACGCAGCGTCTTCGGCGACCAGGCCTGTGCACAATCGATCGACAGCAGGATCTGGCGAAAACCCGCGGCGGCGGCGCTGCGCAGGATCGAACCGACATTACCGGGATCCTGAACGCCATCGAGCAAAACCGTATCAGCAGCATGGTCCAGCTTGCGCGCCGCCACAGGTAGCGGAACGACGGCCATGATGCCGCTCGGGGTGTCGACCGTCGCGAGTTCGCCGAACAGCGCGTCGGAAAGCAGGGTAACTGTCTGCGCAGAGCGGCCTCGTTCCAGGTATCTGGCAATCTCCGGCCGAACGGCGCCGCTGTCGCTGACCAGAATTTCTTCCGGAATGCCACGGTGGCAGCCATAGGTTTCGATCAGATGCATGCCGTCAAGCAGCACCCGACCACTCTTGCGTCGTCCACGGCCACTCTCGCAGAGTTTCTTGAGTGCCTGGTAATGCGGATTGCTCCGAGCGACGATGCGTCTCACGGCGTTCCGAGGCGCGCTACTGGCCCGAAGCTGCGGCGATGTTCGGGGCTCGCACCGTATTCACGCAGTGCCGCCAGATGCAGGGCGGTGGGATAACCCATGTGCCGATCAAATCCGTACTGTGGATACACTGCGTGCAGCTCGCGCATGCCGGCATCGCGTACGGTCTTGGCCAGAATCGATGCCGCGGCAATGGCCGCGATCTTGCCGTCGCCACCGACGATGGCCTCAACGGGGTACTGCAACCGGGGGCAATGATTGCCGTCGACCATCACCCGGACCGGCGCGAGCTGGTGCCGTGCGGCGAGTGCGCTGACGGCGCGTTGCATGGCCAGCAGACTGGCCTGAAGGATGTTGATGCGGTCGATTTCCTCGACGTTCGCGGCAGCAACTGCCCAGGCCAGCGCTTTGGCGCTAATTTCTTCGGCCAGTGCCGCGCGTTGCCGGGCGGAAAGCTTTTTCGAGTCATTGAGGCCGGCAATCGGCTGCGCCGGGTCGAGGATCACTGCGGCGGCCAGCACCGGCCCGGCGATCGGACCACGGCCGGACTCGTCGACTCCGCAGACCAGGCCTTCAACTTGCAGCAGCATGCTTGCTCAATAATGGCGGCAGGCAGCCGATCACCGCCAGTGCGGCCTTTTCGGCAGCATTCTGGCGCAATTGCAGATGCAGCGCTCGAAACTGCGCCTTGAGCCCATCACACACCGTCTTGTCGGCGTAGAGGTTGAGCAGCGCCTGCGCGAGATTGTCGGGTGTTGCATCGTCCTGGATGAATTCGGGAACGATGAAGCGACCGGCCAGCACATTCGGCAAACCACAATAGGGCAGATAACCGCCAATGCGCTGCATCAGCCACCAGGACAGCGGTGCCATCTTGTAGGCAATGACCATCGGTCGCTTGAGCAGTGCCGCCTCGAGGGTGGCGGTGCCGCTCGCGACCAGAACGACGTCTGCGGCCATCATCGCCTGATGCGCATGTCCGAACAGCAGGCGAATCGGTCGTTCCTGGGCCTGGCAGCGATGTAGCGCGGCTTCGAAGAGCAGGCGCGTCTCGCGAGTCGCTAGCGGCACGAGAAACAGCGCATCCGGGATCTCGGCGTGGATCCGGAGTGCGGTTTCGATGAAAGTATCAGCCATGTACTGCAACTCGGATTGCCGGCTGCCCGGCAGGAGCGCAAAAACGGCAGCTAGCAAGGGCAGACCAAGCAGAGTGCGCGCACTTTCGCGGCCATCTTCGACCGGCAGCATGTCGGCCAGTGGATGGCCAACGTAGCTGACTGGAATTCCTTGCTTCTGATAAATCTCCGGTTCAAAGGGAAATAGCGCCAGCACCCGCGCAACCGCCGCGCCAATCTTGTGGATGCGCCCGCCGCGCCAGGCCCAGATTGACGGACTGACGTAGTGAATGGTCGCAATGCCGCGCTGTTTGAGTGTCTTTTCCAGTCCCAGATTGAAATCCGGTGCATCAACGCCGATGAACACATCGGGCGGATCAGCCAGCAGGCGTCGTTTGAGGTCCGCGCGAATACCGGCAATTTCACGATAGTGCCTGAGTACCTCGACATAGCCGCGCACCGCCAGTTTCTCGAGTGGATGCCAGGCGTCGAAACCCCGCCCGAGCATTTTCGGGCCGCCAACGCCATAGAACACAGCGTTCGGCAGCCGGGCCTGCAAGGCCTCAATGAGCTGGCTGGCGAGCAGATCGCCGGAGGCTTCGCCAGCCACCATGGCAATCCGCAGCACACCTGCGGTCATCTGATAATGCCGCGCTTCGATACTGCGAGGAAGTCGATCAACGGCTGGATTTCAGGATGTGCTACGACTTCTTCGATGAGCTTGGCGCGCGCTTCTTCGAGCATCAGTCCGGACTTGTAGAGCGTGCGGTAGGCACGTTTCAGGGCCAGCATCGCCTCTGGAGAAAAACCCCGTCGCTTCAGGCCCTCGGCGTTGATGCCGAAAGGGCTGGCGGTATTGCCGGCAGCCATCACGAAGGGTGGGATGTCCTGCACGGCCACCGTTCCGGCAGCGGTCATGGCATGCGCGCCGATGCGGCAAAACTGGTGGACGCCGGAAAAACCACCGAGAATCACCCAGTCGCCAATGTGCACATGGCCAGCCAGCTGCGCATTGTTGGCAAACACGGTACGGTTGCCAACCTGGCAATCATGCGCAATGTGTACATAGGCCATGATCCAGTTGTCATCGCCCATGCGGGTGACACCCGCATCCAGGGCGGTGCCCAGATTGAAGGTGCAGAACTCGCGAATCGTGTTGCGGTCTCCGATCTCCAGACGCGTCGGCTCACCAGCGTGCTTCTTGTCCTGAGGCGGTCCGCCCAGCGAGGAGAATTGATAGATATGGTTGTCACAGCCGATGCGTGTCCGACCCGAAATGACCACATGCGGGCCGATCACGGTATTGTCACCGATCTCGACATGCTCGCCGATGATCGAAAAGGCACCGACAGAAACATTGGCACCGAGTTGCGCGCCAGCCTCGATGATGGCACTGGGATGGATCATGGCCGTGCTCATCCCGTGGTCTTGACCAGGTTACTTTTAGCGCACATCAACTCGGCGTCTGCCACGACCTCGCCGTCCACACGCGCCTCTGCCCTGAACTTCCAGATGTTGCGAAACTGACGCTGGATATCCACGTGCAGATGCAACTGGTCGCCGGCAGCGACGGTCTTCTTGAAGCGCGCCTTGTCGATGCCGACGAAGTAGAACAGCGAGGTCATGTCGGGCTTTTCGCCGAGCGTCTTGAACGACAGGATACCAGCCGCCTGCGCCAGTGCTTCCATGATCAGAACGCCGGGCATCACTGGATAATGCGGGAAGTGACCCGTAAAAAACGGTTCGTTGATGCTCACGTTCTTGTAGGCGTGGATGGATTTACCGGGCTCACACTTGAGCACCCGGTCGACCAGCAGGAAGGGGTAGCGGTGTGGCAATTGCCCGATGATCTCGTGAATGTCCATTGCGTTCAAGACGTTTTCCCCATCAGTTCGATTGTCTTCTCGAGTTCGGCAACGCGCTCGGCAAGTTTTACCAGACGCTTGATCTGTGCCGCGTTGTGTAACCACTCGTGGTGTGTTGCGAGTGGAAAAATGCCGGTATAGGCGCCGGGTTGGCTGAGGCTCTTGGCAACCAGGGTACCGGCCGAAACATGCACATCGTCGGCAATTTCCAGGTGGCCACTGATCATTGCCGCACCCCCGACGGTACATCGACGACCGATCCTGGCGCTGCCGGCAATGCCGACACAGCCGGCCATCGCGGTATGGTCGCCAATGCTGACGTTGTGCGCAACCTGAATCTGGTTGTCGAGCTTGACGCCGTTGCCGATCACGGTATCGTCGAGGGCACCGCGATCGATCGAGGTATTGGCGCCGATCTCGACGTCGTCACCGATCACCACGCGGCCGATTTGCGGAATTTTGACCCAGTGCTGCCCATCCTTGGCAAAGCCGAAGCCATCTGCACCGATGACTGCGCCGGCGTGGATGACGGCGCGCCGGCCGATCACGCAGTGGTCATATACGACCACATTTGCGTGGAGGACCGAATCATCGCCAATAGCTACCCCGTCACCAAGCACACATCCCGGATATATCGTCACGTTTTCGCCAATGCGCACGCCGTCACCGATCACCGCGTTTGCCCCGACGCTTACCGATGCCGGCAGGGGCGAGTTGACCACTGCGCCGGGATGTACGCCGGAGCGGCCTGGCAAAGCCGGATTGAGCAGCCCCACGACCCGCGCGTAGTAGGCATAGGGGTTCTGATGAATGATGTGGGGCAGCGTCGTGTCGTTGGCAAACTGCGGCGGAACGATCACTGCCGCGGCCTTCGTCCTCTTCAATTGCGCGCGGTATTTCGGGCTGGCGATAAACGCGATTTCACCTGCCCCAGCCGAGAGCAGCGAACCGACTTGCGAAACGACCAACGATCCGTCACCTTGCAACATCCCTCCCAGACGGGCGACGATTTCGTCTAGGCGCAGACCTCCTGACACATGCACTCCGTCGAACTGAACAATTGGCAACGCTTACTTAGCTGACTGGGGATCGGACAAGGCCTTGATGACTTTATCGGTGATATCGAGTTTCGGACTCACCCAGACCACATCCTGAACGATCAAGTCGTACTTCTCGTTATCGGCGAGCTGCTTGATCGCCTTGTTGGCCTTTTCAATGATCGCCGCATTCTCTTCATTCTGGCGCAGGTTCAGATCCTCGCGGAACTCGCGCTGCTTGCGCTGAAACTCTCTCGACAATTCACCGAGATCCTTTTCCTTGCTGCGGCGATCCGATTCCGACATCGTCAGTCCGCCTTTTTCGAGCACTTCCTGCAGGCCTTGGACCTGTTTGGCCAGGCGCTGCAAATCCTGGTCTCGCTTGGAGAATTCCTGCTCGATCTTCTTGGCTGCCTTGACGGCTGCGGGTGCATCTCGGAAAAGACGCTGGGTATTGACGTAACCGATCTTCAACTGGTCTACCGCCGACGCGTAAGTCACCGGCAGCGAGCCCATCAACGCAACCAGCAGCCTGGCAATCGTCTTCTTCAAGCTAATTCTCCTAGATTAAAAGGTTGTTCCCATCTGGAACTGGAACTTCTGTAGTTTAGCAGTACTGACTTCGTTGATCGGCTGACCATAGCTGAATTTCAAGGGTCCCAGTGGCGAGATCCAGGCCGCAGTCAGTCCGGCCGACATCGCCAGGCCTTCCTTCGAGTAGGAATAGTGATTGGTAAACACGTTCCCTGCGTCAAAGAATGGACCGAAGCGGACGGATTTGTCGAAACCCGGCAGCGGCATTAGCAGCTCGACATTGAACACCGCCTTGCTGGTACCGCCAAGATAGGTGTCGGGATAAAGCGGATCCACCGGACCGAGGCTGGCAGTCTGATAGCCGCGTACCGATCCGATACCGCCAGCGTAGAAATTCTTGTAGAACGGCAAGCTCTGTCCGCTCAGACCGTTCGCATATCCAACTTCACCCATCAGCGCCAGAACCAAATCCTTGGTCAAGGAAAAGTAGCGTTCGTTCTTGTAGGTCAATCGATAGAACGACAGGTCCACGCCCGGGATGGCGACCTCGACAGCGGCACGCTGGATGCCACCGGAGGTCGGATAAATCGAGCTGTTCCGGGTATCGCTGGTCCACGTCACGGTCGCCGGTACCGTGACATTCGAGTCACCATGTTCAGCCCTGAACTTGATGTACTGGGGCGGTGTGGCGGCCGTGACGGGAGTAATGTCGATCGTCGTCTGATCGATCGCCAAGCCGAAGCTGAGTGTCTCCTTCTCACTGATCGGGTAGCCGAAGCGGATGCCGCCACCAATGGATTCGGACTGGAAGGCATAGCCCAGCGAGGTCGGGTTGACTCGCCGGTCGTAAAGGTCGAAGCCCTGGCTGATGCCATCAACCGTGAAATAAGGATTGGTGTAGTTGATCGCCAGTGTGCGGTTGAGTTTGCCGGTGTTCACCTGCAGCGACAGGAACTTGCCGCTGCCAAAGATGTTCGATTGCGAGATCGATCCGGAGAGAATGACCTTTTCTGCACTCGAATAGCCAGCACCGATCGAGATGTTGCCCGTCGATTTTTCGGTCACATTGACATTCACATCAACCAGGTCAATGGTTCCGGGAACCGGTGGGGTTTCCACATTGACCTCGCCAAAATAACCGGTTCGGTCGATTCGCTCGCGTGACGCGGCCACCCGCTCAGCGTCGTACCAGCCCCCTTCCATCTGACGCATTTCCTGACGAATGACTTCGTCACGCGTCTTGGTGTTGCCTGTGACATTGATCCTGCGCACGTAGGTCCGCTTTCCCGGATCGACGAAGATCGTAAACGCGACCTGATGCTTTTGCTTATCGAGCTCCGGTGCTGCATTGATATTGGCAAACGCATAACCTTGAGCACCCAGTTTGTCGGCAATGGCTTTGGTGCTCTCGTTCACTTTCTCGCGGGAAAAGACGTCTCCTGGCTTGATCTTGACTGCCTTCTTGAACTCTTCCTCGGAGAGCGTCAGATCGCCCGCCAATTTGACCGATGAAACGAAGTAGCGATCGCCCTCGTTGATACTGATCGTGATGTAGATTTCCTTTTTGTCTGGAGTAATCGAGACCTGCGTCGACTCGATACTGAACTCCAGGTAGCCGCGATCAAGGTAATACGAGCGCAAGGTTTCGAGATCGGCCGACAGTTTCTGCTTTGAATACTGGTCACTCTTGGTGTACCAACTGATCCAGGTAGGGGTCTGCTGCTGCAGCACGGAAAGGAGTTCTTTTTCCCGGAAGGCCTGCGCGCCGACGATGTTGATCTGCTTGATCCTGGCAGTCTCGCCTTCATCGATATTGAAATTGATCGCCACGCGGTTTCGATCCAGCGGTGTAATCGTGGTGGTGATCGTCGCCGCGTAGCGACCACGTGACAGGTATTGGCGTTTCAATTCCTGTTCGGCCTTTTCGAGCGTGGCTCGGTCGAAGGTCCGCGACACCGCGACACCCACTTCCTTCAGACCCTTGATCAGCTGATCCTTCTCGAACTCCTTCAAACCGACAAAATCGATCTGTGCGATGGCCGGCCGCTCCTCAAGCACGACGATCAGCACCGGACCATCGGTTTCAATCCGGACGTCCTTGAAGAATCCTGTGGCGAACAAGGTCTTGATGGCCTGCGCAGCCTTTTCGTCAGTCATTGTGTCGCCGACCTTGACCGGCAGGTAGCTGAAAACCGTACCGGCCTCCACCCTTTGAATGCCTTCAAGGCGGATATCCTTGACCGTGAACGGTTCCACCGCCGCTGCGCCAGAGACAACAAGGGTAGCCAACAGACCTGCGCGCAGGTTTTTCTTCATAAGCTCAGCCGGAGAACAGTAGTCGATTGATGTCGTTGTAGAAGGCAAACGCCATAAGCATGATCAGGAAAGTCAGACCGATTTGCTGACCAATTTCCATGGCACGTTCGGAAACTGGCCCACGCTTGATGATTTCGACGAGATAATACAGCAAATGCCCGCCATCCAGAATCGGGATCGGCAGCAGATTGAGGACGCCGAGGCTGATGCTGACCAAAGCGAGAAATTTCAGGTAGTAGTCGATTCCCAGTCTTGCCGACTGGCCAGCGTAGTCGGCAATGGTGACCGGCCCGCTGATATTTCGCCAAGACACCTCCCCGGTCACCATTTTGCCGATCATCAGCAGGGTAAACACCGATTTTTCCCAGGTCTCGCCGACCGCCTTGCGAAACGCCGACCAAGGCCCGTAACTGACGGTGATCATCAAGGCCGTACGTGCCTGGCTGTAGTCGCTGACCGCCGCGCCAATGCGACCGATGGTGCTCCCCCGCTCGTCTACGGCAACCGGCGTCACCGACATCTCGATGCGCGCGCCATCCCTCAGCACCTCGACCCGCAGCGTTTTTTCCGGCGACTGGCGAACCTCACGCACGACCTCCGCCCAACTATCGATGACCTGCTCGCCAATACTCAGAATTTCATCTCCCGAACGCAGTCCGGCAGCTTCCGCAGCACTGTTCACATTGATCTTGCCGAGTACCGGTGGTAAGCGCGGGCGGTAAAGAGCAAAACCCAGTTGTTCGAGCGCGTCTCCTTGCCAGCCCGAGCGGCGCACTGACGAGACATCCACCCGGCGGATGACAATTTCGTTGGCCGCATTGATCACCTCGAGGTCGATCTGGTCATGCTCGGCAGCCCGTTGCAGCAGGAGCCACCGCATCTCCTGCCAGGTCTGAACCTTTTCGCCGCTCACCCGCAGAACCTGTTCACCGTCTTGCAGACCAGCCGCGGCCGCAGGACTGGCGATTGCCGGACTGCCGAGAATCGGCTTGAATTCTTCAGTTCCGTGCCAGAAAAGTCCCCAGTAGATCAGAACGGCCAGCGCAAAGTTGGCCGCTGGTCCGGCGGCGACGATCACCATCCGCCAGCACACAGGCTGCCGATTGAAGCTGCGGTGCAGTTCTTCGGCAGCCACCTCCCCTTCACGCTCGTCGAGCATTTTGACATAGCCGCCGAGCGGGAATGCGGCGATAGCCCACTCGGTCCCGTCCTGACCCCAGCGCCTCGACCAGAGCGTTCGGCCAAAACCGACCGAAAAGCGCAGGACCTTGACCCCGGCCCAGCGCGCGGCGAGATAGTGCCCAAACTCGTGAACGACGACCAGGATTCCCAGCACCAGCGCAAAAGCAGCCAGGTAGTAAAAAAAACCACTCATCCGGAACTCCTCGCGATCAATTGCTCAGCGGCTGCACGCGCTACCCGATCGGCTGTCAGCACCTCATCCAGCGAGCCAAGAGCTACTCCTGCCGGCAACTGGTCCATGACCGTTGCGATCACGCGGGCAATTGCCGTGAAGGCAATCTTCCGTTCGAGAAAGGCTTGTACTGCCACTTCATTGGCGGCATTCAGCGTCGTCGACGCACTACCTCCCTCGCTGAGCGCACGATAAGCGAGGGCCAGACACGGGAAGCGCGCCAGATCGGGTCTCTCGAAATGCAGTGAGGCGACCTGGGAGAGGTCCAGCGGCTCAACACCGGCGGCGATGCGCTGTGGATAGGCCAGGGCATGTGCAATCGGTGTGCGCATGTCCGGGTTTCCCAGTTCGGCGATCACCGAGCCGTCGACGTATTGAACCAGCGAATGAATCACGCTTTGTGGATGGATGACCACCTGAATCCGTTCGGCAGGGACGTTGAACAACCAGTGGGCCTCGATGACCTCCAGGCCCTTGTTCATCATCGTCGCGCAATCGACCGAGATCTTTCGTCCCATGACCCAGTTCGGATGGGCGCAGGCCTCGTCAGGGCTAACGGCATCGAGGTCGGCAGTCGCCATCCCGAGAAATGGCCCCCCCGATGCGGTGAGGTACAGTCCCAGTACGCCACTGGCCGCCAGATCACCGGCATAGTTGGCTGGCAGAGATTGGAAGATGGCGTTGTGTTCGCTGTCAATCGGCAACAGGGTCGCACCGTTTTCTCGCACGGCCCGCATGAATACCGATCCGGCCATGACCAGGGCTTCCTTGTTGGCCAGGAGAATTTTCTTGCCGGCGACGGCTGCTGCCAGGGTGGGCGGCAAGCCCGCTGCGCCAACGATGGCAGCCATCACCGTATCGACCTCGGGAAGCTGTGCCATCCGTATCAGCGCCTCGGGCCCATGCGCGACCCTGGTCGGACAGCCTGCGGCCGCCAGCCGCGCACCGAGGTCGGCGGCCAGGGCAGGCTCGCCAAGAACGGCATGGCGCGGCTGAAACTCGAGACACTGTTCGAAGAGACGATCCGCTTGGCGGTGTGCGCAAAGAGCGACGACACGATAACGTTGCCGGTGGCGGCGCAGTACATCAAGCGTACTGACCCCGATCGACCCCGTCGATCCGAGAATCGTGAGCTGCTGCACGGCCGTTCCGGAAGCCATCAAAGCCGCGTCACCAACCAGACCAGGGCGACCAGCGGCAGGGTCGAAGTAAGACTGTCAATGCGGTCAAGTACGCCTCCGTGACCGGGCAGGATGCTGCTGCTATCCTTGAGCCCCGCTTGGCGCTTGAGCAGTGACTCGAACAGGTCTCCCAGAATGCTGATTGCCGTCAACACCATCAGAACCAGCAGCAACAGCGGCAGGTTACCGGCCAGGCCGGTGGGCATCCTCGATGACATCAGCAATCCGTAGGCGAGCACTGCGACCGCACCACCAATCGCACCTTCCCAGGTTTTGCCAGGACTGATGCCGGGCGCCAGCTTGTGTTTCCCCAGGCTCCGACCAGCAAAATAGGCGCCAATATCGGCCAGCCAGACGATGGCCATGATCGCCAGCAGGGCTAGCGGCCCCGCTTGTCGCAATTGTATCAGCGCCAGCCACACTGGCAGGAGCAGTACCATGCCGGTCGCCAGAGCGAGAACAGGGTTAGCAAGAGGCCAGCGCCGTTGCAGCCAGACTGGCACCAGCAATAGCCAGAAAACCGCAGCCGGCAAATAGAAATAGGCCCCGAGACGCCAGGCGGTAGCGTCGAAGCCGGCACCCAGACCGACCGCCCCTGGTTGGAGAACTGCCACGATTGCACACAGGACGGCCAACAGGACTCCCAGCGAAACCTGTCCCGCTGCACTGAGGCGCATCAGCGCCCCCCACTCCCAGGCAGCGATACTGGCTACCGCTGTGACGAAGAGCAGCCAACCCAGCGGTGGCAGGTAAAAAAGCGCGCCAAAGAAGGCAGCAAACAGGACAATCGCGGTGATCACCCGCGTCCTAAGCATCGATACGCGATCCGGTCGGTGATGCCGCAGAAGCACCGCTCAACTGTTCGCTGGTGCGCCCGAACCGGCGTTCGCGCTGCTGATAAGAGACCAGGGCTGCGTCAAAGGCAGTCGAATCGAACTCGGGCCAGAGCACCTCGGTAAAGTACAACTCGGAATACGCGAGTTGCCAGAGCAGAAAGTTGCTGATCCGCTGCTCTCCACCGGTACGGATGAACAGATCCGGTTCCGGCGCATAGCTCATCGCCAGATGTGGCGTCAGGTCAGCTTCCTGCCATTCGGCGCCTTTCTCTGGGTCACTGCTCAACATGCGGTTGATCGCCTGCAGGATGTCCCAGCGTCCACCATAATTCGCGGCGATCGTCAGAGTTAGGCGGCTGTTGCCTGCCGTACGGTTCTCCGATGCCTTGATCAGTGCCTGCAGGTCAGGATCAAAACGTTCGAGGTCACCGATCACCCGCAGGCGAACGCCGTTACGATCGAGCTTCTTGACCTCTTCCTTGAGAGCGCGGACGAAGAGCTGCATCAGCAGTGAAACTTCCTCCTGCGGACGGCGCCAGTTTTCTGAACTGAAAGCAAACAGCGTCAGATATTCGATGCCGCGCTCAAGACAGGCCCTGACCATGGTACGCACCGTTTCAACGCCACGATGATGGCCGGCGACGCGCGGCAACAGGCGTTTCTTGGCCCAACGGCCATTGCCATCCATGATGATCGCGACATGGCGGGGGACTACCGATGCAGTCGGAACGTCTCGGGTTGAACTGGCAAAGCACCCCATTCTGATCACTCGTCGGTAGTCGCTAGATGGCCATCAAATCGGTTTCCTTGTGGCTGAGTTGCTTATCGATTTCCGCCACATAGCGATCCGTGAGCTTCTGGATTTCATCCTGGGCACGATGCTCCTCATCCTCTGAGCATTCCTTGTTCTTGAGCATTTCCTTGAGCGTCGCGATGGCATCACGTCGCAAATTACGCACTGCAACTTTGGCACCTTCACACTCGCCCTTCACCACCTTGATCAGATCACGGCGCCTCTCCTCGGTCAAAGCCGGCATCGGTACGCGGATCAGATCTCCATGAGCTGCTGGATTTAGACCCAAATCACTGTCACGAATGGCTTTCTCGACCTTTGCCGCCATCCCTTTTTCCCAGGCCTGGACACCAAGCGTACGGGCGTCGAGCACAGTCACGTTGGCGACCGTGTTGATTGGCACATGCGACCCGTAGTACTCGACCTGCACATGATCGAGCAGGCCGATATGGGCACGCCCCGTCCGTACTTTCGCCAGATCGACCCTGAGTGTCTCAAGTGATCTCTGCATCTTGTGTTCAGCGGTTCTCTTTACTTCAGCTATGGACATCTCAATCTCCCTCAGCAATAGACCAGGGTACCCTCTTTTTCGCCCATCGCTACCCGCTTCAGTGCACCCTGCTTGAATATCGAGAAGACGTTGATCGGTAGCTTCTGATCGCGGCACAGCGCAAACGCGGTGGCATCCATCACCGCGAGATTTTGCGCGATCGCGTCATCGAAGCTGATCCGATCATAACGGGTCGCCTGCGGATCCTTGTTGGGATCGGCGGAGTAGATGCCATCGACCTTGGTGGCCTTGAGCACGATTTCGGCACCGATCTCTGCGCCGCGCAAGGCCGCAGCCGTGTCAGTAGTAAAAAACGGATTACCGGTTCCCCCGGAAAAGATCACTGTCCGCCCTTGCTCCAGGTATCGAATTGCCTTGGCACGAATGTAGGGCTCCACCACCTGTTCAATGTTCAGCGCCGACTGTACCCGCGAGACCATGCCGGCAGCCCGCATGGCATCGTGCAACGCGAGGCCGTTCATGACCGTCGCCAGCATGCCCATGTAGTCCGCCTGGGCACGGTCCATTCCTCGGGCGGCAGGCGCCACACCGCGAAAAATGTTGCCACCGCCAATGACCACGCCGACCTGCACACCCAGATCGACAACCCCCTTGATCTCTGCAACGATGGCCCAGATCGTCTGCCGGTTGATGCCGTAAGCATCACCACCCATCAATGCCTCGCCCGAGAGCTTGAGAAGGATGCGTTTATAGCTTGGCGAGGTCTCGGACATCGGCGTGGCTCCTGCAGGTCTGGTCGATCGAAGGTATGTGCTTTACTTCTGCGCGGCAGCGGCAGCCTGTGCGGCCACCTCGGCAGCGAAGTCGTTGGTCCGCTTGGCAATGCCCTCACCGACAACGAACAACGTGAATCCGGCAACTGAAGCGCCCTTAGCCTTGAGCAATTGGGCGATAGTTTGCTTGCCATCTTCGGCCTTGACAAATACTTGGCCAAGCAGTGTCACTTCATTCAGGAACTTTTGAATCGAGCCTTCGGCAATCTTTTCGATCAACGCTTCCGGCTTGCCGGCTTCGCGCGCTTTCTCGATGGCAATTCGCCGTTCGCTCTCGATCAGATCAACGGCTACACCCGATGAGTCCAGCGCTTTCGGTTTAGTCGCGGCAATGTGCATGGCCAGGTCCTTGCCTAGCTGATCGTCACCGCCAAGATAATCGACGAGGACACCGATCTTGGCTCCGCCATGGACATAGGCAGCAAGCCTGCCCTTGGCAGTGATGCGCGCAAAACGGCGGATCGACATGTTCTCGCCGATCTTGCCAACCAGCGCAGTACGAGTCGATTCGACGCTGCCCTCGCCCATCGGCAACGCCGACAAAGCAGCCACGTCCGCCGGGTCATGCTCGGCGACCAGTACCGCGCAATCTCTGGCCAATTTCAGAAATTCGTCATTCTTGCCGACAAAGTCTGTTTCGCAGTTGATTTCGATCATTGCACCAAGCTTGTGGTCATTCGATCTGTGGATCGCCACGACACCCTCGGCGGTAATCCGACTGGCCGCCTTGCTGGCCTTGGAACCGAGTTTGACGCGCAGAATCTCTTCAGCTTTGGCGAGGTCGCCGGCGGCCTCCGTCAGTGCCCGTTTGCACTCCATCATCGGCGCATCGGTTCTTTCGCGTAGCTCTTTCACCATACTTGCGGTAATTTCCGCCATTTCAGTCTCCACTTGCTGTCCCGGCCAGAATCGCCGGCCGTAGCTCATTCGATACGTTCAGGAAAAACAAACCGGCCGCGAACAGGTCCAGTCGCACGGCCAGCGGGGTAAAGCCGACGCTCGGTCGCTCAGTCTTCTTCTTCAATAAACTCGTCGCCCGATACAACATCGAGGATTTCGTCGACGAACTGGCTGCGTCCCTCGAGAACGGCATCAGCAACGCCGCGAGCATAAAGACGGATGGCGCGAGAGGAATCGTCGTTACCAGGAATGATGTAATCGATGCCCTCGGGTGAATGATTGGTATCGACCACCGCAACAATCGGAATACCCAGCTTGTTTGCTTCGGTGATGGCAATCTTGTGGTAACCAACGTCAACCACAAACAGGGCATCAGGTAACGATCCCATGTTCTTGATGCCGCCGATCGACTTGTGCATTTTGTCGAGTTCGCGCGTGAGCATCAGTGCCTCTTTCTTGCCGAGCCGATCAAGGGAACCATCTTCACACATGGTTTCCATCTCCTTGAGACGCTTGATCGACTGCTTGATGGTCTTGAAGTTGGTCAGCATGCCGCCCAGCCAGCGCTGATCGACGTACGGGGAGGCACAACGTGACGCTTCCTCGGCCATGATTTCGCGCGCCTGGCGCTTGGTTCCGACAAACAGGATGGTGCCCTTGTTGGCCGATAGCCGGCGAACAAAATTCATGGCCTCGTTATACTTGGCCAGCGTCTTTTCGAGGTTGACGATGTGAATCTTGCTGCGGGCGCCAAAGATATAGGGCGCCATCTTGGGATTCCAGAATCTCGTCTGATGGCCGAAATGAACACCAGCCTCAAGCATCTGTCGCATTGTTGTAGACATACGTTCCTACTTTCAATATCAGGGTTTGACCACCATCCGCCCACCTACAGCCCGCCATTCTGGCGGGCACCCTTGAACAGGCGAATGTGCGTAGTTGGACGTACCTCGTCAGTACGCCTGACGCATCACGAAAATGCGTCTCTATATTTTGCTGACGGGATCAGCAAAATTTTCTGATGATATCATCAAGAGCCCTTGAATTTCAATTCCGGGATATTCGGTCACCAGAAAACGGATGTTTGGTTAAATGGGTAACAGCGTTTTCATGGTTGCAAAGCCAAAAACCCTCGCCGCAAGTATGCGGGAGGGTTTTGGTAAAGGGGGGAGCCTGGCGGTGACCTACTTTCACACATGAAGTATGCACTATCATCGGCGTACCTTCGTTTCACGGTCCTG
>WBZL01001809.1_pt1 | contig 21608 bp, 20 predicted proteins | sample 5204291 | NCBI WGS metagenome assembly WBZL01 (sample SAMN12344345, study PRJNA552823) | activated sludge metagenome | biome: Activated sludge suspended growth; feature: Nitrification reactor; material: Wastewater; isolation source: activated sludge from nitrification reactor of wastewater...
GCTCTGCATCAAATCGGTGGGCTGGAGCATGCCCGCGTTGATCAGCGCTTCGCCCAAATGCCGTGCCCTGCCCACCACGGGGTGCGGCGAAGTCACCAGGTCCCACAGCTCGTCGGTGTTGCGGGGCTCGAAATACTGGCTGGAGGCGGTGTCCTGCGTGGTGGTGTCTGCCATGGCGTGGGGCCGTCGGTGGATACAGCCCTACAGGTTACAACATGCAACCAGGAGGGGGTGGCTGGCGCCCTGCCGTCCCTGCGTTACAGAGCAAAGTCGTAGTCGATGGTCAGCGGCGCATGGTCGCTGAAGCGCTGCACCTTGTACACCTGGGCCGTGCGGGCTGTAGTGGCCAGGCTGGGGGATGCCAGGTGGTAGTCCAGCCGCCAGCCCACGTTCTTGGCCCAGGCCTGGCCCCGGTTGCTCCACCAGGTGTAGGCCTCGTCGGTGGTGTGGGGGTGGAGCTGGCGGTAAACGTCCACCAGACCGCCGTCTGGGTCAGTTGTGTGCAACAACTTTGTCATCCAGGCGCGCTCTTCGGGCAAAAAGCCGCTGTTTTTCTGGTTGCTGCGCCAGTTTTTCAGGTCGATCTGCTGGTGCGCGATGTTCACGTCGCCGCACAGGATGAATTCCCGTTGCGCCTTGGCGCGCATGAGGTGTGGGTGGAACTGCTCCAGAAAGCGGAACTTGGCTTCCTGCCGCTCTTCGCCCGAGGAGCCGCTGGGAAAGTACGCGCTGATGATGGACAGCTTGCGCTGGGGGGTGTCAAAGCGCAGTTCCAGGTAGCGGCCTTCGGCGTCGAACTCGGGGCTGCCAAAGCCGGCGATCACATCGCTGGGTTCGTGCCGGGTATAGACACCCACGCCCGAATAACCCTTCTTCTCGGCAAAATGGAAATGGCCTTGCAGGCCCGCCAACTGCTCGAAGCGCCCCTGGACATCGGCCGCCTGGGCCTTGACTTCCTGCACGCAAATACAATCCGGGACGGTGGCGGCGATCCAGGGCTCCACGCCCTTGGTGGCGGCGGAGCGGATGCCGTTGAGGTTGAGGCTGGTTAAACGGAACAAGGGAATCACTCCATGGTCGATCAAGGCACGCCCACCGGTTCGCAAGACGGTCTGGCGCAGGATTTTGTGCGGTTTGCCGTGGAGTCCGGCGTGCTGCGGTTTGGCGAGTTCAAAACCAAGGCGGGCCGCATGAGCCCGTATTTTTTCAACGCCGGGCTGTTCGATGATGGCGCCAAGCTAGGCCGCCTCGCGCAATTCTATGCAAAAGCCCTGCTGGCCAGCGGCATCGAATTCGACATGGTGTTCGGCCCGGCGTACAAGGGCATTCCCCTGGCCGCCACCGTGGCGGTGGAACTGGCGCGCCTGGGCCGCAATGTGCCCTTTGCCTACAACCGCAAGGAAGCCAAGGACCACGGCGAGGGCGGCACGCTGGTGGGTGCGCCATTGCGCGGGCGCGTGCTGATCGTGGACGATGTGATGTCCGCAGGAACGGCAGCGCGCGAATCCATTGCCCTGATCCGCAGCGCAGGCGCCACGCCCCATGCCGTGGCCATTGCGCTGGACCGCCAGGAAAAAGCCACCGAGAATGGCCAGGATGTGCCGTACAGTGCCGTGCAGTACGTGCGCGAGCAATTGGGGCTGAAGGTCTGCGCTATCGCTACACTGGCAGACTTATTGCTTTATCTATCGCACCATGGCGACGGCGAAATGGCGCCCCACCATGAAAGGGTGTTGGCCTACCGCCAGCGTTACGGTGTCCACCAAGGATGATGCATTGAACCTTCTTCGCGGGTGTCCTGCGGTTTTGGGCCTGCTGCTGGCGGCTCTGGGTTCTGCTGCCTGCGCGCAGGCGGTGGTGCCTGGGTCGGGCATCTACTCCTGTGTGGACAAAAATGGCCGGCGCCTGACCTCAGACCGCCCCATACCCGAGTGCATAGACCGTGAGCAGCGCGAACTGGGCCCCACGGGCACCGTCCGACGCGTGATCGGCCCCACGCTCACCGAGCACGAGCGTGAAGCCCTGGAAGTCCAGCGGCGCAAGGACCTGGAGGAGCGCAACCGCATCGCCGAGGAGCGCCGCCGCGAGCGTGTGCTGCTGGCGCGCTACCCCGACAAGTCCGCCCACGACGCCGAGCGCGCCACCGCCATCACGCATGTCGATGAAGTCACGGCCACCGCAAAGAAGCGCATTGCCGAGTTGCAGGAGCGGCGCAAGAAGATCGACGTGGAGATGGAGTTCTACCGCAAGGACCCCGCCAAGGCCCCCATGCACTTGCAGCGCCAGTTGCTCGAAAACACCGAAGAAATGGCCGAGCAGCAGCGCTTCATTTCGGGGCAGGACCAGGAAAAGCGCCGCGTGCACCAGCGCTTTGATGCCGAGCTGGCACAGCTCAAGGAGCTGTGGGCAGCGCGCGTGGTTCCGCCACAGGCCGCTACCGCCATGGTGCCTGCGGCATCACGCTGAGCCTTCGGGCGGCGTGCGTGGTGCGCGGCTGCCCTCCTGCCACTTCTCTCGTTTCAGCCCTCCAGACGCTTGCGCAGCAGCTCGTTGACCTGGGCCGGGTTGGCCTTGCCCTTGCTGGCCTTCATGGCCTGGCCCACCAGTGCGTTGAAGGCCTTGTCCTTGCCCGCCTTGAACTGCGCCACGTTGTCGGGGTTGGCTGCGATCACCTCGTCGATGATTTTTTCCAGGGCGCCGCTGTCATTCATCTGCTTGAGGCCCTTGGCCTCGATGACGGCATCGACCTCGCTGGCCTCGCCGCTCCACAACGCATCGAATACCTGGCGTGCAGCATTGTTGCTGATCGTGCCGTCGCTGATGCGCTGGATGAGCGTGGCCAGCTTTGCGCTGTCAACCTTGGCATCCTCGATGCCGATTTCTTCGCTGTTGAGGCGGCGTGACACCTCGCCCATGATCCAGTTGCTGGCCAGCTTGGCCTGGCCACTGGCCTGTGCTGCCGCTTCGAAATAGCTGGCCATGGCCTTGCTCTGCGTGAGCGTGGTGGCGTCGTATTCGGGCAGGCCGTAGTCCTGCACGAAGCGCGCCGCCATGGCGCGGGGCAGCTCGGTCATCTGCGCGCGCGTGCTCTCCACCCATTCGGGCGCGATCACCAGTGGCGGCAGGTCCGGGTCGGGGAAGTAGCGGTAGTCGGCCGCGTCTTCTTTGGTGCGCATGGCGCGCGTCTCGCCCGTGTCGGGGTTGAACAGCACGGTGGCCTGCTCGATGGCGCGGCCGTCCTCCAGCTCCTCGATCTGCCAGCGGATCTCGTAGTCGATCGCCTGCTGCATGAACTTGAAGCTGTTGAGGTTCTTGATCTCGCGGCGTGTGCCCAGCGGCTGGCCGGGCTTGCGCACGGACACGTTGGCGTCGCAGCGGAACGAGCCTTCCTGCATGTTGCCGTCGCAGATGCCGATCCAGGTGACGATCTTGTGCAGTTCCTTGGCGTAGGCCACGGCCTCTTCGGTCGAGCGGATGTCGGGCTCCGTCACGATCTCCAGCAGCGGCGTGCCGGCGCGGTTGAGATCGATGCCGCTCATGCCGTGGAATTCTTCGTGCAACGACTTGCCGGCGTCTTCCTCCAGGTGGGCGCGCACCAGGCGCACGGTCTTCTTCTCGTCGCCGAGGAAGAAGCTCACCTCGCCGCCTTGCACCACCGGGATCTCGAACTGGCTGATCTGATAGCCCTTGGGCAGGTCGGGGTAGAAGTAGTTCTTGCGCGCGAAGATGCTCCGGGGCGCGATGGTGCTGCCCAGGGCCAGGCCCAGCTTGATGGCGCAGGCCACGGCCTCGCGGTTCATCACGGGCAGGGTGCCGGGCAGGGCCAGGTCCACGGCGCAGGCCTGGGTGTTGGGCTCGGCGCCGAAGGCGGTGCTGGCGCGGCTGAAGATTTTGCTGTGGGTGGCCAGTTGGGCGTGGGTCTCGAAGCCGATGACGACTTCGTAACCGTGGATGAGTGCTTGCTTTGTCATTCTTGAAATTCAACTGTCTTCATTTGCGTGGAGACACACCGCCACGCTTACGGATGCGATACCCAAGACGATAGATGTCGGGCATATCCAGTCTGGTGTCGTCATCGCGGAGTATCAAGATGCCAAGCTCCACCAACGTGTCCCGGAGCTTTTGGCTATTGGAAGTAAGCCTGTCGCCCTCATCCCAGGGCACGAACACATTTTTGGCGGAACACTGCTCACTGATTAAACGAGGTGTTGGCGTTCCATCTACCCCGATGCTCCACACCCCGTAGATCTCCTTAACGGAAATCGGTGTTGATCGGTCATTAAACGCTGCCAGCGCGGTGCCCACCCAGAAGTAGTCTTCTTTCAACTCCTCCACTCGCGCATCACTGGCCGCTCGCACACCGTTTTGAATACCAGCCGGCATCAGTACAGACACCGAGTTCGGCCTTTGAGACGCTTGGAGAGCCTCTTTGAGAGAAGCGGCAAACGTGCGAGGACTGACTCGATCTTTGCCGTCTGCCAAGTGCTTGTACCACCATGTGTACACGTGCCCTTTGGTCGGGCTGCTGCCCATATACGGGGGGGCAATAAGCTTCAGGAACTCGGTTAGTTTTCCCGCATCGGGAGACGATTGAACGAGCACCTCATGCCAATAACCATCACTGAGTTGAAGTTGCGGCGGACCAAATGTATCGCTCAAGAGTTTTTGAAACCCTTGGCTCCCCTGTGCGAGCTTATGCCAATGCAATGCATAGATGTCCTCTCTGGTCCATTTGAGATGAACTGCTTCATTGACCAATTTAGAGGCATCGGGAAACGACAGTACGTTAGGCATATTGGTCATGTCTTCCCGCAAAAAGACCTTGAACCGCAAGCCCTTGAGCTGTCGAGTGTCCAACAGGAGCTGCAGCAACCCACGCAAGTAGTCAACGCTGTGCGCCAGTTGCCCTTGCATCCGATCTAGCGCATCAAAAACCACGAGCGCCACTTCGCCGGATTGCGATAGGGTCAAGTTGATCTGCTCCAGCGAACGTGTGAGCGCGTCTCGGTTACGACCGGCCCACAGCAGCGCCTCTGTCCAACCGCCATCGCTGGTGGGGGTGGGCATACCAACAACAATACCTCTCGCCTCACATAGAGACCGCAACTCATTCAACACCAAGGCTAGCCAGAGTACACGAGGCTCAAGAGAGCCTTGTAGCTTTTCCAGATGAGTTCTGTCTGGCAAGCGTGTCGAAAAGGCAGCTTCATCCCAACGAATAGACCCAACAAACCGCAACTTGTCGAACCCCTTGACCACTTTAGACAAGGAGGGTCGCAGGCTTTCGTTGGTCAGTGCCTCACTCCAGAACGACTTGCCAGCACCACGCATTCCGATCACCAGAGGTCGATCCAATGCCAATGCTCGGACATGTGCTGGTGGAAAGAAGATGTCTGTCGGCTGCGTCGGCTTGTCTTCAGACCGCCAGTTCTGAGCCACATTTAACAACTCGGCTCTCAGCTTAGTAGCTTCCTGGCTATTCATGATCAAGGCCCTCAGCTGCAAGCAGTTTATCCAGGAGTTGCTTCAGATCGCCAAACGCTTTTTCGAACACTGCAGCATCCAGCTGTGCGGGGTTTTGGATAGGGTCGAAGTGCCGCAGCACATCGTCCCAGCGAACGCGCCACGGCCGGTGAGGCGCGTCAGGATCATCCGCTCCGTAGTTAAAGCCATCGCCCTCCATCTGATCGGGTCTGAGCTCCTCATAAAGATGCTCCAAAAACAAGCGGTAGCTGGCATCTAGAAATGCCTTGTCGTACGCCGTATCGACAGGTGTCAAGGCACTGACCACATGCAGCCTTGATCGGAAGTCCTCTCCGCCTTCCTGCAAGTGCGCAAAGTGCTGCCAATGCTTAAACAAATGCTCGTAAGCAGTCCAAGTGGCGCGTCCATGAGTAGCGAACAAAAGTCCGTGCGCGTCCAACTGCGTCAGTGCAACAGCGGCTGTGTCGTCGATCCCGGCGCGAGAGTCGATCAAAACCACATCAGGAGTTAGCTGAGCCTCGAGGCACATCAGTAGCTTTTTGAACCGTTGAACGTAGCCTTGTTCGGCAACATCTTGATAAAGACGTCCCAGCTTACCCACATAGTCCTGTGTATTTCTCCCAAAAGAGGGGGCAACCCACACCGTGCCCTCGCCAACCACGCTTGCATCTAGACCGCTTCGCTCGTACAGACGCGCACTACCGATAAGTTCATCTGCTAAATCTGAGCGTAGCCCATCAAGTGCAAACCAGTCCAGCAAGCCATAGTCAGGTCGCAGTTCGTCAGCCAATAGGGTCGCCGAAACCCCTGGGGACTCAAAGTCCGCGTCTAGAACCAATACCTTCTTGCCCTGACCCAGCAAGTGATAGGCCGATGCAAGCAACGCACTACTACGTCCAACGCCTCCTTTGATACCGAAGTAAACGATACGTAGAGGATGCGCTCCATCAACAGGGACTGGGGATTGAGTCCATATCTTCTCCTTTGCTTGCCGCTCAATCCAATACGCGGGAAGAGGGTCAAGTTCCTCCCAAAGCACCTTGTCAGCGCTGGCCCAAAGAGCTTCCGCGTCGAACAGCTCGTCTTGGTATACAAATCCGTTCGGATCGAACAAGAGAACTCCCACAGCAGTTTCCAATGCACTTCTCGCAGTGCGCATGGCAAGCCGAGAAGCCTCAGGGAGCTTGTCAAACTTCTTGTTTCCAGGCACTCCGATATGAATTCGGCCTTGCCAATCGCGAATCACAAGAAGCGAGTTGAACGGAGCGCCGAAGAGCTGGAGGTACTGGCACCAAGCATTTTTGTGCGCTTCAAGAGCGCCTCGGATGGCGTTGATCCGATTTTGTGTCTTGAGGTAAAGATCGATCGTCATGCCAATCCCCGCTGCACCAATTGCAACAGCCCCAACAAACCCCGTGCACTTTGATGTTGCGCAGAGACCTTAGCTCCGGCAAATTCAGCACTCATCCGGCTCAGGTAGCGCTGGCCGACGTCCCAGCCATTGAATCCGCTTTGATACTTGATGGCCCCTGCGACACGGCTTGGGTGCGTTTGCAGTGTTTGGTGGTTCGCGAACTCGGCCCACAGGTTGTCGCCGATGTGCTTTCCAGAAACCCGTTTGTCTTGGGGTTGAAGATTGCTCATCAACGCCTTGAGAACGCACTCCGCAGCAATCCCGTAACAATGGCTTGCAGTCGCAGGGTGGGCAGTGAGCACTGCATTTGCACTTAAAAAATGTCGTTCTGCCGCGTCCGCGTAGTCGTGCATGTCAGAACCTCCCCGGCGTCTTTAGATGCCAGTCGGTGGCCTGCTGCAGGCGGTGCGCGGCATTCAGCAAACGGCTTTCCTGGAAGTAGTTGCCGATGAGTTGCAGCCCCACGGGCATGCCGCCCTCGCCAAAGCCCGCGGGCACGCTCATGCCGGGCAGGCCGGCCAGCGAGCCCGGCAGCGTGAAGATGTCGGCCAGGTAGTCGGCCAGCGGGTCGCTGCCATGCTCGCCGAGCTTCCAGGCCACGGTGGGCGCCACGGGGCCGGCGATCAGGTCGCAGTCCTTGAAGGCGTTCTGGAAGTCGTCGGCGATCATGCGGCGGATCTTCTGCGCCTGCAGGTAGTAGGCGTCGTAGTAACCGTGGCTCAGCACGTAGGCGCCGATCATGATGCGGCGCTTGACCTCGTCGCCGAAGCCCTCGGCGCGCGTCTTCTTGTACATGTCCAGCAGATCGCCGTAGTCCTTGGCGCGGTGGCCGAACTTCACGCCATCAAAGCGCGAGAGGTTGGACGAGGCCTCGGCCGGCGCGATGATGTAGTAAACGGGAATCGACAGCTCGGTGCGCGGCAGGCTGATGGGCACCAGCTTCGCGCCGAGCTTTTCGTACTCCTTCAGCGCGCCATCGACGGCGGCGCGCACGTCCGGAGCCAGGCCCTCGCCGAAGAACTCGGCCGGGATACCGATGCGCAGGCCATCGAGGCTGTCATTCAGCTTGGCGCCAAAGTTCTCGGCGGGCAGGTCCAGCGAAGTCGAGTCGCGGTCCGGGTCGGGGCCGCACATGGCCGAGAGCAGCAGCGCGCAGTCCTCGGCTGAGCGGGCCATGGGGCCGGCCTGGTCCAGGCTGGAGGCGAAGGCGATCATGCCGTAGCGGCTGGCGCGGCCGTAGGTGGGCTTGATGCCGGTGATGCCGCAGAACGAAGCCGGTTGGCGGATCGAGCCGCCGGTGTCGGTGCCGGTCACGGCGGGCGCCAGGCGCGCGGCCACGGCCACGGCGCTGCCGCCCGACGAGCCGCCGGGGATGCGGCTGGTGTCCCAGGGGTTGCGCACGGGGGCGGGGGCGTCAAAGCCCACCGGGGCGACGGCGGAGTTTTCGTTGGCCGAGCCCATGGCGAACTCGTCGCAGTTGAGCTTGCCCAGCGTCACGCAGCCCGCCTGTGCCAGGCGGGTGACGACGGTGGCGTCAAACGGCGAGCGATAGCCCACCAGCATCCTGGAGCCTGCGGTGCTGGGGAAGTCGCGCGTGACGAAGATGTCCTTGTGCGCCAGCGGCACGCCTTCCAGGGCGCCAGCCGTGCCGGCGGCAAGGCGCGCGTCGGCGGCGCGTGCCTGGGCCAGGGTGGCTTCTTCGTTCAGGGCCACGAAGGCGCCCAGGTGCTGGTGCGTTTGGGCGCGATCCAGGAAGTGCTGGGCGGCCTCGACGGCGGAGACGCGGCGTTCGCGCAGTTCGGTGGCGAGCTGGGCCACGCCCAGGTCGTGCAATGCGGGTTGGGTCATGCGGGGCTCACTCGATCACTTTGGGCACCAGGAACAGGCCGCGTTCGACGGCCGGTGCGCTTTGCTGGTTGGCTTCGCGTTGGTTGGGCTCGCTGGCCACGTCTTCGCGCAGGCGCAGCTGCACGTCCTGGATGGCGGCCACCGGGTGGGCCAGCGGCTCCACGCCCTGGGTATCCACAGCCCGCATCCGTTCCACGATGTCAAAAAACCCATTCAGCTGGGTAAGCATGCGCTCACTTTCCTGGGGTGCGAGTTCGAGCCGTGCCAAATGGGCGATGCGGCCAATGTCCTGGGGTGTCAGTGCCATAGAGAGGGGTACCTACAGAAACCGGATGTAAAGCTTGAACAACGGGATTTCCGGGGTGAGTTATTCACAGGGGATGCGGTATTATCCCGCCTTTGCCGCACGAGGCTGCACAAGGCTGTCTGTTAGCAGGCAGTTGCGCGCAATAGAGTCAATTTGAATGCCACAAAACCGGCGATGGCAAGCCGAAGCGCCTGCCCTGCCCGAGAGGATTTTTGAATGTTCGGAGCTTTCCGTCGGTATCTCTCCACCGATCTTGCCATTGACCTTGGCACCGCCAACACCCTGATCTTCGCCCGCGACAAAGGCATCGTGCTGGACGAGCCTTCCGTGGTCGCGATCCGCCACGAAACCGGCCCGCACGGCAAGAAGGTGATCCAGGCCGTGGGCCACGAGGCCAAGGCCATGCTGGGCAAGGTGCCTGGCAACATCGAGGCCATCCGCCCGATGAAGGACGGCGTGATTGCCGACTTCGTGATCACCGAGCAGATGATCAAGCAGTTCATCAAGATGGTGCATCCGCGTTCGCTGCTCACGCCCAGCCCGCGCATCATCATCTGCGTGCCCTGTGGCTCGACCCAGGTCGAGCGCCGCGCCATCAAGGATGCGGCCGAGGCCGCAGGCGCCACGGCGGTGTACCTGATCGAGGAACCGATGGCCGCCGGCATTGGCGCCGGCCTGCCGGTGTCCGAGGCCTCCGGCTCCATGGTCGTGGACATCGGCGGCGGTACCACCGAGGTGGGCGTGATCTCGCTCGGCGGCATGGTTTACAAGGGCAGCGTGCGCGTGGGTGGCGACAAGTTCGACGAGGCCATCATCAGCTACATCCGCCGCAACTACGGCATGCTGATCGGCGAGCCCACGGCCGAAGCCATCAAGAAGCAGATCGGCAGCGCCTTCCCGGGCTCCGAAGTGCGCGAGATGGAAGTGCGTGGGCGCAACCTCAGCGAAGGCGTGCCGCGCAGCTTCACGATTTCTTCCAACGAAGTGCTGGAAGCCCTGACCGAACCGCTGAACCAGATCGTCTCGGCCGTCAAGAACGCCCTGGAACAGACGCCGCCTGAACTCGGCGCCGACATCGCCGAGCGCGGCATGATGCTGACCGGCGGTGGTGCACTCCTGCGCGACCTGGACCGCCTGCTGGCCGAGGAAACCGGCCTGCCGGTGCTGGTGGCCGAAGACCCGCTGACCTGCGTGGTGCGCGGTTGCGGCATCGCGCTGGAGCGCATGGACCGCGCAGGCAGCATCTTCACCAGCGAATAAGGCCCTTGGCCCGCCACCCATCCAGCGCGCTGGTGGGGTCGGGCGCCCAAGCCACCGCACCGCCAGAACGCCCATGCCGCTCGGAACCCTGGAACGCAGCGCCCCTTCCTTGTTCCGGCAGGGGCCTTCGGCCCTGTCCCAATTGGTGCTCTACAGCGCGTTGGCGCTGTTTTTGATGGTGGCAGACACCCGGTTGCGCATCACCGACCCGCTGCGCAAGACGGTGGCTGCCATCCTGTATCCCGCCCAGTGGCTCATGCTCCAGCCGGTGGAGTGGGCCAGCCATGGAACCGGGTACGTCCAGTCCCTGCAGGATGCCAAGGCCCAGGCCGAGGCGGCGCGTGCGCAGATGGCACGGCAGGCCTTGCAGGCCCACCAATCGGACACCCTGGCCCAGGAGAACGAGGCGCTGCGCAAACTGCTGGGCCTGCGCGAGCGGCTGGCAGTGCCCTCGCTGGCAGCGCAGATCCTCTATGAAACGGCCGATCCCTACACCCGCCGGGTCATGCTGGACCGGGGGCAGGATGCTGGTGTGCAGCCGGGCTCTCCCGTGCTGGACGGCGTGGGGGTGCTGGGCCAGGTCACGCGGGTCTTTCCGTTTGTGAGCGAGGTCACGCTGGTCACCGACCGGGACCAGGCGATTCCCGTGCTCAATGCGCGCACGGGTGCGCGGGGGGTGGCGTATGGCGACCCGGTGGCCAGCCACGGCGGTGGCATGGAGCTGCGCTTTGTCTCGGCCAATGCCGATGTACAAGACGGGGATGTGCTGGCCACCAATGGCCTCGATGGTGTCTATCCTGCAGGCCTGCCCGTGGCCCGTGTGGTGCGTGTGGAACGCCGGGCGGACTCGGCGTTTGCGCGCATCTACTGTGAGCCGGTTGCCGCCACCCAAGGGGCGCGCCATGTGCTGGTGCTGCAACCGGAAGCTTTGCGGCTGCCCCAGCGCCCAGAGCCCACGGTCGAGGAAGCCCCTGTTCGCAAGAAGGGGCGTAAATGATGTGCAGGCGCTCGCGGTGGACGTCAGGCGGCACAGCTGGTGCTGATGGAGGCTGCGCATGATCATGCCCCGTGGGCAGCAACTGCTGCTGCCCGTCAACCCAGGCTTCATCACGGCCAGTCTGCTGTTGGCCTTGGCCATCAACCTGCTGCCTTTGGGGCCCATGGTCTGGATACCCGATGCGCTGATTCTTGCCCTGGCTTTCTGGGGCGTGCACCAGCCATGGCGCGTGGGCATGGGCATCGGTTTTGTGCTGGGCTTGTGCATGGATGTGCACCAGTCTTCCCTGCTGGGTCAGCACGCTCTGGCCTACACCGTGCTGATGTACGGGACCCGCGTGTTCCATCGGCGGGTGTTGTGGCTGCGTCCGTTGCAGCAGCCCTGGCAGATGGTGGGTCTGTTCGCGGCCGCCCACACGGCCTACGTGTTGGCAGGCCTTCTGGCGGGGCGGGGCATGCCGGGTTGGGGTGTCGTGCTGGCGCCTTTGTTGGAGGCCTTCTTGTGGCCCGTGGTCAGTTGGATGCTGCTGGCGCCGCAGCGCCGCTCGGTCGATGGGCAGGACAAGCTTCCGTGATCGCCGTGCTTTCCAGGAGCGGGGCTGAGCGATGACTGAACTGCGCAACGTCGAAGCCGAAGCGCGCCGCTTTCGCGTCCGGGTGGTGGTGCTGGGCCTGGTGGTGCTGCTGGCGCTGGGCCTGTTGGTGGCGCGGTTGGTGTTCCTGCAGGTGCATCGCCACGACGACCTGGCAGACCAGGCCGAAAGCAACCGCACGGCGGTGGTGCCCATCGTGCCCAACCGCGGTCTCATTCTGGACCGCAACGGTGTGGTGCTGGCCACCAACTATTCGGCCTACACGCTGGAGATCACGCCTTCCAAGGTGGATCATCTGGAGCAAACCATCGACGGCCTGGCCGAGATCATCGAAATCCAGCAGCGGGATCGGCGCCGCTTCAAGCGGCTCATGGAAGAGACCAAGGGCTTCGAATCCTTGCCCATCCGTACCCGCCTGAGCGATGAGGAGGTGGCCCGCTTCACGGCGCAGCGCTACCGTTTCCCGGGTGTGGATGTGAAGGCACGCCTGTTCCGCAACTATCCCTTGGGCGAGGTGGGCAGCCACGCCATCGGCTACATCGGCCGCATCAACCAGGCGGAGAAAGCGCGAATTCAGGATTCCGAGGACGAAGCCAACTACCGTGGCACCGAGTACATCGGCAAGCTGGGCATCGAGCAGAGCTTTGAGGGGCCGTTGCACGGCACCACGGGGGTGGAGCAGATGGAGACCTCGGCGGGTGGGCGTGCCGTGCGAAAGCTCAACAGCTTTCCTGCCACACCAGGCAAGACCGTGGTGCTGTCGCTGGACATCAAGCTCCAGAAAATGGTGGAGGAGCTCTATGGTGAGCGCCGGGGCGCCCTGGTGGCCATCGATCCGCGCAACGGCGAGGTGCTGGCGCTGGTGAGCAAGCCCACCTTCGATCCCAACCTGTTTGTGGAGGGCATCGACGTGGACAACTGGAATGCCCTGAACACGTCGATCGACAAGCCGCTGCTCAACCGGGCGCTGCGTGGTACCTACCCGCCGGGCTCCACCTACAAGCCCTTCATGGCCATGGCGGCACTGGAAACGGGCAAGCGCACACCGTCTGCCATCACGCACGATGGCGGTTCCTGGACCTTTGGCGGCCATGTGTTCCGCAGCCATGGGGACCATGGGCTGGGCGCTGTGGACATGCACCGCAGCATCGTGCAATCGAGCAACGTGTACTACTACCAGCTTGCCAATGACATGGGCGTGGATGCCATGCACGACTTCATGAAGCCCTTGGGCTTTGGTCAGATCACGGGCATCGACTTGCAGGGCGAACTGCGCGGCGTCTTGCCCAGCCAGGCCTGGAAGCGCGAGGCCTACCGGCGCCCCGAGCAGAGGAAGTGGTACGCCGGAGAGACGATCTCGCTGGGCATTGGGCAGGGCTACAACAACTTCACCATGCTGCAACTGGCCCTGGCCACTGCCACGCTGGCCAATGGGGGGACGCGCTACCAGCCCCACCTGGGCAAGGCCATGGTGGATGCGGTCTCGCGCGAGACCACCGCCCTGCCCCAGGTGCCCGGGGTGGATCTGGGCTACCGGCCCGCCCATGTCGATGTAGTGCGCAAGGCCATGGTGGGGGTGACGCAAAGCGGCACCTCCACACGTGTTTTTGCCGGGGCGCGTTACCTTTCGGGGGGCAAGACCGGCACGGCGCAGGCCGTCACCATTGGCCAGAAGGACCGCTACAACGCGGCCCGGATGGAAGAGCGCCAACGCGATCATTCGCTCTACATTGCTTTTGCACCGGCCGATGCACCGCGCATCGCGGTGGCCGCGATTGTCGAAAACGCCGGTTTTGGCGCGGCCCATGCAGCGCCCATCGTGCGCCGGGTGTTCGACTACTGGTTGCTGGGCGAATACCCCAGTGAAGAAGACATGGCCGCCGTGCGCAAGGGCCTGGCGTCGGCGCCGCTGGGCAAGCCGCGCCCCGTGGCCGACGTGCCACTCACTGCGCCTTGATGACGACCCTGGGGGCCGGTTGGGACTGGCTGAACACCAGGGCGGTGACGATCATGGCGGCACCTCCCCAGCCGGCCCAACCCAGGTGTTCGCCCAGCAGCGCCCAGGCCGTGAGTGCGGCAAACACTGGTTCCAATCCAAAGACGATGGCACTGCGCATGGCATCCACGCGCTGCTGACCCCAGGCCTGCAACGTCACCACCACCACACTCGCCAGCAGGCCCAAGTACAACAGTGCCATCAGGGCCTCTGCGTCCAGCGACGGCAGCCTTGCCAGCGGCAGTTCGCCACCACGCAGCAGCAGCAGCGCCGTCGAGGCGGCCAGCATCACGCTGGCCTGTGCCGCTGCCATGCGCGTGGCGCGCAGGGGTTGCAGCAGCGTGCGACGCGCACTTTCTTCCAGCGTCAGGATGTAGATCGCATAAAACACCGTGCTGGCCAGCGTGAGCGAGTCGCCCAGGTTCCAGGGCTCGTTTTCATGGAACATCAAGGCCATGCCCGCGCAGGCCAGGGCGCAGGCCGCCCACAACCGCCATCCATAGCGCCGCCCCAGTGCCGCCATGGCAATGATGGGCACCACCAGCACGTTCAGGCCGGTCACAAAGGCATTGCGGTTGCTGCTGGTGCGCGCCAGTCCCTCGATCTGCAGCCAGAACGCCAGGAACAGCAGCGCCCCCAACAGCAGTCCCCAGCGCCGCTCGCTGCGCCGCATGCCCCACCACAAGGGTGCCAGCACCAGCAGCGCAATCGCAAAGCGGCCCCAGATGATCTGCAGCGCATCCAGTTGCGCTGAGAGCAGCTTCATGGCGGGAAAGGTGGTGCCCCAGACCAGGGTCACCACCAGCAAGGCCATCAGGCCCCAACGTTCGGTGCGCATCGTGGTAAGAAAAGAAAAGGCCGACCGGTTGCCCGGCCAGCCTGGTCAGCGGCAGAGTGCCGGATCAGTTGAACAGGTAGCGTGCCTGCAGGTTCAGGCGCGTCATGTCGCCCGTGGCGCCACCGTAGGTGGTGCGGCGGCCGCCCAGCAGTTCGCCGCCGAGTTCGACGTTCTTGATCGGCGTGTAGTACAGGCCAGCATGCCACTGCAGCAGGCGCAGGTTGCCGGTGTCACCGTAGGCGCTCACGTAGGCGTCACCCAGGCGGTTGCGCGAGCGCACCCAGCCCATGGACACCGTGCCGCGCAGCTTCTCGCTGAACACATTGGCCAGGCCCAGCACCACGCCCTGGGCGCGGTCCAGGCGCAGCGTGGAGCCATCGACCACCGGGTAGTTGGCGCCCACGAGGTAGGCGCCGTCGTTGTCGCCGTCCATCAGCGTGTACTGGCCCATCAGGGTGGTGGTGCCCGTGAGCTTGTACGCGCCCGACAGGCCCAGGCCCATGCCGCGCTTGCTCACACCGCTGATACGCTGTTCGTGCGACAGGATGCGCGCGCTCAGGCTGCCCCAGTCGAAGCCCTTGTCCACACGTGCGATCAGGTTGGGCGAGTGTGCGCCGTCAGACGGCTCTTCCAGCGCGAACTGGAACTTGGCCAGCTGGGGGTTGTTGTAGGTGTAGCGCACCATGGTGGGGCGGCGCGAGGTGGCACCCGGAGGGCCGTTGAAGTCCACCGTCTCGGGCAGGTTGTCCAGGTCCATGAAGGTGGACCAGGTCTGGCCGATCAGCCAGCCCGCGTATTCGCCATAGGCGTGGCGCAGGCGCAGGCGGTTGCGGTTGCACTCGGAGCCGCAGTAGCCGTAGAAGTCGGCTTCGATCTTGGTGTTGAACGCGCCGTTGCCCATCGGGGTGGAGGTCTCGAAGCCGAAGCGCGAGGTCTGGCCCGTGAGCACGGTCTTGCCGTTGTCGCTCTTGCCCAGCGGCTGCTCGGCAAGGTTGGAGAAGTTGTCGCCCGGTGCCGTACCCTTGAAGTCCTTGATCAGGTTGGCCTCGGCAAAACCGTACACGCGGATCGAGGTTTCGCTGCCCGGCAGGCGGAAGCTCCCGGGAATGTCGCCCAGCACCACGGCATCCTTCTGCTTGAGCTCCACGGCATCGATACGATCATTCCAGGCCGATGCCGAGGCGGCAGGTGCCTGTGCCTGCTGGGCCTTGAGCTGGTTGAGCTCGGCGCGCAGGGCCTTGAGCTCGTTGCGCAGTTCTTCCAGCTCTTTGGCGGACTGCGCCAGGGCGCCCGCAGGCAGGCTGCACAGGCCGGCGGCCAGCAGGGTCACGAAGGTGTGGGTCAGTTTCATGGTCACTCCGTTGGGTTGTGTGGGAGGTAGCGAAGGAACGGTGGGCTCTGGATCTCAGGCGCCCATGCGGCCGATGAAGGCACGGATGCGGTCATTGCCGGGGTTGTCGAAGAACGAAGCGGGCGGTGCATCGTGCGCAATGCGGCCCTGGTCGAAGAACAGAACGCGGTCGGACACCTCACGGGCAAAGCCCATTTCGTGGGTCACCACGATCATGGTCATGCCGCCGCGCGCCAGCTCGCGCATCACGTCCAGCACTTCCTGCACCATCTCGGGATCGAGCGCCGAGGTGGGTTCGTCGAACAGCATCACCTTGGGCTGCATGGCCAGCGCCCGGGCGATGGCCACACGCTGCTGCTGCCCGCCCGAGAGCTGCCACGGGTATTTGTGCGCATGCTCGTGCAGGCCCACGCGGCGCAGCAGCACCATGGCCTGCTCATTCGCCTGGGCCCGTGGGGTGCGCCGAATGCGCCGGGGCGCCAGCGTGATGTTGTCCAGCACGCTCAGGTGGCCAAACAGGTTGAACTGCTGGAACACCATGCCCACCTCGCAGCGTTGCTGCTGCAGCGTGTGCGGGTCGTCGGTCACGGGCACGCCACCGATGGAAATGGTGCCGCTGTCGTGCGGCTCCAGCCGGTTGATGGCGCGCAGCAGCGTGCTCTTGCCTGAGCCCGAGGCGCCGATGATCACCGTGACTTCACCCGTGTTGAAGTGCGTGGAGACGTCGCGCAGCACCTGGTGTGTGCCGAACGACTTGCACACATGCTCTGCCACGATGTAGGGGGTGGGTTGGGGGCGGCTCATCGTGCGCGCCCTTCCACATCGAAGCGGTACTCGATGGCGTTGGAAATCTGCGTGACCAGCGTGGTCAACAGCAGGTAGGTGACAGCCACCGTGGTCAGCGTGGCAATGGGCTGGAAGGTGGCCGACTGGATGCGGTTGCCCACGTTGGTCAACTCCACCACGCCGATGGCATAGGCCAGGGACGAATCCTTGAGCAGTGCCACAAAGTTGCTCACCAGCGGTGGCAGGGCAATCTTGAAGGCTTGCGGAAACACCACGTCGAAGAACACATGCATGCGCCCCAGGCCCAGGGCGCGAGCCGCCTCGGTCTGGCCGCGTGGCACGGCCAGCAGGCCGGCACGGATGGCTTCGGCGTTGTAGGCGCCCACGTTGAGCGACAGCGCCAGCACGGCGGCGGCAAAGTCCGGCAGGTTCAGGCCTGGGACCAGCACTGGAAGCGCAAAGTAAACGAAAAGAATCTGCACCAGCAGCGGCGTGCCGCGGATGACCCAGATGTAGAAGCTGGCCACATAGCGCAGCGCGGCCCAGCGGGCCGTGCGCGCCAGCGCCGCCGCCGTGCCCAGCACCAAACCGATGCTGCCGCTGATCAGTGTCAGCCACAGCGTGGTGCGGGCGCCGTCGGAGAAGGCCTGCGCATTCGGGCCAATGGGTTCAGGAAGGAAGGACAGTACCTTGCCCAGCAGAATCAGGGCAAGCACCATCAGGGCCACGGCGCTCACCAGCGTCGCATTGCTGCGTTGCTGGCGGCTCCAGTGGCTGGGCCAAAGGGCAGTAAGCATGAAAGATCAGACCGGTGAGGGCGCGAGGAGCGCCCGCGTGCTTACTGGCAGCGCACGTCTTCGTTGAAGTACTTCTTGGACAGCTGCGCGTAGCTGCCGTCGGCCATGGTTTCGGCCAGGGCCTTGGACCAGCCCTGTGCGAGCGACTGGTTGCCCTTGGCCACGGCAGCGGCGATGCGCTCGATGAACAGCATGTCGCCCAGCTTGAAGCCCGCGCCGGGGTTCTTCTCGGCCACGGCCTTGGCGACGAAGCGGTCCGTGACCCAGGCGTCCACGCGGCGCGAAGCCAGGGCGCTGCGGGCGTCCACGTCGGTGGGGAAGTTCTTCATCTCCTTGATGGCGGAGACTTTCTGGACGTTTTCCAGGTAGCTGGTGCCGGTCTGCACTGCCACCACCTTGCCTGCCAGGTCCTTGGCGTTCTTGATGGCCGGGTCCATGGCGATGATCATGCCGCCCGAGCAGTAGTGCGGTTCGGTGAAGGTCACGGCCTTGGCGCGCTCCTCGGTGATGCCGTGTGAGGCGATCACCAGATCCCAGCGGTCCTGGCGCAGGCCGGTGAGCAGGGCGTCAAAGCCCAACGTCTTCCATTGCACGGTCACGCCCATCTTCTTGGCCACCAACTCGGCCAGTTCGACCTCGAAACCGGTGAGCGTCGTGCCGTTGAAGAAGTTGAAGGGAGCGAACTGGCCTTCGGTGGCAATCAGGATCTTGCCGTCTTTCTTGACCTCGTCAAAGGTGCGGGCCTGGGCGCCGAATACGGCGCACAGCGCCACGGCGGAAGCGACAAACTTGAGAAACTTCATCGTATGTCCTGTCGGGGTGTTCAGGTACAAAAAAATCCGGCCTGCGGATAGCGGGGCCGGAGCCAGGGAAAACGGCGTGGCCCGAGGGATGTCGGGCCACGGTGTCATCAAACTGTTGCAACTATAGGGGTCGCCCTTTTGCGCCCCGCCATCATGGAGAACCCCAATGGCCGAGTCTGAACGAGAGGTTTAGGGCGGCGAAAGATCAGCGCAAGAAGCCGTCGTACCCGGTCTTGAGGATGAGTGCACTGACCACCACGATGAAGATCCAGCGCACAAACCCCGCGCCGTGCTTGAGGGCCATGTGTGTGCCAAGCAGACTGCCCACCACGTTGGCCACAGCCAGCGGCAACGCAAAGTGCCACCACACATGGCCCTTGGCGGTAAACAGGATGAGTGCAGCGATGTTGGTCGAGACGTTCAGCAGCTTGGCCGAGGCCGAGGCGTTGAGGAAGTCGTAACCCAGCAGGCGCACGAACAGGAACACGAAGAAGCTGCCTGTGCCGGGACCGAAGAAGCCGTCGTAGAACCCCACGCTCAGGCCGATGGCGCAGGCGGCGGCGGCTTCGGCGCGCTCCGTCAGGTGGGGGGTGTGGTGGCGCCCCAGATCCTTTTTGGCCAGGGTGTAGAGCAGCACGGCCAGCAGCACCAGGGGCAGCAACTTGCGCAGGAAGTCGGGCGACACCACGGTGACGGCCCAGGCACCGGCAAAGGCACCGGCAAAGCCCGCAGCGGCGGCGGGCAGCATGGCGCGCCAGCGCATCTGCACGCGGCGGCTGTACTGCCAGGTGGCCATGGTGGTGCCCCACACCGAGGCGCTCTTGTTGGTGCCCAGCAGCGTGGCGGGGGGCGCGCTGGGAAAGGTGGCAAACAGCGCGGGCAGCAAGATCAGGCCGCCGCCTCCCACGATCGCATCGACAAAGCCGGCAAGCAGGGAGGCCAGCGAAACCAGTATCCATTCCATCGGCGCGATTGTCGCATCGCGTGCTGCGGCGCGTGCAGCAGGCAAAAAAAACGCCAGCAGGGCTGGCGGTTGGAAAGAAGATGGCACCTCACCGGGTGCTTGAAAAAGGCTTGTGGTTGTGGTGGTGGCGGTTTGTCTCCCCGGCCCCCCGTCCAGCGCACTGGGTGCGCGTTCGAGTGGTGCTAATGTAAAGGCCCAGTCGCCTGCGGCCCATAGGGGATTTCCCGGTCTGGCTCCATAGGGTTTGGCTATGGTGCGTGGTCCTCCAGAATCCATTGGGCGGCCTTCTCGGCCAGCATCAGCGTGGGGGAGTTGGTGTTGCCGCTGGTGATCAAGGGCATGGCGCCGGCATCGACCACGCGCAGTGCCTCGATGCCGCGCACGCGCAGGCGTGGGTCGAGCACGGCCAGGGGGTCATCGGCGCGGCCCATGCGCGTGGTGCCCACGGGGTGGAAGATGGTGGTGGCAATGTCGCCCGCCAGACGCGCGAGCTCCTCATCGCTTTGGTACTGCACACCAGGCTTGAACTCCTCGGGCTGGTAGCGTGCCATGGCGGGCTGTGCAACGATGCGCCGGGTCACGCGCAGGCTGTCGGCCGCCACCTGGCGGTCTTCGGGGGTGCTGAGGTAGTTGGGGGCGATGGCCGGAGGCTGGTGGAAGTCGGCGCTCTGGATCTGCACCGTGCCCCGGCTGGTGGGGTTGAGGTTGCACACGCTGGCGGTGAACGCGGGGAAGCCGTGCAGCGGCTCGCCAAAGGCGTCGAGCGAGAGCGGCTGCACGTGGTATTCGATGTTGGGCCAGGGCTGGTCGGCGCTGCTGCGCGTGAAGGCGCCCAACTGCGAGGGCGCCATGCTCATGGGGCCGCTGCGGTTGAGCGCGTACTCCAACCCGATCTTGGCCTTGCCGACCAGCGAGCTGGCCAGGGTGTTGAGCGTCTTGACGTTCTGCACCTTGTACACCGAGCGGATCTGCAGGTGGTCCTGCAGGTTGGCGCCCACACCGGGCAGATCGTGCAGCACGTCGATGCCGTGCTGGCGCAGCAGCTCGCCCGGGCCGATGCCCGAGAGCTGCAGCAACTGGGGTGAGTTGACTGCGCCCGCGCACAGCAGTACCTCGCGCGTGGCGCGCACGGTGACCATGGACTTGCCCGTCCAGACCTGCACGCCGGTGCAGCGCAGCGGACCATGGGGCTGGCGCTCGACCAGCAGCTTGGCGGCCTGCGCGCCGGTCCACATCTCGAAGTTGTCGCGCCCGTAGCAGGTGGGGCGCAAAAAGGCCTTGGCTGTGTTCCAGCGCCAGCCCTTCTTCTGGTTGACCTCGAAATAGCCCACGCCTTCGTTGTTGCCGCTGTTGAAGTCGTCGGTGGCTGGAATGCCGGCCTGCTGCGCCGCGTGGGCAAAGGCGTCCAGCACGTCCCAGCGCAGGCGCTGCTTTTCCACACGCCATTCGCCCGTGCTGCCGGTGGCCTTGTTGCCGTGCAGGCGTTTGAAGTTTTCGTTCACATCGCCGGGCTGGTCCAGCCGCCAGTGGTCTTCATGGCGGCGGAATGCGGGCAGCACCTGGTCCCAGCGCCAGGTGTCGTCGCCAGTGATCTGGGCCCATTGGTCGTAGTCGCGCGCCTGGCCGCGCATGTAGATCATGCCGTTGATGCTGCTGCAGCCCCCCAGCGTCTTGCCCCGGGGGTAGCGCAGGCGCCTGCCGTTGAGGCCCGCGTCGGGCTCGGTCTGGTAGAGCCAGTCGGTGCGCGGGTTGCCGATGCAGTAGAGGTAGCCCACGGGGATGTGGATCCAGTGGTAGTCGTCCCGGGGGCCGGCCTCCAGCAGCAGCACGCGGTGGCGGGCGTCGGCGCTCAGGCGGTTGCACAGCAGGGCGCCGGCCGTGCCGCCGCCGATGATGATGTAGTCGTAGGTTGCGTCGCTCATGGCAGCATGGTAGGGCAAGAGGCGGGTTTGCAGGACAGGGTAAATGCTATAAAAATAATAGCTATCGGCGCTTGTTCTCAGGGCCTGAGTGGCCAGTTTTCATCATACCCTTGCTGCCCGCGTCGCCCCATAGGCGACAGTGTGGCGCCTGTGCCACTGCCAGCCGCTACCATGTGCGCTTTGTGTTCGCACCGTCCGTCGCCCCATGGCCATGACCGATCCGCAACCGCGCATTGCCTGCTCCGACAC
>WBZL01000933.1_pt1 | contig 21573 bp, 16 predicted proteins | sample 5204291 | NCBI WGS metagenome assembly WBZL01 (sample SAMN12344345, study PRJNA552823) | activated sludge metagenome | biome: Activated sludge suspended growth; feature: Nitrification reactor; material: Wastewater; isolation source: activated sludge from nitrification reactor of wastewater...
ACTGACAAAGGGTGGAGATAGAAAATCAGATGAGTTTAGACAAAACAAGAAGTTCAATCGAGTCTGACCCCATTGATTGATTCCATTGATTGATTCGAGCGGAGATTCCTATACATTGAGCCACGGGCCGTCCCTATCAACCCCCAGGCTGGATCCCTGGCGAAAGTGGTTGCACTTGTAATTGGCGCAAATGGGTATGGTCACCCGGCATTGCCAATCCACCATTCTCACCCAGAATAGGCCTGTAAGGAGAATCCTTGATGCTTGATATGATGCCCGAGCTAGTTCAATCGTTAAAGAGAATGACGAGCCTAAGTAAATTCAGGAAGCTGTGGCAAGAAAGTAAAGTAATCACTATTGGAACAATTCTTGGATTTATTTTCTTGGTGGTGTCGATATTGGGTATAGTAGCTAAGTTACTCTACACCATAGGAGTAGCACCCTAGGAGAATATAAGGGTCAGCTTGCATCAATATAGCGGAGGATTACTCTACAATTGTGATTTAAGCTAATTTCCTAGTTGGCATCAACTTAGACCTTTGGCAAAATCAGCTTTGATGTTTTTGGGTGGTTCTCGATCAAATAAAACTGGATACCCCAATCAGGCAGTTTTCATCGTTTCTGTTTCATGTTGATTCGGATTTTTTTGTAATCCTGGTTTGAATGCAGTCTTTGGTTGTTATAGAACCAAAGCGATATACACAGAAAGGTACCTGGTTTTGCAATACAATGTATCTCTAAGTGGTCATGAAACCTGTTGTAATCGTACCAAAGCATAATAAATGTAAACAAGCAACTTTCCACAGCAATGTCATGTACTTTTCTTTCTGATGAATCAGTAATAATTGAAGATGATTTGTAGCTCGGCTATTTGAGAATAGAGTCAGTATTTGCGGCGCAGGGTAATCAATCGATATTTTTTCTGATTTAATATGTGATACATATAACGCTCCTTCTAATAATTTTGATTGATTATGACTTATCTTTGTAACCAGCCTGATATGTTTGTAGAAGAGATGATTCAAGGGTTTGCAGCAGCGCATCGTGATCTTATCGTTGCAGTTAACGGTGGTGTGGTTCGTTGTCACCAAGCAGAGCCTGGGCAGGTAGTTGTTATCATTGGAGGGGGTTCTGGGCATTATCCGGCATTTGGGGGATTGGTAGGACCTGGGTTGGTACATGGTGCTGCAATGGGTAATGTATTTGCGTCACCTTCTGCGCAGCAAATCTATGATGTCGCTCTGGCAGCTTATGCAGGGGGTGGCATCATACTTTGCTATGCTAATTATGCGGGTGATGTGCTCAATTTTAATCAAGCGCAAGCGCGATTGCAGGCGCAGGGAATCGATGTGCGTGCAGTGGTAGTGACCGATGATATTGCGTCAGCGCCACTAGCGGAGCGCCAGCTACGCCGTGGTATCGCTGGAGCATTACCGGTATTCAAAGTGGCGGCTGCAGCGGCTGATAGTGGAGAATCGTTGGATGAAGTTTGCCGCATTGCCAATGAAGCCAATGCACGTGTTCGGACCCTGGGCGTCGCATTTTCTGGCTGTACGCTACCGGGCGCCAAGCAGCCGCTATTTCAGGTCGAGCACGGAAAGTTGGCAGTTGGGATGGGTATCCATGGGGAACCGGGTCTCTATCAGCAAGATGCGCTTCCAGCGGATGATTTAGCTGAAATGTTAGTCAAGAAATTGCTACAGGATATTTCACCGGCTGGCGATTTGCCCGAAGGTACCCGTATCAGTGTGCTATTGAACAGCTTGGGGAGTGTAGCGCAGGAAGAATTGTTTGTTGTTTATCGCAAGGTTGATCAGTTATTGCACAGTCGTGAATTGATTATCGTCGAACCGGTTGTTGATCGCGTTATTACCAGCTTTGACATGGCAGGTATTTCGTTGACGTTGTTCTGGCTAAATGATGAGCTCGAAATTTACTGGAAGGCTGCCGCAGATACACCCGCTTTTAAACGAGGCGCTATTCCACGCTTTGCACCAGAGACTGATGCTGTCCTCATCCCGCAGGTTGCAGTGGCCGGTCAACCGGTGACTGTGGGTTCTCCTGCTTCGCAACGGATTGCAGCGATCATCCTGGAGATTTTTGCATCGGCCAAGCAGATCATTGAAACCCAACAAGAAGAACTCGGGCGTCTGGATGCTGTGGCGGGTGATGGTGATCATGGTATCGGTATGCTAAGGGGTGTATCAGCAGCGCTTGATGCCGCGAAAAAAGCCCATGATGCACAAGCTGGCATTGAAACATTACTAACCTTATCTGGAGAGGCCTGGGCTGCACGCGCAGGGGGTACGTCTGGGGCGCTGTGGGGTGTAATGCTCAGTACACTCGGAAATAAATTAGGCGATACAACCGTACCTGATACTGCGACTGTTGCAGCCAGCATAGCTGCTGCACTATGCGAGGTAATGCAATGCGGTAAAGCGCAGCCTGGTGACAAGACCCTTGTGGATGTATTGCAACCTTTTTCCGCTACATTCGATCAAGCAGTTGCACGGGGTGTTTCAGTGGTGGTTGCATGGCAAGATGCCGCTGATATTGCGAATACAGCAGCGCAACAAACCCGCAATTTACTGCCGCGCATTGGTCGTGCGCGTCCTCACGCAGAAAAGAGCATCGGCACACCCGACCCTGGTGCTATTTCATTGGCGATGATTATTACCGCAGCAGGCAAAGTGATGAGTAGGCATTGTGCCTGAAATGGATTTGAACAAACTCGGTAGATTTTTTGGTGGAATATCTAAGTTTCTTACCAAACATGGTGAGTATTAGTTATTTTTTGCTTCAGAATCCCAAGTTAAAGCGTGGTAATCAAAGTGATCGCGAGTCGTGGGTTTGATAATTTCAAAAAAAGGGGAAATATCAAAATCACGGGGAGTATACAAGCTGTGATGTCGGATATGATAGATTTCAGCGTGACAATCGGCATGCATAGGATCATCTGACCAGGTTCTTTGGACTTCGGGCAGGATGGGGTAGTGAATAGACATAAATGCTTGAGCGATCAGTGTCGAGCAGATAGCGCGAGTTGGGTCTCCACTGCCTAGGGCAAGTAATCTTCTTCGGAATCGTGTCGGAATGGGGGGGGCTGGAAATAAGTATCGTGCTAGATCAAAGATATTCTTTAAATCATATTGTTGACCAATACGCGTAATTGCATAATTAATGAGATGTTTCCGATCATCATCATTTAAACCGATGGGGCGGCAAATTCGCGTATGCATTTGTGCATACTGTGCAATGGTTACTGCGCGTATGCCTTCTTTAAGATCCGCTTCAACCAGAACCTGCGGTAAATTCCAAGGGCTATCGTTAGGTAATGCGTTCCCAATATATAACGCAGCATGAGACCAACTGGATTGTGTCAGATACTTAATCGCAGTACTAATCCGAGTATTGCCCTCAACAAGAAGTACGTCAGCGGGTTGGAGCGTGGCCAGCAGTTGTTCTTGAGAGATCATGGCGACCTGGATGCTTTGTCTTACTGGCTTTGATAAGAACTTTGCTAATTCATTCCCAATTCGTTCGGTAATCATTTCCATGATCTATTTTTAACATCCAGCGTGGCTGATGCTTGATCTGAGAATGTTTCTCATTGGAAATTGCATAACCGTGCCGGTATCGTAGCTAATGACAGCTAAGCTGATTTAATTTCCGGGCTATAAACTGCGTAGAAACTTTATGAGTATTCGATGAACAAGGCTGGGTTTTGACAAAATGCAGTGTTCTAATAAGTGCGATAAAACACTGCGCTTTTCTGACATTCTTTTGATGGAGTAACTCTTGCTGCTCTATCATCCAGAAAAGAAAATAGCGCATATTTTCGTGTAAAGATTCATCCGATTTATGATCATCATTATTATCGTTATTCATGGCATAAATTATTTAGGTTGTTGATGAGAATTTTACGTGATTATGATCAAAACTACACTGCAGCGATAGTTAAAAGCTGAGTCTGTAAGGTAGAAGTTTTGGGGTTAGACGTCAATGATTTCAAAATCATGCGTGATATTGGCTGTACTTTTCAGCATAATCGAAGCAGAGCAATATTTTTCAGCAGAGAGGTCGATGGCTCGTTCGACATGGTGTGCTGCTAAATTTTTCCCAGATACGATGAAGTGGAGATGAATTTGGGTAAAAACTTTAGGATCCTCTGTTGCACGCTTTGCATCGATTTCAATGAAACAATCCGTTACTGAATGTCTCCCTTTTTGCAATATCATTACCACATCGAACGCAGTACATCCACCCAGACCCAGTAAAATCATTTCCATAGGCCGTGGTCCTAGATTAAGACCACCTGCTTCAGGTGCACCATCCATGATCAGCGTATGCCCACTTTCGGTTTCTCCAGAGAAACTAACACCTTCTTGCCATTTGATTTTAGCTTTCATTATTTTTCTAAAATTGATTGATTCTTGTTAAGTTTGCAGTATACGCCGTTCAAATGATTTTGTTTGGCTGCGCTCGGCAAAACGCAGTCCATATTGTAGGAATTCATCCCAGATTTCACCTTGTTTAATCCCTTTGATCATTTTATCGATCAGCGCGGCATGCGTCAGCCCTTCCATTAGTAAAGGGGGGGCATAGCGCTTCATCGCTGAGGATAATAATGTCTGTTGTTGACCCCAAACTCGAATTTCCTTGAATAAGTACCCTAGCGATTTTCCTTCACTAACACCGCGGTGGAGTAACAATAGTTTTCGGAGCGGGTCGACGAGGATACTCAAGACCAGGGGGGGAGCGACACCTTCACTGTGTAGATTTTCCAGCATATGCGTAAAGCGCACAATATCCCCAGTGAGCATGGCTTCAGGTAAATCGAATACATCATGTCGTGCGACGTCAAACACAGCATTTCTGACTTGTTCAACAGAAAGCGTTGCTTCGGGATAAAGGAGGCCAAGCTTGAGGATTTCCTGTTGTGCGGCCAGTAAATTTCCTTCTACGTTATCGACTAACAATTGTAATGCATCGGGTGCTATGGCTTGCTTTTGCGCATGGAATCGCTGCTGAATCCATTGTGGAAGCTGGGTTCGTTCGATTGAATCGATTGCTACGATCACGCCGCGGTTATCTAATGCAGTAAACCATTTACTTGCTTGGCTTTTTTTATCAATCGTCGGTAACGTTACCATAAACCATAAATCAGGCGAGAGATTATCAAGAAAAGTTACAAGTGCTGTGTTGCCATCATTGCCTACTTTGCCTGTCGGAATTCGGAGATCAAGCAATTTAGAGGTACTAAACAAAGAACATTGATCACTCCATTGCGTGATTTTGCTCCATTCGAAGCGATGATCCACTGTGAAAATTTCTCGCTCAGTTACACCTTGATGATAAAGGGAATGGCGAATGGTATCCGCCGCTTCGATCGATAATAAAGGTTCATCCACCATGATCGTAAAACACTGGGTTTGTTGTTTTTTCAATAACTGAGAGAGTTGCTCGGGTTTAATTCGCATATATCAATACAGGAAGAATTAAGTCTAAATTTAAATGAAATGAAGTTATTGGTACAGTCGTTAGTATTTTTGTCAAGGATATTTACAAACTTAAAGCCAAAATGACGTTCTATTCTAAGATTCCATTCTATATCAATGAATTACAATGGTTGGCCTAGATTTTGCATTACTTCACGATCACCAGGGGATTGATTTTATATTTTAAGTATGGAGAGACATGATGAGAAAGCAAAGAATTGCCAGTTTTTTTATGCTACTAATACTATTAGTTAGTTATAAGCAACTGTTTGCTATACCCGTTAGCTTGGAGTTAGCTTTGTTGGTGGATGTATCGCGAAGTGTTGATGCATCGGAGTATGCGCAACAAAAAAATGGCTATGTTAACGCATTCAAAGATCCGGTTATTCAGGATGCGATTGCTTCATTTGCAGCGATAGGTGGCATTGCGGTGACTTATATCGAATGGTCTGGTGCCAATCAGCAATCGGTTAGCGTCGGTTGGACACAAATTACTAACGCGGCAAGCGCCAATGCATTTGCTGATGCGATCGATAATGTCGATCGTGCTTTTGGGTTAGGCGGAGGGACAGCTCCAGGCAGCGCAATCCAGTTTGTTACGCCTAAATTTAGTGATAATGGTTTTGAAGGGAATCGTTGGGTAATCGATGTATCCAGTGATGGTATCCGAAATACGGGAACGCAAGCTTCGGTAGCCCGTGATCACTTTCTTGATCTAGAGACAGTAGGGGAAGGGTTAACTAAAACGATAAATGGCTTGCCCATTGATAACACAGACTTGGGTTTCTTAGGCTTGGCGGATTGGTTCCAGGATAATATTGTGGGTGGCCCTAATGCGTTCTTGATTGCTGCGGATGGAGGGTTTGATAGCTTCAGCGATGCAGTAAAGACAAAAATTGGGAGGGAAATCAGTGAACCGCCGACGAGTGTCGTTTTCGAGCCTACGAGCCTGTCCTTGATTCTGATTGGTTTAATTGGCTTTTATTTTGTAGCTTATCAACCGGGAAGAATACGAGTCCAGGCCTAATTAACCAGGAAGAGAATGCGCTCTAGTTATTTTTAGGTGTAGTTTTGATAGCAGCAAGTCGGCGGATGATTTGCTGCACTGCATCGATTTGCATATCTTTATAAAGCATCTCTTCCTCAGCTTGCTTCGCAAGTAATTGTGCATCGAGAAAAGGCAGTACGCGTGTCAAGTTAATTTCATCGATTGGGGCAATTTCAGTGCCTTGTGGATCAACCAGCCGAATAGCAACGCGATAGCCAAGCTGGAACTCTCTTACCCTCCCTCCTGCAGAAAGTGAAAGTATCTTTTTTTCATTATTGGTGCTGATGATCTGAAGGATAGCTTGTGCATTTTCGGGGGATCCAACAACTTTGGTATCGGTTCCAGCACGAATCGCGCGTTCCACATCGATTCCAATCGGGTTACCTGGAGGCGCTGTCACATGAATCGTTTCAAAGGGAAGATTGGATACAAGTCCTCGCAACTGAAATCCACAGGAAGATAGAGCCGTAATACTGAGCAATAATAAAATGCGAAAAAGATTCATATCAATATGCTTTTCAAAATTTTAAGTAAAAATATATTGAGTAGTAATGCAAATCGATAAATATTGACCGCCATTATCATTGTAAAGAATTAATTTATGCAATTTTAAATTCTAATCAGACTGCGACAATTTGTCACATTCCAATTGTAGTGCAATGTGCTGATAATTCCTATTTCTGTAATTATCATGTTGTTCAGAATTGATGTCGAAGCCTGTTTGTAATCATAATGAAGACGTTGTGCCACCATCAGCAAGTGTTACTGAAGTCGCAACAAATACCCTTACAGCTGCAATTAACACACTTTATCGTGATCATCATAACTGGTTGTTTGCTTGGCTCAGAAAAAAGCTGAACTGCCAACATCAAGCAGCTGATATTGCACATGATACGTTTGCACGTATTCTCTCTTTATCTCATTTGCCTTGTTTACTGAAACCCAGAGCCTATCTGGTAACTACAGCAAAACACTTGCTAATTGATCAATCGAGGAGACAAAGAATTGAGCAGGCTTATCTTGCTGAAGTTGCGGGTATGTCAGAAGCAATGGGTAAGCTTCCTTCTGCAGAGGATATCGTATCTGCTATTCAGATATTAGACAAAATTAGCCAGGCATTGACCAGTCTTGCAGAAAAGCCTCGTAAGGCTTTTCTATTGCATTACCTCGACGGATTAAATCAAACAGCTATTGCCGAAGAACTTGGTGTTTCAGACAGGATGGTGCGTAAATATTTGGCGCAGGCACTCGTGCACTGTTATTTATTTCATGCATCAGATTAGAGTAAATTGCCTTGAAATGAAACCTAATAAATTGGATCAATTATCTTCTGAAATAACAACCGAAGACATTGCCGCGCAAGTTGCAAGTTGGATTGTGCGTTTGTCAGAGGATTTAACTTCAACCGATCGTGCTGCACTTCAAATAGAGTTTGAACAGTGGCAACAAACTGATTCACGCCGTGCTGAAATTGCTCACAAAATGCTGTCGTTGATCGGACAAGCTGAGCAACTACGTAAAACTACGCCCCTATCTTCAGCTCGGGTTGCGATTGAAGCATCTCTGACAAGAAGCCGCAAGTTTTCGCGTACCAGGAAACTAGGCGTTACTTTGATGTTAGTTATTTTATTAGTTATGCCGATTTGGCTCGCGCTACAGTTTTATCCAGTTACTTATTTGCTAGCAGATATTCGGACAACTAATGGTGAATGGCATATCCAAACACTGACAGATGACAGTATTCTCACAATCAGCAGCGCAAGCGCTGTTAATTCTCGCTTTGACGCTGCTGTGAGAAATCTGGAATTAGTTCAGGGTGAAATAATGATCGATGTAGCTCATGATTCTGTAAGGCCTTTTCAAGTAGAAACTCGGCATGGTCGAATTCGAGCGTTAGGAACAAGATTTATCGTTAGCTTAAATGAGCAAACCACTACACTGACTATGCTGGAGTCCCAAGCGCTAATCGATATATCAGGAGTCAATAGTCAACGAACCAGCGACATTGGAACAGAGCTTATTCTGACTGCTGGCCAGCGTGTGCAATTTTCAAACCGATGGATTGGTGACATCAAGGCAGTTGATATCCGCGAGATTGAAGATGCTTGGAAATTTCGCCATCTAGTAGTGGAAAATCAACCTCTCTCGCAGGTACTTGAAATCCTTTCTAGTTATCACCCCGGTGTAATTCGATATGATTCTCGGGAATTATCAAATATGAAAGTGAGTGCGGTGTTGCCGCTTGATAATACGAATAAAGCACTCTATTTGCTGACAAGAAATTTTCCGATTCGAACACGTTCATATACACCATGGTTAATAATGGTTGAGGCTATTGACCCAATAGAAAATCACCTAACATCTTCATATCAATTGAATCAACTGCCCTAGCAATCACAAGTTGGTTTAAAGCTAATTTTTGCTATTTTAAATTTTAGCGTCCAATTTGGTTCCGCATTTTTGTTTCTCTTCGTCTTAGTTATTAAGAACAATTAATTCTAATAATAAAGGAACAAACTATGCTTTGTTTTTCTCGATATATTAATAAATCGACATTCAATCAGTACTTAGCTCATGAATTGTTGGTACTTGTTGTGCTACCCGCATTCTGGATGATCATACTACCAGTGACGGCACAAGCTGAGTCATCTCCTACTGATGCTATACATTACAGCATACCGCCTGGTCCACTTACGAAAGCATTAAATCAATTTGCAAGTCAATCGGGCATCGCAATCTCGATGGATGCTGACAAAGTTAAGAATTCATTAACTAAAGGTCTGGATGGCAAACACACTATCGAAACAGGCCTGGCCGCATTGCTAAAAAATAGTGGCTTTACCTTTGAAAAAAACGAAGTTGGATATGTACTGATTCAACAAGCTGCAAATAAGGAAAAAAGCAATGCAGCTACTCAAGTTTTACCAGAGATTTTGGTTACATCTCAAAGTGATGGGAACTCCTTAAAGCAAAGCTATATGGTGCCTAGTGTAGTTTCGGTGACAAAGACGGATACACCAATCATGCAAACCCCCTTTTCCGTACAAGTTATACCGCAGCAAGTTCTAAAGGATCAGCAGGTAATTAGTCTGGAAGATAGTGTGAAGAATATTAGTGGTGTACAACAGCTGTGGGCTGGCAGTCAGTACGATTCTTTTCTAATTAGAGGATTTCCAACATTGGCACATTTCCGTGACGGCGTACGTTTACCAGAGCATACGATTGATATGGCTAATATCGAGCGCGTTGAGGTACTTAAAGGGCCTGCAGCAATGCTCTACGGGAGAATTGATCCGGGCGGCATGATCAATGTGATCACTAAAAAACCACAAGCTACGCGCCATTATTCGCTGCAGCAGCAATTCGATTCTTACGGATTGTTCCGAACAGCAGCAGATGCCACGGGGGCGATAACATCGGACGGCAAACTTGCTTACCGTTTGAATCTGTCATACCTAGATGACAAAACTTTCCGGGACAATTCCAGCAGGGACCGTTTCTTCATTTCCCCTAGCTTATCCTGGCGTCCGCTTGAGAGTACAGAATTCAATCTGGCATTTGAATATCGCGATGAGAAATTACCATTTGATAGTGGGTTGCCTACGATAGACAATCGAATCGTCAATGTGCCAATCAGTCGTTCTTTTCATCAACCTGGTTTTAGGGATCAGATTGAAAGTAAGTTGGTTGATTTTAACTGGTCGCATCAAATCAATCCCTATCTCAAATTACAAAATGGTGTAGCTGCCATGTGGGCTGATTATCAGTTTCGTGACACTCCAACAGCTGCATTTCAAACTCGCCTCACTGCGACAGATCCTTTTGTGCGTAGAGGTGTGTATTTCGAAAATTTTAATCGAAATATGCAAACAGTCTATTTAAACCTAACAGGAGACTTTACTACTTGGGGAATTAAGCACAAAACATTGCTTGGCTGGGATTATTATAATAAAGAAACCACTAATAGAGGATTTGCTGCATTTGCAGGAACTGAGGAACAACGGGAAAAATATTTCACCTTTGTAAATGTATTCAATCCAGTTTTTCCATCGTTAGATTTTCAAGAACTGAATAATTTGCGCAGGAATGCGCCAAATGATTTTGGTTATATCCAAGAATCCTGGCACGGTTTCTACTTCCAGGATCAAATTACCTTGTGGGATAAGTTACATATCCTCGGTGGCGGTCGTTATGATTGGGCAAAATCTAAACAGGCTTTTGCGGCAGAACCGCTCCAGAACAATGATTTTAATCCAGTCAAAACAAATTTTTTCAGCCCGCGCGTTGGTATCGTTTATCAGCCTCTTACATGGTTATCGCTCTATGGTAATTTTGTGGAGTCTTTTGGTTTTAATAATGGTCGTTCTGAAGATGGTAAACCGCTCACTCCAGAAACCTCCAACAATTTCGAAGCAGGTTTCAAGTTGGAATTATTTGATGGAAGATTAAACACCAACACAGCTTATTTTAATTTAACGAAACAGAATGTTCTGACTCGTCTTGCTTTGGATTCACCGATCTTTGACACGATTGGAGAAGCCCGCAGTCAAGGGGTTGAAATGGATGTTACCGGTGAGATCTATCAGGGATTGAATTTGATTGCCACCTATGCCTATACCGATACCCAGATTACCAAAGATAACGATGGAAATTTAGGTCACCGATTGCCTAATGTGCCTTTGCACTCTGGAAGTGTATGGGCAAAATATGATTTTCAGCAACAAGACATGAAAGGATTGAGCATCGGGACAGGTGTTTTTCTAGTCGGTTCAAGACAAGCTGATACCGGTAATACCCTACAGTTAGGGGGGTATCAGCGTTGGGATGCCTTTGTGTCTTATGCATTGAAAGTACGCAAGAGTCGGCTTGTTGCACAGCTTAATGTTAATAATATTCTTGATCAAAAATATTTTCTCAATGGAGACAGCCAGCAATTTGGGGCAACGATCAACAACAATATTCCAGGACGTCCTCTTACTTTTATGGGTTCAATAAGATTTGAGTATTAATCTGAATCAATAATGATCAGTTTAAGGTTGCAGTTATTCATGGCTGATATATCAATCAAAATAGGAGTCGCAATGACGCGTCATTATTGGAACTTGCTTCATCGTTGGGCCGGATTGGTCACAGCTGGTCTTTTGATCATTGTAGCCATAACTGGCAGCTTACTTGCGTTCTACCCAGAGCTGGAGCGTTTGATTAACCCTCAGTTATACCCAAGAAAAGTTTTTAAAGATGAATTGGACCCAGCTACGATAGCAGAGCTTGCTGAACAGCGAGTGCCCAACGTTCGGGTGAACGCTGTACTAATGGAGGCCAACCAGGAAGCAACATTGGTAATGATAGATCCAATATTAGATAAAAATGGTCAAACGGGTGAACTGGATTTCAATCAGATGATCCTTGATCCCTATACCGGTGAAGAGCTGGCTCGACGCTATTTTGGTGCAATTTCGCAGGGTATGATTAATTTTATGCCATTTATTTACAAGCTACACTATACCCTAGCATTGGGTAGTCTCGGCATGTGGATATTAGGTATTTGTGCTTTGATCTGGACGGTTGATTGTTTTGTGGGTTTTTATTTAACTTTACCACTGCGCAGGAGAAAACTACCAACGAGTACTTCTTCTACACTAGACATAAAGAATTGGTGCCAGAGATGGTTGCCAGCCTGGAAGTTTCGCTGGAGATCAAGTACTTATAAGCTTAATTTCGATTTGCACCGTGCCAGCGGTTTGTGGTCATGGTTAATTTTGTTTATTTTTGCCTGGTCTAGCGTATATATGAATTTGTGGGATACCGCTTACACATGGGCTACCCGTACCGTTTTTGATTACAAAACGCCATGGACAGAACTTCCTAAACTGGATGAACCACTACATGATCCTAAGATAGATTGGCGGCAAGCACAAGTCATCGGGGAACGATTCATGGACGAACAAGCAAAAATACATGACTTCAAAATTCTACAAGTCGTGGCTCTTCGGTTAGATCGTGAACGAGGTGTTTATAACTATGTTGTGCGCAGTTCTCGAGATATTCAGGATAAACGTGGCGCAACTCATGTTTTTTTTGACGCTAATACCGGTGAGTTTAAGTTGGTTTTACTGCCGAGCGGTCAATACAGTGGCAATACTGTGACTAGTTGGCTATATGCGCTACACATGGCGAATATTTTTGGCTTACCATATCGTATTTTTGTGTTCATGCTTGGTTTTATTATCGCCATGTTATCAGTTACTGGTATTGTCATTTGGCTGAAGAAGCGCCGTGCACGTATGGGAATATTCTCATCATGAAACACCCGCAATCTGGGGCCAAGATGAAAACGAGTGATACGCCTTCAAATCTCTACTACCGACCAGAGTACGCTCGGTAAAGTAGTTAATTTTGCAAAATATTTGGTTTCATAACGAAGAATCTCGCGCTCGAATAATGTTATGCAATAACAAATGGTGGTTGGTGCTATGTTTGCTAGTTTTTAGTAGTGGTTGTAATTTGACACCGGAACGTCAACCGACTGATCTCAATATATCTATACCCCATAAATGGACTCATAAAGATGATTCGATTGAGTTTACGCGTGAGATTTGGGTGGAATTATTCAATGACCCAGTATTGAGTGAATTGGTAGATCAGGCGCTGACAAACAATTTTGATCTCAAATCAGTGGCGGCACGAGTAGAAATAGCCATTGCTCAATCGCGTATTGATAGTTCAGGACTCTGGCCGCAATTTTCTTTTGCGCCGGGATATCAACAATCTCAAATAAAAAGCGCTGGTTTCGGTTCAGCACAGTTTAGTGTGTTTGAAACTTTGTTTAATTTAAGCTGGGAAGTTGATGTCTGGGGCCGTATTCGTGCCTTTAGAGAAGCATCTATCCAGGAAGTACATGCGGTACGTGCGGACCTTCAAGCTGCGCGACTTTCCTTAGCAGCACGTGTTGCACAAAGCTATTTTTTGTTGTTGGAAGCAAAACTGCAAACCCAGGTTGCTGAGCAATCGGTCGTGGATCGTGGTGTTATCGCAAGTTTGGTTCAAGCTCGGTTTGAGCGAGGTTTAGTCCGCGGACTTGATGTTCGTTTGGCATTCACTGACCTGGCTAATGCCAGATCGCAGCTTGCTCAAGCAAAAAACCAAGTACAGCATTTTACTCGACAATTAGAAATCCTGCTGGGACGCTATCCCGATAGTAGTGCATTTTCTGAGATAGTGAATTTAATTTTGGAGTCTCCTAATACACGTGCTTGGCAAGGATTACCAGATCCTCCAACAATCCTTCCCATTGGACTTCCTTCCGAATTACTGACCAGACGTCCGGATCTCATTGCCGCCTTTGCACGTTTGCGTGCTGTAGATGCTCGCTTGGAAAGTGCTGAGAAATTGCTACTACCACGCATAACTTTGACAGCTGCGGGAGGAACACGCGATAGCGCATTGACAGACCTGATTGATCCTCGTACGGCAGTTTGGAATATATTTGCAGGTGCGATTCAACCTCTGTTTACTGGTGGACGTATTCGCGGAGGAATTCATCTTGCCGAGGCACGTGTTGAAGAAGTCTACAACCGTTATCAAGAAATCGTACTAAATGCTTTTCGTGAAGTCGAACAGGCGTTAGCTACCGAGGAATGGTTACGTGAGCAAGAAAAAATGTTGCGAGAAGCTGTTCATCAAATAAGTGCAAGCCGTGAACTGGCGCTTTATTCCTACCGTCTTGGATACATACAGATTCTAACATTGCTAGATAGTTATCGAAGCGCACTCAATGCACAAAGTGCTCATCTAGCGGTTCAGCGGCAATTATTGAATAATCGAATCAACCTCTATCTTGCTTTAGGAGGAAGCTTGTGAACAGTCTAACTTCACAACTGAAAGTCATGTTGCCTATCGTGATTTTGTTATTTGGTTGTGCAGTGGCGTGGATGCTGATTGATTCTCGCTCAGACCTAAATCAATCCTTACCCCAGAATGATATCCCCGCTGTACAAGTGGTACAAGCCATTCCACAAACACTTACGCTAAATATCTACTCACAAGGTGTTGTTACTCCAAGAACGGAAATTGATCTTATACCGGAAGTAGGGGGAAGAATCATAAAGCTTCATTCGGTTTTTGTAACGGGAGGCGGTTTCAAAGCTGGTGATGTATTAGTGACAATAGATCCACGTGATTACGATCATGCGATTGTCCGGGCACAAGCTTTGGTTGCCGAAGCAAAACATCGCCTGGCACGAGAAGAGGAGGAAGCGGGTCAATCACGTTATGAATGGCAGGTGCTTAGTAAAGAGAGGCCACCGACGCCGTTAATGCTTCGTGAACCGCAATTAGCAGAAGCACGTGCCAAATTAAAAGCAGCAGAGGCAGATTTAGCACATGCACGTCTGCTGCGCAACCGTTGTGAGTGGCGCGCCCCTTTTTCCGGGAAAATACGTGAAAAATTAGTAGGTCTTGGTCAATTTGTTCAGCCTGGTGTCACGCTTGCTCGCCTCTATGCAACAGATATCGCTGAAATTCGTCTTCCAATTACCAAAGATCAATTGTCTTATATCGATTGGCCAATTGAATCGCAGGGAAATCGTGATAAACAGCCAAGAATTCTGCCTAAAGTTATTTTATCGACACAGTATTCAGGCATAAAAAAGCTTTGGGAAGGGCACATCATAAGACTTGAAGGCGCTTTTAATGAAACAACGGGATTGGTATATGTTGTTGCAGAGATTAATTGGGAGCATACGAAAAAAGATAATAATTTTCCGCTCCTTCCCGGATTGTTTGTTCAGGCTGAAATAAAAGGTCGTGCCCAACCTAATTTGTTTAGACTTCCGCGAGAATCTGTCAATGCAAATCGTACAATTCTAGCAATTGATGCGCAAGGGCGACTACGTATTCGTCACGTTCATTTTTTACGTATCGAAACTAATTATGTACTGGTAAGGGATGGTCTTGAAGTAGGTGATCTTATTGTTACCAGCTCCATTCCAGTTCCAATTGAAGGGACCAAGTTACATTATGAAATTATCGAGCTTGACTCTCAAATCGGAGAAGAAGGTGCCACTGTGCTACCGACTATCCTAATAGAGTAGTTAAGAAACCATGAATCATTCTCAACCACCAGGTTTACTCGCTTGGTTTGCTGCCAATCCTGTTGCGGCAAACTTGTTGTTGATCATTGTGTTTCTCAGTGGCATGTTAAGTTTACTGGAGATAGATAAACAAGCATTCCCACGTTTTTCTCCTCCCTGGATTACTTTGACTGCTTTATATCCCGGAGCTGGGCCAGTAGAAGTTGAAGAGGGTGTATGTATTCCTATTGAAGAAGCGATTCATGACTTGCGAGGGATCAAACAAATTAAAACCGCTGCTATCGAAGGTAAATGTGAGATTCGCATCCATATTGAGCAGAATTATGATGTGCAAGCCTTTGTCAGCAGTGCGAGAGCGCGTACTCAATCATTACGCAATTTACCAAAAGCAATAGAGCGGATTGATATTGATGATATTGGCTGGGAAGCGCCTGCTATTTCGGTTGTATTACGCGGACAAGCGGATAAACTGGTTCTGAGGAAACTAGCTGAACAAGTCCGTGACGAACTCAGTAGACTAACAGGGGTACGCCGCGCAATGCTCTGGAACAAAGTGGCTTATGAAATTGCTATTGAAGTTCCATCGATACAATTGCAGCAACACCAGTTGACACCGCTTGAAATTGTTGAGGCGATACGCAGAGGATCACTTGATCTATCTGGTGGAGAACTTAAAACTGAGTCAGGGGGAGTCCAACTTCGTTCTAAATATACTGCTTATGATCGCTACAGATTATTTGATTTGATTCTGCGCGCCCATTCCGATGGTAGCGTGCTTCGGTTAGGAGATATTGCAATCGTTATCGATGGTTTCGCAGATCAACATTTCGATAACACTAGTGATGGTATTCCCTCTGAAAGTATCTTGGTTGTCCCGCAACATGACCTAGTTAAAGTGGCAAATCATGTCAAACAATATGTTGAAGCATTAGCAGCGCAATTACCTGAGGGAATTGAAGTAATTACCAGACGGGATAATGCCAGATCTTTTAGTGAGCTGCTAGATCGATTATCAATAATCGGTTTCTCGGGATTCTTTCTGGTAATGTTGGTATTGACGTTGTTTTTGGATACGCGCACTGCTTTTTGGACTGGAATTGGCGTGATTTTTTCTTTTTTTGGTGCATTCTGGCTGCTTCCATTAGCTGGAGTGAATTTAAATATGCTATCACTATTTGGTTTTGTTCTTGCTGCTGGTGTGCTAGTAGATGATGCTATTATTGTCAGTGAACGTATCCATACGATTCATGAAAGTGGAACGCTTGGTTTGCATGGAGCAATCCAGGGTGTGTCAGAAGTTGCTATTCCTGTTACGCTTGGGGTATGTATTGCGCTGATTGCATTTTTACCTGGCTATTTTGTTGTTCCTAGTTGGGCTACTCAATTCATGAAGCCAGTTGCAACTGTGATGATCTTGGCGCTGACATTCTCATTGTTTGAATCACTGTTTATCTTACCTGCCCATTTGGCGTCGTTCGGAAATTCTTCTGATATTTCTTACAGATCAAACTGGTTAGCACGAATTCGCTCTGTGCTCAATGAAAGGCTTATGGTATTTGTTTTAAATGTTTATCGTCCTTTTTTACTACAAGCTATCAATTGGCGCTATACCATGCTTGCTGGCTTCACTGCGGTATTGATGATTGGTTTTGCCGTTGTAAAGGGTGGTCATATTGGAGTTAAACTGGAAGAAGATGTGAGTTATTCTGAGTTCCATGTCCATCTTCAACCTCCTCTGGGCACACCTTATAACGAGATTCAGGCGCGTGTACAACAATTCCTTGATGCATTGGGGAAAGTTGAGAATGAGCTTAATCCCAAGCCTACCTTAGCAATGCCAAAGTTAATCGAAGGTATTGAGGTTGTTCTTGATGAAATTGATCCAATGATTTTTGTTGAGTTTACCACTGAAGCACGTAAGCGATTTCATGTACGGGAAATCATTAAAAGCTGGTATCAACATATTGGTGATCTCGGTGATTTCCAGCCTGATTTTCATACACCGACAGAAAAAGAGCTAATTGACTTGGAAATCGAGTTACGTGCACAAGATCCTAATTCACTTCACAATGCTGCCAATGTTGTCAAAACAAAAATATTGAGTTATCCAGGGGTTGCTGATTTAATTGATTCACGCAAACCTGGAAAGCCCGAGTTGTGGCTTAAGCTAAAACCTGAAGGTGAGCGACTTGGGCTACGTCTTAAAGATTTTGCTGAACAGATTCGACATGCTTATCTGGGTGAGGAAGCGCAACGTTTTATCCGTGGGCGCTCTGAAGTCAAAATTCGCGTACGTTCCCCACGCAATGAGCGTAAATCTATCGAGAGTTTGCTTGCAATGCCAATCTATTTGTCAGACGGTAATCAAGTACCTTTAGGAACAATAGCTGAAATCGACTTTTCCCCTGGTTTTGGTGTACTAAAGCGTTCAGATCGAATGGGGGTGGTTGTTTTCCATGTACAATTGGTTGACTCTCCACCCATGAGTGTAAAAGCCATTGAGCAAGACCTGGAATCACAGCTATTTTCGGTGCTGGAGCAGCGATATCCAGGCCTCGAACTTTCTTTCGGTGAGGCTGCAGAAGAAGCAGATCGAATTTTGGAGGATCTCAAACGAAATACATTGATAGCGCTGATTGCTATCTATGCTTTACTTGCAGTGAGCTTCAAATCTTATTTGCAACCTCTGCTCTTTTTGCTTGCTGTTCCAGTTGTCTGGTTAGGTGCAATATTTGCACATTGGATAGTAGGCTTAAATTTTTCATTTCAATCTCTAATCGGTATGGTTGCTGCCAGTGGTATCGTCGTTAACGATAGTGTTGTTTTACTCCACTTTATCCAAAGAAAAAAAACAAAAGCTATGCAATTGCCAGCACTCATCGTCGAGGCTTGTGTTTCACGTTTTCGTCCAATTCTACTAATTGCACTGACTAGTATCGCCGGTTTTGCGCCTATGCTGTTTGAGACGAGTGAACAAGCTAAATTTTTGATACCTGTTACATTATCTCTGACAGCAGGTCTGAGTTTTGGAATAATTGCTACCCTCGTTCTGGTACCAGTGTGCTATGCAATTCTAACCAATATACCAACAATTTCTACTCAACAACGAATCCATACTCTATAGTTATCAAAAAACGATAAGTAACAACGCTACTATCTAGTAATCAGAACAAGATTAAGTTACTGAGTTTGTAAATAAATTCAATATTTTAATGATTCATTGATCCAGGGATTTAGCAAGGCTAAAGCAAATGTTTTCAAACCACAATGTTAATTAATCTACCAGGTACGATAATAATTTTTTTTATCGCATTTCCCGCAACTATTTTTTGCACATTCTCAAGATTAATTGCTAATTGTTCAATCGTAGCACGATCGGTATCTTTAGGAACATTCATCTGTCCCCGTAATTTTCCATTGACTTGGATTACCAGATCAATGGTATCTTGAACTAATGCGGTATGATCGACCTCAGGCCAACTTTGCTCGAGTAACGCTGTACCAGGTTTGAGTTCCTGCCATAATGTATGGCAGATGTGAGGAACAATAGGTGAGAGCAATAGAACCACTTTTTCCAACGCTTCTTGCATCAATTGTCGATTCGCTGACTCAGTATCAGTGAGTTTCGCTAATTCATTCATTAATTCCATAATGGACGCAATGGCGGTATTGAACGTATGCCGCCGTTCCAGATCATCGGTGACTTTAGCTATGGTTTGATGCAATTGCCCGCGAAGCGTTTTGAGGGCTGGTGACCAATCTTTGATATCGATAACCGGCGCATCGGGTTGGGAGGGATGCTGTATATGGAGATAAACCTGTCGCCATAATCGCCTGAGAAAACGATAAGCCCCTTCTACGCCTGTTTCTGACCATTCCAGTGTTTGTGTCGGGGGACTCGCAAACATCATGAACAGTCGAGCCGTATCCGCACCATAGGAATCGACTAGTTCTTGGGGATCAACGCCATTGTTTTTCGATTTCGACATGGTACCGATTCCACCGGACTCGACTGGCAGAGTATCGGCACGTAACATCATTTTGGTTCGTTTACCTTGCGCGTCGACTTCTATATCAATCTCAGTCGGGTTGAAATAATTGATACGTCCCGTTGCTGATTTGCGGAAGAAAATTTCATTTAATACCATGCCTTGGGTCAATAGATTAGTAAACGGTTCATTGAAGTGAACTAACCCAAGATCTCGCATGACTTTGCTCCAGAATCGTGAGTAGAGCAAATGCAGAATGGCGTGCTCAATGCCGCCAATATACTGATCGACAGGCAACCAATAGCTGGCTCGCGAATCCGACATACAGGTATTCTGATCGGCGCATGCATAGCGTATGAAATACCAAGATGAGTCGACAAAGGTATCCATTGTGTCTGTTTCACGCCGAGCAGACTGTCCACAGGACGGGCACGAGCAGACACTAAATTCGCTTGATTTAGCGAGCGGATTGCCTGAACCATCGGGAACTAGATTTTCTGGCAGTACAACTGGAAGTTGATCATCGGGAACTGGAACGGTACCGCAGCGATCGCAGTGGATGAGAGGGATGGGGCAACCCCAATAACGTTGTCGTGAAATTCCCCAATCTCGCAGGCGGTAACGTGTCCGTTTTTTTCCAAGTTGTTTGAGTTCTAGATGAGCTGCGATTGCATCGATTGCAGCTTGAGATTGCAACCCGGAAAATTCGCCTGAATTGATGGTAATACCATAATCAATAAATGCTTGATTGGGTGGAAGCAATTCATCCTCATTTTGGGGTCGAATAACGATCTTGATGGGAAGTTGATATTGTGTTGCAAATTCGAAGTCGCGCTCATCATGTGCAGGTACTGCCATCACAGCACCTTCTCCATAGCTCATTAGCACATAGTTTGCGACCCAGATGGGAATACTTTCCCTCGTAATCGGATGGAGCGCCGTGAAGCCTGTATCCATGCCTTTCTTCGCTTGAGTAGCCAATTCTGCTTCGATGGTTGAGCCTTGTTTGCATTCTTCAAGGAATTTGGCAAGGCTAAGATTATTTTTAGCTGCCTGTAATGCGAGGGGGTGCTCTGCTGCAATCGCCAAATAGGTAACACCCATGAGCGTATCTGCGCGTGTCGTGAAAACCTTCAAATCCTGGGAAAATTCATCTGATTTGCTAACTGGAAAAGTGATATCTACACCATAACTTTTACCAATCCAGTTGGCTTGCATCGTTCTGACACGTTCTGGCCAGCCCGGTAGCGTATCGAGTGCATCTAATAATTCGTCAGCGTAACGGGTAATTGCGAGATAATAGCCCGGAATTTCACGTTTTTCGATGAGTGCACCGGTTCTCCAGCCACGGCCATCGATGACTTGCTCGTTAGCGAGTACCGTTTGGTCTATGGGATCCCAGTTGACTACTTGGGTCTTTTTGTAGGCAATGCCTTGTTCGAGCATGCGTAAAAAAAGCCATTGATTCCAGCGATAATAATGGGGATCACAGGTAGCAATTTCACGCGTCCAATCGATACTGAAACCAAGACTTTTAAGTTGCTTGCGCATATAAGCAATATTGTCATAAGTCCATTTTGCCGGTGGTAGACCATGTTGCATTGCAGCATTTTCTGCAGGCAAACCAAATGCATCCCAACCCATCGGTTGTAAAACGTTATAACCGCGCATGCGATGGAAACGTGATAGCACATCCCCAATCGTATAGTTTCGAACATGCCCCATGTGAAGTTTGCCAGATGGGTACGGAAACATGGATAAGCAATAATATTTAGGTTTATCTGAAAGCTCTGTGGCATTGAAAGCAGCCGTTTTTTCCCAATATTGCTGTGCATCCTGCTCGATTTCTTGTGGGTGATATTTTTCTTGCATGCAACATTTATCCTGGTTTAATCGAAAATCGAATTATAACTTGAACTGCTTCGCTTGATGCGAACCAACGCATC
>WBZL01001812.1_pt1 | contig 21567 bp, 24 predicted proteins | sample 5204291 | NCBI WGS metagenome assembly WBZL01 (sample SAMN12344345, study PRJNA552823) | activated sludge metagenome | biome: Activated sludge suspended growth; feature: Nitrification reactor; material: Wastewater; isolation source: activated sludge from nitrification reactor of wastewater...
GAACCGCGCGCACCTTCCTGCGACCAGTACGAAACCTTCATGCGCCACGTGTACGAGCACGGCGTGGCCAAGGCCGACCGCACCGGCACCGGCACGCGCAGCGTGTTCGGCCACCAGATGCGCTTCGACCTCGCGGCGGGCTTTCCGCTGGTCACCACCAAGAAGGTACACCTGAAAAGCATCATTTATGAATTGCTGTGGTTCCTGCGCGGCGACGGCAACGCCCGCTGGCTGCAAGAGCGCGGCGTGACGATCTGGGACGAATGGGCCAACCCCGACACCGGCGACCTGGGCCCGGTCTACGGCGTGCAGTGGCGCAGTTGGCCCACACCCGACGGTGGCCACATCGACCAGATCGCGCAGGTCGTCGACCAGCTCAAGACCAACCCCGACAGCCGCCGCATCATCGTCAGCAGCTGGAACGTGGCCGAGCTGCCGAAGATGGCGCTGATGCCCTGCCATGCCCTGTTCCAGTTCTACGTCGCCGAGGGGCGCCTGTCGTGCCAGCTCTACCAGCGCAGCGCCGACATCTTTCTGGGTGTGCCGTTCAACATCGCCAGCTACGCGCTGCTCACGCACATGCTGGCGCAGCAGTGCGATCTGCAGGTGGGCGACTTCATCTGGACCGGCGGCGACTGCCACATCTACAGCAACCACTTCGAGCAGGTGCGCGAGCAGCTTGCACGCGCGCCGCGGCCGTATCCGCGCCTGGCCATCAAGCGCCGGCCGGCGTCGATCTTCGACTACGAGTACGAAGACTTCGAGGTGCTCGGCTACGACCCGCATCCGGCAATCAAGGCGCCGGTGGCGGTGTAGCGCAGGGCCTGCGCGGCTCCGTTGCATGAGACGCGCATAGAAGCTACCATGTTGCATGCAACGGCTCAATCACCATCCCGCATGACCGCCACCCACGTCAACGAACGGGTGCAGAAGCACCGCGACGCGCTGCGCGCAGCGGGCCTGCGGCCGGTGCAGCTCTGGGTGCCCGATACGCGCCGCCCCGGTTTTGCCGCGGAATGCCGCCGCCAGTCGCGCCTGATCGCCAAGGCCGATCGCACCGATGCCCAGCTGCAGCGGCTGATGGACGCGGCCCTGGTCGAGCTGGACGGCTGGGCGCCGTGACGCGCGGCGACTTCGTGACCGTCGCCATGCAGGGCGACTTTGGCAAACCCCGGCCGGCGCTGGTGATCCAGGCCGATGCCTTCAGCGCGCACGCCAGCGTCACGGTGCTGCCGGTGAGCAGCCAGATCGTGGCCGCGCCGCTGCTGCGCATCACCGTTGAGCCGAACGCGGAGAACGGCCTGAAGAAGCCGTCGCAGGTGATGGTGGACAAGACGCTGACGATCCGGCGTGACAAGATCGGCCCCGCCTTCGGCCGCATCGACGCCAACACTCTGATCGAGGTAGAGCGTTGTCTGGCGCTGTTCCTGGGCATTGCAAAATGAGGGCACGCGCGCCGGCGCGGCGCATGGGCCACTGTCTCCGGGTCGCGTCCATTCCTTAGATCAAATTGCCCGACAGCGCTTACCTATCAAGCGCTGACAGCTATCGATTCAATAGTATTTCATGACCGACCTGCTCTCCCTCTACCGCACCATGGTGCGCATCCGTGCCTTCGAAGACGCCGCCGAAGTGGCCAGCCAGGGTGGCGTGGCCGCCTGGGGCAAGGAAGCCTCCGCCACACCCGCCAAGGTGCGCGGCCCGCTGCACCTGTCCACCGGGCAGGAGGCGGTGGCGGCCGGGGTGTGCGCGCACCTGAAACCCGCCGACCTGCTCACCTCCACCCACCGCGGCCACGGCCACACGCTGGCCAAGGGGGCCGATCCCACCAAGATGATGTGCGAGCTGTTCGGCAAGGCCAGCGGCTACAACGGTGGCAAGGGCGGCTCCATGCACATCGCCGACTTCGCCGTCGGCATGCTGGGCGCCAACGGCGTGGTGGCGGCCGGCCTGCCGATCGCCGTGGGCGCGGCCCAGGGCCTGAAGATTCGCGGGCAGGACGCCATTGCCGTGTGCTTCTTCGGCGACGGCGCCATCAACCGCGGCCCCTTCATGGAGGCACTGAACTGGGCGGTGGTGTATGAGCTGCCCGTGCTGTTCGTGTGCGAGGACAACCGCATCTCCGCCACCACCGAGAGCGGCGCCATGACCGCCGGCCCCGGCGCCAGCGCGCGCGCCGCGTCGCTGGGCATCGCTGCGCTGCAGGTCGATGGCACCGACGTGCAGGCCGTGAGCGACGCGGCCGCCACCCTGATCGGCGAAATCCGCGCCGGCCACGGCCCGCGCCTGCTGCACGCGCTGACCGACCGGCACAAGGGCCACGTGTCGGTCGACCCCGCCACCTATCGCGACCCGGCCCAGGTCGCCGCCGCGCTGGCGCGCGACGGCATTGCGCGCACCCGCGCACGCCTGATCGAGCAAGGCCAGGCCGCGCAGGTCGAGCAGATCGAGCGCGCGGCGCAGGCTGAAATCCAGGCCGCCCTGGCCGCCGCCAGCGCCGCGCCGCCGCCCGACCCCAGCGCGGCCTACACCGACATCCAGACCATCGGCGCGGGGGTGTGGGCATGAGCACGGTTCAAATGACTTATGCCCAAGGCGCAGCTTTGGCCCTGGCGCAAACAATGGAGCAGGATCCCACCGTCATCGCCCTGGGCGAAGACCTGGGCCGCGGCGGCGTGTTCGGCCAGTACCGCGACGCGCAGGGCGCGCCGCTGGCGCAGCGCTTCGGCCCCGGCCGCATCATCGACACGCCGATTTCCGAGGCCACCATCGTCGGCGCCGCCGTCGGCATGGCGCTGGCCGGCTGCCGGCCGGTGGTGGAGCTGCGCGTGGTCGACTTCGCCCTGTGCGCCATCGACGAGGTGGTCAACCAGGCCGCCAAGAACCGCTACATGTTCGGCGGCCAGGGCCGCGTGCCGGTGGTGCTGCGCATGCCCATCGGCATTTGGTCGGCCTCGGCCGCGCAGCACAGCCAGTCGCTGGAGGCGTGGTTCGCGCACATCCCGGGCCTGGTCGTGGTCGCGCCCGGCACGCCGGCCGACAACCACGGCCTGCTGCTGGCCGCGCTGCAGTCCGGCGACCCGGTGGTCTACATGGAGCACAAGGAGCTGTGGGGCACGCCCGGCGCCGTCACCCCCGGCGCCGTGGTGCCGCTGGGCAAGGCGCGGGTGGCGCGCCCCGGCGGCGACGTCACCATCGTCTCCTGGTCGCGCCAGCTGCAGGCCTGCGAGCAGGCCGCCGAGCAGCTGGCCGCGCAGGGCGTGCAGGCCGAGCTGATCGACCTGCGCACCATCTGGCCATGGGACAAGGACGCGGTGCTGGCCAGCGCCGCCCGCACCGGCCGCCTGCTGGTGGTACACGAGGCCATCCAGGTGGCGGGCTTCGGCGCCGAGATCGCCGCCACCGTGGCCGAGCACACGGGCGCCAAGGTGGCCCGCCTGGGCGCACCGCGCATCCCGGTGGGCTACGCACCCACGCTGGAAGCCCAGGCGCGTGTCAGCGCTGAGCAGATCGTCGCCGCCACCCAGCGCCTGCTGCAGCGATGAACGCCCCCGCCCCGCGCCCGCGCATCGGCCTGATCTGGGCGCAGGCGCGCGGCGGCGTGATCGGGCGCGGCGGCGTGATGCCCTGGCACCTGCCCGAAGACCTGGCGCACTTCAAGCGCACCACGCTCAGCCACCCGGTCATCATGGGCCGCAAGACCTGGGACTCGCTGCCGGCGCGCTTTCGCCCCCTGCCCGGGCGCCGCAACATCGTCGTCACGCGGCAAATGGATTGGAGCGAAATCGGGGCCCAGCGCGCATCCAGCCTGCGCGAGGCGCTACAACTTTGCGAGAATGCCGAGCAGGTGTGGGTGATCGGCGGCGCCCAGATCTACGCCCAGGCCCTGCCCCTGGCCGACGAGCTGGTGGTGACCGAGATCGACGCCGATGTCGAAGGTGATGCGTATGCGCCCGCCATCGGGCCCGAGTGGCAAGAGGTGGCGCGCGAGGCGCTGGTGGCGGGCAATGGGATGCGGCTGGCGTTTGTCACCTGGCGCCACAAGCCGCGGTAAATCGACGATCAAGAAAGACGAAAGGATGCATATGGCGGCCTATCCCTTGGTGCCCCCTTCAGTTTGTTGGTACCCAGAGCACAAGTACCAATCGAACCTCTGAAGCCACCATACTCAACTTTCCGCCGTGAAACCTGATGCTTTGACGATCGGTCCCCAGCGCCGCGCTTCAGATTCGATGCGCCTAGCAAATTCGGCAGATGGCAGGGTATAGGGATCGAACCCGTTTTTGGCTAAGTTTTCGGCAAACGGCGCCTCCTGCACGCCGGCAACGATTAGGCGATGCAGTTTTTCCACCACAGCCGCCGGGGTGGCGGCCGGCACAAAAATACCGTACCAATCCACGCCGGTCACCTCTGGAAAGCCCAGTTCCGCAAACGTCGGCACATCAGGCAAGAAACGCGAACGCTTCTCGCTGGTGACCGCCAACGCCCGCAACTTGCCACTGGCAATGTGCTGAGTGACATCGCCGGTGACCGCCATCGACGCGGGCAAAGTGCCCCCAATGAGGTCGGGCACCACAGCCGCCATGCCGCGGTAGGCCACGTGGGTCAGTTCGATTCCGGCCTTCTGCTGGAGCACAAGGCCCTGGAAGTGCATGATCGAGCCGGCGGCCGGTGTGCCATAGCCCGCCTTATCGGGATTGCCCTTAACCCAGCTGATGTATTGCGCCAGCGTACGCACCGACTCAGGCACAGCCGGGCCCACCACGAAAGTCTGCGCATTGGAACACACCGGCGTGACCGGAACGAAGTCCTTCTGCGGGTCGTAGCTGAGCTTCTTGTACACATGCGGAAAAATCACCATCGGCGACGATGGTGACAGCACCATGCTTGAGCCGTCGGGCGCGGCTGCCCTGACCGTTTCGTTAGCAATGCGCCCGCCAGCGCCGATTTTGGATTCGACGATGACGCTCTCGGCGTACTTGCCGCGCAGTTGATCAGCCAGCCTGCGCGCAATCACATCCAGCGTGCCGCCCGCTGCAAATCCCACGTTAATTCGCGCCTGACTTGACTGAGCCCTGGCAATGGCGCCAAGCAAAGCCGCGCTGGCACCGACCGCAATCACCGTTCTTCTGCTCAATGTCATATGCGTGGTCTCCTGAGGTGAACATGGAAAGTAGAGATGGTAGGGACAAACTGAGGCAGCTGAAAGCTGCTCCGTGGATGAAGATTCTCAAAGCAGATGAGTGACGTCGCCTGTGCCGAACTGTCCGATCAAGTCAAACCCCTGGACTGGCAGATGCGCCGCACCAGAACGGAGTCGCCCCTCACATGGCCCAGATTCTCGGCATGTCGCCGCGCAGGCCCCACAGCTGGCCGCGCCACAGGGACCAGGCGCTCCTGCACAGGGCCATGGCCGGCTCCACCACTGGCGCCAGCGCGCGCAGCACCAGCATGTGATCGTTGGGCGCGGTCACGCCGGCCAGCACGCTGCCATGCCCGGATTGCAGCAGCGCGTGCATGCCATCCAGCAGTTGTTCGCGCGTCGAACGCGGCAGTGGGGTGCCGCTGGCCAGCACCAGGCTGGCCAGGCAGCGCTGGCCGGCCAGGCCCAGGTCGCCATCGAGCAGCAGGCCATCCTGCGCGTCGATCAGACCGCGCTCCAGATACAGCCCCGGCCACTCTAGGTGCTGCGTCAAGCGGCCCAGCGCGAAGGCCTGACCAGCCAGCGGCAGGCCCAGCGCGGTGATGTCCCAGGCCAGCATCTGCGCGCCCTCGGTCAGCTCAAATTCAAGGTGGTTGTGCGCGTCGCAGGCGTTGTAGGCAATGGCCTCCAGCGGCAGCCATTCAAGCCGCGCCCCGGTGGCCAGGCGCAGCCGCGTGCGCTGGCGCGCCGGTTGGCCGTTGCTTTTGTAAAAGCGCGCTGCGCCCGGCGTGGTCACCAGCGCATGGGCGCCGGCCCCGACCTGCACCGTGATGTCGAGCTCGTCGCCGCCGACCAGCCCGCCGGGCGGGTGCACCAGCACGTTGTGGCAGATGGCTGGCCCTTCGGGGTACAGGCTCTTGAGCACGCGCAGCGGGCCGTCGTGCGTGAAGTGCAGCACGGTTCTGCCGTGGCATGCGCGATAGTCGAGCGCCAGTTGCGCATGCCAGCCCATGGATTCAGAAGCCGTGCGTGGACCGCCGTTGCGCCGCGCCGTCGCCCCCGCGCAGACTGCGGCGCGCCTGCGCAAGGCCAGGCGGTGGCATCGGGGTGGTCAGCATGCGCATGCAGGGTTGCTTGGGCGATTTCAGATGGCCACCAGTTTGCGGATTTCCTTTTGCTGCATTTCACTGCCCGGCCCGGCGGCAATCACTTCGCCGCGCTCCATCACCAGATAGTGGTCGGCCAGTTCTTCGGCAAAGTCATAGTATTGCTCGCACAGCAGGATGGCCATGTCGCCGCGCCCGGCCAGCATGCGAATCACGCGACCGATGTCCTTGATGATGCTGGGCTGTATGCCTTCGGTCGGCTCGTCCAGGATCAGCAGCCTGGGCCCCGGCGCCAGCGCGCGGGCAACTGCCAGCTGCTGCTGCTGCCCGCCCGAAAGATCGCCGCCGCGGCGGTGCAGCATCTGTTTGAGCACCGGGAACAGCTCGTACAACTCGGCCGGGATGGCGGTGCGCGCGGGGCAGTAAGCCAGTCCCATGCGCAGATTCTCCTCGACCGTCAGGCGCGCAAAGATCTCGCGCCCCTGCGGCACGTAGCCGATGCCGGCGCGGGCGCGTTCATAGGGCGTCTTGCGCGCGATGTCCTGGCCCTGCCACTGAAGACTGCCGCTCTTGATCGGCACCAGCCCCATCAGGCTCTTGAGCAGCGTGGTCTTGCCCACGCCGTTGCGGCCCAGCAGCACCGTGACCATGCCGACCTCGGCCCTGAGGCTGACGTTGCGCAGAATGTGCGAGCCGCCGTAGTACTGGTGCAGGTTGTCGACTTTAAGCATTTTTGGCCTCCAGCCCTTGTGTATCAAGCGCGAGCAGCTATTACATTGATAGTTTATCGGCCCAGGTAGACCTCGATCACACGCTCGTCGGCCTGCACCTGGGCCAGCGTGCCCTCGGCCAGCACCGCGCCGTCGCACAGCACCGTGACCTTTTCGCTGATGGTTTCGATGAAGCTCATGTCGTGCTCCACCACCATCAGCGAATGCTTGCCCTTAAGGGACAGAAACAGCTCGGCCGTGCGCACGGTTTCCTCGTCGGTCATGCCCGCCACCGGCTCGTCAAGCAGCAAGAGCTTGGGCTCCTGCGCCAGCAGCATGCCGATCTCCAGCCACTGCTTCTGGCCGTGGCTCAGCAGGCCGGCCTGGCGCGTCACGCTGCCGGCCAGGTGGATGGTGTGCAGGATCTCGGCGATGCGGTCTTTCTGCTCGCCGCCCAGCCTGAAACGCATGGACGCAGCCACGCCCTTGTGGGTTTTCAGTGCCAGCTCCAGGTTTTCGAACACGCTGAGCTGCTCGAACACCGTGGGCTTCTGGAACTTGCGGCCAATGCCCATGGCGGCGATTTCGGGCTCGCGGTAGCGCAGCAGGTCGATGGTGGAGCCGAAGAACACCGTGCCGCTGTCGGGCCGGGTCTTGCCGGTGATGATGTCCATCATCGTGGTCTTGCCGGCGCCGTTGGGGCCGATGATGCAACGCAGCTCGCCGGGCGCGATGTCAAGCTGAAGGCCGTTGATGGCCTTGAAGCCGTCGAAGCTGACGTGCACGTCCTCCAGATACAGGATGCGGCCGTGCGTCACATCCACCTCGCCCGGCACCACGGGCCGCGCCAGGCTGGCGCTGCGCCCGCCCGATTCGGTGTTGCGGTAGCGCTCCAGGCGCTCGCCGCCGGCTTCCAGCAGATCGGGGGTCATGCCTGGGCTCCTTGCAGGGCTGGCGATGTGCCGGCCTGGGCGCGACGCCTGGCGCTCCATTCGCGGATCTGGCCTGGCAGGCGGATCAGGCCGCCGGGCATGAACAGCGTCACCACGATGAACAGCGCGCCAAGCACATACAGCCAGTATTCGGGCGCCGCCACCGTGAGCCAGCTCTTGCCCCCATTGACCGCAAACGCGCCTATGATGGGCCCCACCAGGCTGGCGCGCCCGCCCACGGCCGTCCACACGGCCATCTCGATCGAGTTGCCCACGCTCATCTCGCTGGGGTTGATGATGCCCACCTGCGGCACGTAGAGCGCGCCGGCCAAGCCGCACATCATGGCCGAGATGACCCAGACCGACAGCTTGTACGGCAGCGGGTCGTAGCCGCAGAACATGGTGCGCGACTCGGCATCGCGCACGGCCTGCAGCACGCGGCCATATTTGCTGCGGATGAGCCAGCGCGAGAGCAGGTAGCAGCCCAGCAGCGCCAGCCCCGACAGCGCAAGCAGCAACACCTGCATGGCCTGCGTGTTCAGCGGCAGGCCCAGGACGCTTTTGAACCCGGTAAATCCGTTGTTGCCGCCAAAGCCCGTTTCGTTGCGAAAGAACAGCAGCATGGCGGCATAGGTCAGCGCCTGCGTGATGATCGAGAAATACACGCCCTTGATGCGTGAGCGGAAGGCAAAGTAGCCAAACACGCCGGCAATCGCACCCGGCACGGCAAAGATGAGCAGCACCGTGGCGACGAAGCTGTCCGACAGCGCCCAGTGCCAGGGCAGTTCCTTCCAGTCCAGAAAGCCCATGAAGGCCGGCAGCGCGCCCGGCCCCGCGGCCTCGCGCATCAGGTACATGCCCATCACATAGCCGCCCAGCGCAAAGAACAGGCCGTGGCCAAGGCTCAGGATGCCGGTGTAGCCCCAGATCAGGTCGATCGCCAGCGCCACGATGGCGTAGCACATGAACTTGCCCAGCAGCCCCACCAGATAGTCGGACAGGTGCAGCGGGTGACCCTCGGGTACCCACAGGTTCAGCGCCGGCGCCACGGCGCAGACCAGGATCAGCGCGGCCAGGAACCCAGCCCAGCCCCGCGCGCCAAGCAGCGGTTCGGGCTGGGGCTGTTGCAGATCAGGTTTCGACGTCATGAATCAAGCCTCCGCGCTGCGGCCCTTCAGGGCGAAGATGCCCTGCGGACGTTTTTGAATGAACACCACGATGAACAGCAGCACGGCGATCTTGGCCAGCACCGCGCCGGTCCAGCCCTCCAGCAGCTTGGACAGCACGCCCAGGCCCAGCGCCGCGTACACCGTACCCGCCAGTTGCCCCACGCCGCCCAGCACCACGACGAGGAAGCTGTCGACGATGTAGTTTTGCCCCAGGTCTGGCCCCACGTTGCCGATCTGGCTGAGCGCGCAGCCGGCCAGCCCCGCGATGCCCGAACCCAGCGCAAACGCATAGGTGTCGGTGCGCGCAGTGTTCACGCCCACGCACGAGGCCATGGCGCGGTTCTGCGTGACGCCGCGCACGAACAGGCCCAGCCGCGTGCGGGCGATCAGGAAGGCCACGGCCCCCAGCACCGCCAGCGCGAATGCGATGATGGCGATGCGGTTGTACGGCAGCGTCAGGTTGGGCAGCAGTTCCACGCCGCCGCTCATCCAGGCGGGGTTTTCCACGCCCACGTTCTGCGCGCCGAACAGGCTGCGCACCGTCTGCTGCAGCACCAGGCTGATGCCGAAGGTGGCCAGCAGGGTCTCCAGCGGCCGGCCGTAGAGAAAGCGGATGACGCCGCGTTCGAGCGCCGCGCCCACCAGCGCAGCCGCCAGAAAGGCCGCCGGCACGGCCACCACCAGATAGGCGTCGAACAAAGACTCGGGCAGCCAGCGGCGGAACAGCGCCTGTACCAGGTAGGCCGCATACGCGCCGATCATGATCAGCTCGCCATGCGCCATGTTGATCACGCCCATCAGCCCGTAGGTGATGGCCAGGCCCAGGGCGGCCAGCAGCAGCACCGAGCCCAGGCTCAGGCCGCTGAAGATGGCCCCCAGCCGCTCGCCCCAGGCCAGGGATTCGGCCACCGCCGACAGCGCCGCGCGAATCGCCTTTTGCACCGCAGGGTCGGTTTCATCGGCCAGGCGCTGATTCAGCAGCAGCTGGGTTTCAGGCGTCTTGAGCTGGGCCAATTGCTGCACCGCCTCCAGGCGCTGCGCGGCGTCTTCGCTGCCCAGCAGGCTGGCCGCGCGGGCGCGCGCCAGCAGGGCCTTGACCCCGGCGTCCGTCTCACGGGCCAGCACCTTCTCGATCAGGGACAGGCGCGCGGCATCGGGCTCTTCGGCGAACTTGCGCGCCGCGTCGCGGCGGGCCTGCGCATCGCCACCGGTCAGCGCCAGCGCGGCCTGGGCCGCCTCGATCACGCCGCGCAGGTAGTTGTTGTTGATGACTTCCTCGGCATCGGCAGGCAGCGTGGCGACGGCGCCCGTGACCGGGTCGCTGGCCGCGTCGCCCTGCACCACATAGGCCTTGCCCCCTGAGGTGCGCACGGCGTCGTCGGCCAGGGCCTGCAGGTAGGCCGCGAGCCGGCCGCCCGCGTCGGGCTCGAGCGTGGCGGCGTTGATGGCTGCCACGCGCGCCTCCGTGTCTTCGGCCGCCGCCATGGCAAACGCCTGCTCGGCCGTCAGCGCATGGCCCGGAAGGGCCAGCAGCAGGCCGAGTGCGCCGATCAGGGCACTGGTCCATGCGGTGCGCAGAATTTTCATAGTCAAAACCAGCCCCAGCGCTTGTCCAACAAGCGCGAACAGCTACAAAAGAAATAGTAAACACCTGGCCGACAGAGCGCCGGCCAGGCGCCCTGCGATCAGGAGCTGCTCTTGCCGTCCGGCTCGTCCAGCTTCTTGTCGTTGCCGGGGATGAACGGGCTCCAGGGCTGGGCCTTGATCGGGCCCTTGGTTTTCCAGACCACGCCGAACTGGCCGTCGGCCTTGATCTCGCCGACCATCACGGGCTTGTGCAGATGGTGGTTCTTCTCGTCCATCTTGACGGTGAAGCCGTCGGGGGCGGTGAAGGTCTGGCCGGCCATGGCGGCGATGACCTTGTCCACATCGGTGGTCTTGGCCTTCTCCACCGCCTGCTTCCACATGTGGATGCCGACCCAGGTGGCCTCCATCGGGTCGTTGGTCAGCGGCTTGTCCTTGTGGCCCGCGATGCCCTTGGCCTTGGCGTAGTCGCTCCACTGCTTGATGAAGGCGCTGTTGGTGGGGTTCTTCACGCTCATGAAGTAGTTCCACGCGGCCAGGTGCCCCACCAGGGGCTTGGTGTCCACGCCGCGCAGCTCCTCCTCGCCCACGCTGAAGGCCACCACGGGCACGTCCTTGGCCTTGAGGCCGGCATTGCCCAGCTCCTTGTAGAAAGGCACGTTGGAGTCGCCGTTGATGGTCGAGACCACGGCCGTCTTGCCGCCCGTGGAGAACTTCTTGATGTCGGCGACGATGGTCTGGTAGTCGCTGTGGCCAAACGGGGTGTAGGTCTCCATGATGTCCGCGTCCTTCACGCCCTTGGACTTGAGGAAGGCGCGCAAGATCTTGTTGGTGGTGCGCGGGTACACGTAGTCCGTGCCCAGCAGCACGAAGCGCTTGGCCGCGCCGCCTTCCTTGCTCATCAGGTATTCGACGGCGGGAATGGCCTGCTGGTTGGGCGCGGCGCCTGTGTAGAACACGTTCTTGGACAACTCCTCGCCCTCGTACTGCACGGGGTAGAACAGCAGGCCGTTGTTCTGCTCGAACACCGGCAGCACCGACTTGCGCGAGACGCTGGTCCAGCAACCAAAGACCACGGCCACCTTGTCCTGCGTCAGCAGCTGCTTGGCCTTCTCGGCGAACAGCGGCCAGTTGGAGGCCGGGTCCACCACCACGGCTTCGAGCTTCTTGCCGAGCACGCCGCCCTTGGCGTTGATGTCGTCGATGGCCATCAGCACCGTGTCCTTGAGCACGGTCTCGGAGATCGCCATGGTGCCCGAGAGGCTGTGCAGCACGCCGACCTTGATGGTGTCTGCCGCCTGTGCGCTCAGGCCCGTGAGCGACAGGCTGGCGACAGCCGCCGCGGCGGCGAGGGTTTTCATGGCGGAACGACGCTTGAACATGGCTTAACCTTTCTTGAATGCGGGGTTGTCCCCAGGATGCCCAGGAACCATTTCCCGGCTTCGAAGTACCTCCAAGCAAGCCGCATGCCATGCCCGACCCCAGTGCCACACGCTACAGCAGCACCGAAGCTTGGACCGTCAGACCAGCACCAAACCAGTGCATGTACGCACCACAAGCGTTCATTCGGCAAGCACATGCCCGCAGGTCGCACATCGCGTGAGTACAGAATTGCCATCACGCACCCGACACCTGCTGGCACGGCCCTTGCATCGTGCAACCCCATGAACCTGTGAGCGAGACGACATGGAACTCTCCCCCCGCGAAAAAGACAAGTTGCTGATCTTCACCGCCGCCCTGCTGGCCGAGCGCCGCAAGGCGCGCGGACTCAAGCTGAACTACCCCGAGGCGGTGGCGCTGATCAGCGCCTTCGTGATGGAGGGCGCGCGCGACGGCCGCACCGTGGCCGAACTGATGAGCGCCGGCCGCACGGTACTGGGGCGCGCCGACGTGATGGAGGGCGTGCCCGAGATGATTCCCGATATCCAGATCGAGGCCACCTTTCCCGACGGCACCAAACTGGTCACGGTGCACCAGCCCATCGTTTGAGCCATCGCCCCCAACCCTTTCATTCACTGCAACCATGAAAAAAATCATCCCCCTTGCCCTGACCAGTCTGCCCGTCGCCGCATTCGCCCACATGGGCGAGCAGGCGCACACGCATGGCCTGGCCAACAGCTTTCTGCAGGGCTTCGCCCACCCCTTCACCGGCGCCGACCACCTGGCGGCCATGCTGGCCGTGGGCGCGTGGAGCGCACTGACCTTTCCCCGCCTGGGGTCGGCCTGGCGCGTGCCGACCGCCTTCGTGGCGCTGCTGGTGGCCGGCGCGGTGGCGGGCCTGGCCGGCCTGTGGATGCCGGGGGTGGAGCCCATGATCGCAGCCTCAGTGCTGGTGCTGGGGCTGCTGGTGGCGGTGCAAAAACAGATGCCCTGGGTGCTGGCCGCGGCGCTGGCGGGCGTGTTTGCCTTCTTTCATGGCGCGGCGCATGGCCAGGAACTGAGCGGCAACGCCGGCCTGGCGGCGCTTGGCGCGCTGGCGGGCATGGCCCTGGGCTCGGCGCTGCTGCACGTGGCCGGCATGGCGGCCGGCCACGGAATCATGCAACGCCGCCAGTGGCTGGCGCGGCTCGCCGGTGCGGCCACGGCGCTGCTGGGCGCCGCCTTGCTGGTCCGCCTGGTCTGAGGAGCGTCCCATGATTCCCGGAGAACTGCTGACCGACGACGGCGCGCACGCCCTCAACCCGGGCCGCCGCACCCGCACGCTGGTGGTGCACAACGCCAGCGACCGGCCCATCCAGGTGGGCTCGCACTATCACTTTGCCGAAACCAATGCCGGGCTCACCTTCGACCGCGCCGCCGCGCACGGCATGCGGCTGAACATCGCCAGCGGCATGGCGGTGCGCTTCGAGCCGGGCCAGCAGCGCACGGTCGAACTGGTGGACATCGCCGGCGCGCGCCGCGTGTTTGGTTTTCGCGGTCTGGTTCAGGGAGATCTGTGATGGCCAGCATCGACCGGCGCGCCTACGCCGAAACCTATGGCCCCACCGAGGGCGACCGCGTGCGGCTGGCCGACACCGACCTGATCGTCGAGGTGGAACAGGATCTGACCCTGGCCGCCGCCGGCGGCTACGGTGAAGAAGTGAAGTTCGGCGGCGGCAAGACCATCCGCGACGGCATGGCGCAAAGCCAGCGCACCCGCGCCGAGGGCGCGGTGGACACGGTGCTGACCAATGCGCTCATCATCGACCACTGGGGCATCGTCAAGGCCGACATCGGCCTGAAGGACGGGCGCATCGCCGCCATCGGCAAGGCCGGCAACCCCGACACCCAGCCGGGCGTGCAGATCGTCATCGGCCCCGGCACCGAGATCATCAGCTGCGAGGGGTTGATCGTGACGGCCGGCGGCATCGACACGCACATCCACTTCATCTGCCCGCAGCAGATCGAAGAAGCCCTGGCCAGCGGCATCACCACCATGATCGGCGGCGGCACCGGCCCGGCCACCGGCACCTTTGCCACCACCTGCACGCCAGGGCCGTGGCACATCGAACGCATGCTGCAGGCCGCCGACGCCTTTGCCATGAACCTGGGTTTTCTGGGCAAGGGCAACACCAGCCTGCCGGGCGCGCTGCACGAGCAAGTGGCTGCCGGCGCCATCGGCCTGAAGCTGCACGAGGACTGGGGCAGCACGCCGGCGGCCATCGACAACTGCCTGACGGTGGCCGAGGAGACCGACACCCAGGTCGCCATCCACACCGACACGCTCAATGAGAGCGGCTTTGTGGAGGACACGGTGGCCGCCTTCAAGGGCCGCACCATCCACACCTTTCACACCGAAGGCGCGGGCGGCGGCCACGCACCCGACATCCTGAAAGTGGTGGGCGAGCCCCATGTGCTGCCCAGCTCCACCAACCCCACCCGCCCCTACACCATCAACACGCTGGACGAGCATGTGGACATGCTCATGGTCTGCCACCACCTGGACGCCGGCATTGCCGAAGACCTGGCCTTTGCCGAAAGCCGCATCCGCAAGGAGACCATCGCGGCCGAGGACATCCTGCATGACATCGGCGCCATCAGCATGTTCAGCTCCGACAGCCAGGCCATGGGCCGCGTGGGCGAGGTGATCCTGCGCACCTGGCAGACCGCACACAAGATGAAGCTGCAGCGCGGTGCGCTGGCGGGCGACGGCGCACGCAACGACAACTTCCGCATCCAACGCTATCTCGCCAAATACACCATCAACCCGGCCATCGCCCACGGCATCAGCCACGAAGTGGGCAGCCTGGAGGTGGGCAAGTGGGCCGACATCGTGCTCTGGAAGCCGGCCTTCTTCGGCGTCAAACCGGCCTGCATCCTCAAGGGCGGCAGCATCGCCATGGCGGCCATGGGCGACCCCAATGCCAGCATCCCCACGCCCCAGCCGGTGCACTACCGGCCGATGTTCGGCGCGTTTGCCGGCAGCAAGGCGCGCAGCTCGCTCACCTTTGTCTCGCAGGCCGGGCTGGCGGCGGGCATCGGCGAGCGCTTCGGCCTGCACAAGCCGCTGGCGGCGGTCAAGGGCATACGCGGCGTGCAAAAGCGCCACATGATCCACAACGACCTGGCGCCGCACATGGAAGTCGATGCCCAGACCTACGCCGTGCGCGCCAATGGCGAGCTGCTGGTGTGCGAACCCGCCACCAGCCTGCCCATGGCGCAGCGCTACTTCCTGTTCTGAGCCGCGTTCAGCGCAAACGCCTCGTCCGTATGCCGCACCGCCTTGCCCTGCTGCGTGGCCCAGGCCAGCCAGTCATCCGCCTCGATCACCGGCGCCTGCGCCACGGTGGCGGGCAGGGCTTCGTAGACCAGCACCGTCAGGGTCTGCGTGCCGCCGCCCGCCAGCGCGACGGGCAGGGTCAGCAGGCGCTTGGCGTATTCGCCCAGATCTTCGGGCCACAGGCCTTCGATGCGGTCCATGGCCTGCTCGATCGCGGGGTTGATGGCATAGACCTCGGCCAGCACCTGCTGCGCACCGCCCAGCCTCAGGCCCGGATACCAGCCCAGATCATGCAGGCGGCCCGACAGCCGGGTTGTGCCCACGCAGACCACGCCGCTGCCCAGCCGCGCAATGTCATTGATGCCGCCTGCGCGCAGCGTGCCGTAGACCGCCACGTGCGCGGCGCCGCAGGGCTGCCACTGGGGCGCGGGCGTCCGTGTCGAAGAAAAATCACGCGAGATTGACATGCCTGTCATGCTATCGGGTTGCACAGGCCAAGGGTGATGCACAAAGCGCGCCAACCGGCCCTGGCAGCCTTCTCCATCCAACGTACACCATGCTGACTGTCAACAAACTTCTTCCGCGCGGCCAGGGCCTCGCCGGCCCCCTGCTCCAGCGCGCCGCCAGCGTCGAGCTGGACTGGGATGTGCGCCAGAAATCCCGCTTTGCAGCCACCGACAGCCAGGGCCGCGCGCTGGCGGTGTTTCTGCCGCACGGTCAGGCCGTGCGCGGTGGCGACGTGCTGGTGGCCGAAGACGGCTCGCTGATCCGCGTGCAGGCAGCAAAGCAGAAGGTGCTGCACATCACGGCCTGCGCCGAGCACGGCAGCACCTTCGACCTGATGCGCGCCGCCTACCACCTGGGCAACCGCCATGTACCGATCGAGCTGCAGCCCGACCACCTGAAGATCGAGCCCGACCATGTGCTGGCCGACATGCTGCGCGCGATGCACATGACCGTGGTCGAGGCCGAGTTGCCGTTCGAACCCGAAGGCGGTGCCTACGGTGGGCATGTGACCCACGACGGGCACAGCCACCATCACCACGGCCATGGGCATCACCATGAGCACGGCCACTGAAAGCGCGGCGGGCGCGGCCCGCCGCGCGGCCGCTCCGAAGGCGTCCCCGCCCCCGACTTGTCCGGTGACCCTTCCCCGGACTGAAGCAGCCGACTTGGCGCCGCAGGAAAGCACAGAGGTTCCCGTAGCCCCCGCCACGCTGCTGCAGCTGATGTGGCTGGCGTCGCCCGCGCTGCCCATCGGCGGGTTTTCGTATTCTGAAGGGCTGGAAGCGGCCGTTCAGGCCGCGCATGTCACGACCGAGGACGAAGCCGCGCGCTGGCTGGTGCAGCAACTGCACCTGACCCAGGCCCGCGGAGACATGGCCGCCGTCGCCCAGGCCCTGGCCGCCTGGCGCCATGGTGACCTGGCCCGCGTGCAGCAGCTCAACGACTGGGTGCTGGCCACGCGCGAGACCAGCGAGCTGCGCCTGCAGACCGAGCAGATGGGCCGCTCGCTGACCGAATGGCTGAAAAACCGCCATACCGGCCATGCTGCCGCGATGCCCCAGGTTCAGTGGCTGGCCGCCCGGAACCCCAGCTACCCCATGGCGTTTGCCCTGGCCGCGCACCTGACCGCGGCCCAGACCCGCGACGCCCTGCTGGCCTATGCCTTCGGCTGGGCCGAAAACATGGTGCAGGCGGCCATCAAGGCCGTGCCGCTGGGGCAGAACGCAGGCCAGCGCATCCTGGCCCGGCTGACCGGTGAAATTCCCGCCGCCGTGGCGCACGCCCAGGCTCTGCCGGATGCCGCGCGCCAGGCCTTCTCGCCCATGCTGGCCATCCTCTCGGCCCGGCACGAGCACCAGTACTCACGCCTTTTCAGATCATGACCTCGTCTGCGTTGCACCACATCCCCCACCGCACCAGGAAGCTGCCCCCGCTGCGGGTGGGCATCGGCGGGCCCGTCGGCTCGGGCAAGACCACCCTCCTGGAGATGCTGTGCAAGGCCATGCGCGACAAGTGGGACCTGGTGGCCATCACCAACGACATCTACACCAAGGAAGACCAGCGCCTGCTGACCATCAGCGGCGCGCTGCCGCCCGAGCGCATCATGGGCGTGGAAACCGGCGGCTGCCCGCACACGGCCATCCGCGAGGACGCGTCGATCAACCTGGAAGCCATCGACCGCATGCTGGGTCAGTTCCCCGATGCCGACATCGTCTTCATCGAATCGGGCGGCGACAACCTGGCCGCCACCTTCAGCCCCGAGCTGAGCGATCTGACGATCTACGTGATCGATGTCGCCGCGGGCGAAAAAATCCCCCGCAAGGGCGGCCCCGGCATCACCAAGAGCGACCTGTTCGTCATCAACAAGACCGACCTGGCCCCGCATGTCGGTGCCAACCTGGATGTGATGCGTGCCGACACCGCCCGCATGCGCACCACGCCCAAGGGGCTCAAGCCCTTTGTCATGACCAACCTCAAGACCCTGCAGGGGCTGGACGAGGTGGTGGCCTTCATCGAGCGACAGGGCTTGCTGGTGGCATGAGCCCAGTTCCTGACCATCTACACACACCACGAGTGCGATGAGCGATCTCGAAATGACCGACCAGTCCCAGCAACCCCACCTCACGCGTCCGGCCTACCGGCTGGCCGGCGCCGCGCTTGGCGTGCTGTTGCTGGCCTGCGGGCTCTACGTCGCGTTCGCCACCGATACCGATGCGCTTTCGTGGCTTGGGGTGGCGTTGCTGCTGGCGTTCGGCGGCAACCTGCTGGTGTCGGCTTGGCGCGGTCGGGCGTCCTGGATCAGCCGGATCGGGCCCCTGCCCTGACCGCCGGCGCCCGGCTGCCGGCCGGCGACACGCTAAGCTATGCGGCGGCGCAGCCAGCGCCGGATTCGTGAACGCCCCCGCCATGCAGATCACCACCTGAACTATTCATTGAAATCCCAGGGCGTCATGCGAAATCTCAAGTTCACTCATTTTTTCAATTAAATCAAACACTTATACTAACAGCGCGCCTCATTCGATCTATTCAAGTCTCTTGACATCTCGCTCATTTGGGGGCCTGATTGGGGGCCTCGAAAGGCCGATGCCCCCAAATGCTTACCACCACCCAAATCAAATCTGCTGAGGCGCGAGAGCGCGCTTACAAGCTCGCCGACAGCGGCGGCCTCTACTTGCTTGTCCAGCCCAATGGGTCAAAGCTCTGGCGCTACAAGTTCCGCATCGGCGGCGTCGAAGGCAAACAATCGCTCGGTACTTTTCCTGAAGTCAGCTTGGCTGAAGCGCGTGGGCTGCATGGCGACTCCCGAAAGCTCGTCGCCCAAGGCATCCACCCTGTTCGAGCCCACCAGGAGCAGAAGGTCGCTCAGGCCAAGGAGCACTTAGTGCGCGAGAAGGGCACATTCGCCGCCGTAATGCTTGACTGGAGTACTTCGACAACTGCGGGGCTGCGGCCGTCTACTGTGAAGCAACGTCAGCGAGAGATTGACAATGACCTCATGCCGAAGCTGAAGAGTCGGCCGATGAACAGCATCACGCGCCTGGAACTCACAACATTGCTGAAGGACGTTGAGAAGCGAGCACCCGAGGTAGCGCGCAATCTCCGTAACCATCTCTGGGGCATGTTCGAGTACGCGATCGACTCAGGGTTGATAGAAAACAATCCGGTGCCGCCACTCCGCGTGATGAAGAAGCGCACGCAGTCGAATCACCCTGCCCTGTCTGACAAGCAAATCGGCAAATTTCTGTGCGCACTAGACGCGAGCACGACCATCAACGAGGAGACGCGCATCGCCATGCTGTTGGTCTTGTTGACCGCCTGCCGAAAGGCGGAGGTTATCGAAGCGCGTTGGGTGGAGTTCGACTTGGCATCCCAGGTGTGGGAAATTCCAGCAGCACGCATGAAGGCGAATCGACCACACTGGGTACCGTTGTCACGACAAGCCATGGAGCTTTTGACCCACCTGCGCCAGAAGACTCCCGCGGCGAGAGATCACTTGTTTCCGAATCGGCGAGATCCGCGCCGACCCATGGCAAATCGCAGCCTGAATGCGTTGATGGATCGACTGGGCTTCGGGAGCGTCGGCACGCCCCACGGCATGCGAGCGGCGTTCAGCACGCACTTCAATCGGATCGGTGCCAATGTTGATGTGATTGAACATTGTTTAGCGCACGTACCCGTGAACGCCGTACGCGCTGCGTATAACCGCCACCTGTACCAAGGAGAGCGCCGCGTCATGATTCAACAGTGGGCGGATCATCTAGACAAGCTGAAAAGCCTGCACCGTGAGAGCGATGAGTGAACGGAGTCTGCCTACACATGATCAATGCGACATCCACGAATTCGTAACTGCTCGGTTTGGCATTCAATGCGGCGACGAGTCCACTCGTGACCTTGACTCAACAGCACCTTGGAAGGCACCGGAGCAATCTTCGATCACGTTGCCGAGGATGTGCGTGAGTGTCTCCGAAAGGAGGTTCTTGGTTGACGGCATGTACTGCCCTGAGAGGTTGTCCGACGGGGATTGCGTGTTCCGGATTCCGGCCTCCGGTGTGCCTGACGTGGCGCCGTGCGCTGGGCTCGTGGCGTCGTCTAGCGCCAAGCAGCGGGATGCGCTTGAACAGAATAGCGACAAGCTGTTTGTTGTCGCACAGGGTGTTCGCACTGGTCGCAATTTCTTGGTCCGTGGCCGTATTGTTCGTTGGCTGCCTACCCAGGAGACGTCTGCAAAGCGCGCCAAGCGCCGGTCATTGACCTCTACTGAGTACGCTATCGAACTGCAAAGGGTTAGCCGCCGGTGGACCTGCTGCGCAGGATCATGAAGCGGCCTTCCTGCAAAAACCGCAAATAATCTTGTTCTGGATGAATCATGAAAACCTCTTGGTTGGACAATGAAATGGCCGTCAGCCCTGAAGGGCAGGCTTAAGGCTGCGTTCAGTCATGGAAGGCCAGAACGCCGCTGCGCCCTGGGCAATGGCGGCACGACCCAGAGCCCGTGCCCATGTTGCGTCACCGCCGAACTCCTGCCGCCACGACCACAAGCGCAACGTGGTGTGGTGCAGCACATGCTCCTGCGTAAAGCCAATCGCACCATGGAACTGGTGCGCCACCGCAGCCAGTCGGCTGGCTGCCTGGCCGGCACGCACCTTGGCCAAAGCCACATCGAAAGTGGTGGTGCGGGCCTGCAGTGCCGCCTCCAGGGAGGCAAAGGCCGCTCGGGTCGCCACCTTGGCCGCAACCATCTCGCTGGCAGCCACGGCCAGGCCATGCTGGATCACCTGGTTCTTGCTCAACGGTTTGCCGAACTGCACACGTTCATTGGTGTACTGCACCGTCAGCTCCAACGCACGTTCAAGTGCCCCTACCAGCATAGCGCTGCGCGCCATGGCGCCCAGCACGAACAGTGGCTGCTCCAATGCCGGCAGGGGATTGTCAAACAGGGCATCAACCGTCACGGCATCCAGTCGCAGTTCGTCGCGTGGCTCACCGGCCATGTTGGCGCCCGGGACGACACGCACACCCGCACCACGCAGGTTGACCAGCGCCAATTGATGCGCGCCACTGGCACCCGCTATCGGAACCAGCGCATACCCGGCGCCGCAGGCTGGCCGGGGAGCCGGTCCCGCTTGACCGTTTGTGGCCTCAGCTTGCAGACATGGGCGTGCTTGGCATCAACCTGCCCTCACCCCATGGCGTCATGGATCTGGGTGCCCAGGAGGCGGCCATTGCCAGTCACTTGGTGGCCCAGGCCATGGGAAAAACGCTGGCCACCGACCCGTTCATCTCCTGCTGCGTGGTGGCCAGTCCCCTGCTGGCCAGCCTGGGCACGACCGCGCAAAAGGATGTATTGCTGCATGCAGTGGCTGCAGGCAGCACGCGTATCACGCTGGCGCATGCCGAAGGCGGGCCTGGGTCCGACCTCATCACGATCCATACCCAGGCACGCACCATCGACGGGGGCTACTGCCTCAACGGCCACAAGCTGGGTGTTCTGGATGCGCAGGGTGCGACGCACTTCATCGTCGCGGCGCGTACCGACGGTGCACCGGACGATGAAGAAGGTGTTTCGTAAGCGGCCGGCCATCCCACCTTGGCTAGGGATGCTCCTTGGGGTTGAGGTCAAAGGCATCGGTCCATGCGGCGGCGCGACTGGGAGCGTTAGGCTCTTTGTCGTGATCGCGTGCGGAGGGGGTGGTCGAGCTAGCCGGGCTGTCTTGGAT
>WBZL01001813.1_pt1 | contig 21562 bp, 14 predicted proteins | sample 5204291 | NCBI WGS metagenome assembly WBZL01 (sample SAMN12344345, study PRJNA552823) | activated sludge metagenome | biome: Activated sludge suspended growth; feature: Nitrification reactor; material: Wastewater; isolation source: activated sludge from nitrification reactor of wastewater...
AAAGCGTGGGCAATCTCGTCCATATGGCATTCCAGCGAGAACAACGCCTGCGGCCCGCCGTAGCCGCGATAGGCCCCCGGAACCGGCAGGTTGGTGTAGACCACGTGGCAATCAAATTTGCGATGCGTGCAGTTGTAGCTGCTGAGACCACGCAGCCCGGTCACGGTTTGCACCGTCAGCCCGTGCGTGCCATACGCCCCGGTGTTGCCAATCACCTCCATCCTCATGCTGTGGAGCGTGCCATCGGCCATGACCCCCGTTTTCCAGGTAATGGTTTGCGGGTGGCGGGTGCGGCTACTGCGAAACTCCTCCGAGCGGTTCAGCTCCAAACGCACCGGACGGCCGGTTTTGATCGTCAAATGTCCCACAATATCCTCAATCAGCACCTCCTGCTTCACGCCAAAGCCACCGCCAATGCGCGGCTTGATGACGCGAATGCGGCGCACCGGCAGACCCAGCAGCGGCGCAATCATGCGGCGGGCGTGGAACGGCACCTGGGTCGAGGTTCGCACCACCAGCCGTTCGTCGCTATCCCACCAGCTAATGGCAATGTGGGGTTCAATCGGCACCTGCTGCACCTGATGGACATAGTAGCTGTGTTCAAACACATGGTCGGCTTCGGCAAACCCTTGCTCGACGCTGCCTACTTCGGCGTGGATGTGGTGGACGACGTTGCGGCCAGCGTCGTGGATGTCTTCGGTGTCGTCTTCGTCATGGATGACGGGTGCCCCCGGCTTCATCGCCGCCACTTCGTCAAAAACAGCGGGCAAAATGTCATAATCTACCCGAATCAGCTTGAGGGCGGCTTCGGCAATTTCGGGGGTGTCGGCGGCCACGGCGGCCACGCGGTCGCCCACATAGCGCACCTTGTTGTCAAAGCTCACCTGGTCGTGGGGAGGCGGGTTGGGGTAGCTTTGCCCGCCGGAAGCGTATTTGACGCGCTCGATGTTTTTGTAGTGGATGACGGCGCGAACGCCGGCCATTGCCAGGGCGTCGCTGTCGTCAATGTCGCGGATGCGGGCGTGGGCGTGGGGGCTGGTGAGCAGCCGGGCGTGGAGCATGCCGCGCAAATCTATGTCGTCTACAAAGGCGGGGTTGCCTTTGGCGAGTTTGACGGCATCTACCTTGGTTTCGGGTTTGCCAACAACGGCCGTTTCCGGGATATTGCTCTTCAACAAAATATCCGTCTGCGGCTTTGTGTGCGTCTGTACGCCCCCGTTGCTGCCGCCTCCCGCCAACTCCGGCGTCGGTGGCTCGTCATCGGCAGGTGGCATCTCCACAAAGTAGCTGGCATCCACCATCTCTGGCCCCTCGTAGGGGTCAACCTCTTCGCCGCGCAAATAGGCCGCCGCCCGCAGGACAGCTTCGACCGGCTTCACATACCCCGTTTCGCGGCACAGCACGCCGGAAAGGGCTTCGCGCACTTCGGCCTCGCTGGGGCGCAGCGTGCGATCCAGCAGGGCTTTGGTTGCCAAAATCATGGCCGGGGTAGAGTAGCCAGATTGGATTGCACCCGTTTCGATAAACGCTTTTTGGATGGGGTGGAGTTCACCCACGCGCAAATTGAGCGCTTCAACGGTTTCAATGTGGTGGCCGATAGCTTGACCAACGAGCATGGTTTCGCTGCTGACCAGCTTGCCATCTACCAGCACGGCTCCCGCGCCGGTTTCGCCGCTGTCGCTGCCATAGCGCACGCTAAAATAGCCCGCGCCACGCAATGCCTTGAGCAGGGTGTCGGTGGGGTGGGCGGTGAGGGTTTGAGAACGGCCGTTAATATTCAGTGAGATTTCCATTTTGCCTCCAGTGGTTGAAGTGGGCAGATTATTTGCCAGATTGCTTATTGTGTCAAGTAGGGGCGTATCGCATACGCCATGTATTCCAATAAATGACATTTTAACGGCCGTTTGACAGGCAAACCGCCAAGTTTTTGTATGACATGAGAACCATTTGAGCGAAGTTGGGCTGGGTTGGTGGCTTTGGTATAATCTCGCGTTTGGTGTTTTATGAACGAAACGGAACCGATGGAAATCGAGCCGGAGGCCAACGCCCCCGTTTACCGCTGCCCCCACTGCGACAGCGTGGTGGAACCAACCGCAACCCACTGCCTGATGTGCGGCCGGAAGCTGGCGGTGGCGCAGTTGGTGGTGGATGAAGATGGCGGACTGCGGGCAGATGAGGTGCAGTGGGCGGACGATAACCCACCGCCGGCCGACAGCGAACCACAAAAAGTTACCCACGATCTGTCACAAGCGGTTGAGGCGGTGGCAGAAACGCCAGCGGCTTCTACACCCCCCACTCCCCGCAACCGCCAAACCATTGTTTTTTGGGGATTAACGGCCGTTTGCGCCCTCATCACCCTCACCCTCAGTGCCTTCGTTTTGCGCTACCCCGCACCGCGTCAAGCATGGGTTTTTATCGCCACCGCCACCCCCATCCCCCCCACTGCCACCGCCACCCCCGTTTGGACACCGCTGCCCAGCGAAACGCCGTTCCCCAGCGAAACGCCCACCATCACCCCCACGCCACGCCCTACCGATACCCCCCAGCCCCCCCGCTTCCATGCCATCGCCGCCGGGGAAACGCTGATTGGGCTGTCAGTACGCTACCGCGTTTCTGCCGAAAGCATTGCCGCCAGCAACAACATGGGGCTGGATTCCCCCATTCAGGCGGGGCAAAATCTGGAAATCCCGTGGCCGACCCCCACCCCCGACCTGCCGTATATTCCCATCGAGATCAACGGCGAGGTGGTGTTGGCAGTGGCGCAAAACTGCGAATATTACCAGGTGCAGGCCGACGACACCGCCTTTGGCATTGCCGCCCGCTATGATATTCCCATCGAGGCGCTGCTGGCAGTGAACTGGCATACGACCGAAAGCATTGCTCTGCTACAGCCGGGGGATGTGCTGTGCATTCCCGGCGTGGAGTATGATTTACGACTGCTGCCACCCACGCCGGGGCCATCCCCCACGCCCCAGCCCACGGCGGCGGCGGCTGGACCGGAGTTGCTGTACCCGGTGGCGGGGACGGTGGTGGAGGATGTGAAAACGGCCGTTTTGCTGCAATGGGTCGCCGTCAAGGATTTAGCCCCCGACGAATGGTACATGGTCGAACTGACCGACGACGACGATTTGGACGCCATAGCGTTTCGCGGCTTCACGCGGGACAACAGCTTCCGGCTGCCGGGTTCCTGGCGACCCACTACCCCCGAACTGCGCCCCATGCGCTGGCGCGTTGCCATTGTACGGGTCACGGGCGAACGCACCGACGGCCGTTTTATCTACACCTTCGGCGGCAACGCCAGCGACCCCGCCTGGTTCACCTGGCTGGGGGCAATACCCACAGCTACCCCGACCGCAACCGTAACGCCCACCGCAACCTTTACGCCCACACCTTAGGTTCTGTTAACTTTCCAGAATTTGAACCGCAGAGAGAGCGCAGAGAAAGAGAAGAGAAGAAGGTAAATCTCTGCGGTGAATGAATATTATTCGTTTATTCGTTACTATTCGTTGCCGCTATGCAAAAAAGGTCAACGAATCAGAAACGAATATATCGAATAAGGCCAAAAATCAATGATCCAAACAGAGCACGGTTTTGGCTAACAGCTTTTTCAGTTTGAACGAGATCGTTATTTTTTGAAATCCTCGGCTACACCAGAGGATTAGGACAGAAACGGATTCCACTGTTTTTCCTGACCGATGGTGGTGGCGGGGCCGTGGCCGGACAGGACATGGGTTCCATCGGGGAGCGGGAGCAGCTTTTCCTGAATGCTTTGCATCAGCAGTTCGTAATTGCCGCCGGGCAGGTCGGTGCGGCCAATGCTTTGCTGGAACAGCACATCGCCGTCAAACAGCACGTTGTGTTCACGCAGGTAAAAGCAGACGTGGCCGGGGGCATGGCCGGGGGTGAACAGCACTTCCAGCTTTTGCTTGCCTACTTCAATGATGTCACCTTCGGCCAGCATGTTGTCGGCCGGCGGCGGCGGGGTAATGGGGATGTTCCAGCGGGCGGCAGCGACTTCGGCCATTGCCAGCATGGCAACGGCGTCGGGGTGAATGTAGATGGGGGCATTGGTGGCGGCCTTTAGTTCGGCCAACCCGCCCACGTGGTCAAAGTGGCTGTGGGTGAGCAAAATGTGGCTGACTTCCCAGCCATTTTCGGCCACGGTGTCGGCAATTTTCTGCCCAAAGTCGGAGGGGTCAATAACGGCCGTTTTTCCCGTCTCCTCACATGCCAAAACATAGCAGTTGGTCTGCAAAGGGCCAAGCGGAAGCTGCAAAATTTTTATCGTCATATCAATCACGTCCCAAAATCCTCAGTGGTTTACTGGCTGCAAGTTTAACAGGGACATCTGGTTAAACAAAGCATTGCCCCGTCGCCACCCACCATTTTATACCCCTCAGGCTCATCTGGCGTTATAATCGCCCCTGTATGAAACCCAATTATCCAAACCGACTTCCTCTGGCTTACTTGCCCACCCCCATTGACAAAATGGAGCGATTGAGTAGGCATTTGGGTGGACCCGAACTATACATCAAACGGGACGACCAAACGGGGCTGGCGACAGGTGGCAACAAAGCCCGCAAGCTCGAATTTTTGCTGGCCGATGCGTTGGCGCAGGGTTGTGACCATTTGGTGACGGCCGGCGCTGCCCAAAGCAACCATTGCCGCCAAACGGCCGCTGCCGCTGCCCGCTATGGGCTGGGCTGTAGCCTGGTGTTGAGCGGCAAAGCTCCGCGCCAAAAAACGGGCAACGTGCTGCTCGATTTGCTGCTGGGGGCGCATTTATACTGGACAGGCAGCAAAAGCCGCGCCGAGACCATGAAAGAGGTGCTGTCTGAACTGCACACGATGGGGCGTAAGCCATACCCGATTCCCGTGGGTGGCTCTAACGTCATTGGAACGACGGGGTATGTGCTGGCGATGGAGGAGCTGTTGGGGCAGCTTGAGGCGCGGAGTTTGCACGTTGATTTTATTGTGGTGGCGAGCAGCAGCGGCGGCACGCAGGCGGGCATGGTGTTGGGGAAGAAGATTTATGGACATCGAGCCAATATTTTGGGAGTTAGCATTGATCGGCCGGCCGATGAGCTGCAAACCCACGTGGCGGCACTGGCAACGGCGACGGCTACCCATTTGGGGCTGGGTACATTGTCGGTGTCAGACCTGATTGACGTGAACGATGATTACGTGGGCGAGGGGTATGCCATTGTAGGGGAGGCGGAGCGGGAAGCGGTGCAGATGACGGCGCAGTTGGAGGGGATTTTGCTAGACCCGGTTTACACAGGGCGGGCGATGGCGGGGTTGATTGATTTGATTCGCTGGGGGGCGTTTACGCGGCAGCAAAAGGTGCTGTTTTGGCACACGGGTGGCGCGGCGGCGCTGCCAGCTTTTGCTAACCAACTGCTGTAACGGGAGCCACACCACCGTGAATGAGAATCAAAGATTTTGCAGATCTCGCAGATTCATCCGTGTTCGCCCCTGTCTTGTTGAGGTGGCCTTTGGTGTGGCTTGCCGGAGAAGCAAGAATGACATTTTGTGGATAACGCGGATTTTGGCGGATTGATACGGATTTTTTTGCTTGATCCGCGAAAATCTGCTCTGATCCGCGTCATCCGCGTTGCCACTTTCTTTTCCGCCAAGCTGCTAGTCGGCGGCTTGTGGGGTGGCGGGAATGGGGGTGCCAAGTTGGCGTAGAGAACGGCCGTTTTTCCCCACAAACGCCAAAATAATACCGCCATTCATCACCAGGGCAAAGGAGACAGAAACGGCCGTTGCCACCGTTCCTGCTACAAACCCGCCAATCGAAACAAAACCAAAGGTCAGCGTATACAAACTTTGCACCCGCCCCCGCCAATCATCATCCGCTTGCAGCAGTACCAGTGCCTTCATCGTGGCATCATAGGCCGCCAACGCTGCTCCAGCAGCGAAAACCAGCAGCAGCGAGAGTTCATACCAATGGGATAGCCCAAATAGCATCAGGAACGACCCTGCGCCAACCACCGTTGCCACCAGCAGCGTTCCCTTGCGTTCGTAGTCACCCAGGGCTGCCACCCCCAAATTGCTCAACATGGCTCCCACACCCCGCGCCGACGACAACGCTCCCAGCCCAGCCGCACCCAGCCCCAGCACATCGCGGGCAATGACGGGCAGCATGACGTGGTGGGAAAAGCCAAAGGTTTCGATAAACAGGCTCAATAGCAGTAGGCGCAGCAGTTCCTGGTTGCCGGAGGCGTAGCGCACCCCGGCTACCGCCGCCCGCAGCAGTGGCTCGCTGCGAGTAGCGGCTGTAAACGTCCCGCTCACCAGTAAAATGGAGACAATACCGGCCGTTCCGGCGATAGCAGCAAAAAATAGTCCGCTGGCTTCGCTATACTGTTCTACGAGTACGCCGGTGATGGCGGAGCCAACGACCAGAGCCAGATTAAACCCCAGCCCCAGGGCGGCGCTGGCATTGAGGATGCGCTGGGCACCGACGAGTTGGTAGGTCATGGTGTTGAAGGCGGGGGCACGAACGGCCGTTAATCCCCCCTGCACCACACCCGCCAACAGCAAATGCCACAACGCCACCCGTCCGCCCAGCAGCAGCACCCCCAGCCCCAGCGGCAGCAGTACGTTGCCCACCTGCACCAGCAGCAGCACCCGCCGCTTGTCATACCGATCCAGCACCACTCCGGCAAACAAACTAAACAAGACTTGGGAAACACCTCGGCCGGCGGCCACCACCCCCACCCAAAACGGCGAATCCGTCAGTTCCAGCACCAGCCACCCCAGCGTCAAATCGCTTGCCATCATGCTCATAAAGCCAAAATTCGAGCCAAGCCACAGCCAGCGAAACGCCGGTAGCCGAAATGCCAGCAAAATACGCGAAACCACATTTTTCATTGACCCTCATCAATAAAGAGAATAGAGATTGGAGATTAGAGATTGTGAACCTTCACCAATCTCCAATCCCCAGCCTCCAATCTCTACACAATTTCCAAATAATCCCGCTCCGGCAGCGAAGCCAGACGCTGCGACGGTAGTGTCTGATACCAATACGCCACCGACGAAATATCATCTTGCAGCGGCAAATACCGCCGATCCTGCCGCCACCCCAACGCCTGAATCGTCACCCGTAAACTCTGTTTAAACCGAATCGGGTCGGTAATGTGCCAACGATACAGCCCAAACCGCGTTTGCGACTGATACACCCCATCCGGTCGCAGCACCTGTGGCATTCCCGCATACGGTGTTGAGAACTCCTGATACTGCTTTGTCTCCTTGTTCTCAAAATTATAGGAACCACAAAAATAATCCTCTGTCCCCGTGCCGCAAATCGTGGGAAATTCATCGTCCCCATCCATAAAAAACTTAATCTCCCCCTCACCCCACCAACCACTGTTGTTTACCCCCCACGCCATATACGTTCCCACATACCGCCCTTCACCCTGCACTCCGTCCAAAATCGTATACACATCCTTGTACGGCAGCGGGTTTGTCCGGCGGAACTGGGCGTGAAAATAGGCAGCATTATCTGGCACCGCTCCCAGGGCGTAGTTGATTTGGTAATACAGCGTCATCGCCTCATCCCCCATATTTTCCAGAGTGATGCGGCAGCGGCGGCGAAACGGCATCGGCCAATAGCAGTTAAACGCACTGCCGGGGTTTACACACACCGCCAACGACGATACCTGAGCAAATTTGCCCCAGCCGCAGGCAAAAAAGTCGCCCACCGGGCATTCCACCGCTGGATGCTCCTGATCATCCCAATAAATCCGCAAAATGCAAAAGCGCCAAATGCCCGTTGGGGTCATCCAGATTTGCTCAATCGCCCCTGGCCCCTCAATGTCGGCCAGCGCAAAGGTGCTTCCCGCTGCAATTCGCACCGAGGGCGACACTTTCCACCCTTGCCCCAGCCCCAGCGCATGAACCGCCCCAGTTCCCTCGGTTGCCATCCCTCCTTTCCCCTTCGCTCCCGTAAAATTCTCCGGGCTAATCGAGCGCGATACTGCTTGATCCAAATTGCACAACTGCATCAAATTCATAACACCCTCCGAAATTGGGAATGGAGAATTGAGAATGGGGAACAATTCATTCTCAATTCCCCGTTCTCAATTCTCCATTCCCCATTTGTTTGTTTTCCTTGTTGTATCAGTTGTAACGGAAATGCCCAGGAATGCCATGATTACAATCCCTTTTCCCCCATTTTTTCCATCGCTATACTTTGCCCCATCTTTTAACCAAATTGGAGACAAAATGGGACGCATACGCACAAGAAAACGAACGCGCCAGGATGACGGCCACGGTGATGAACAAGTTGCCCGCATCACGCAGCCACTGTGGAACTTACCCCCCTACGAAATTGCTACGGCGGAAAAACTCCAGCTCATCCACGACAAATCCATGCAAATTCTGGAAGAGGCCGGCATTGCCTTTTATTACGAACCCGCGCTGGAAATACTCCGCGCTCACGGGGTGAAGGTAGTGGATGAAGTCGCCTACTTTGACCGCCACATGGTGCAGCAATACCTTGCCAAAGCACCCTCCCAATTCACCTGGTCAGCCCGCAACCCTGAACGGGATGTTGTCATTGGTGGCAACCACGTCTGTTTTGCCCCGGTTGTGGGGCCACCCTACGTCATTGACCGCGACCGGGGTCGCCGCAGCAGCACCCACCAGGACCTCATCAACTTCCTCAAACTTACACAAATGTCCCCCTATCTCCACAGCAGCGGCTCCGAAATCGTCGTTTCCGGCGACATTCCCATTGAATATCGCCATTTAGAGCTGATGCACGCCCATTTTCGCTACAGCGACAAGCCGATGATGGGGGTTTACCACACTGGGGCAACCGGGCAGGACAGCATTGATTTAGCCAACATTGTTTTTGGCGCGGAGGCGATGGCGCAAAAGCATTATCTCCACTGCATTGTCAACGTTAGCAGCCCGCGCCGTCTGGATGACCGGATGTTGAGCCTGCTGATTGCCTATGCCAGCCAAAACCAGATTATCAACGTCACACCGTTTATTTTGTCGGGGGCAATGGGGCCGGTTTCGATTTTGGGGACGGTGGCGCAGTTAAATGCAGAAGCATTGGCCGGGATTGTGTTTGCCCAGATGGTGCGCCCCGGCACGCCGTGTGTCTATGGTTCCTTCCAGGCCATCATTGATTTGCAAAGCGGGGCACCGGTGTTTGGGGCGCCGGAAAGCCAGCTTGCGCTGTATTTGAGCGGGCAGTTGGCGCGGCATTATGGGCTGCCGTTTCGGGCAGCGGGGGCGTATGCCAGCTCCAAGCTGATTGACGCTCAGGGGGCGTATGAAAGCGTAATGGCGATGCTGCCGTCGCTGTTTACCCAGCCGAACTTTATTTTACACGCGGCCGGCTGGCTGGAAGCGGGGTTAACGGCCGGTTATGAAAAGTTCGTACTAGACTGCGAGCTACTGGGCATGTACCATACCTACATGCGTGGCTTGAACTGGGACGACGATGAATGGGCTATGGAGGCCATTTTGCACGAAGTGCCGCCCGGCGGGCATCATTTGGGAACTGACCACACCATGCGTCACTTTCGCACCGCTTTCTACCGCGCCGGGCTGTTTGATTACGATTCTGGTGAAGCGTGGCTGGCAAATGGGGGTGTGGATTCCTATGAACGAGCCGGCCGTAAAGTGAAGCAGCTCTTGCGTGACTATGAACAGCCTGCGCTGGATCCAACTCTTGATGAGGCGGTGCAAAGCCACATCGAGCGCCGCAAGCGGGCGTTACAATAGGATTGCTGTTATGCAAAGTGTAATACACCTTTGATATGGTTACTGTTTGCAGGGCAGACTATGTTTATAAGGTAAACAGATTTTGAAACGTTTGGAACGACCAACACTGTTGGGCATGATAAACTTGCCATTTCTTAGCCAAATTCCCTATGTGGTTGGTTTATTTGTAGTCTATGTACTAATTAGCTTCCTTGCCTATCGTTTGCGTGGCTCTACGCCAACCTATGAGCAAATTGATGCCACCAGCTTTTTACTGCTGGTCCCTTTTTTTGTGGCATCATCTCTGTTTGGCTGGCGTGCCGCCGTTTTAGCCAGCTTTATCATTCCCTTTGCCCGTGTGTCACTGCTGCTGCTGCTGGGCATTGCCGTGCGGCGGCCAGAGCAGTTTGTGCTGCTGGCCTATTTGCTTATCTCGATGATCGGTATTTTGGTGGGCGGGCTGCGGGAGATTAATTTGCGTTTTCAGCGTGAGCTGGAGCGGCGGGTGCAGACCGAGCAAGTGCTGCGGCAGCATCAGGCGGAGCTGACGCTTGCCAAGAACAAGGCGGAGGCAGCAAATCGTGCCAAGAGCAGCTTTTTAGCGAACATGAGCCATGAACTACGCACGCCGCTCTCAGCTATCATTGGGTATACTGAGCTGATTCACGAGGAGTCTTTGGCGGCTGGTTATATTAGAATTGTCCCGCGTTTGGAAAATATCGGGATTGCTGCTAACCAGCTTTTGGCACTGATTAGCAACGTGCTTGATTTGTCTAAGATTGAAGCGGGCAAGATGGAGCTGAATTGGGAAGAGGTTGGTTTGGCAAGGCTGGTTCAAGAGGTTGTAGCCACGGTGACGCCGTTGATGATGTTGGATGGGAATCGGCTTGTGGTGGAGAACCACGCGACGGTAGATGGCTTTTGGGCTGATTTGACCAAGTTGCGGCAGATTTTGCTGAATTTGCTGAACAATGCGGCCAAGTTTACGGAGAATGGGGTGGTGACGCTGGTGGTGGGGGAGGAAACGGCCGTTTCTCCTCCCCATCTCACCTTCACCATCAGCGACACCGGCATTGGCATGACCCCCGACCAGCTAGGCCAGCTATTCCAGCCCTTCCAGCAGGCCGACGCTTCATTTACCCGCAAATTTGAAGGCACCGGCCTCGGCCTTGCCATCAGCCAAAGCCTGGCCCACATGATGGGCGGGCACATCACCGTGCAAAGCCAGGCCGGTGTTGGCTCCCAATTTACCCTTATCCTGCCGCAGAAGAATGGGAAGGAAATTGGGAATTGAGAATTGAGAATGGTAAATGCGCCCATTCCCACTTCTCAATTCTTCGTTCCCAATTCTCAATTTTCCGGCAAATCCCCCACCATTTTGCGCGGAACCACTACCTCGTCAAACGCTTCAGCCGACAGATACCCCAGTGCCAGCGTTGCTTCCTTCAGCGTTGTTCCTTCATGGTGCGCCTTCTGGGCAATTTCCGCCGCCTTGTAATAGCCAATCCGCGTGTTGAGTGCCGTAACCAGCATCAGGCTCTTGTTCACTAACTCATCAATCCGCATCGGGTTTGGCTCAATGCCCACCGCGCAGTTGTCGTTGAAACTTTGGCACGCATCTCCCAACAGTTGGGCACTCAGCAAAACGTTGTAGGCCATCACCGGTTTGAACACATTTAGCTGGAAATGGCCGTGTGTGCCAGCCACAGAAACGGCCGTATCGTTGCCAATTACCTGGGCGCAGACCATCGTTAGTGCTTCGCACTGTGTGGGGTTCACCTTGCCCGGCATAATCGAGCTACCCGGTTCGTTTTCCGGCAAAATGATTTCCCCAATACCGGTGCGTGGTCCGCTTGCCAACATGCGAATGTTGTTGCCAATGTGCATCAAGCTTACCGCCAGCCGTTTCAAACTGCCGCTAATCTCCACCATTGCATCGTGGGCGCTCAGGGCTTCAAATTTGTTGTCGGCGGTGATAAAGGGGTGGCCGGATAGTTCGGCAATTTTGGCCGCCACAGCTTCGGAGTAGCCGGGAGGGGTGTTGAGTCCTGTGCCAACGGCCGTTCCTCCCAGCGCCAACTCCCGCACCCGCTGCAAACTATCCCGCACTGCCGCCATGCTCTTCACCAACTGCATCGCATAGCCGCTAAATTCCTGCCCCAGCGTCAGCGGCGTGGCATCCATCAAATGGGTGCGCCCCGTTTTGACAATCTGCATAAATTCCAGCGACTTGGCCGCCAGTGTATCGTACAAAAGCTGCACCTTCGGCAGCGTTTCCTCCACAATTTTGGCATATGTCGCAATGTGCATGGCCGTGGGGAAGGTATCATTGGAGCTTTGACTCTTGTTCACATCATCATTTGCCTTCACCAGCTTTTCGTGGCGAAAATCAGCCCCCAAAATTTCGGTGGCGCGGTTGGCAATCACCTCATTCAGGTTCATGTTGCTTTGCGTCCCTGACCCCGTTTGCCACACCACCAGCGGGAACTGGTCATCCAGCTTGCCCGCCAAAATTTCGTCACACGCCTGGGCAATGGCGTTGGCTTTTTCGTTGGAAAAGTTTGCCAGCTCCACGTTGGTTAGTGCTGCCGCCTTTTTTAAAATGGCAAATGCCCGCACAATCTCGATGGGCATTCGTTGCCCACCGATGCGAAAATTTTCCAGGCTGCGCTGGGTCTGGGCACCCCAATATTTGTCATCAGGTACCTGGACTTCGCCCATTGTGTCTTTTTCAATTCTGTAGTTCATGAAACACCTCGTTTTTTGACAGGTTGAACAGGATTGACGGGTTGAAGTAGCGTGCAAATCCTGCTAAATGTTTTGGCTATCGGCTTAGACCACTCTATTGTACCGCAAGGGGCAAACGGCCGTTAATCCTTTTGCCATCTTGTCTATTCTCGCTAACGATATTCGGGCAGCCATATTGCACGCCCTGTTTACCTGGCAAATTGCCGTTCCCGGAACGGTTGCGATTCAAGGAACGATGTCTATAATAGAATAGCTTTTGAGTGGGGCTGAAGTACTGTTGTTTCGTTTGCAAACGGCCGTTATCTGTATGAAAGCAAAATTGTGATTCTTTCGTTAGACAATTCTAATCGGAACGATTTGGGTAGACCGATCATCCAAACGGGACATAGCGATAATTCCAGGAGAGCAAAGCGACAGGATGAAGTCTATTGAGACGCTTGAACAGCAACTTGCAGAGCTAAGAGAACAATTGCTGTTGGCAGAGGAACGTGAACGGCGTGCGGCCGACCGCTACCAGGCCGCCGAGGAGCGTTCAACGGCTTTAACACGTGCCCTGTACCGGGAGCTGGTACGCACAGAAGCAACGGCCAATTTGACGTTGGAAGAAAGCGACCGCTTGTTAAAGGGGCTGCGGGATCTGCCAGAAACGCTTGATTTGGAGCAGTTGTGGGAAGGCATTATTGAGGTCTTGCAGCCGGTGCTGCGGTTTGAGCAGGCGTGTGCGTTGATGGTGGATGAAAACGGCCGTTTATGCCCCGTTGTTGCCACCATTCCCCTGTTAAAACGCGCCATCTGGGAGCCACAAGATTATTTTCAATTTATCCTGTCCGGCCAAACGGAAGCCGCCGCTGATACCGCCCAAATCCCGGAATGGCAAACACAATCGGAAGCGTTGCGACAAACGGCCGTTTCCGCCCTCCACGTCTCCCTGCAAATTGGCGACAAAAACGCCATGCTCCTTTGCACCCACTCCCGGCGCGGCTACTTCCAGCAAAAGCACACCATCCTCGCCCGCCGCTTTGCCGTCACCGTGGCACAAGCCCTGCGCAATGCCGAACTATATACTGCCCTGAAAGCTGAACGCGACAAGCTGGAAGAACGGGTTGCCGAGCGCACCGCCCAACTTCAGGATCAACGCGACTTTGCCATGCAAGTTATGACCACCATGGGGCAAGGCCTGGTTGTCATCAATACAGACGGCGGCTTTGAATTTGTGAACGCCGCCTGCGCCCGGATGCTGGGCATGGAATCCGCCGATCTCATTGGCAAGACCATCATGGATGTTACCCACAACAATTACCACACCCTGCTGCGGCAGGTACGCAGCAAGAGCCGGCGTGGGGAAACAAGCACCTATGAAGTGGCACTCAAGCGGCAATCTGGGGAGCCGTTGCAAACGCTAATCACCGAAACGCCGCGTATGCAAGATGGGCAAGTGGCCGGTACCATCGCCGTCATCACCGATTTAACCGAGCAAATAAAAACCCAGAAAGAGATGGAGCGAGCCAAAGAGATGGCTGAACAAGCCGCCCAGGCCAAAGCCGACTTTATGGCGAGTATGAGCCATGAAATCCGCACCCCGCTCAACGCCGTGATTGGTTTAACAGGCTTGCTGCTCGATACCGAACTGACGGAGGAGCAGCGAGATTATGCCGAGACGGCGCGGCGCAGCGGTAATGCACTGTTGGTAATCATCAACGACATTCTTGACTTCTCCAAGATTGAAGCCGGGAAGCTGGAGCTGGAAAAACAACCGTTTTCGCTGGAGCGATGCCTGGAGGAATCTATTAGCCTGGTGGCGCAGGACGCACGCGAGAAACGGCTTAAAGTGGCGTTTGATATTGACACCGATGTGCCGTCGCTAATTGAAGGGGATGTGACTCGTGTGCTGCAAGTGTTGGTGAATTTGCTTAGCAACGCCATCAAGTTTACCGAACATGGGCAGATTTTTTCCTGGGTGACGGGCAAACGGCTGGACAGCAGTCGGTTTGAGCTGCATTTCCGCGTCAAAGATACCGGCATTGGCATCCCTGGGGATCGGATTCCCCATCTGTTTCAACCTTTCTCCCAGGTAGATGCGTCAACCACGCGCAAATATGGGGGTACAGGGTTGGGGCTGGCGATTTGCGACCGCCTGGTAGCGCTGATGGGGGGTAAGATTTGGGCAGAAAGCCGGCTGGGGCAAGGTTCGACCTTCCATTTTACCATTCAGGTGAACCAGGCTCACGCGCTGCCGGCGTCCACAACCAGTAAGCGGGCGCAAATTGATGCCAAAATGGGGCAGCGTCACCCACTGCGTATTTTGGTGGCGGAGGATAACCCCATTAACCAAAAGGTGGCAACACATATGCTGCGGCGTTTGGGGTACCGTGCCGATTTGGTGGCAAATGGCCTGGAGGCCGTAGAAGCTGTACGCCGTCAGGTGTATGATGTGGTCTTTATGGATGTGCAAATGCCGGAAATGGATGGGGTGGCGGCTACGCAGATCATTAAGAAAGATGACCTGATTGAGAAGAAGCCGCGTGTTGTTGCCATGACGGCCAACGCTTTGTCTGATGATCGTCAGCGATACCTGGATGCCGGGATGGATGATTATATTAGCAAGCCGGTGAATATTGATGAGTTGGTGGCGGTGCTGGATGATACGCCTCAACTTATGCCTTTGTCTGACCAGGGTCGGGAGGGTGGTCTCAAAACGGATATGGGTCAAGAAGTACCGATCAACATTGTGAATTTTGAAAAAATTATGGGGCCGAATACGACAGATTTGTTGGCGAATTTGCTGACAATCTTTTTGGAGGAGACACCGTCGTTGATTGAGCAGATACAAACGGCCGTTTCCGAAAATAACGCCGAACGGTTGCGCCAGTTAGCCCACAGCTTGTGGGGCAGCAGCGCCAGCGTGGCGGCCATCCCGTTCTCGGCCATAAGCTATGAGTTGGAAGTGATGGGAAAAGCCAGCGATTTAAGCGACGCAGCCCCCGTTTTAGCCAGAATGGAGACGGAATACGCCCGTATTGAAGAGTGGGTTGCCTCCGGTCAGCTACAAGTCTAGTTGCCATTTGTGACCACACCATACCACATGTTTACATAGCCCGTTGTGGATACCAACCAGTTATTGCAGCGTCTTAGACTGTTGGAAGCGGCCGTTTTGTATGATTCGCCGCCCCCCGCCGGGGAGATGCCTTTTGCCTACCAGCCAGGAATCATACCGGTTTTGCTTTCGGCACCGCATGGGGCAGCGCACCGGCGTAACGGCCGTTTAAAGGTTGAGGACGAATACACGGCGGCTTTTGTGCGCTTGGTGGCGGCGGAGACGGGCAGCCACGTCATCTACACCCGCTATCAGTCTGACACTGACCCCAATTGGGATCGCCAAACCCCGTACAAAGAGCAGTTGCGCCAAATTATTCGGGAGCATCAGATTGCGTTTGTGCTGGACATTCACGGCATGTCAAACCGGCATAAGATTGGGTTGGCGGTGGGAACGATAAACGGCCGTAGCTGCCCCCGGCATGAATCTCGCATTGTGCACGTGTTGGAAAACGGCCGTTTTAAACAAACCACCCAAGACCAGGCCATCCGCTTTCCCCAGCTTCAAGCCGACTATTTTGTGCTTAACCACAGCCGCTTTACCGGGGGGGTCAAAAACCACACCGTCACCCGCTTTGTTTCGCAAGAGCTAAACGTCCCCGCCGCCCAGCTAGAGTTTTGCTCCAGTTTGCGTGTTGTGCAGCGTGAATGGATGGAAGCGGGGCATCAATGGCCGCGTCTGTTTCAGGGCGACCCCAATGGCATTCGCCACGCCGTGACCACGTTGATTAGCTTGGTAGACCAGTTAAAGCAGTAGACAAGGTGAGAAAAAGAGAGGGTGGCGTCGCCTGAGAGCCTACAGTCGCATCATGAGGAGAAACAAGAGGCTGATAATCCCCCGTTGCTCTCAGTGGGTGCGACGCCACTTGAAGAGGAAGGAGTAGCTATAAAGTAGCCGCTACTTCTTACAACCATTATTAAGACTTTTTAGGAATGCGAATTAAATTACGCAAGAAGTTCAACTTCTTCTGAGAAGTTGAACTTCTGAATGGGCAAGCTATTTAATTTCCATTCCTTAGTGGTGGCGTAAGATGTGCTGTAAGGTACTGCCATAAACTTAGAAAGGTAAAAGCATGGTACTGCGCCCCCAGGGGCAATGGGTTGCGTGATCCCTCATCCCCGCTTGCAGTGCCATGTTTTTTTATTCCCCCCAAGTTTTATGGCATTGTTATCGTATCGGCACCGCCGTGGCGCGGGGCCAGGCAGGTGGTGAAGGTGAAGGTGTAGAGCGCCAGCCCTTTGGCGCGGAAAACCAGCTCCAGCTCGTGGCTTTTGTAGCCAACATTTTGCACCAGTTGGTACAAGCGGGGATGGGTGACGCGGATAAAGCTAACGCCATTGGCAGCAAATTCAACGTCATCACCGGCAATGAGGCTGCTGAGATAACGGCCGTTTTGCCTTATCTCCACAATAGGTTCTACCGCCGTAGGTCGCAAATCAAGCTGCTGCTCAACAGGGTCGGCGGTGGGGCCAAGCACCGCGTTCACCCCCACTGCGCTATAGGGCAGCAGCAGCCGCCCGCCGCTTTGCCCGGCATAGGCCAACGCTTCCGGCCAGGCGTGCCACATGCCATCGGCGTAAAATTGCCCGGTGGTTCGCTGGTCGGCCGGCGGCAGTTGATACAGCACCGGCGTTTGCGGCACATACCCCTCAGGATTACCCAACCCGCCAGCAAACAACCCACCTCCCTGGTATCCGGCATAAATTTCCGGCGTGGGGCGGTAGCAGACAGCTCCGGGCGCGTCCTCTTCGCGCAGTGGTGGCAGCAGGTCGGGTAATGCGACATCGGGGTTGCGCTGGCGCAGCAGCAATTGGATGGCTTGCTCCATGTCCCGATAATGCCCTTCGCCGCGCCGCGTTAGCCGAATATAGCCGTCGCTGTCTATCAAATATTTGGTCGGCCATGCTTTGTTGGCAAACTGATTCCACAAGTCGTACTGGTTATCAAGCAAAATGGGGTAGGGGAGTTGGTGCTGGGAAACGGCCGTTTCTACCTGGCGCGGCAAATGGGCAAACTTAAATTCGGGGGCATGAACGCCGATGATGGTTAGCCCTTTGTCGGCGTAGCGGTGGTGCCAACGGCTTAGATAGGGGAAGGTGCGAATGCAGTTGATGCAGCTGTAGTCCCAAAAATCAATGAGGACGACCTGACCGCGCAGCGTGTCGCAGGTAAACGGCCGTTCTGTATTCAGCCACTCCCCGGAACCCAATCGGGGCATTCGCACCACGCGGGGGTCAAGTTGAACGGTTGACATGACACCATTTTAGCAGTTCCGGGTGTAGACGTTCAACTTCTGCCAGAAGTTGAACGTCCTTGGTTTAGGGGGTGACAATAACGCTGTCGAGACCAAGAACGGCCGTTCCGTCCGCCAGTTGCCCCTTGAGAATGGCGATATTATCGGCCGTTTGCAGCCCTGTCCGTTTAAACTGCACCAACAGCACCAAATCCCGCAGCCCATCGCCGTTCACATCAAACCGCAGCACCCGGCGCACCGAGTGTTCATTACCCGTTTGCCCAAATGTAATGCTTTTTTGCTGTAGCGAATCGGCGGCAAGCTGGTCGCTGGAAAGAACGGCAACCGTTGCCCAGCGTGTGCGCCCCAGCGAAAGCTCATTGGGGTTGGCACGTGGCTGCAGGTCAATCTCAACAATCTTTTCCGCGTTGGCGGGAACAATAAACACGTCGAGCGTAGGCAAGTTACCGGCGACTACTTCGTCAATGGGCGTGCCTAGCAGCGAAATGTCGCCGCGTAGCTGCACCTTTTTGCCCACCGCCAGCGGTGCATCGTGCCTCGTGTCCGGGCTGTTAAGCGGATGCACCCACTCAAAAACCACGCTTATACCATTGTTGACAACAGCCCCGGCACCATCATTGGTGCCGCCGTCTTCCACATCAGGTAGCTGTTGTTCACACTGCTCGCCGTTACAAAACGCCCCGTAGCTGTCTACAAAGCGGGTAACAAACTGGGCACTGGAAGCCGAAAACGTGCGGCTGAGCCGTAGTGCGTCGTCGCCATCATCCAGGGTAGTGCTGTTGTTGTAATCTAAATACAGGGTAGCGATCTCGGAAAAATTGGCATCACCTCGTTCAATGACTAGTGCCACATACAGATTGCTCGCATCGTTCATGGTGTAGAGCGTTGCGGGAACCATGTCGCCCGTGCTGGTTTCCAGCAGAAAGAAGCTGGTGCTGGCTGCTCCATCCCATTCACCCGTTTCCACAAGGCCGTCTATGGTTGCGGTGCCAATGCCAGCGTGGGTGAGCAGTGCGGCACTTTCAACCGTAGCCGTAATGGTGGTTGATACCAATGCTGTAAGAATAAAAAAAATGCCGGAGATGATTGCCGTAAACATAAGACACTATTCCTTTACGCTGTGACTGTGGGGGGAATTCGGTACTACTCGAATGAAGTGGTTGATGCTGAACCGATTGGCTCCCACGAAACTTATGGTACCATAGTACCAAAAGCATGGAAATCTTGTCAATGTCTGCGGGCGGCTGTAATGGAAGTTGTAATTAAAAAGGCTCCTCAATCCTGAGGAGCCTTTTTAATTACAAAATTTTCTGACAATAGATAAGGCTATCGCCAACCGTATTTTTAATCCCGAATACAAGCTCCAGTTTAGCATAAATACCGCTCAAAAACAATGGCCGGAAGACCAGTTTTTTGCTGCCGTGAACTTTGGTATGCTGTTGGTCGCGCTCCCCCCCATCTCTCTGCTCTTGGGTGCGGTTTGTCATTTGGTCAAGTTCAGCCAATGGTGATAGGTAAAAAGTGGTTTATGGTCGGCACGCAGACTGATGACTGACCACTGAATATTGGTTACTGTCTGGCAACAACTGGAGGGTTTATGCCATTTTCTATGCAACAGTATTGGGTGTTATATGTGACGTATTTACGGCCGTTAAAGCGTAAGGTGCTGCTTCTGGCGTTGCTTATTTTGGCAACCAACGGGCTGCAAATTGTCAACCCGCAAATTGTGCGCTACTTCATTGACCAGGCGACGGCGGGTGAGGGAGGGGGTAGGCTGTGGATAACGGCCGTTTTCTTCATCATCGGTGCCGTCTTGCTGCAACTGGTTGGCGTGGCCGCCACCTACGTTGGCGAAGACGTGGGCTGGCAATCCACCAACCAGCTACGCGCTGACCTTGCCCGCCACTGCCTCGGCCTCGATATGCAGTTCCACCACGAACACACCCCCGGCGTGATGATTGAGCGCGTGGATGGCGACGTAGCCGACATCGCCGTCTTCTTCGCCCAGTTTGTCATCCGCATTTTGGGCAACCTGCTGCTGCTAGTCGGCATCATCGTCGTCCTGCTGTGGGTAGATTGGCGCATCAGCCTCTTCCTGCTGCTGTTTGCCACGGTGTCGCTGCTCATCATGAGCGGGCTGCGCCACATTGCCGTGCCGCACTGGAAGGAATCGCGGGAGGCCAACGCCGTGCTGTTTGGCTTTTTGGAAGAGCAACTGGCCGGAACCGAAGACATTCGCTCCAGCGGCGCGGTGGGCTATGTGCTGCGAAACCTGTTTCGCCTCAGCCGGTCGCGCATTGCGGCCGAGATTCAGGCGGCTTTGATGGGGTTTGTGGTGTTTGGCTCATGGATTACGATGGGCAACGTCGGGCGGGCACTGTCGCTGCTGGTTGGCTACTTTCTGTTCCGCGAAGGAACGCTGACGCTGGGGGCGGTCTATTTGGTGGTGCAGTACATGAACACCATCCTGGATCCGCTGCGGCAGATTGCCGACCAGCTGCAAAATTTGCAGAAGGCGACGGCAAGTATTGAGCGGGTCAATGAGCTGCTTCAGGTGCAAAGCGGGATTGTGGATTCAGCGGGACGCGGACGAGCGCCGACAAACGCGGACGATGGGCCGCTGGCGGTGCAATTTGACGACGTGGTGTTTGGCTACCAGCCGGCCGACCCCGTGCTGAAAGGCATCTCCTTTGACCTGGAGCCGGGCGAAGTACTGGGCGTACTGGGGCGCACCGGCAGCGGCAAAACCACCATTACCCGGCTGCTTTTTCGGCTGTATGAGGTGCAGGCGGGGCAGATTCGGCTGGGGGATGGGGCGGAAAGCGCGGCTCTGCCCGACATTTCGCTCCACGACCTGCGGCAGCGGGTGGGGATGGTGACGCAGGATGTGCAGCTTTTTCAGGCCAGCGTGCGCGACAATCTCACTTTTTTTGACCGCACCATTGCCGACGACCAAATTTTGCAAATTATCCGCGACCTGGGGCTGCAGGATTGGTACAACACGCTCAGCCACGGGCTGGACACGGTGCTAGAGACGGAAGGCACCAGCTTGTCGGCGGGGGAAGGGCAACTGCTGGCCTTTACCCGCGTCTTTCTCAAAAACCCCGGTCTGGTCATTCTCGATGAAGCGTCGTCGCGGCTGGATCTGGCGACGGAGCGGCTGATTGAGCGGGCGGTGGACAAGCTGTTGACCAACCGCACCGGCATCATTGTGGCGCACCGGCTGGCGACGGTGGCGCGGGCGGACAAGATTTTGATTTTGGAAAACGGCCGTATTCGGGAATATGGCCGTTATGACGAGTTAGCCAACGATCCGGCCAGCCGCTTTTACCAGCTTCAGCAGACAGGGCTGGCTGAGGTGCTGGCGTAGTCATAAGAATAGGACGCAGATTTACCTGATTTGCCTGATAGGCGATTGGGTTGATGGGAGTAGGGGCCTTATGGCACATGGTGATTTGATTATTTTGAATGGGACATCGAGCGGTGGGAAATCAACGACGATTAAGGCGTTGCAGGCTTTGCTGGAGAAGCCGTACATGCATTCTGGCCCCGACCATTTTTTACATGCTTACCATCCGAAGCTGTTTATCTGGCGTGATGGTGACCAGCCGATGGCGTTTGACGGCTGGCTGATTACGGTGCAGGGCGGCAGGATGGTGGATGCAGAGATTGGCTCTGGTGGGCGGCAGATTTTGACGGGGGTTTACCAAGCGATTGCCACATTGGTGGCCGCAGGGGTG
>WBZL01001814.1_pt1 | contig 21550 bp, 23 predicted proteins | sample 5204291 | NCBI WGS metagenome assembly WBZL01 (sample SAMN12344345, study PRJNA552823) | activated sludge metagenome | biome: Activated sludge suspended growth; feature: Nitrification reactor; material: Wastewater; isolation source: activated sludge from nitrification reactor of wastewater...
CCATCCCCTCCGCCACTTGCCCCCGAGAAAGCGTTCTCCCGATCCGGCTGCGGCCGGATTTTTGCGTTGTTTTCGCGGGTTATGCAGGAGGGGCTGTTAACCGGCCCTGCTGCCGGGTGGGTCCGAAGTGGTTTCTCCGGGCCGATATTCTCCGGACCTGTTGACTGCGCAGTTTTGGTGAAAAGCTTTCAAGCATCTGTTCTATAAGCCATTTTGTCCGGTGTCCGCGCGGACTCCGATCCCAGTTCCATTCGAGCGAAATGCCACTGGCGTCGAACTCCCTGATTTAGCGATCGCATTTCCGCGGGTCGTTGACCTCATCGCTGCGTTGTGACCATTCTGACCACAAATCAGGGAGGGGCCCATGAAGGCCGTGTCTGCCCGTGAGGCCAAGTATCACTTCGGCCAGTTGATCGACGAGGCGCGGGCCGAGCCCGTGGTGGTCGAGAAGCATGGGCGCCCGGTGGTCGTCGTCCTTGCGGTCGAAGAGTACCAGCGGCTGACCGGCACGACCGTGGAGCCCTCCGGCAAGAAACGAGAGGACGAGCGGTAGCGCATGCCGATACTGAACTGGCTGACACGGGACGAGGACATCCGCACGGCGCAGAACGTGCCCTATCGCCTGCTGGAGGAAGTCCCGGAGCTGTCGGCGGGCGACGGTGGCGCGGGCAACATGCTGATCCAGGGCGACAACCTGGAAGCGCTGAAGGCCCTGCTGCCCTTCTATGCCGGTCGGGTGAAATGCATCTATATCGACCCGCCCTACAATACGCGCTCCGCCTTTGAATACTACGACGACAACCTCGAGCACACGCAATGGCTGGCCATGATGTGGCCCCGGCTGGAACTGCTCCGCGATCTTCTGGCCGAGGATGGCTCGATCTGGGTGTCCATCGACGACAACGAGGGGCACTACCTCAAGGTCATCATGGACGAGGTGTTCGGGAGGCGGAACTTCGTCACGTCCTGCACTTGGCAGCAACGAACAACCCGGGAAAACCGCAAAGTGTTCTCGGAGGATTGCGAACGAGTTGTGATCTACTGTCGAGAGCCCGCAAAGTTCGGGGCAGTGCGGAATGATCTTGAACTCTCCGACACGGTAAGGGGCCGCTACAAGAATCCTGACGATGATCCTCGAGGCCCATGGCAGTCAGTATCGGTAAACGCACAGGGAGGACATGGAACTCCGAGTCAGTTCTATGATTTCACGGCGCCAAATGGAAAGGTTCACACCCTCCCAGCCGGGCGCTGCTGGCTTTACACTTGGCCTGTGATGCAGGAAAAAATCGCAGACAATCGGATTTGGTTTGGTGCAACGGGAAATAATGCACCGCGAGAAAAGAAGTTCTTGTCCGAGGCCAAAGCCGGTCTGACCCCGAATACCCTTTGGCTGGCAGCTGACGTAGGCACGAACGACGAGGCGAAGAAAGAGACCGTGAAGCTTTTCGGCTCGACGGTTTTTGATACCCCGAAGCCCGAACGATTGATCCAGCGCATCGTGCACATTGCCACAAACCCGGGAGATTTGGTGCTCGACTCCTTTCTCGGCTCAGGCACGACAGCCGCCGTGGCGCACAAAATGGGACGCCGCTACATCGGCATCGAAATGGGCGAGCACGCCCGCACCCATTGCGCGCCGCGTCTGCAGAAGGTCATCGAGGGCGAACCGGGCGGGATTTCGGAGGCGGTGGGCTGGCAAGGCGGCGGAGGGTTCCGCTTCTATCGGCTCGGCCCCCCCGTCTTCGACGAGGAAGGCCACATCCGGCAGGACATCCGCTTCCCGGTGCTGGCGGCGCATGTCTGGTTCTCGGAGACCGACCGGCCGTGGGATGGAGATGGCGACAGCCCGCTGCTCGGCATCTACGACGGTCGCGCCCACGCGCTGCTCTACAACGGCATCCTTGGCGACAAGAGACCGGGCGGCGGCAACGTGCTGACCCGCGCCACGCTCGCCCTGATCCGCGAGGATATCGCCCGGCTGGCGCCGGACTTCGACGGCCCGCTGACCGTCTATGGCGAACAATCCCGGCTGACGCCCGCGACGCTCGACCGCGAGCGCATCACCTTCAAGCAGACGCCCTACGACGTCAAAGCGCGGGCCTGAGGGGGCATCTGATGAAACTGAAGCAATACCAGACCGATACTCTCTCCGTTCTCCGCCGCTTCTTCGAGGAGGCGCGCGTGGCGGGCCCGAAGGGCGCGTACGAGGCGATCACCAGGGAGCCGGACCAGGCCAAGCGGCTCGGCCGGTACGGCGGCAGCTACACGCCGCTCGCGGAGTTGCCGGCCGTTCCCTATGTCTGCCTGCGCCTGCCCACCGGGGGCGGCAAGACGATCCTCGGTGCCCACTCCATCGGCATCGCGCGTGACGCCTGGGTGGAGAAGGACTATCCGATGGTCCTGTGGCTAGTGCCGTCGAACACGATCCGGCTTCAGACGGCCGAGGCGCTGAAGAACGCCCGCCACCCCTATCGGCAGGCGCTGGACGAGGCCTTCGACGGCCGGGTGCGCGTGTTCGACATCGCGGACTTCACGCATATCCGCCCGCACGACATCCGCGACCATTGCTGCATCGTCGTCGGCACGATCCAGACCCTGCGCGTGTCGAACACCGAGGGCCGGAAGGTCTATTCCCACAACGAGAACATGGAGCCGCACTTCACGGCGCTCCCGAAGAGCCTGCCGGGGCTGGAAACGCTGGAAGGCGGCGGCGTGAAGTTCTCCTTCGCCAATCTGATGCATGTTCATCGGCCGCTGATGATCGTGGACGAGGCGCACAATGCGGTCACCGGCCTGACGCGCGAAATGCAGGCACGGGTCAATCCGTCGGCGATCATCGAGTTCACGGCGACGCCGCGGCTCAACTCGAACATCCTGCACAGCGTGACGGCGCAGGAACTGAAGCTCGAGGAGATGATCAAGCTGCCGATCATGCTGTCCGAGCACGACACCTGGCAGAACGCCGTGAACGGGGCGATCGCGTCACGGGCGTCGCTGGCCGAGGAAGCCGAGAAGGACACCGACTACATTCGACCCATCGTCCTGTTCCAGGCGCAGCCCAAGAACCAGGAGGTAACGGTCGAGGTGCTGAAGAAGCACCTGATGGAGGTCGAGCAGATCCCCGAACACAAGATCGCCGTGGCCACCGGCGATCAGCGCGAACTGGATGGCATCAACCTGTTCGATCCGAAATGCCCGATCGAATACGTCATCACCGTCGAGGCGCTGAAGGAGGGCTGGGATTGTTCCTTCGCCTATGCGTTTTGCTCGGTCTCGCGGATCCAGAGCGCGGTGGACGTCGAGCAGTTGCTGGGGCGAGTCCTGCGGATGCCTTATGCCAAGCGCCGCAAGGCCGAGGATTTGAACCGCGCCTATGCGTTCCTGTCGGAGCCGTCGTTCGGCGAGGCGGCGCGGTCGCTGGCCGACAAGCTGGTGGCCATGGGTTTCGAGGAGGATGAGGCGCTCGACAACATCGAACCGGCGCAGACGTCTCTCGATGCCGATACCGGCCTGTTCGGCCCGCGCGACAAGCCGAAGCCGATGTTCAAGCACACGGTGACGGCGACACCCGAGGTGGTTGCAGAACTGAAGAAGCGCGAAGGCGTGAGCGTTCGCGAAACCGATGATGGGAAGGTCGAGATTGCCGTGACGGGGCGTGTTGACGGCGGCCTCGAAAGGGCGATCGTCGAGGCCCTCCCCGAGACCGAACGAACGGGGTTCTCGGCGGCCGTCACCAAGTATCGCGTCGAAGTGAAGGACCAACTATCGCCTGCAGAACAGGGCGAGGCGTTTGAGGTCCCTCGCCTGGTCTCCGAGATCCAGGGCGAGTTCGAGTTCGCTGACACCGACGTGTTCATGGAATTCCACGACTGGTCGCTGCTCGACCACTCGTCGAAACTGGGTGAAGGCGAGTTCGCGATCCGCGAGACGGCGCGCAGCTTCGAGATCGACCTCGACGGCAACCGCATCACCTACCAGTTCGCGGACGAAGAAGAACAACTGGCGCTCGACGTCGATGTCGAAGGGTGGACACCGGAGGCGCTGGTGCTCTGGCTCGACCGGCAGGTGCGCCAACCGGACATTCATCAGAGCGAACTGCTCCGCTGGCTGCGCGACCTGGTCGGCCACCTGATCACCACACGCGGAATGCACATTGCGGCGCTGATGCGGTGCAAGTTCATCCTCGCCCGTAAGGTTCGCGAAAAGCTCGCCGCCATCCGTCAGCAGGAACGCGATGGCGTCTACCAGCGGTATCTCTTCGCTCCGGAAGCCAAGGTCGAGGTGTCCTTCGACGAGGCTTTCGCGTTCAAGGACGGAATGTATTGGGATCAGCGCCGATATCGTGGGCGCTGGAAACCTCGCAAGCACTTCCTTGGGCCGGACCATGTGCCTGCCTTCGATGGGGCCGAGAACGGTGAAGAATTCCAGTGCGCGCAAGCCATCGACAGCTTGCCAGGCCTGAAGTTCTGGATCCGCAACGTCGCACGCCACCCCAACTCGTTCTGGTTGCCGACGGCCACGGACAAGTTCTATCCGGATTTCGTGGCTCAGTTGGAGGACGGCCGGCTGCTCGTCGTAGAGTACAAGGGAGCTCACATCGCAGATGGCCCCGACACCGCCGAAAAGCGGACCATCGGGCAGTTGTGGGAGAGGAAGACCGGCGGCAAGGGCGTGTTCGTCGTAGTCGAGAAGACCGTCGACGGCAGGGACATGCGGGCTCAGATGGTCAATACGCTCCAAGGCTCGACATGATGCGCGTTGTTCAGGCTGTCACTTCGCGCAGTCTCTGCAACGGTTTCGCATCGCTCGCAGGAGTCCCTGCCTCGGTCGGCGCCAATCACCGGCTTCTGCGCGAGAAGATGCGGGAAAAATATTCACGCCCTGAATGGCGGCGTGAATATTTTTGACAACCACCTCTTGGCCGTGCTATTCAGCTGCATCAGGCTGCAAGAGGTGGATCGAATTTGGACAGAGATGCAGCACTGCAGGCAGCCCGTGAAAGGTTCGAGGAACCACTTTGGACGCTCATAGGGCAGCTGGAAGCGACCTTGGCGGATCTCGGTCGGGTGAAGCACATCAACATTTCCGACCCGCGAGCGGTCGGCTCTGTGCTGAATAGCGCGCTGACCGATGCGGCATCTGCCGTGAACCTCTCCGATCACGGCTTGGAAGTTACCCATGTCAATGACGGCCGGAGCAACAAAGTTACGGGTGTTGTGGATCTCGGTGGCGACGAACGAGCTGTCAGTTTCGAGCTTCATCTGTCCGGCCCCCGCGGCGGCACCTCGAAGTCATCGCATCAGTTCGCGAAATCCGACTTCTCTGTGTGCGACATTGAAGAGCAGCGATCACTCTTTCCTTACGACGTCGATGCGCCTGATCAGCTGCTGTTCTTTATTGCCTGCCACTTGAGTGGCACGGGAGTATCCGTCTCGAAAGTCTTCATAAAGTTCGCAGACGGAATAGATCAGAGAATGATCGAGATTCATCGCTCCGCACCGTCGGTGGCTGCTGGGGCTATGGATAGCGCGCCGGTAAATGAGCCAGCAGGCGCGAAGTTGACAATCAAGAGACCCAAGGGAGTAGAAACCGAAAATGGCAGCACGACCGATAAACGGGGGGATGCTGCTCCTAGCTCGAAATAGACGCCGGAAGACACAGACAGAATTGGCCGCCGAAACAGGAGTTGCACAGGCTGCAATCTCCCGAATTGAGAACGGCACCCGGGACGCGCTCTCGCAGGAGGAAATCCAGTCGATTGCGCGTTCTTTGGGATTCCCGGTGAGCTTCTTCTACGAGCAAGAGCCGCTATATAGGACGCCGCTGAGCCTCCATGGCGCTGCATTCCGAAGAAAGGCAGCGGTGTCAAAAAGGGATCAGGAAGGGGTGGTGGCTCTCGCCAACCATTATGTCCTCCATTTCCGAAAGCTTCTGGATGCCGTGGACCTAGAGCCAGAGTTTCCCCTGCTGCAGTTTGAGATCGTTTGCGACAAGTCCAGCGTCAGCGAGAACGCTAACGCCATCACATCTGCTGGTGAGGCTGCTCAGAAGGTCAGGGCGTCCTGGCAACTTGGTGACGGACCGATTTCGAATCTCGTACGATTCGTTGAAGCAACTGGCATTCTCGTCGTAGAGGGAGACTTCGGGCAAGCCGACATTGACGGCGTTACACTGCGCCCTCCTGGCATGAAGCCGGTGGTTGTGCTGAACCATGCGCGCCCTGCTGACCGTAAGCGCTTCAGCCTCGCGCACGAGTATGGCCATGTCGTCCTGCACGCATTCCCCTACGATGCGATGGAAAAGGAGGCTAATGATTTTGCGGCGGAACTGTTGATGCCAAAGACGGGGGTCCTGCCTGATCTGAAGCGTGGACTTTCCATTCCGCGACTTGGCCAGCTGAAGCAGAAGTGGCGAACAGCAATGTCGGCACTGATCTATAGAGCAAAATCACTTGGAGCGATCACGGACGAGAATGCCACTGCGCTCTATAAAAGGATGAGCGCATTCGGGTACCGCACCCGGGAACCGCAAGAGTTCGACATTGCTCCGGAGACCGGCAAACTGGCTGCGCAGCTTCTGAACTTGCACCTGAGCGACCTCGGGTACAGTTTGGACGAACTGGCGGAAGGGCTCCGGACTGATCCTGTGGAATTCGCGATAATGCATGGGCTCGCGGTTCCGGAAAGCAAGCTTAGGGTAAGGGAGAAACCAAAGTTGCGCCTCGTCGCCAATCGCGACTAGCCGGTAAGTGATGATTGACCTCGGCGCGGGCCCAAGCGCCGAGGGGGCTAGTTTAAGGATCTAAAGTGCCGGTGCTGAAGTGCCCATTCGAGCGGAAACGGGCCTGTCAAGTTCGCGAGGGTCAATTCTGGACCTTGCAGGCCGTCCAGGATCACCGCGATTGTTTCTGGGGATAGGAGTGTCAGGCGAAGTACACGGGTGAGGTAGGAAACCGCTACTCCTTCTCGGTCGGCCAGTTCGGTGATGGTCATGAAGTCGCCGGATTCCAGCATTCGTTTCCAGCGAAATGCCCGGGCCAGTGCTTTGACTAGCGTGTTGTCGGTCCTGCGCGGCCGCGCGCATCCCTCGGGTAGCTGCATCTCTTTGCGTCCGCCGCGCTTCACCAATGTGAGCGGGACGTGCAGCGTCACGGTGTCTGGGATCGGCTCCGCGCGGGTCATGCTGCTTCACCGATGCTGCCCGCCAGCATCTCGTGCGCGAGTCCGCTGAGGCCGTCAACGCGGAGCCGGACGTTCAACCCATTCGTGCTGATGTCCACGCGCTCGACCAGCAACCCCACGATGCGCGCCTGTTCGGCGGGGAAAAGTTCGTCCCACAGCGGGTCGAGCTGCTGAAGCGCCGCCCGTGCGTCGGCCTCGGTGATCTCCTCGTCCTGCGCTCGAGCCACTCTCAACGTGCCCGCCACGATCTCGGGCTGGCGGAACACGGCGCGAAGCTGGTCGATGACGGCGGCCTCAATCTCCCCCGCAGGCACCCGGCCGATGGGACACGCCCCCGCGCCGTGCTTCAGCACCGTCTGGCTGACATAGTAGCGGTAGAGCCTGCCGCCCTTGCGGGTGTGGGTCGGCGAGAACGCGGCGCCATCGGGACCGAAGAGTAGTCCCTTCAGCAGCGCGGGCGTGTCGGCGCGAGTCCGGGCGGCGCGCTTGCGGGGGCTTTCCTGCAGGATGGCGTGAACCTTGTCCCAAGTCTCGCGGTCGATGATCGCGTCGTGTTCGCCGGGATAGCTGTCGCCCTTGTGGACCGCCTCGCCAAGGTATGCCCGGTTCGCAAGCATCCGGTAGAGATACTTCTTGTCGATCCGGTTGCCACGAGGCGTCCCGAGCCCCCGTGCGTCGACCTCGCGGGCCAGCACCGTGCAGGAGCCGATCTCGATGAAGCGGGCGAAGATCCAGCGCACATGCGCGGCGGTGTCCGCGTCGACCAACAGCTTCCGATTTTCCACCCGGTAGCCGAAGGGCGGCACCCCACCCATCCACATGCCCTTCTTGCGGCTGGCGGCGACCTTGTCGCGGATGCGCTCAGCCGTCACCTCCCGCTCGAACTGGGCGAAGGAGAGCAGGATGTTCAATGTCAGCCGCCCCATCGAGGTGGTGGTGTTGAAGGACTGCGTCACCGAGACGAAGGTCACGCCGTTCCGGTCGAACACCTCGACCAGCTTGGCGAAGTCGGCCAGCGAGCGGCTGAGGCGGTCGATCTTGTAGACGACGACGACGTCCACGAGCCCGTCTTCGATATCGGCCATCAACCGCTTCAGGCCGGGGCGCTCCAGCGTCCCGCCGGAGATGCCGCCGTCGTCATAGTGATCGCGGACGAGCACCCAGCCCTCGGACCGCTGGCTGGCGATGAATGCCTCGCAGGCTTCGCGCTGGGCATGCAGGCTGTTGAACTCCTGCTCCAGCCCTTCCTCTGAGGATTTCCGAGTGTAGACCGCGCAGCGCAGCTTGCGGACGACCTTCGATTTTTCGGTCGGCTTCGTCATGTCCGCGCCCTGTGGTTCTTCAGGCCGAAAAAGACCCAGCCGTTCCAGCGCGTGCCGGTGATCGCACGCGCGATGGCGGACAGCGACTTGTAGGGGCGCCCCTGCCACTCGAAGCCGTCGGCGGTGACAGTGACGATGTATTCGACACCCTGCCATTCCCGCAGCAGCCGCGTGCCAGTGATGGGGCGGTCGCGGTCGAGGCGCATGCCGCGCTTTTTCTTGTCCCCGCCGTCCAGTTCTTCGCCCAGCCGTTCCAGCCGCCGGACGGTCTCGGGCTTGAGCCCGCCATAGGCGAGTTCCTGGATCCGGTATGCCAGGCGGGATTCAAGGTAGCGCCGGTTGAACGGCGGCGGTTCGCTGTCGAACAGGTCGCGCCACTGCTGCTTCAGGTCGGGCGTCGGCGTGGTCTTCAGCGCGGCCAGGCGCGCGGGGATGGGGTCGTGAGTCGTCATGCGGTCTCTGTCGGGTTCGGGGTTGCATGACGGCATCGGTCGGCCGGATAGTGTAGGCGAATTTCTCCAGTTTCGTCAGAAGGTTCGCCCCGCTCGCGCTGCACCAAACGCACCAGCCCGAGGGCGAGCAGCCCGCACAATTCGGCGCGGCGTTCGGCGGGCGTCATCTGATCGGGTGGCAGGGGATTTGGGCGTTTCATGCGAGCAAGTCCGTGTTGGCTTGCCCTGCCTCTACTCAGCCGATCCGAGAAACGTCCCACAGGGAAAAATGGCGGTAACACAAAAGGCCGGACTCGACTCATGGTTGATCCATCAGGTAGAACATAATCAGAACAGGCCGGCCGTTTGCGAGGTATTCCCGTGGGTTCCGATCTCAAGAAATTTGTTAATCCGAAGTTTCTCAAAACCATTGATCCGGCCCTGATGCGGAATTTGTTCGTTCGGCACTTCGGCGAGGATGAACTGCCTGTGGCATTCGAGGGAGAGGCCTCAACCATTCGGGCGGCTCTGGCGGCGCATTTCGAAGGAACCGTTGCAGGCTGGAACGCCGGAATGGTCGCCGATTTGCATCGCGTTGCCGAGCTTGGAACCAGCGAGGGCATGCAGCTTATTCTGAACGAAGCCCGTCGTCGTGGCGTGGTTCTCTATCCCGAGCCCGACCCTGACGACGCCGAGGCAGCGCCCATGCGCCATGATCCCAAACACGTCGCGCTTCACACCTACCTGCTGCATCACCGCGTTTTCGAGGCTGCAGCCGACTTTCATGCGCTGCGTGCGCCGACATCGCCTGCTGAGTTCCGCGGGCCAGAGCGGGACGTGGGGGCAGACCTGACCGAAGAAATGACCGAGGCTTTCAAGGCAGCGGTGATCAATCTGTTTTCGCAGGACCTGCAGGGTCAATATTGCCGCCTTGGGCCTTATGAGGAAGACGGAGAAATCAACCTGGTGATCAGCCACGGCGCGCAAGTCACCACAACGCCGGTGGTCACCGGGGATCGCGAAGAGATCATCACCCTTCGTGCGGTCAAATATGCGGTGCTGCGGTACTCCCCGGTGGAAGGGCGCCTGTTCGTGGGCGGCGTCGTCAAGGCGCAGCAAGGCGAGATCGCCGAGCTTTTCGCCCGGCATATCCTGAGGCGGCCGGGGTTCTTCTCGGGGCGGGACGCCCGCGATCTTTATACGCTCGATCCGATCAGCGATGCCGGGCCCGATTTCGCGTTCCAGCATCGCTATGACGAGACCATCAAGGAGGTTCGGATCGTTGCCGCCGCCGCTGACCTCTTCGAGCGGGATGAAGAGGATCAGCGCTGGCGTCATGTGCGCAGTTGGGAATCGAAGGATGCGTCCGGCGGCGCGCTGACCCATTTTCGGGGCAGCGAGGTGCGGTTCGGCCGGGGCTGGCGGTTGGGCGAGATCACCTTCCGGGTCGCATTCGAAACCGGCGCAAAGCGACCGGCACAGGTCACAGTGCGGCTGAAGCCGCCAGGGACGCTCGCCTTCCGCCGGACGCGGTTCGAAAAGGCGATCCACACGCTGGTGCAGCGCAATGGGCTCGAGAAGGACCGCGATGCTGGCATGGTTGTGGACGCGGCTGAGTGAGGGCGGCGCCCGGGTCTCGATCTCGGGCCGGGCGTTGGGCCGCTTTCCCGCAAGCGAAGTCGAGCGCCTTTTGCGGGCGCAGGTGCTGATCGAAGAGCGGAAGGTAGATACCTGGTCGGTCTGCGCCGAGTGCGACTGCGGGCTTGATGCTCGCCCCGTCGAACCGTCGGATGATGCGTTCCGCGCTTGCTGCCCGCACGATCCGGCCGAAGACGTGATCCTTCAGAAGGACGATCTGAGCCGCTTTTCGGTCGACGCTGACCGGCTTGTGGCCCGGATTGCGGCCAGCGGGAATCTGGGCGGCGCAGTTGCCTGCATTGCTGACGGCGTCTGGCTGTTGGGGGAGACCCCATCCGGGCATGCCGTGGTCCTGTCATTCGATGCTGAAGATCTGGTTGTGCCGGGCGCTGTGATGGTGATCAAGGCGGCCGTGGGGCCGAAGCCGATCTTGGCAATCGTCCACGACCTTTCCGCGGCAATCGCTGTCAGATTGCGGGAGGTTGGGATCGAGCCCAAAAAGATCGCGGCGGTTTTCAAGGCAGGGTCGGATGGCACGGAACGCCTCGTCCTCGATCCGCCATCTTCAGTTCCGCGCCTTGTCATGAAGCTTTCGGCGCAATCGGTCACTCTCGACGGCCGTCGGCTAGACCTGTCGACTCAGATGTTCGCGCTGTTTCGTCTGCTGATCGAGCAATCCGTCAAGCGTGATCCAGTCCTGAAAAAGCAGGATATCGAGAGGCAGACAGGCCGTCCCGCCAATGAAATCGCCCGCGACCTGCGCAACGCGCTTATCTCCTCCGGCATGCCCGAGGCGCAGGCGAAATCGCTGGTCGCGACGGTACATGCCCGCGGCTATCGGCTCGGCCTTGCCCCCGCCGAAGTGGTCATCGAACCCTGAGGCCGTCACACACAATCCGCACATAACAAACACACGGCAATCACACCGGCGGCTGCGGGCTGAGCGGCACATTCGGATCAACAGCAACATGTTCCGAGGTGCTCCCGAATGTTTCCGCCGATTTCCCCCGATGACCTTGCCACGCTGATCGACGAGGCGGCCTTTGCCGCGCGCCGCCTGCATCGCAAGCTGATGCTGCCCGCCGCCGATCTCGACGATCTCCGCCAGGACCTGCTGGTCGACCTGATCTGCCGGCTGCCCGGTTTTGACGCCCGCCGTGGCAGCATCGGCGCCTTCGCCAACATCGTCCTGCGCAACCAGTCCTCGCGCATCGCCATCCGCCATCATCGCCAGCGCAGGATGCAGGGCGGAACTATGCTTTCGCTCGACGCCCCCGTTTCCGGCGCGACCGAACCGCTGGGCTGCTTGCTGGCAGAAGCCGACGGTCTGGCCGCCTGGCATGGGCAGGACCGCTCTGCCACGGACGACGCCGACACCCTCCACGATCTCGCCCGGGTGCTAGGTGGCCTGCCCGAGGAAGCGCGCGGGCTTTGCGCGGCACTTGGCACCTGCGCTGTCGCAGAGATCGTCGAACGCACCGGCACCTCCCGTTCCGCCCTCTACCGTCACATCGCCCGCCTGCGGCTCGACCTCGCCATGCGCGGGTTCGGGGCCGAGTGGGACGGTTCGAAAGCGGCGTGAGTAGAGGACCGACATGGAGATGATCGTCATGCCCCTCACCGAATTCACGCCCGCAAAGGTCCGGCCGCTCACCGACATCGAGTTTTGCGCCTGGATCGGCCAGGCCATGCCGGGCGACCGCCTCGAGTATCATCGCGGGTTTCTCGGGATCGATACCACGGCGGTGATTTCCACCTTGCCGGAACCGGAGCGCCGCAGGCTCGGGGCGCTGGCCAGTGCCGCCCACCGCGCCTTCGAGGCGGCGCTGGTGCATCTGGTGCAGGTCCGGGTCGGCCCCGACCGCTTCGCCTATCTGGCCATCGCGCGGACCAAGCCGCGCCATGCGCCGATCCCGTTCTCCCAACTCATCGCGACAGAGGAGGCCGCCTGATGCGCGCCACGCTTGCCTGGATCGGGGATCGGCTGCCGCCGTCCCTCTACTTCCTTCTGGCCGGAAATTCGGCCCCATTCCTCAATGGAGAAACCGACATGATCGAGATCAACGGCCCGCTTGCGCGCCTGCGCAAGGCCTTCCGCAGCCTTGAGGATCTGCCGGAGGTGATCCCCGCCGCCTGGCGTCCCGGCGATGCCACCGATCCGCTGCCTGTCGAGACCGCGAGTGTCGACGATATCGCCATCGCCATCGTCGCCGCGAATGCTGAACTCTCTGCGGCCATCCAGCGATCCTCGGCGCTGGAGAAGCTGCACCGTCTGGCTCGCGAAGCCGGGGCTGTCGGCACGGACCGCGCCGTGGATGCGGCCCTGAAACGGGAGGGGCGCTAATGGCCATGCCTTTCCCCAGCACCGATGCGCCGACCGAGGGGCGCGACGGAAACATGCCGAAGTTCGACGACCTCGACCGGCTGTCCATCGGCGAAATCGCCGACATGCCGCCGGCGCTGCTGTTGGCATTGCAGGAGGCGGCAGCGTCTGAGACCGCGCGGGTCAAGCGCCTGAAGGACCGTTTCGAGGCGGCACTGGCGCAGCGTTATGGCGCCGCGACCGAGGCCGAGCGGTCTGGACTGGGCAAGACCTCCGGCACGGTCCGGATCGAGGATGCGGGCGTGGTGGTGATCGCCGATCTGCCGAAGAAGGTCACCTGGGATCAGGACCGGCTGGCCACCATGGCAACCCGGATCCGCGAGGCCGGCGACGATCCGACCCAGTATCTCGAGATCGCCTATCGCGTGCCGGAACGCCGCTTCGGGGCCTGGCCCGACGCCATGCGCGAAGGCTTCGCAGCCGCCCGGTCCGAGACCACCGGCAAACCCGTGTTCCGGCTCGAGACCCGAGACCGGTGACGCGCGGCGGCGGGACGCCCGAGCGGTAACGCCGGGCAGGTTCCCCTTCGGCACCCGGTCCCCCCCGCCGCCGCGCACTTTCAATCCTTCGGAGAACCCCATGGCCTTCCGCATCATCACCGCCGACGAACGCCTCTCGGCCGCCGAGAACAAGACCTCGCTCGCCATCTTCGGCCCGCCCGGCGTGGGCAAGACCACGCTTCTGAAATCCCTCCCTGCCGAGGAAACCGTCTGCCTCGACCTCGAGGCTGGCATGAAATCGGTGCAGGACTGGCGCGGCGCGTCGATCCCGGTGCGCAGCTTCACCGACTTCCGCGATCTGGCAGTGCTGATCGGCGGGCCGGACCCGGCGCAACATCCTCAGTCCTGGTACGGGACCGAACGGCATGCCTGGCTGCAGGCCCAGCACCGCGACAGCGGCATCGAAGCCTTCCTCGCAGCGCGCCGCATCGTCTTCGTCGACTCGATCACCGATCTGACGCGGCAGGCGATGGCCTATGCCCGCCAGCAGCCCGAGGCCTTCTCGGACCGGACCGGCAAGCCGGATGTCCGCGGTGCCTACGGGCTTCTGGGGCGCGAGGTCATTCAGGCGCTGAAGCACCTCCAGCATGCGCGCGGCAAGACCGTGATCTTCGTCGGCGTGCTGGAAAAGGTGACCGACGATTTCGGCGCCGTCACCTGGCAGCCGCAGATGGAAGGCAGCAAGGCCGGGCGGGAATTGCCCGGCATCGTGGACCTGGTGGTTTCGATGCAGCTTTTCGCCCGCGATGCCGAAGGCGGCTGGGTGCTGGACGAGACCGCCACCGACCGCCGCCTTGTCTGCAAGTCCGGCAATCCCTGGGGCCTTCCTGCCAAGGACCGCTCCGGCCGTCTCGACCTGACCGAACCGCCCGACCTCGGCGCGCTGCTCGCCCGGATCGACGGTCGCGCCTCCCATCAACCCGCTTTTGCCTCCTGATCCCTGAAAGGAACTGACATGAGCTACGATCTGAACGACGCCCAGCCTCAGATGGCCCCCATCGGCGAGCTGATCCCGGACGGCACCTTCGCCAAGGTCCGCCTGACCATCCGCCCCGGCGGGGTGAATGGCGCAACCCCGATGGATGCGGGGCTGCTGAAGGCCTCGCAGTCCAGCGATGCGCGCATGCTCGACTGCGAATTCACGGTGGTCGAAGGCCCGCATGCCCGCCGCAAGTTCTGGCAGAGCTTCACCGTGGCAGGCGGAAAACTTGACGAGAAAGGCCAGTCCATCGGCTGGAAGATCTCGAAATCCACGTTTCGCGCCATCGTGGACAGCGCCCTTGGCCTTGATCCCAGGGACGAAAGCCCCGCCGCCAAGGCCAAGCGGGTTCTGCCCGGTCTGCGGCATCTGGAGGGCATCGTCTTCGCCGCCCGCATCATGGTGGAACCCGCCTCCAACCCGCAGTACCGCGACCAGAACCGCATCGCCAACGTCGTTCTGCCCGATGAGCCGCAGCATGCCGCGATCATGCGCGGCGAAATCGTCCCGCCCGATCCGGTCAACGCCCCGCCGCGCAAGGCCGCGAGCGTCGCGGCGCCGGGCTGGCAGGCTCCGGCACCGGCCTGGGGCGCGGCGCAACCGTCGCCTGCGGCGCCGAACTGGGGCGCGACACCGCAGCCCGCGGCGTCACCGGCGCCCGCCTGGGGCGCGCCGAACGCCCCGGCCGCTCCGCCCGCGCCGCAGGCCCCCGCACCCGCTGCGCCGGGCACCCCCGCCATGCCCGCGTGGCTCAATGGCTGAAGCGCGGCGGAAGCAGCGGTCGGGTGGGTCGGTGCGATCCACCACCGCCAAGCCCGATGGGGCTGGGCCGGGCGACCGGCCCATGACCCCCGACGAATGGCAGGCGCAAGTGACGCGCGCCGCCGCGCTGGAGATCGGAAGATGGCTCGAGGCCCGAGGAAGACTGCACCAACCCATCGCAAGCCTCACCCTCGGCGACCTCGAGGCCATGGCGGTGAACGCCATCTCGCGCTGGATCGTGATGCAATCGGAACGGCTTCACCGGCAGGATTGGCCACGGGACGACCCGATCGCGACGCTCTTGCTCGGGTGACGATCTGCGCCGTCTGCGCCGGGGAGGCCCGGGGCTTTGGCTACGTCCACCGGCTCCAGCACGACCGCTACCCCTATCACCGCTTCTGCTCGCTCCGCTGTCAGGACGTGGGCAGCGCAATCGCTCAAAGGAACAATGGCATGATCGACAAGACCGCCCGCGAGGCACAGGCCATCCGCGACGCCCGGGTGCTGTTCGCCGAAGCGCTGACCGACCTTGGCCTGATGGCGCCCTTCTTCAACCGCACCGCCGCCGACATCGACCGTCTGATCGAGGCGGCCGTCACCGGCTACGTGGACAGCATGCTGGCGCAGGGCGCACGCAAGGAGCGGACCGGCACGGCCCATGACGATCCGATTCCGTTCTGAGGGGTCAGCCATGATCGACCTGAACGACGAGACCGCCCCCTGGACCGACCTTCTCGCCGCCGCGACGGTGAACGCCATCACCGACTTCGAAGTCGAGTTCTGCGAGAGCCTGCGCCTGAAGCTCGAGAAATTCGGCGCGCGTGCCCGGCTGACCGAGGCCCAGCATCACAAGCTGACCTGCATCGCGCAGGCTGGCGGGTTCTGGGAGCGCGACCAATGATCGACCTGAACCACGGCTCGGGCTGCATCTACGGTCAGGATGCGCCGCGTCCGCCGATCGCCACGGCCGTCTCATCCGCCATCGATGCGGCCCTGACGGCGCGCAATCGTGCCGAGCGCCCCCGCACCTATGTCAGTTCCTCGGGGCTCGGGCGCGACTGTCTGCGCCAGATCCAGTATGACTTCCTCGCGGTGCCCAAGGACGAGGGCCAGGAGTTCGAACCGCGCATCCTGCGCATCTTCGAGGCTGGCCACCGGGCCGAGGACATTGTCGCGGGCTGGTTCAGGATCGCCGGGTTCGACCTGCGTACCGAACGCCCCGATGGCCGCCAGTTCGGCTTCGAGGCCATGGCGGGCCGGTTCAAGGGCCATATCGACGGCTGCTTCGTCTCGGGCCCCGTCGCGATGGATTTCCCCGCCCTCTGGGAGAACAAGGCGCTCGGGGCCTCCAGCTGGAAGGATGTGGTCAGGCGCGGCGTCAGCATCGCGCGGCCTGTCTATGCCGCCCAAATCGCCCTTTATCAGGCCTACATGGACCTGCCCAACCCGGCGCTGTTCACCGCGCTGAACCGCGACACGATGGAATTGCATGCGGAACTCGTCCCGTTCGATGCCCGCCTTGCGCAGGAGATGTCGGATCGGGCCGTCACGGTCGTCCAGGCCTCGGCGGCCGGCGAATGGTTACCCCGGATGGCCACCGAGCCCACGGCGGTCGTCTGCCGGGGCGGCATGGCCGGCGGCAAGTGGCACGCGCCCTGCGCGTGGGCAGAGCGGTGCTGGAGGGGCGTCGGTGTCTGACTTCGTCCCCTCGGCCGCGCAGGCCGCCGCCATCGCCGAAGTCCGCGACTGGTTCGAGAACCGCGCCGAGCAGCAGCAGGTGTTCCGGCTCTTCGGTTATGCCGGGTCGGGCAAGAGCACGGTCCTGAAATTCGCCCTCGACGACCTTGGACTGTCACCCCATCGCAGCGCGAAGGACGGCGGTTGCGTGCCGGGCGTCGTCACCGCGACCTTCACGGGCAAGGCCGCACTGGTCCTGAGCCGCAAGGGCACGCCCGCCCGCACCATCCACAGCCTGATCTATTCGGTGATCGAGTCGACCGAAGAGGAAATCGCCGCCGCAACAGCCAAGGTTCAGGAGGCCGAGACCGCCGCGCGCAAGCTGACCGGTTTCGACAGGACCGCGGCCGAGGCGGGGATCGAGGCGATGCGCCAGGCGCTGTCCGCGATGAAGCATCCCCGTTTCGCCCTGAACCCGCAAAGCGATGCCGCGGATGCGCGGCTCATCGTGCTAGACGAGGTGTCGATGGTCGGCGAGGAGATGGCCCGCGACCTGATGAGTTTCGGCAAGCCGATCCTGGTGCTGGGTGATCCTGGCCAGTTGCCGCCGATCAAGGGCGAAGGGGCCTTCACCCGGGACGCCCCCGACGTGATGCTGACCGAGATCCACCGCCAGGCGGCCGAGAGCGCGATCATCCGCCTCGCCACCATGGCGCGGATGGGGGAACCCATCGGCTTCGGGGTCTACGACGCCCATGTCGCCAAGCTGCGCAAGGGCGACATCACGCCGGATCAGGCGCTTCGCGGTGGGCAGCTGATCTGCGGCCTGAACGCGACGCGCTTCCAGCTGAACAATGCGATGCGCGCGGCGGCCGGGCTGGGCGGGACATATCTGCCCACCGGCAGGGCGGAAAAGATCATCTGCCTGAAGAACGACAATTCGCTCGGTCTGATCAACGGCATGTTCCTGACCCTCGAGGATATTGTCGACGAGGGAAGTCTCTACTTCTCGGCCGTGGTGCATGACGAGGACGGACGACGTGTCACGCCATTCGACAGCGACGGCCGCCCGGGCCGGTTGCGCATCTACAAGGGGCATTTCGAGGATCACGTCGCCTACGACGCCAAGCGCCATGACCGCGACTGGCGGGAAAAGCGCAAGCTGACCGAAGCGACCTACGGTTGGGCGATCACCGCCCACAAAGCGCAAGGGTCACAGTGGGAGAACGTGATCGTCTGGGACGACGGGCTGGGACGCAGCGAGATCGACCGCCGCCGCTGGCTCTATACCGCCATCACCCGCGCCGAGCGCGGCCTCGTCCTCCTGGCGTGAGGGGACGCGATGATCGATCTCAACGATGTCGCCACGCCGAAGGCACGCCACGATCTGGCCGCCGTGAAGGATCGGCTTGCCGCCACCGCAGGCGATTGGCTCCCCGGCATCTTTCTCGAGGCGCGGCTTGCGCGCGACCGTCGCTCCTTGCGCTGTGCCGACCTGTCCGGCCGCCCGCCGCGCAAGGAGGGGTCGTGCACCATCCACCTTGACGGGCCCTATGCGGGCTGGGGGTTCGACTATGCGACCGGCGAAAGCGCCGGGCCCATCGATCTGATCGCGCAGGCGACGGGGCTGAGCGATGGCGCGCTTTTCGACGAAGCCGCCCGGATTGCCGGGATGGATCGCCCCACGCCCCGATCCGCGCCACGCCCTAAGCCTGACCATTCACCTGAGGTTGCACGGCTGGTCGATGGCGCGCAGCCACTCTCCGGAACCGTGGGCGAAGCCTACCTGCGTGCGCGCGGCCTCGGTGATCCGGGATGCCCGGATCTGCTGTTCCATCCTGACCTGCCGGATTTTGACACGCGACGCGGGTGGCCAGGGCTGATCGCATTGCCTCGACTGGCGGACGGCACCCGCGCGCCGGGCATCCACAGGACCTTCCTCATGGACGACGGCAGCGCCAAGGCGCCTGCCGGGAAGAAGATGCTGGGATCGGTTGCCGAAGCGGCCGTGCGCCTGTTCGCCATGCCTGCGGGCGGCCATCTCGGCATTGCCGAAGGGATCGAGACCGCCCTCGCAGCGCATGCCCTGTTCGGCACCGCAGTCTGGGCGGCTTTGTCCGCTGATGGCCTCGCCCGCTTTCGCTGGCCTGAAGGCACGATGCGGGTCACGATCTACGCCGATGCTGGCGATGCCGGACGCCAAGCGGCCGCCACGCTCTCGGACCGGCTGAACCGGGCCGACATTCCGAACGAGATCGTGGTCCCGCTGCATGGCGACGATTTCAACGATGATCTCCTGCGCGGGGCGTGCGCCGAGGACTACGGCCCGCGCCCGGTGCTGCCGACCGAAGACCCGCCCGCCGCGATGGATCGCTTGCCATCTGCTGGCGCCATCATCGCTGACCTGGTGGCGGCCGCCGATGCACTGACCAACCCGCCCGATATCTCCGCCCTTGGCGAACTACTCGGCCGCATTGCCCTTGCGCGGCTGGACCCGCTGCCCGCGCGCCAAATCCTTGCCCGCATCAAGACCACGACCGGCATCGCCATGTCGATCCTCGACAAGCAGCTGGTCGAACTGGTGAAGCGCGTGAACGTCTCCGGCGATCCCCATGCGCGGATCGCCAAACCGGCCTGGTTCAACCGCCTGCGACAGGATTTGGTCGGAACGCCCGAGCGCAACGAGGCCAATGTCATCATCGCACTGACGTCCGACATCGCTTTCGCGGGCGTGCTGGCCTTCGACGACTTCTCCCAGGAGATCGTCGTGCGCCAACCGCTGCCGTGGGATGCCGCTACCGGCCCGTTTCCCCGCCCCTGGGAGGATGCCGACGATGTCCGGACAGCGGAATGGCTGCAGCTGCGCGGGGTCAACGTCGCGCCGCTAGTCGTCGGTCGCGCTGCTGGTGCCGTCGCCCGCGAACACCGCATCCATCCTGTCCGCGACTGGCTGGAACACCTCCGCTGGGACGGTACGCCCCGGATCGAGACCTGGACCAGCACCTATCTCGGCGCTGCCCCGACCCGGTTCCACCATACCGTCGGCGCACTCTGGCTCATCTCGGCCGTGGCACGTATCTTCCGACCCGGTGTGAAGGCCGATCACATGCTGATCCTCGAGGGCCCGCAAGGCGCGCGCAAATCGACAGCCATCAAGGTTCTGGCGGGCGAGGACTGGTTCACCGACGAACTGCCCGAGCTTGGGTCAAAGGACGCTGCCATCCACATGCAGGGCGTCTGGATCGTGGAGATCGCCGAACTCGACGCCATCGGCCGGGCCGAAGTCTCGCGCATCAAGGCCTTCCTGACCCGCACTACAGACCGCTTCCGCCCGCCCTACGGTCGCTACACGGTCGAGGTCCCGCGCCAATGCGTCTTCGCAGGCACTGTGAACCCCGATACCTATCTGCGCGACGAAACCGGCAACCGCCGCTTCTGGCCGCTGCGCTGCGGGACCATCGACATCGCGGCGCTGGCCCGCGACCGAGACCAGCTCTGGGCCGAAGCCGTCCATCGCTTCCGCGAAGGCGCGATCTGGTGGATCGACGATCCGGCGATCCTTGCCGAAGCTACCGCCGCACAAGAAGCACGCTATCAGGCGGATGCCTGGGACGCCCGTATCGATCGGTGGCTGACCCACGACACCCGCAGCGTCAATCGCGGCCATGCGGGCTATGAGGATTGGCAGAATGAAGAGTTCGAACGTCCTGAGCCGATCCGCGATGTGTCGGTGGGCGAAATCCTCGAAGGCGCGCTCGGCATCGAGCCCGCGAAATGGACCAAGGGCGACCAGATGCGCGTGGGGGCCTGGCTGAAGTCGCGGGATTGGGAGCGATACCGCAGCGGCGCGGCCCCGACCCGCGAATGGCGTTACCGCCGGTTGCAGCACGGCTGACATCGCGATGGCAGTGTCAGGCACCGAAGGGGCATCCATCCGGGTGCCCCTTTTCGTTTGCCTCTGTCCCACTTCGCGGCGTGTCCCACTTCAAGCCCAAGGTGGGACAGAAAAAACCATTTTAAATCAATCCTGTCCCACCTGTCCCACTTGGACCGCCAACTTCTCTCTTTCCCATATGGAGCACATGTGTCCCCCCGACCTCATTCTTCCTCATGCGACGTAGGGAAAGAGGTGGGACAAGTGGGACAGGTGGGACACGCCTTGTTTTGAAAGGAAAATCTGGCGTCCCACTTTGATCGGCAAGTGGGACACCCCAAGACCAGGTGGGACAGAAGCATCGTCTGGCGCATTTTTCTTGAATGGGTGCGCGTGTCATGATTCTCTGCCCATGACCAAAGCCGAAGGCCCACGATTCAGGTGAGCCTTCAACATGACGCCGACCATCCAGACTGCGGATCTGCACCTCGAACAGGGGCGCCTTTCCACGTCCTGCATCCTTGCCCTCGATCTCGGGACAACGACAGGCTGGGCCTTGCGCGGCCATTACGGCCTGATCACCTCCGGCACGACGTCCTTTCGCCCCGGGCGGTTCGACGGCGGCGGTATGCGGTATCTTCGCTTCACCAACTGGCTGACCGAGGTCGATCGGCTATCAGGCCCCATCGCTGCGATCTGGTTCGAGGAAGTCCGCCGCCATGTCGGCACGGACGCTGCCCATGTCTATGGCGGGCTGATGGCCACGCTCACGGCATGGACCGAACTCCGCGGCATCCCCTATG
>WBZL01001816.1_pt1 | contig 21535 bp, 19 predicted proteins | sample 5204291 | NCBI WGS metagenome assembly WBZL01 (sample SAMN12344345, study PRJNA552823) | activated sludge metagenome | biome: Activated sludge suspended growth; feature: Nitrification reactor; material: Wastewater; isolation source: activated sludge from nitrification reactor of wastewater...
ACGCGAGCCTCACCCCGGACGAGGCCGCGCACGTCGGTGTCACCCCGGGCATGTTGCGCATCTCCGTCGGCCTCGAGGACCCGGTCGACGTGTTGCGCGACGTCCTCCAGGCGCTCGACTGACGGCGGCGCATCGCATGGCACGGGTGCTGTTCCTGCACGGCCTCGGTGGCACGGGCGCCACGATGTGGCCGCTCGTCGGGCACCTCGCCAACGTGCACCACACCGCATTCGCGCCCACCTTGCCGGGACACGGTTCGTCGCCGGACGACCTGGTCGGTGTCGAGTTCGACGATTGGGTCGAAGCTGCTCGCGAATGGGACACCGACGTGGTGGTCGGCCAGTCGATGGGCGCCGCCGTGGCGCTGGCACTGGCCGCCGAGGGACGGGTCCGCGGCGCGGTGGCGATCAACCCGCTCGCGGCCGACCCCGACGCGGTCGACGGGCTCGAGTGGCGGCAGTCCCGCGGTCACACCACGATCGAGGTCGGTCCGTCGACCGTCGGCGAGGTCGCCTACGAGACCCTGCCGCTCGAGGCGTTGCTCGCGATGCACACCGGCCTGCTCGGACTCGACCTCGCCGCCGTCACCGTGCCCGTGCTCGTGGTGACGAGCACGAACGACGACGTCGTCGACCCGGCGAACTCCGACCTCGTGGCCGGCGCGCTCGGAGGTGAGGTGACACGCCTGGCCGTGCACGAGGGCGGCCACGTGGCCAGCCTGGACGCCGGACGCGACGCGGTCGCGGCAGCGATCGTCGGGTTCGTCGAGCGTGTGATGCGACCCGCCGGCTGACGCCGGACCGGATCAGTCGAGCTCGCTGCCCACCACGCTCACGAAGCTCACACACGCGCCCGGACCACCGCCGAGGTTGTGCGTGAGCGCCTTGTTCTTGCCGGCGCCGATGCTCTGGATCTGGCGCGGACCGGCCTCGCCGCGCAACTGCAGCCAGCACTCGAACAGCATCCGCAGGCCCGAGGCCCCGATCGGATGGCCGAACGACTTGAGCCCGCCGTCGGGGTTGACCGGCAGCTCGCCGTCGAGGTCGAAGGTGCCGGCGAGCACCTCCTTCCAGCCCATGCCGCGCTCGGCGAACCCGAGGTCCTCCATCAGCACCAGCTCGGTCGGCGTGAAGCAGTCGTGCACCTCGGCCATCGCGAGTTCGGCGCGAGGGTTCTCGATGCCGGCCTGTGCGTACGCGTCGCTGGCGGAGTGCACCACCTCGTCGAACGACGTGTAGTCGTACGCCGGATCGATGGGGCCGCTCGCCGGACCCGCCACGAACGACAACGCCTTCACGTAGATCGGGTGATCGGTGTACTTGTGGGCGTCCTCGACGCGCACGATGATCGCCGCCGCCGAGCCGTCGCTCACGCCGCTGCAGTCGAAGATGCCGAGCGGACCGGCGACGATCGGGCTGCACGCGATGGTCTCCTTCGGCACCTCCTTGCGGAACTGTGCGCGCGGGTTGAGTGCGCCGTTGCGGTGGTTCTTCCAGGCGATGCGCGTGAGGACGTCTTTCAGTTCCTGGTCGTCGACGCCGTACTTCTTCGCGTACGCCGGAGCGAGCAGGCTGAACGACGCAGGCGCGGTGACCGTGGCCGCGGTGCCGTCGTTCGCGGGGGCGCTGACCACGAGTCCCGAGTAGCCCGAGTCCTTGAGCTTCTCGACGCCGATCGCCATCGCGATGTCGTACGCGCCACTCGCGACCGCGTAGCACGCGTTGCGGAACGCCTCGCTGCCGGTGGCGCAGTAGTTCTCGACGTGGGTGACCGGTTTGTGCTGGATCTTGAGCGGCCGGCTGAGCGTGAGGCCCGACAGCCCCGAACCCATCGTGCCCAACCAGAACGCGTCGACGTCGTCGAGCGTGATGCCGGCGCTCTGCAGCGCGGCCGACGACGACTCGATGAGCATGTCGTCGGTGCTCTTGTCCCAGTGCTCGCCGAAGGCCGTGCAGCCCATGCCGACGATCGCCACCTTGTCGCGGATGCCGTGACTCGCCATTGCTCGCTCCTCTCGTGCCGGTGCCGCCGTTCAGGCGAGCGGCTTCGCCTTCCAGAAGTAGTTGTGGATGCCGTCCTGCGTGTACAGGCGGCGGAAGGTCATCTCGACCCGGTCGCCGATCTTCACGGCCGCCGGGTCGACGTCGGTGAGCTCGCACTGGAAGCGACCGCCGCCGTCGAAGTCGATCACCGCGGCCACCACCGGCGGGCTGAGGCTGAACGCCAGGCGGTCGACGGTGAACGTGGCGATCGTGGCGCGCACGTCGGCCATGCGCACCAGCTCCATCCGGTCGATCGCACCGCTGCCCATGCTGACGCGGGCAGGTGGGAGGTGGACGAAGCCACCTTCGTCGCGCGACCCGAACAGCCCGTACTTCCACGCGTTGGACCGCAGCGACGGCGGCGCGGCCGGTCGCTCGGGCTCGGGACGGCGCGGCGGCTCGCGGTGCAGCAGACCGCGCCACGTGAGGAAGCTCGCATACGCGAGGCCGTCGTTGGTGGCAGCGATCGCCTCGCGAACGGTCTGCGTGGGACGGCGGCTGCCGATCCGATCGGTGACCTTCAGCAACCACGTGCTGCAGCCGTCGGCGAGGGTGACGACCGCGATCGTGTCGCCGGCCTTCGCCCGGTCGAGCACGTCGCACAGCAGGAGTCCGGGATGTGCGGCACCCGTGTTGCCGACCGTGCCGGCGAGGTCGTCGACGATCGCGTCGGGGCGGGCGCCGATCACCCGGCGCGCCGCGGCGACGGCGCGGGTGTGCAAGCCGGTGACGATCACGTGGTCGATCTCGGTGATGGTGAGCCCCGCCGCTTTGAGCGCATCGTCGACCGACTGCTCGACGAGCGGCAGGTAGGCGTGCTCGCCGAAGCGCTCCTCCCACTGCTTCGAGGCCGTCTCGCCGGGCTGACGCCAACGATCGACGAACTCCGCAGTGGCGTCGGCGCCGCCGATGCCGACGGCGATCGCGTCGTCACCGTCGCCCATCACGAACGCGACGGCGGCGTCGCCACCGGCCGACTCGTCGGCGCCACCGGGCAGACCGGTGCGGATGTCGGACATCACGGCCAGTCCGCCGCGAAGGCCGGCGATCATGATCGCACCGGCGGCGGAGCGCACCGACCCGACCGAGTCGACCGCGCCCGACGACGACGGCAGCGCGAGCGCCGCGTGGATGCCGGTGGCGTTGGTCTTGTCGGCGTACGCCGGCGCGGTGGTGGCGAACGCGACCACGGGCGGGACGTACCCGTCGGGTGCCCAGGCGAGCGCACGACGTGCCGCTTCGACCCCCATCGACGTGGTGTCCTCGTCGTAACTGGCCACGCTGCGGGTGCCCTTGCCGCCGCCGGTGCCGAGCGCGCCGGTGATGGCGGTGCGCTGCAGCCGCCAGTAGGGGACGTAGGCCCCGTAGCTCACGATGCCTGCCATGCGCGGCACCATACACACGTGGTGCCGGGGCGTCAGCAGCGGGACGCGTACCGTGTCGGCTCATGGCCGCCACCGCCCGCCGCGCCCCCGCATGGTTCGCCCTCGCCGCACTGCTGGCCGTGACCGCCTGCAGCGGCGACGACGGCTCGAGCGCGACCACCGTCGTCGCCACCACCGAGGCGCCGGTCGACACCGCCCCGCCCACCACCGAGGCACCGGTCGACACCGCCCCGCCCACCACCGAGGTGTTCGACGGGTACGTCGCCAGCATCACGCGCACCGAGTACGGCGTGCCGCACATCGTCGCCGACGACTGGGGCAGCCTCGGCTTCGGTCAGGGGTATGCGTTCGCACAGGACCGTGCGTGCACGCTGATCGACCAGGTGATCAAGGTTCGCGGCGAGCGCTCGAAGTGGTTCGGCGCCGGCGACGACGACGAGAACCTGCACAGCGACCTCGCGTACAAGCACCTGCGCCTGCACGACCTGGCCGACGAGAAGTTCGCCGACGTACCCGCGACCGAGGCCGAGATGGTCGCCGGATACGTGGCGGGCTTCGACGCTGCGCTCGAGGCCGAGGGTCCGCACGGCTGGTGCGAGGGCGAGCCGTGGGTGCAGCCGATCACCACCACCGACCTGTACGCCTACATGAACGACGTGGTGCTGCTGGCGTCGAGCGGCGCGTTGATCGAGCCGATCGCCACCGCGGAACCGCCGGCCGCTGCGGCCCCATCCACCCCGGCGGCCCCGGGGTCGACGGAGACCACCGTGGTCGAGGCACCGGCCGACACCACGCCCGAGACCACCCTCGGCTCCAACGGCTGGGCGATCGGCGCCGAGCTGAGCGACACCGGTGGCGGACTGCTGCTCGCCAACCCGCACTTCCCGTGGGAGGGCGAGCTGCGCCTCTGGGAGTCGCAGCTCACGCTCACCACCGGCGAGCTCGACGTGTACGGCGCCACCTTGTCGGGGCTGCCCGGGGTGCTCATCGGCTTCAACGACGCCGTGGCCTGGACGCACACCGTGTCAGCCGGCCACCGCATGACCCTCTACGAGCTCACCCTCGACCCTGCCGACCCGACCAGCTACGTGTACGGCGACACGACGCTGCCCATGACGTCGGTGGACGTGATGGTCGACGTGTTGCAGGACGACGGCAGCATCGAGACCGTCACGCGGACCATGTGGTCGAGCCACTACGGGCCGATGCTGAACCTGCCGTTCGGCTGGACGACCGAGAAGGCGTACACCTATCGCGACGCCAACATCGACGACACCGGCGTGCTCGAGCAGTTCCTCGGGATGGACGCCGCCACCAGCCTCGACGAGTTCATCGACGTGCATCGTCGGGTGAACGCGATCCCGTGGGTGAACACGATCGCCACGTCGGCCGACGGGCGCGTCTGGTACGCGGACACCGCGAGTACTCCGAACCTGTCGCCCGAGGCGATCGCCGCCTGGCAGGCGGCGGTGGCCACAGAGGGGTCGACCGCGTCGCTGGTCGACGGCAACGGCGCCGTGCTGCTCGACGGCTCGGACCCGATGAACGAGTGGGTCGACGACCCGACGGCAGCGAGGCCCGGTCTGCTGCCGTTCGAGCAGCAGCCGCAACTCGAACGCGCCGACTTCGTCTTCAACGCGAACGACTCGCACTGGCTGGCCAACCCGGCCCAGCTGCTCACCGGCTTCTCCCCGCTCACCGGCCGCGAGGGTGTGCCGCAGTCGGCCCGCACCCGGATGAACGCGCTGCTGCTCACCGATCCGGCCGTGCGCGGCGACGACGGCACGCTGTCGGCGGCCGACGTGGAGCAGGCGATCATGGTGCCCCGCGGCCTGCACGCCGAGGTCGCGCTGCCCGGCATCCTCACGGCGTGCGAACGCACGAAGCTCGTCCTGGTCGACGAGAAGCCCTACGACGTCGCTCCTGCGTGTGCGGTGCTGGCGGCGTGGGACCGCCGGTACACGCCCGACTCGCGCGGCGCGGTGCTGTTCCGCGAGTACCTGTGGCAGTTCCCCGACCGCGACCTGGTCGACGCCGGCGCGCTGTACCGCACCCCGTTCGACCCGGCCGATCCGGTGGGCACCCCGAACACGGCGAACGACACCCGCGACGTCGAGCTGCTCGCCAACCTCGGGGTCGCGGCGAAGGCGCTCACCGCGAGGGGCATCGCGCTCGACGTGCGGCTGGGCGACCTGCAGGTGGACGGCCGGCTCGTCGACGACGCCCTCGGACTCCCCGGCGGGTTCGGGATCGACGGCACCGCGAGCGTGGTCGGCTGCTGCTCCGGTGAGAACACCTCGGCCCCGTCGGGCGACCCGGGCGAGCGCGACGAGGTGCTGGCGTTGCGCGACGGCCGCTATCCCGTCACCTTCGGCAACAGCTACATGATGGTGGTGTCGTTCGGTGCCGACGGTCCCAGCGCACGCGCGGTGCTCACCTACGGACAGCCGGACGATCCGGACGACCCGGGCTTCACCTCACAGACGGCCCTGTACGCAGCGGGCGCGCTGCGCGACGTGCGGTTCACGCCCGATCAGATCGCGGCCGACCCGACCGCCGAGACGATCGAGGTGCGCGGTCAGCGGTAGAAGGGGTTCTCGCCGCTGGCGTGGTCGGTGAGGTCGCGGACCCGCTCGATCGCGGGGATCCGCTCGACGAGCATCGTCTGCACGCCGTCGAGCATCGTCATCCGGCTCATCGAACAGCCGTGGCAGCCACCGCCCATCGTGAGATAGGCCGTGCCCTCGCCGTCGTGGCCGACGTAGGTGACGAAGCCGCCGTGAGCGGCCAACGCCGGGTTGACCTCGCTGGAGACGACCATCTCGACCTCGGCGCTGAGCTCGTCGTCGCGCACCAGGCCCTCGACGGTGGGCGGGACGGGTTTGTTGGGGTTGCGGATGACCAGCCCCTGGCTGGCGGTGCGGTCGAGCACCGCGCCCTGCAACGCGTCGACGTCCTTGGCCGGGATGATGACCTTGAGCTCGGCACCGTCGGCACCCGGGTGGGTGCGCACCTGATCGGTGAACGCCGCCGTGGTGACGGTGTCGAAGCTCAGGTCGTACCGGAAGTCCTCGCCGGGCCCACTGATCACCTCGAGCCGCAGCCCGAGACGATCGGCGTCGGGTTCCTCGTCGCGCAGGACGATCAGTTCGGCGACCGCGTCGGCGGTGACCGTGATGATCAGGTCGGCGATGCTGCCGTCGGTCTCGGATGCGAGGGGGCTCACGTCGGTCAGGCTATCGGCGTCGGTCAGGGCCCCGGAAGGGCCGGGCGGAGGTCACCCGAACGCGGTCAGCCGCCACCGTTGCACTCGATCCGCTGGCCCGTGACGTATCCCGACCCCGGGCTGCAGAGCCACAGCACCACGTTGGCCACGTCGAGGGGCTGGCAGACCCGGCCGAAGGGCGAGCCGGCGTCGAGCGAGCGCAGGTCGTCCATCTCGCGCCGACCCGTCATCGCCCGGGCGAGGCGCACGCCCATGTCGGTCTCGACCAGTCCCGGCGCGACGATGTTCACGTGGATGCCGTACGGCCGCTCCTCCTTCGCGAGCCCGCGTGCCAAGGCCTCCATCGCCGCCTTGCCCATGTTGTAGGGGGCGCCGTTCGCGGCCATGTGCGAGGTGGCGACCGACGAGATCATCACGATGTCGCCCCGACCGTGCTCGGCCGCGCGTGCCCGCAGGTGCGGGATCGCGCAGCGCGACAGGTGGTGCGGTCCGAACGCGTGGGTGGTGACGACGCGGATCATCTCCGCCGGGTCGGTCTCGGCCACGGACCGGCCTCGCGACGCGATCCCGGCGTTGCAGACGAGCGTGTCGAGCCCGCCGAGCTCGGCGACCACCTCGTCGACCAGGCGGGCGCACGCATCGGCGTCGTCGACGTCGGCCTGGAACGCCCGGGCGGCGCCGCCCACCTCCTCGATCGCCCGCACCGTGTCGGCCGCGGCCTCCTGATCCTTGCGGTAGTTGACGGCGACCACGGCGCCCTCCGCCGCGAGCAGTTCGCTGATCCCGCGCCCGATGCCACGGCCACCGCCGGTGACCAGCGCGATCCGTCCGTCCAGCTGACCCATCGTCCCCCCTGTTGCGATCGCGGCACACCGTCCGTCAGGTGGATCGGTGGCCCCGCTGTGGCAACCTAGACCAGTGCACGAAGGCAGCAGGAAGGCGATCGTCGCGGCGTACGTCGAGCCCGACATCCGTCGCGCGCCCGCCTCGTGAGTGTCCCCGTCGGACCGGGTCGCCGTTCGGCCCGCTCGCTCGGCCTGCTGGCGATGAGCGGCGCCATCGTGGCGTTCAGCCTCGGCTCCACCATCGTGAAGAAGTCGGGCATCCCCGGTCCGACGATGGCCTTCTACCGCATGATCCTCACGTCGGTGCTGTGGGCGGTGGTGCTCCGCGTCACCGAACACCGCTTCGTCACCCGCGCCGAACTGCGTCGGGCGCTCGTGCCGGGCGTGGTGTTCGGGCTCAACATCACCGCGTTCTTCACCGGCGTCACGAAGACCAGCGTCGCCAACGCCGAGTTCATCGGCGCGCTCACCCCGGTGATCCTCGTGCCGGTCGGGGCGTTCGTGCTGAAGGAGCGCATCAACCTGCGCTCGCTGTGGTTCGCGCTCGTGTCCTTGGCGGGTTTGATGCTGGTGCTCTTCAACACGCCCACGACGGGCGCCGCCTCGTGGTCGGGCAACCTGTTCATCCTCATGGCCATGCTGTCGTGGGCCACCTATCTGCTCACCAGTCGGCGCATGCGAGCCGACATGTCGGTGCAGGCGATCCTGTGCTCGGTGATGATCGTCGCCTCGTTCACGATCTTCCCGTTGGCGTTGGTGAGCGGACATCTCGACGACCTCACGATGCACTCCGTGCCGTACGTGGTGGGGCTCGCGCTGATGACCGGTACCGGCGCGCACGGCCTGATCGTCTATGCACAGTCGACGGTGCCGATCGGCACGATCAGCCTGCTGCAGGTGTCGCAGCCTGCCCTGGCGGTGGTGTGGGCGTACCTGGTGCTCGACCAGACGATCCGGCCGATCCAGATCGTCGGCATGGCGATGGTGCTCGCCGGCCTGGCGATGGTGGTGTGGCTCAGCCGCCAGACCACCCCGGCCATCGCCCCGCCCCTCGACGAACCCCTGGTCCCCGACGCCTGAGGCGATACGCTCGGGGTGACATCACACGGGGAGCTCGCAGGGACGGCGGGCTGAGAGGGTGGCCGACCGCCACCGACCCATGAACCTGATCTGGGTAATGCCAGCGGAGGGAGCCATGGACACAGCGGCAGCGGTCGTGATCGGCGGGGGCCCGGTGCGCACACCGGCGCGCGAGTACGGGATCGTGGTGGCCGCCGACAGCGGCCTCGACGAGGCACTCGCCGCGGGCTTCACCCCGACGGTGCTGGTGGGCGATCTCGACAGCGTCAGCGTGTCGGGCATGCGTTGGGTGGCCGAGCACGAGACCCCGGTGCACGTGCACTCGGCCGACAAGGACGCCACGGACACCGCGCTCGCGCTCGAGACGGCCGTGCGCCTGGGTGCCGTGTCGGTCGACGTGTACGGCGCCACGGGCGTCGCGCGGCTCGATCACCTGCTCGGCACCTTGGCGGCGCTCGGCGATCCCGTGCTGCACGAACTGGCGCACCTCCGCGCCTTCCTCGACGACGGTGTGGTGCACGTCCTGCATCCGGGCCACACCGTCGAGCTCGACCTCGCCGCCGGTGCCACGTTCTCGTTGCTCGCGCTGCACGGCCGGTGCGACGGCGTCGACGTCACCGGCGCGCGCTGGCCGCTCACGCGAGCCCGGCTCACGCCGGCGAGCACGCTCGGCGTCAGCAACGTCGCCACCGGACCGGCGCGCGTGTCGGTCGCCGGTGGTGTGCTCACCGTCGTCGTGCCGGCCGCGCCGGCCGCGCCGGCCGCGCCGGCCGCGCCGGCCGCGCCGGACGCGCCGGCCGCGCCCGCCTCGCCCGCCTCGCCGTCCCCACGCTGATCCGTCCCCCGTGCCACGCCTGAGGAGTGCCCTCATGACCCATCGTCCGATCGCAGCGTTGTTGCTCGCCGCGGTGCTCGTCGCCTCGTGCAGCGACGACGACACCACCACCCCGTCGGCCACCACCGGCGCCACCGACACGTCCGACACGTCCGACACGTCCGACACCACGTCCCCGGTCGGCGCGAGCGACGCGACCATCACCCTCGTCACCTACGACTCGTTCCCCGCCGAGGGCACGTCGTTGAACGACGCGCTCGCGGCGTTCACCGCCGACACCGGGATCGGTGTCGAGCTGGTGATCGCCGGGGACACCGGCACCATGGTGAGCAAGGCCGTCCTCACCGCCGGCAACCCCGAGGGCGACGTCATGTGGGGTGTCGACAACACCCTGCTGTCGCGCGCGCTGCCCGCGTTCGAGCCCTACGTGAGCGGCGAGATCGACGCGATCGATCCGGCCCTCACCGCGCTCGTCCCGAACGGCGAGCTCACGCCCGTCGACGTCGGCGACGTGTGCGTCAACTACGACCGGGAGTGGTTCGCCGACCAGGGCCTCGAACCGCCCGCCACGTTCGACGACCTCGTCGACCCGGCGTACGCCGATCTGCTCACCGTGCAGGATCCCTCGACGTCGTCGCCCGGCCTCGCGTTCCTGCTCGCGACCGTGGCGCAATTCGGCGAGGACGGCTGGCAGCAGTACTGGACCGAGCTGCGAGCGAACGGCGTCGAGGTGGTCGACTCGTGGACCACCGCGTACTACGAGCGCTTCAGCGGCTCGAGCGGTGACGGCCCCCGCCCGCTCGTCGTCAGCTACGCGAGCAGCCCGCCGGCCGAGGTGATCTTCGCCGATCCGCCACGCGACGACGCGCCGACCGCGGTGATGACCGAGACGTGCTTCCGACAGGTCGAGTTCGCTGGGGTGCTGGCGGGTACCGACCATCCCGCCGAGGCCCGCCGCCTCGTCGACTTCCTGGCGTCGCCCGCCTTCCAGCAGGAAGTCGCGCTCAACCTGTTCGTGTGGCCCGCCCGCACCGACGTGGCGCCGCCACCCGAGTTCACCGAGTTCGCGGCACCGGTCGACACCCCGCTCACCGTCGCCCCGGACGACATCGACGCGAACCGAGAGGACTGGGTCGACACGTGGACCCGTCTGGTCCTCGGCTGACCCGCCGCGTCGCGTTCTGGTCGCGAATCGTCTCGGATTCCGAGAAGATTCGCGACCAGAAGCGTGCGACCGGGTTGGGGCCGCGTCTCGAGTTGCCGCTCGGGGTGCGCATCGCCCTCGTCACGTTGCCGCTCTCGTTCCTCGGCGTGTTCTACGCATGGCCGTTCCTCACGCTGGTCGCGGAGGTCGTCGACGTCGAGGTCGTGGGCGACACCCTCGGCCGCACCGGGCTCGGGCGGATCGTGTGGTTCACGTGCTGGCAAGCGATCGCGAGCACGGTCGTCACGATGGCCGCCGGGATGCTGCCGACCTACCTCGTCGCCCGCTGGGACTTCCCCGGTCGGCGGGGGCTGACCGCGTTGCTGACGGTGCCGTTCCTCCTGCCCACCGTCGTCGTCGGCGCCGCGTTCGTGGCCGTGCTGCCGGAACGGCTCGAGCGCGGCGCGTTCGCGATCGTGGCGGCACACGTGTTCTTCAACATCGCGGTCGTGGTGCGCGTGGTGGGCGGCGTGTGGTCGCAACTGCCCGACGACCTGGTGCGCGCCGCGAGGGTGCTCGGCGCCGGGCCGTGGCGGGCCACGCGGGAGGTCACGCTGCCCCTGCTCCGTCCGGCGCTCGTGGCGGCGGCGTCGATCACGTTCCTCTTCACCTTCACCTCGTTCGGCGTGGTGCGGATCCTCGGCGGGGCCGGACGCGCCACGATCGAGGTCGAGATCGCACGGCGGGCGCTCGCGCTCGGTGACGTGGGCGGCGCGGCGGTGCTGTCGTTGCTGCAACTGGCGCTGCTGGGCGTGCTCGTCGGCGTCACCGTGCGCGCCCAACGGCGCGGCACGGTGCGGCTCGGCCTCAGCGCCACGCAGGCACCCCGGCCACGGACGCGGCGCGCCCGGGCGACGGTGGCGGTGGGAGCGCTGGCGTGCGCGACGGTGGTGCTCGCACCCCTGGCTGCGCTGGCGCTCGACTCGGTGCGACCGAGCGGACGGTGGTCGCTCACCGCCTGGCGCACCATGGGCGACGCCCCCGCCCGGCCCGGCGCCGGGGCGCCGGTCGACGCATGGTCCGCGATCGCCACCTCGCTGCGCGCGGCGACGGCGGCCACCGCGATCGCGCTCGTCGTCGGCACGCTCGCCGCCCTCGCGATCGCCTCGGCCCGCCGCGCCGGCCGGTTGCTCGACGTCGGCTCGATGCTGCCGCTCGGCACCTCGGCCGTCACCATCGGCTTCGGCATGCTCATCACGTTCGACCACGGCGCGTTCGACTGGCGTGCCCAACCGTGGCTCGTCTCCGTCGGTCACGCGCTCGTGGCCGTGCCGTTCGTGGTGCGGGCGATCCTGCCGGTGTTGCGCGCCCGTCCCGTCGGCTGGCGTGAAGCTGCTGCGCTCCTCGGTGCATCACCGGTCCGCGCCTGGTGGGAGGTCGACGTGCGGCTGCTGCGCCGACCGCTGGTGGTCGGCGCCTGCTTCGCCGCGGCCGTGTCGCTCGGCGAGTTCGGTGCGACCACCTTCCTCAGCCGCACCGGACACGAGACGCTGCCGGTCGCGATCGAGCGCCTCCTCGGCCGCGCCGGCGACATCCCCCGGGCCCAGGCGTCCGCCCTCGCGCTCGTCCTCGCCGCCGTCACGACGGTCGTGCTGATCGGCGTCGAGCTGCTCGACCGCCCCACGGCGGACCGGGCCGCACCGTCGGAGGTGCGCTGACGTGCTCGAGGTACGCGACGTCACCGTGCGGTTCGGTGCCCGGGCGGTGCTCGACCGCGTCGCGCTCGACGTCGGCGACGGCGAGGTGGTCGCGCTGCAGGGGCCGTCGGGCAGCGGCAAGAGCACGCTGCTGCGCGTGATCGCCGGGCTGCTGCTGCCCGACACCGGATCGGTGCGGGTGGCGGGTCGCGACGTCACCACCGAGCCGCCGCACCGACGCGGCGTCGGCCTCGTGTTCCAGGACGACCAGCTGTTCCCGCACCGGGACGTCGCCGGCAACGTCGAGTTCGGGTTGCGGATGCAGCGGGTGCCGGCGACGGCCCGACGCAGCCGGGTGGACGAACTGCTGGCGCTCGTCGGGCTCGACGGCTTCGGAGGACGCGCCGTGACGTCGCTGAGCGGCGGCGAGGCGAAGCGCGTCGCGCTGGCTCGTGCGCTCGCCCCCCGTCCACGGCTGTTGCTGCTCGACGAGCCGCTCACCGGGCTCGACGCGGCATTGCACGACCGCCTGGCCATCGACCTCGCAGCCGCGCTCCGCAGCACCGGGACCACCGCGCTGATGGTCACCCACGACCGCGACGAAGCCGAGATGGTGGCCGACCGGATCGTCACCCTCGCCGGGCTCGGTCCGCGCGAGGCGCTGCCGTAACATCGCCCGTCGATGAGCAACGACCTCCGGATCGGCTTCCTCGGTGCAGGCCTGATCGCCACCTACCACTCGAAGAGCCTTCGTCGCAGCGGGGTCGAGGCCACGCACGGCGTGGTGCGTGCCGGGGTGTACGACCCCGACCCCGAGCGGGCCGCCGCGTTCGCCGCTGCCGCCGGCCACCACGTGTGCGCGAGCGAGGACGAGGTGCTCGACTCGTGCGACGCGGTCTACATCTGCACCTGGACCAGCGAACACGCGCGCCAGGTCGCGAAGGCGGTCGAGCGCAAGCTCGCGATCTTCTGCGAGAAGCCGCTCGCGGTGTCGACCGAGATCGCCGAGCGGATGGCCTCGCAGGTGGTCGAGGCCGGCCTCACGAACCAGGTGGGTCTCGTGCTGCGCCGCTCGCTCGCCTACAACTGGGCACGCCACCTGATCGACGACCCGGCCGCGGGCCGGGTGATGAGCGTGGTGTTCCGCGACGACCAGTTCATCCCGATCCAGGGTCACTACTCGTCGACGTGGCGCGGCGACCGAACCAAGGTGGGCGCCGGCACGCTGATCGAGCACAGCATCCACGACGTCGACATGCTCCGCTTCCTGGTGGGCGACATCGCTCGCGTCAGCGCGAACACCGCCAACTTCCACGGCCTCGACGGGATCGAGGACGTCGCCACCGCCACCATCGGGTTCCGCAGCGGTGCCGTCGGCACGCTCACCAGCGTGTGGCACGACAACCTGGCCCGCCCGAGCCTGCGTCGCGTCGAGGTGTTCTGCGAACGACGCCACATCGTGATCGAGGGCGACGACTGGTTCGGCCCGGTCAGCTGGCTCGACGCCGACGGGGCCGGCGGCTCGCTCGAGGGTGAACAGCTCGAGGCGCGCACGCTGCCGTTGCTCGACGGCTCGATGAACCCCGACGGTGAGTTCGTGAAGGCCGTGGTCGAGGGTCGGGCGGCCCACCCCGACTTCGCCACCGCGGTCGAGGCGCATCGCGTGGTCGACGCGATGTACCGCTCCGCGGCCGGCGACGGCGAGCTGGTGCGCCTCGATGGCTGACAGCGGCGCTCGCGCGCCGTGGGCCGTGGAGTCGATCACCGCCCACGACACCCACACCGTCCGACTCGCCGTGCTGCGCCACGACACCCCCACCAAGGAGGTGTCGTTCCCCGAGGACGGCGCGCCGGGTGCGGTGCACCTGGGGGTGCGCGTCGACGGCGCACTGGTGGCGACGAGCACCTGGGTGCCACGACCCGCCCCGGACGGCACCGAGCCGGCCGTACAGCTGCGAGGCATGGCGACGATGCCGCACCTGCAGGGTTCGGGCATCGGCTCGGCGCTCATCGCCGCCGGTCGGGCGCACGCTCGCTCGATCGGCGCACGCGTGGTGTGGGCCAACGCACGCGACCGTGCGCTCGCGTTCTACGAGCGCGAGGGGTTCGAGGTGGTGGGTGACGGGTTCGTCGACGCGACCACGCAGTTGCCCCACCACGTCGTGGTGTCGGTGCTCTGACGCCCGCGTTTTCCGAACCCACCCCGAGCCCGTGCCTCTATGTGGGCGATGCCCACCACCGAGACCGAGCTCCTCCGCGCCCGCGCCCGCGAGCTGCGTCGCCTCGCGGCGCGCCTGCACGCACGTCCGTTGTCCGACGTGGTCGCCGCGGCCGGCGACGACACCTGGCGCGGCCCCACCGCCGACCGGGCCGTCGGACTGCTGCGCGCCGACGAGCGGAGACTCGACCACGCCGGCGATGACCTGCTCCGCCACGCGGTGCACCTCGAACGACGGGCGGACGAGCTCGACGTCCTCGCCGTGGCGGCACGGCCGTGACCGAGCTCGGATACGACCTCGAACGGCTCGACGTGCTCCGGCGCCGCGTGCGGGCGGCGGCCGGCCTGTTGCTCGAGCTGCGCTCGGCCGATCCGCTCGCGGTCGACGCCGTGGCGACGATCGGCGCCGTCCGGTCGCGACTCGAGCACGAGCTCGCACCGGTGGTGACGGCCGTCCTGGTCGACGACCCGTTGGGCGCCGACGGGGCGGCGGTCGACGTGCCGGCAGCGACCGCGGTGCTCGCCGGTGCCGGCATCGGCGCCGCACCGCGCGTGCCCGATCAGGTGTGGGCGGACACCTTCGACGAGCTCGCCGCCGAGCGCCTCGCGTTGCAGGAGCAGCTGGTGTGGGATCCGGAGAACCCCGACCTGCTCGCGCGGATGGCCGACATCGACCGACGCATCGCCGACGCGGCCCACCGCTACGCCGCGGGAGCACCCACCGACGGCCACGTCCGCTGGTTCCCCACCGCCCTGCTCGACGCGTCGCCGTACGCCGCCGCGCTGGTCCTCGCGCACCTCGACCTCGACGACCGCGCGCTCGGCGGTCTGGCGGCGCTCGTGGTCCGACGGTGGATGGACGGGCAGGACGACGGAGCCCGCTGGGACGACGCGTTCGCCGGCGGCGACAACGCGGCCGACGTGGTGTTCCGGTCGTTGGGCGAGCGGCCGGCGGCCGCCACCGTGTTCCTGTTGCGCGCACGACCCGACGAGGTGCTGCGCAGCGCCCAGTTCGCGGACAGCCTCGACACCCTCCTCCTCGCGGGCACGGATCCGTCGCGGGTCGACGAAGCCACTGCGGGCTCGATCCTGCGCCCGCTCCTGCAGTACCTCGGTTCGCACGAGCTGCCCGTCGCCCTCGACGGTGTCGCCGAGGGGATCCCGGCGGTGATGGCCCACGCCGTGGCCCCGTGGCTCGCCGACCTCGGTCCGCGGGCAGACCGGTGGGACTGGACGTACGAGCAGGGGGATGCGTCGCTGCGGCAGCTGCTCGACGATCGCGCGGCGCTGGTGAGCCTGACCGCCGCCGCCGACGACGGTCGGCGGGCCCTGGTCACCATGCCGTGGTTCGACGACGAGGGTCGGCTCGACGACGAGGCGCTCCGCGACCTCGCGTCGTCGTTCGCCCAGGTGCAGATCGCCGTGCGCGACGCCGAGATCGACGACGCCATCGCCGACCAACTGCTCGACCGGCTGTCGCTGCAACTGGCGAGCATCGCGATCGCATCGGTCGTGCCGGGCGGCCCGATGGCGTCGGCGAGCGCCGACACGGCGCTCGCGGTGCTCACCCCGGCCGCGGCCGCCGCACTCGACCGCTGGGGCGTGATGCCGTCGGACGAACGCATCGTCGACGAGGCCGGCGCGCGCTTCGGCGACCGCGCCGTCGACACCGCGGTGATCGCGCTCACGGGCGTGATCGGCGCGGCGGTCGACCGGGGCGATCTGCCCCCCGACGCGCTCGATCGGCTCGACCGGGCGCTCACCGTCGACATCGACGCGGACACCGGCGACACCTGTGCGCCGCGAGCGGTCGGCGACCGGTTGCACGAGGTCGTCCGCGACCTCGGCGAGGACGCAGATCCCGCGACCGCCCACGCGCTGCTGGCCGTGCTGTACGCGTTCGACAACCCGCTCTCGACCGCCCAGCTGTGCAACTGACGGTCGTGCGCGTCAGGGGATCGGGACGACCGTGCGCAGCAAGGCGGTGTTGCCGGCCGTGATCTCGACCAGCACCTCCAGCGTCCAGTCACCCCGGAACGGCAGGGTGATCGTGCCCGTGTAGTGGTTGGGCCCGTCGGCCGTGATCGTGACGGGCGACACGGGGACGTCGTCGCTCGGCAGCGTCATCCGCGCCGTCGCGGACGTGACCGGCGTGATGCTGCCGCCTGGCGGGGTGATCACGAGGTGCACCTCGTTGCTGCCGACGCGCCCCGGTGTGACGGTGATGTCGACGATCAGCCCGGCCTGGGTGAGCGTGGCGTGGAACACCTCTCCCTGTGCGATCGGTGCCGGCGGCAGCGTGACCAGGCTGGCGGTGAAGGCGAGCACCACCGCGCCGAGGGCCGCCTCGGCCAGCACGGTCCGCCGGATCGACACCACCGCGACGTTGTGCAACAGCCATCGGGAGACGGCCCCGATCGCGACGACCACGCTGACCACGGCCAGCTTCACGAGGAGGGTCCGACCCCACGACGTGTCGGTGAGCTCGTCGGGACCGCCGGCGAGCTCCCACGCCTGCAGCACCCCCGTGACGACGATGACGGGCACGAGCACGGTGATCGCGCGGCTGAACGTGCGGGCCGTGCGCTCGACACCGGGATCGTCGTACCACGACCGCCGGCCGGCGGCCAGCAGCGCGAGGCCGCCCATCCACACCACGATCGAGATGAGGTGCACGGCGTCGAGCAGCACGTACAGCGCCTTGGGCGAGGTGACCGAGGGATGACCCGCCGCCGACAGCGTGACGAGCGCGCCGACGGCACACGCCACCGCCACCTGTCGCCACCACATCGTGCCGCTCGCCCGGCGCAGTCGGAGCAGCACCCCGATCACGAGCAGCAGTCCGATGCGGACCAGCGTCATCCGGCCGGTCTGGGTGGCGTCGACGCGACCCCACACCTCGGGCGAGACGGCGTCGGCGAGCGTGCCCGCCACGGCGCTGGCGCCGTACAGGCCGTAGCCGAGCAGGCTGGCCACGAGCGCCAGCACCCACCCTGCGACCGGCATCGCGCGCTGCCATCGCGTGGTGCCCTCGACCGGTGCGATCAGGCTCCAGAGCCCCGCGCCCACGAGGAGCACCATGCCCACGAACAGCACGAACCTCGCCACGTCCGCGGTCCGCGTGACCGACGGTGCGGCGGACGCGCCGTCGCGGACGTCGTCGATCAGATCCGTCGCGTCGCCTGCTGCTCCGATGCTGAAGCCGAACGCCCCGTCGACGATGTGGCCGTCGGCCGAGGCGACACGCCAGACGACCGCGTAGATGCCGTCGCCGAGGTCGGGCAGCGATGCGGTGACCACGCTGTCGTCGCTCGTCGCCGCCTCGGTGTCGCCGATGTCGACCAACCGCTCGTCCTGGTCGAAGAGCTGGATCGACGACAGGCCTGCCTCGATCGGTTCGTCGAAGTCGAGGACGATCGCGTCGGGTGCCTCCTCGAGCACCGAGCTCGGCGCGGGCACGCTGACCTCGAGCGACGCGTGTGCCGACGCGCTCGGTGCCGGCAACAGCGCGAGCGTGGCGACGGCGACGCCCGTGAGGGCGACGGCTCGACGAGCGAGCCACGAGGGTGTCCGCATCAGAAGATCCCCGCCGGTTCGAGCCCCTCGATCGCGAGTCGCCCGAGCAGCCACGCGAGCCGTTGCGCCGGCGGGGCGGCGAGCGCCTCGTGCGGGAGCGAGGTCAGGCCCATCGGCCGTCGCGCGGCCCACAGCCGCTCCATCCGCACCAGCTCGAGGCGCACGTAGGCGGCCGGCCAGTCGCCCGGCCCGTACCCGAGGCCCAGATCGACGTGGTGCACCTCGGTCTCGCGCCACCGACGGAAGGGCAGGTCGTCGAGCGGCACCCGGCCCATCGCCGACACGCCCTCGCCCGACCAGGCGTCGTCGGGCAACGCTGCCCAGGTGGCCTCGAGCCGGGCGTTCGACGCCACCACGTCCGCCGCCGCCGTCGCCGCGTCACGACCGGCATCGCGTTCGATCTCGGCCGCCCGCCCCTCGGCACCGCCCTCGTACTGGTCGGCCACCTCGCCCCGGCCGCCCGCCTCGAGCATCCGCACATGGCTGTCCGCGTTGCGGGCGACGTGGGCGAGCACGTGCCCGACCGTCCAGCCCGGCAGGAGCGACGGCCGGGCGATGTCGGCGTCGGTGAGCGAGGCCAGGCGGAGCTCGAGACGACGGTGCGCCGCGGTCGCCCCCTCGACGTGGCGCGTGCGGTCGGCCGAGTCGGTCATGGCGTGAACTCTAGGTTTCGACGGCCACGACCGCCCATGACGTGGCAACCTGCTCGCATGCAGATCGCGATGATCGGACTCGGTCGAATGGGCGCCAACATGGTGCGACGCCTCCAGGCGGGTGGCCACCGCTGCGTCGTCTACGACGTCAACCCAGCTGCCGTCACCGACCTCGCCACCGAGGTCGGTGCCACGGGCGTGCACAGCCTCGACGAGCTCGTCGACGCGCTCGAGCCGCCCCGGCAGGTGTGGATCATGGTGCCGGCCGCGTTCGTGGGCTCGACCGTCGACCGGCTGGCCGACCTGCTCTCGCCCGGCGACACGGTGATCGACGGGGGCAACAGCTGGTACCGCGACGACGTCGACCGGGCGGCACCGTTGGCCGAGCGCGGGCTGCACCACCTCGACGTCGGCACCAGCGGCGGCGTGTTCGGCCTCGAACGGGGATACTGCCTGATGGTGGGTGGCGACGCCGACGCGGTGGCGAGGCTGGCGCCGGTGTTCGACACGCTCGCACCCGGATCCACCACCGCCGCTCGCACACCGGGCCGTACCGGCGAGCCGACGCCCGAGGAGCGCGGCTGGCTGCACTGCGGACCGAGCGGCGCCGGGCACTTCGTGAAGATGGTGCACAACGGCATCGAGTACGGGCTGATGGCCGCGTACGCGGAAGGGATGAACGTGCTCGCCAAGGCGGGCATCGGGCTCGAGTCGCACGCCAAGGACGCGGAGACCGCACCCCTCGCCGATCCCGAGTACTACCGCTACGAGTTCGACCTCGCCGCGATCAGCGAGGTGTGGCGCCGCGGCAGCGTGGTGTCGAGCTGGCTGCTCGACCTCACGGCGGCCGCGCTGCACGCCGACCCCACGCTGTCGGCGTTCGCTGGCCGGGTGAGCGACAGCGGCGAGGGACGGTGGACCCTGCACGCGGCGGTCGACGAGGGCGTCCCCGTCCCCACCCTGGCATCGGCACTGTGGGACCGCTTCTACTCACGCGAACGTGGCGACGTCGCGCATCAGCTGCTCTCCGCGATGCGATCGCAGTTCGGCGGTCACCACGAACTGGCGAAGGGACAGGGTCGATGATCAGCGCGCATCAGCCCACCGCCGACGCCCTGGTGCTCTTCGGGGCCACCGGCGACCTCGCCAAGCGCAAGCTGTTCCCGGCGCTGTACCAGCTCGAGCACCGCGGCATCCTGCGCATCCCCGTGATCGGTGTGGCCCGCAGCGACTGGACCGACCAGGCGTTCTGCGAGCACGCGCACGACGCGATCCTGCAATCGATCCCCGACGCCCACGCCTCGGCGATCGAGCCGCTGATGAAGCGGCTCGACCTCATCCAGGGCGACTACGCCGATCCGGCCACCTGGGAGTCGCTGCGAGACACCCTCGACCGCCACGGCAGCAAACACGCCGTGTTCTACATGGCGATCCCACCCACGATGTTCCCCACGGTCGCCGAGAGCCTCGCATCGGTCGGGCTGAACGAGCGCGGTCGGATCGTGGTCGAGAAGCCGTTCGGTCGCGATCTCGCCAGCGCGAAGGAACTGAACGACACCCTGCACAGCGTGTTCCCCGAGGAGCGCATCTTCCGCATCGACCACTACCTCGGCAAGGAGAGCGTCGAAGACCTGTTGGTGTTCCGCTTCTCGAACACCCTGCTCGAACCGGTGTGGAACCGCAACTACGTGCGCAGCGTGCAGATCACCATGAGCGAGACGATCGGCGTCGAGGGCCGCGGCAGCTTCTACGACGGTGTGGGCTCGATGCGCGACGTGTTGCAGAACCACCTGCTGCAGGTGGCTGCCCTGGTGGCGATGGAGCCGCCGGTCGGGCCCGAGGCCAACTTCCTGCAGGACGAGAAGGCCAAGGTGTTCGCGGCGATGCGACCGATCGACCCCGCCACGCTCGTCCGCGGGCAGTACGTCGGCTACCGCGACGAGCCCGGTGTGGCGCCCGACTCCGAGGTCGACACGTTCGCTGCGGCTCGGATCGAGATCGACTCGTGGCGTTGGGCCGGTGTGCCCTGGTACGTCCGGTGCGGCAAGGCCCTCGCGAAGTCGGCGACCGAGGTGGTGGTCGAGTTCCGCGAGCCGCCGGCGATGCTGTTCGACGAAGCCGGCGGCCCCGCCCCCCAGCGCAACCTGGTCCGGTTCCGGTTGGGCAAGCACGACGGGGTCACCTTCACCGTGCAGGCCAAGACACCGGGGCAACACCTCGACAGCCAGAACGTCGACCTCGCGGTCGACTTCGCCGCGGCCCTCGGCGAGCGACGCGAGGCGTACGAGCGCTTGCTCGACGATGCGATCGCCGGGTCGTCGCGACGCTTCGCTCGCGAGGACGTCGTCGAACAGACCTGGCGCGTGGTGCAGCCGGCCCTCGACGCGCCCGGACCCGTGCACCCCTACTTCCGTGGTTCGTGGGGACCGGCCGAGGCCGACCGGATCCTGTGCGGCGATCGGTGGTTCGAGCCGTCCTGAGCGCGGCGCCCGACCCGGCCGGGTTCAGGCGCTCGTGCGGCGCGGCACCACCACCACCGTGCCGTCGTCGTCGTGGTGCACCGTGACGCTCACGCCGTAGAACTCGCTCAGCGTCTCGGGTCGCAGCACCTGCGCGGCCGTGCCGGTCGACACCACGTGCCCCTGGTGCAACAGCGCCAGCCGGTCGGCGTAGAGCCCGGCGAGGGTGAGGTCGTGCATCGCGCTCACCACCGTGAGGCCGTGCTCACGTCGCAGCCGGTCGACCAGCTCGAGCGCCTGCTGTTGGTGTCCGATGTCGAGCGCGCTGGTGGGCTCGTCGAGCAACAGGATCGGCGAACGGTGCCAGCCGTGGTC
>WBZL01001819.1_pt1 | contig 21502 bp, 18 predicted proteins | sample 5204291 | NCBI WGS metagenome assembly WBZL01 (sample SAMN12344345, study PRJNA552823) | activated sludge metagenome | biome: Activated sludge suspended growth; feature: Nitrification reactor; material: Wastewater; isolation source: activated sludge from nitrification reactor of wastewater...
TGGTCTTCATCTTGGGCATTGAATGCTCCTGTTTATAGACATGCTGGCGGGTGTCTCCCGGCGGAAGCACTTTTGACCCGGCAGCACTTGTGTTTCACCGTTTCTCTACAAGCGCTTGAATCGATGGCTACTTTCTCTTGCTCGGAGTAAGCACCATGACCATCTGGCGGCCTTCCATCTTCGGCATCTGCTCAACCAGCGCAAGTTCCTGCAGATCGGTCTTGATCCGCTCGATCTGCCGCATGCCAATATCCTGGTGCGCCATTTCCCGACCACGAAAGCGCAAGGTCACCTTGACCTTGTCTTCTTCATCAAGAAAGCGAATCATGTTGCGCAGTTTGATCTGGTAGTCGTTTTCATCGGTACCGGGACGAAACTTGACTTCCTTCACCTGCACCTGCTTCTGCTTGAGTTTCTGCTCATGCTGACGCTTTTGTTCCTGGTATTTGAACTTGCCGAAATCGACGATGCGACATACCGGCGGCTGAGCCATCGGGGCAATTTCGACCAGGTCCACTCCCGCTTCCTCGGCGAGCGCCAATGCTGCCCTGACGCTCATGACTCCCAACTGCTCGCCACCTACTCCGACGAGACGGACTTCCGGTGCGTTGATCTCTTCGTTAACGCGTTGCGCCTTTTGCAGTGCGATGGGTCCACTCCTTGTTTCGACAAAAGTTAAGCCGTGCCACTTCGCGCCGCAACTTCGTGAAGAAGTTGCCTGGCCAGAGCCTCGATGGACATCTGCCCGAGATCCTGACCGCCGCGTGTCCGCACGGCCACCAGATTGGCTGCCACTTCCTTGTCGCCGACGACGATTTGATAGGGCAACTTGTTCAAGCTATGTTCGCGTATTTTATAGGTAATTTTTTCGTTGCGCAAATCACACTCGACGCGCAGACCAGCCTGACGTAGTGTTTTTGCAACATGGGCAGCGTAATCGGCCTGCTTTTCCGAGATATTCAGCACCACGATCTGCACCGGCGAGAGCCACAAAGGCAGGGCGCCCGTGCAGTTCTCGATGAGCATCCCGATAAAACGCTCCAGCGAACCCAGAATAGCGCGATGCAGCATCACCGGTGTGTGGCGTGAATTGTCGTCGCCGACGAATTCGGCGTCCAGTCGCTGCGGCATCGAGAAGTCGACCTGCATCGTGCCGCACTGCCAGGATCGCCCGATGGCATCCTTGATGTGAAATTCGATCTTCGGACCGTAAAAAGCCCCCTCACCCGGCAATTCCTCCCACGCCAGACCGGATGCCTGCAGTGCGGCGCGCAAGGCAAGTTCGGCCTTGTCCCATACCGCGTCCGAACCGACGCGCTTTTCCGGGCGCAACGCCAGCTTGACCGTTACCTCGTGAAAACCGAAATCGGCATACACTTTGCGCACCAGATCATTGAAAACGGTGACCTCGTCCTGGATTTGATCTTCGGTGCAGAAAATATGGCCGTCATCCTGGGTAAAGCCGCGCACGCGCATGATGCCGTGCAGCGCACCCGAGGGCTCGTTGCGATGACAGGAACCAAATTCACCATAACGCAATGGCAGATCGCGATAACTGCGCAGCCCGGTATTGAAGATCTGGATGTGCCCCGGACAATTCATCGGCTTGATTGCGTACTCGCGCTTTTCCGACTCGGTGGAGAACATGTGATCCTTGAAGTTCTCCCAGTGCCCGGATTTTTCCCACAGGGTACGGTCGAGAATCTGCGGGCATTTCACTTCCTGATAGCCATTGTCCCGATAAACGCCACGCATGTACTGCTCGACTTCCTGCCAGATCGTCCACCCCTTTGGATGCCAGAACACCATTCCCGGCGCTTCGTCCTGAAGATGAAACAGGTCGAGTTGCCGACCGAGTTTGCGATGGTCACGTTTCTCGGCCTCCTCGAGCATGTGCAGGTAGGCCTCCTGATCTTCCTTTCTGGCCCAGGCCGTCCCGTAGATCCGCTGCAGTTGCTCGTTGCGATGATCACCGCGCCAGTAGGCGCCAGCCAGCTTCATCAGCTTGAACACCTTCAACCTGCCCGTCGAAGGGACATGCGGGCCGCGGCAGAGGTCGACAAAATCACCCTCGCGATAGAGCGAGATTTCCTGACCGGGCGGGATGGCATCGATCAGTTCCGCCTTGTAGTGCTCACCGATCGACTGGAAGAAAGCGATGGCGTCGTCGCGCTGCCAGACTTCGCGCCGCACCGGCAGATCACGCCGGGCGAGTTCTGCCATGCGCTTCTCGATTGCCGCCAGGTCGTCAGGAGTAAACGGACGTTCGTAGGCAAAGTCGTAGTAGAAACCGTCGTCGATGACCGGGCCAATCGTCACCTGCGCTGCCGGAAAGAGTTCCTTGACCGCGTAAGCCATCAGATGGGCCGTCGAGTGACGGATGATCTCCAGGCCCGCGAGATCCTTCTCGGTGATGATGCCAAGCTGCACGTCAGTGGTGATCCGGAATGAGGTGTCGACCAGGCGACCATCGACCTTGCCCGCCAGGGCGGCGCGTGCCAGCCCGGCACCGATGCTCTGCGCCACCTCGGCCACCGTGACAGACTCTGCGAACGCCCTTTGTGAACCGTCAGGCAATGTGACAACCGGCATATGATCACCTCAGCAAGAAATGGAAAAGCCAGAGACCCGGCCTGGCTTGAGTGTCTCCGACCGGCAGAACCGGCTTTTCCGGCCCATCCTGCCAGCCCGTCGCAAACGCGAGACAGACTATCGATACAGGCATCAGGACGGCCGACGCTGCCGCAAGCCCCAAAGGCCGCGCCCGCGAGCGCAGCAGTCTAACATACCCCAAGGTACCTGCCAAAGGAGCGAACCGACTGACCGACGGCAACCGGCAGAGCCCCCGCCGACTGCGAGCACCTAAGGATCATAAGGACTGTCGGGCCTCACCAGTTCGATGCAGAAATCGCTCTCGTAGGGAGGCACGTGCACTTCGATGATCGAGCCTGGGGCCACCTGCAGCCGTACCCCAGTCACGTCCGCATGGACCGGCAGCAGGCTCACCCCACGGTCAACCAGGACCACGCTGCGGATCTCGGCCGCGCCTCGCAGCGCCAGGAATTGCGCCACCCGCAGCAGCGAGTGGCCGCGGTACAGCACGTCATCCACCACCACCACGGTTTTTCCCGAGAGGTCCGCAACGGTCTCGACAGGATCTTCCCTGAGCAGGGTTTGCGGGTAGAGCAGCGTGAGATCGTCACCGTAACGCTTCACCTCCAGTTGCAGTCGTTGGGCAGGCCGGACTCCCAGCTGCAGCAGCCGTTCGGCCAGCAAACTGGCCAATGGCACACCCCGCCGGAGGATACCGATCAGGACCATGTCGTTGCGTCCATCGAGCAAGCCGAGTAGTCGACCGGCCATGCCATCGAGCACGGCGGCCAGTTGCTGCTGGTTATAAAGACAGGTGTGATCGTTCATCCTGAATGCCTGCTCAGGACTGCTTGCTCGTTCCTGGCCAGCATTCTGGCAACCGGTCGGTCATGGTTCATCCCTCCCGTTTGCAGTTCAGCTCGGCAGCGGCGCGAACAGTGCAGCGATGTCGTCTCGGCCGAACTTGGCATCGACCCCGCGATCTGCCGAGAGAATCCGTTCGGCAAGTTCAGCCTTGCGCTCCTGGAGGGACAGGATCTTCTCCTCGATGCTGCCCGCAACGATCAACTTGTAGACGAAAACCGGCTTGTCCTGGCCCAGACGATGCGCGCGGTCGGTGGCCTGGTTTTCCGCCGCGGGGTTCCACCAGGGATCGTAGTGGATGACGGTGTCGGCCGCCGTCAGATTCAGTCCGACACCACCGGCGCGCAGGCTGATCAGGAAGATCGGCACTTCGCCGGCCTGGAAGCGGCGCACCTGCTCCTCGCGGTCGCGGGTATCGCCGGTGAGAATCCCGTAGTCGAGGCCCAGCAGCTTCAGTTCCTTTTCTATCAGTGCCAGCATGCTGGTGAACTGTGAGAACAGTAGGATGCGCCGCCCTTCCTCGACCTGCTCCGGCAGCATCGTCATCAACAGATCGAGTTTGGCCCGCTCCTTGATTTTCTGGGCGGCCTTGGCCTTGACCAGACGCGGGTCACAGCACACCTGGCGCAGCTTCAGCAGAGCATCGAGGATGACGATCTGACTGCGGTTGAAGCCCTTGCTGGCAATCTCCTCGCGAACCTTCTCGTCCATCGCGACGCGCACGGTTTCGTAGAGGTCACGCTGGCTGCCGACCAGTTCGACCTTGCGCACAATGATCGTTTTCAGTGGCAACTCGCGCGCCACCTCTTCCTTCTTGCGACGCAGGATGAACGGGCGAACCCGGCGCGCCAGCAGGTTACGGCGCTGGGTATCGCCCTGTTTTTCGATCGGTGTCCGCCAGTACTTGGTAAAGGTCTGGTTGTTGCCAAGAAACCCGGGCAGCAGGAAGTCGAACTGACTCCACAGCTCACCCAGATGATTTTCCAGGGGAGTGCCGGTCAAACACAGGCGGTGCCGGGCGACGATCTTGCGCACCACTTCGGCACCCTGGCTGCGTGCGTTCTTGACTGTCTGCGCCTCGTCGAGAATCAGCAGATGGTAGCGGTGCCGGGTCAGTTCCGCTGCATCGCGCCAGAGCAGCGGGTAAGTGGTCAGCACCACGTCGTGCCGCGTGATTTCGGCAAAACGGCTCTTGCGCTCGGGGCCATGCAGCGACAGGATCGACAAACCCGGCGCAAAACGCGCCGCTTCGTTCTTCCAGTTGAAGATCAGCGAGGTCGGCAGGACGATCAGGGCCGGATGATCGAGCCGTCCGGCTTCCTTTTCGAGCAGCAGGTGCGCCAGCGTCTGGGCGGTCTTGCCAAGCCCCATGTCGTCCGCGAGGATGCCCGCGAGATTCTGTTCGCGCAGGAACTGCAACCAGGCCAGACCTTCGGTCTGGTAGTGACGCAGTTCCAGCCCCAATCCGGCAGGCGGATCGATGTGGCCGATTCCCTGCGCGGCCGTCAATTGCTCGGCGAGCGCCAGCACATCACCCTGCCCCTTGAACTGCCAGCGACTGCTGTCGTTGAGTTCCGCCAGGCGCGGTGCGTCGAAGCGCGACAGACGCAGGCTGTTGCCGCCAGGAAAGCCGTCGAAGAGATCGATCAGGGTTGCCGCCAGCGGCTTCAGACGCCAGGCTGGCGCACGCACGCGCAGGCTGCCCGGCGTCACCAGTTCGATCACCTCCTGGTCGGAAATTTGCGCCAGTTGACCGGCGTCGAGCCAGCGTGCGTCACGCCGGAACAGGGCGGCGAGCATCGGTGCCAACGGCAGACGCTCACCTTCGACGATGATGCCCATGTCGAGGTCGAACCAGCCACCCTCCGCCTCGACGAGATCCGCATCCCAGGCCTCGATATCGAACAGGCGATGGCGAAAATCCTCGGCGAACTCGACCTGCCAACCGGCAGCGCATAGACCCGCCAGCTCATCGCGCATGAAGAGAGGCCATACGCCCTCCTCAGCAAGGCCATAGGCATTATCCGGCGGCCGCCCGAAGGTGTGCAGCACGTAGCCTGCGATTTTCTCGAGGCCGGTGGCGGCCAACTCGTCCATCCACTGCTCTTCGAGCGCGCACCGACGTTCGACGCGAACCGTCTCGCCACTGGCCAGAATCGAGAAATCGCGCGCGTCGTCGGGGATGATCTCGACATCGGCATAGCGAAAAACCGGCAGGGCGACATCGAAAAGCCCGCCTCCGTAGTTCGCCGGATATTCTCGCCAGCCGCGGTTGCCATGCGTCTTCAGGGTCTGCAGGCGCAGCACCGGCAACGGTTCGGCGATGACGCTGCGCATGTTGATGCGGGCACGTTCGGGGTCGCTCGGCAACTCCAGAGCCGATTCGGCCAAGGCTTCGCCGACCAGTGCTGCTGCCGTCGCCGACAGCGGCGGCAGTGAGAACAGGCGCGCGACGACCGCCGGATTACCACGCACCTGCAATGGACCGAGCTGATGCCTTTCAAGATCGACATACCATGGCGCTTGCAGGGGAACGACCAGGCTGGCTGCGGGTTCGGGCAGCAACACCGGTAGCTGACGCCCGTCGCCACTCGCTCGCCAGCCGACCGTGGCCGGACGCGCCGCCGCGAGCAGCAAGGGCAAGAAGTCATCCTTGCGGCACAGCCGACCGGTCTCTGCCATCAGTTGCAGCGCCTCGCCGCCGTGCCGGGGCGTCAGACCGAAGGCCCGTAAACCGGTGTCGAACGAACGGTCGGCCCACAACAGACGGAGAATCGGACGATCGTCGTCGCTGACGAACCGTGGTGGCTTGCTGAGTGCGCGATCGATGCTCCACAGTTCGTCAGCACTTTCAGGATCGCGCCCCTTGCGCACGGTAACCCCAAAGCCACGCGCATCGGGTGTCCAGTGCAGGACGTAGAAAATCTGCTGGCGACTGCCGGCGTGATTGCGGTCCTTCTTGCTGACCGCCACGGCCACCCGACGCAACTCTTCGGTCCACGAAAGTACGCCGGAATCGGCCTTGTCCGGCGAATCAGGGCCGGGGTCATCGATTGGCTTACGCAGCATGCGCACCCTGCTGGCAGTCAGAATCAGTCACGAAAATTGCCGTACTTGATCGGAAAATCGCTGATTGCCTTGGTAACCATGGCGATGCAGGCCTGCAGTTCATCGCGCTTGGCACCGCTGACACGCACTGCGTCGCCCTGAATCGAGGCCTGCACCTTGATTTTGGAATCCTTGATCAGTTTGACGATCTTCTTCGCCAACTCCGACTCGATGCCAATCCTGATTTTCAGTTCCTGCTTGACCTTGTTGCCGGAAATACGTTGCAGCGGCTGATCTTCCAGGCGCTTGGTACTTTCCTTCTCCTTCTTCTCCATCGCCGGAAAGAGCAGGTCCTTGATCTGGCCGAGCTGGAATTCCGAGTCGCCGTAAAGCGTGATGAGCTTGTCCTTCTCGTTCAGCTCCACCTTGGCACTCGTTCCCTTGAAGTCGTAACGATTGTCGATCGCTCGCGTCGTCACGTCGATCGCATTGTGCAGTGCAGCCATGTCGGCTTCTGAAGAAAAATCGAATGAAGGCATGGGGCATCCGGTTGAAGATTGGGATGGGCAGGCGGCAGTTGTTGGACAGCGCCGCCCTTATCCGAAGTGACAGACGTAGTGATAAGGCTCGTCACAGGCGATTTCGAACGACGAGTCGCCGGGCACGGCAAATGACTCGCCGGCCGCATGCTCTCGCCACAGGCTCTCACCCTGAAGGCGAACACGGCATGAGCCGCCGACGCCCTCCATCACTTCCGGAGCCCCGGTGGTGAAAGTCAGGGTCGACGGCAGGATCACGCCAATGGTTTTGCGCGTCCCATCGGCCAAAAAGAGCGTGTGGCTGACACAGCGGCCTGCGAAATATACGTTGGCCTGTTTGACGACGCTAACATTGTCGAATTGCGACATGTTCACATTCTCCACATTTTTTCGAGGATGGTTTTGGTGATGAAGCCGATCATACCGAACGACAGAACAAAGAAAAGCACGATCGTACCCATCTTTCCAGCTTTCGACTTCCAGGCGATCTCGCCGATGATGAAAAGCATGAAGAGCATGAAGGCGCCGACACCGAAGGTCATGCCAAAATCCGAAATCTGCTCTTCCGTCAACCCGAACATCGACGGATCCTCCCTCGCTCAGCTCTTGCGGCCCGCCAGATTGGCTGCGATACGCATGCGCAACGCGTTCAGTTTGATGAACCCACCGGCGTCCTTCTGGTCGTAGGCACCGGCATCGTCCTCGAAAGTGGCGATGGTCGGATCGAACAGCGAATCGGTCTTCGAATCGCGGCCGACAACGATGACGTTGCCCTTGTAGAGCTTGACCCGCACCCAGCCATTCACCGATTTCTGCGTATGATCGATCAGCGTCTGCAGCGCCAGCCGTTCCGGGCTCCACCAGTAACCGTTGTAGATCAGGCTGGCGTAACGCGGCATCAGGTCATCCTTGAGATGCGCGACTTCGCGGTCGAGAGTGATCGATTCGATTGCCCGGTGCGCCGGCAGCAGGATCGTGCCGCCGGGAGTTTCGTAGCAACCACGCGACTTCATGCCGACGTAACGGTTTTCGACCAGGTCGATGCGGCCGATGCCGTGCTTGCCGCCGAGCTGGTTGAGCCGTTCCAGCAGCGCATCCGCCGGCAGGCGCTGGCCGTTGATCGCCACCAGATCGCCCTTCTCGAATTCGAGATCGAGATACTCGGCAGCGTCGGGCGCGGCTTCCGGCGACACCGTCCAGCGCCACATCGATTCCTCGGCTTCGGCCGCCGGGTCTTCGAGATGGCGACCTTCATAACTGATGTGCAGCAGGTTGGCGTCCATCGAATACGGCGAACCGCCCTGCCGGTGCTTCATTTCAACCGGTATGCCATGGCGCTCGGCATACGCCAGCAGTTTCTCGCGCGACAGCAGATCCCATTCGCGCCACGGCGCGATGATCCGGATATCCGGGCGCAGGGCGTAGGCGCCCAGTTCGAACCGAACCTGGTCGTTGCCCTTGCCGGTCGCGCCGTGTGCCACCGCCTCGGCGCCGGTCAGGTTGGCAATTTCGATCATCCGTTTGGCGATCAGCGGCCGCGCAATCGAGGTACCGAGCAGATACTCGCCTTCATAAAGGGTGTTGGCACGGAACATCGGAAAGACGTAGTCACGAACGAACTCCTCGCGCAGATCCTCAATGTAGATATTCTCTGGTGCAATGCCGAACTTCAGTGCTTTCGGACGCGCCGCTTCCAGTTCGTCGCCCTGACCGAGGTCGGCCGTGAAGGTCACGACCTCGCAGTGATAGGTATCCTGCAACCACTTCAGGATCACTGAAGTGTCGAGTCCGCCCGAATAGGCGAGGACGGCTTTCCTGATGTCGCTCATGACTGCTCCCTGCTTGAATTGATTTTCGAAGCATCGCCGCCCAGCACCAGATACTCCAGCAATGCCTTCTGCGTATGCATGCGGTTCTCGGCCTCGTCCCAGACGACGCTGCGTGGCCCGTCAATGACTGCTGCAGCGACCTCCTCGCCGCGATGCACCGGCAGACAGTGCATGAACAGCGCATCGGGACGCGCGACACGCATCATCTCGGTATCGACCTGCCAGGCGGCGAAGGCGCGCCGACGCGCTTCATTCTCGGCCTCGAAACCCATCGAAGTCCACACATCGGTGGTCACCAGATCGGCCAGGCGCGCGGCGTCCATCGGATCGGCGAATTGTTCGAAGTGATCGCTGCCATGCAAGCCGGCCCGGTCGGCAGCCACCTCGTAGCCCGGCGGCGTCGACACCTGCACCTTGAAATCGAGCACCTCGGCGGCCTGCAACCAGGTATTGCAGACATTGTTCGAATCGCCGATCCAGGCGACGGTTTTCCCCTGAATCGGACCACGATGCTCAACAAAGGTGAAAATGTCGGCCAGAATCTGGCAAGGATGATACTCGTTGGTCAGGCCATTGATCACCGGCACCCGCGAGTGACCCGCAAAACGCTCGATCATCGCCTGCTCGAAAGTTCTGATCATCACCACGTCGCTCATGCGCGAGATCACCTGCGCCGCGTCTTCGATCGACTCGCCGCGCTGCAACTGCGAGTCGCGGCTGTTGAGGTAGATTGCCGTACCACCGAGTTGCTGCATGCCGGCTTCGAACGACAGACGGGTACGGGTGCTGGCCTTCTCGAAGATCATCACCAGGGTGCGATCGCTGAGTGGCCAGTACTTGCGATAGGCCTTGAATTCGGCCTTGATCCAGCGCGCGCGCTCCAAGAGATGATCAAACTCCGCACGCGTGAAATCCTTGAACTGAAGAAAGTGTTTGATGCTGCTCATGGAGGTCTTCTCTAGGGAATTTCGAGAAAATCGCGAATCAGCCTGGCCAGTCGCGACACCAGCTCGTGCGCCTCGTCAGTACTGAAGGTCAGCGGAGGCAATAAACGTACCACCTTGTCGGCAGTGACGTTGATCAACAACCCGGCATCGAGAGCACGCATCACCAGTTCGCCGCAGGGGCGATCGAGCTCGATACCGATCATCAGCCCCTGGCCGCGGATCGTCACCAGGCCTGGGCAGCCGGCCAGCGCGCGCGTCAGGCCTGTACGGATGGCCGCACCCACAGCAAGCGCGTGGTCGATCAGACCTTCCTGCTCAATGACTTCGATGGTCGTCAGGGCAGCAGTCGTTGCCAACGGGTTGCCGCCAAAGGTCGAACCATGATTACCCGGCTTGAACAGGCCGCTCGCCTGCCTGGCAACCAGACAGGCGCCGATCGGCACGCCGCCGCCGAGGCCTTTGGCCAGGGTCACCACGTCAGGGCCAATGCCCGCATGCTGAAACGCAAACCAGCGCCCGGTACGACCCATGCCGCACTGCACCTCGTCGCAGATCAGCAGCCATTGCCGGTCGTCACAAAGCGCCCGCAGACCCCGCTGAAAATCAATGTCGGCGCTGTTAACGCCCCCCTCGCCCTGGACGATTTCCAGCATCACCGCAACGATATTCTTGTTGTATCGGGCAATGGCCCGAATTGCATCGAGATCGTTGTAGGGAACCCGCACAAAGCCCGACACCAGCGGCTCGAACCCCGCCTGCGCCTTGCGGTTGCCGGTCGCCGAAAGGGTCGCCATGGTGCGGCCGTGGAAAGCCTTCTCCATGACGATCGTTGCCGGCGCAGCGATGCCCTGCTGGTGACCATAGAGACGCGCCAGTTTGATCGCCACCTCATTGGCTTCACAACCCGAATTGCAGAAGAAGATCTCGTCCATCCCCGAGAGCGCGGCCAGCTTGTCGGCGAGCTGCTCCTGCTGCGGAATGCGGTAGAGATTCGACGAGTGCAGCAGACGCCCGGCCTGCGCCGCGATCGCTGCGACCAGTGCCGGATGGTTGTGCCCCAGGGTGTTGACGGCGATCCCCGCCAGGGCGTCGAGGTAGACCTTGCCATCGCTATCGGTCAACCAACTGCCCTGGCCATGGCTGAAGGCAACCGGCAAGCGGGAATAGGTATTCATCAGGTGCGACATGGACCACCCATTGCGGAGGCTTTTAAACTGAAACGGCGGCTTGCGCCGCCGGATAACGAGACACGCACTCGAACCCCAGACCTGTACGCTCCGACAGTTTTTGCAAAGCCTGACATGCCGGAAGACAAGCCAACGATTCTACGGGAAAAGCATTCTCATGTATAGGACTGGCGTGCATGGAACGTCCACTCTCCATCGACTGGATTGATCGACCAGTGGTCAATGCGCCTGCAGAAAGACCTCGAACTCGGCAAGCGGCAGCGGTCGGCTGAACAGGTAACCCTGGTAGGTGTGGCAACCCTGCGTCGCCAGCACGTCGCGCTGTTCGACACCCTCGACACCCTCGGCGATCACCTCCAGGCCGAGGTTGCTGGCCAGGGCGACGATGGTCCGTGCGATGGCCTCGTCGTTGGGATCGCTCAACAGGTCCCGCACGAATGACTGGTCGATCTTCAACTGGTCGAGCGGCAGTCGTTTCAGATAAGACAGTGACGAATAACCGGTGCCGAAGTCGTCGAGCGAGAAGCCGACGCCGTGCTCTTTTAGCACCGTCATCTTGGCGATGATCTCCTGGACATTGTCCAGCAACATGCTCTCGGTGAGTTCCAGTTTGAGGTTGTGCGGATTGGCTGCCGTGCTCGCGAGAACCCCCAGCACCTGTTCGACAAAATTGGGCTGCTGTAGCTGACGCGCACTGACATTCACTGAGACCGCAAACTCTTCCCGTCCCGCCTGTGCCGCCCAGACTGTCGTCTGCGCACAGGCGGTCTCCAGCACCCACAGACCGAGCGGCAGGATCAGTCCGGTTTCCTCGGCGAGAGGAATGAACTCGGCAGGGGGCACCAGACCGCGTTTTGGATGCCGCCAGCGAACCAGCGCCTCGGCACCGACGATGCGGCCAGCCCGGTCAACCTGTGGCTGGTAACACAGGAAGAGTTCCTGCCTTTGCAGCGCTTCCCGGAGATCTCTCTCAAGGGCCGCCCTGGTGGTGACCACGGCCTGCATCTGGGGGTCAAAAAAGCGAAAGGTATTGCGACCGGTCGCCTTGGCATCGTACATGGCCAGATCGGCCCGCTTCATCAACTCGTCGATCGCATCCTGCTGGCCGCCAAACAGGGTGATGCCGACACTCGGCGTGTTGTGATACTCGGAACCGGCCAGGTCGTAGGGTCGGTTGAGTGCCGCAAGGATCTTCTCGCCGACGATCCGGCTCTGGGTAGCCGCTTCCTGCGGTCGCCTATCCAGACCGGTGAGCATCACCACGAACTCGTCGCCACCGAGACGGGCGACGGTATCGCGGTCGCGAACGCAGGCCAACAATCGCTTGGCGACCTGCTGCAGCAGGTAGTCCCCCATGTCGTGCCCGAGCGTGTCGTTGAGCGTCTTGAAATTGTCAAGATCAATGAACAGCAAGGCACCCTGGCGACCACTGCGTGCGCTCGCAGCCATGGCCGTCCGCAGGCGGTCCTGCAATAGACGGCGGTTCGGCAGGCGAGTCAGGGCATCATAAAAAGCCAGTTGCTGGATTTCTTCCTGGGTGGCCTTGTGCAGACTGATGTCGGCCAGCGTTGAAACGTAATGCGTGACCCTGCCCTCGTTGTCGGTCACGGCGGAAATCGTTAGCCATTCCGGGAAGATTTCGGCGTTCTTGCGCCGGTTCCAGATCTCGCCTTGCCATGAACCCTGGCGTTCAAGACTCTGGTGCATCGCGGTATAAAAAGCGGCGTCGTGGCGCCCGGAACTGAGCAGCTTGGGGGTCTGGCCGACGCATTCTTCAGCGCTGTAGCCGGTAATCTCGGTGAACGCCTGGTTGACCCGCAGGATCACCCCGGCGGCGTCGGTGATGAACATGCCCTGCTGCGACTCGAAAGCGGTCGCAGCAATTCGCTCCCACTGTTCGGCCTGCTTCCGATCGGTGATGTCATGTGCGATAACGACGATACGAACCGCCTGGCCGTCCTTGTCCTGGATCACTTTGCCGGCCGACGCCATGTGCCGAACACTGCCATCGTGTCGCATCAGGCGATACTCGATCTCCTGCCCAACGCCGGTTTGCACCGTCTCGTTGAAAACCCGCCGTACCCGCTCGCGATCCTCGGGATGGACGTCGGCGAACGAATCGGTCCCGGACAGTTGCCGCGCATCGCCGAAGAATTGACGATACGAAGGACTGTTGTACACGCGCCGTCCCTGCAGATCCAGAACGGCAATATGTTCGCCGATACTCTCGGCGATCAGCCGGAAAAACTCTTGCTGCTCGCGCAGGACGGTTTCCATTTCCCTTCTCGCCGTAACGTCCTGCTCGAAATCGGCTGCACGTGCCTGTAATTCCCTGTTGCGTTGGGCAAGATCGCTGCTCAGGCGACGCAGCTCATCGATCCGCTGCTGATACGAGCGAATCAGGAAGACGATCAGCAGCAGCACGGCGGCACCGCCAATCTGCACCCAGCCAGACATCCATGCCAACGTGTCAGGCATGTCAGACCCCGGTTGCTTCAGTGACTTCCCGGAAAAACCGGTAGCAGTTACGACCGGCCGTCTTGGCGTGATACATGGCAATGTCGGCATTCTTCAACAACTGGCTGACGTCTTCGCCGTGCTGTGGATAGACCGCGATGCCGATGCTCCCCGAGAGGCTGACGTGATGAGGACCGATGAGAAACGGACGGTCGAGAGCGGCCAGCAGCTTTCCAGCCACGACCACGGCATCGCCAGCCTTTTCGATTTGCGCCAGAAGAATGACGAATTCATCACCACCGAGGCGTGCAACGGTGTCCGAGTCCCTGGGTACGCAAGCCTGCAGACGGAGCGCGACTTCCTTGAGCAGGAGATCGCCGATGTCATGACCGAGGGTGTCGTTGACCGGTTTGAACCGGTCGAGATCGATAAACATCAGGGCCACTGTACCGCGGTCTCGCCGGGCCTGCGCCAGCGCCTGGAAGAGGCGATCGCTGAGCAGGTTGCGGTTCGGCAAATCAGTCAACTGGTCATGGTGAGCGAGATGTTGAACGCGCGCCTCGTTCGCCTTACGTTCGGAAATATCCTGTTTGATGGCAACGAAATGCTGAATTCTGCCGTTGCTGTCGGTGACCGGGGAGATGGTCAGCGCCTCGGCATAGAGACTCCCATCCTTGCGGCGGTTGATCAGTTCGCCAGACCACACCCGGCCGGCCAGAATGGTTTCCCACATACGCTGGTAGAATTGCTGATCCTGCTTCCCGGAATTGAGCATTTCGCCGGGGTGGCGGCCCATGGCTTCTGCCAGCGAAAACCCGGTCATACGGGTGAATGCCGGGTTGGCCCATTCGATCGTCGAATGAATATCGGTGATCAGGATGCCGTTAGCCACTGAATTGAGTGCAGCCCTGAAAAGACTGAGGCGCGATTCGAGTCTCTGGCGAACCAGCGCATGCCGAATGGCACGACCGAGTGCATCGTGCTGAAACTGGCCCTTGACCAGATAGTCTTGCGCACCGGCCTGCAGCGCCTCCTCGGCAAGTCGATGGTTGTCCTGACCGGTGAGAACAATGATCGGCACCTCGGGCGCCACGGCCCGCATTGCCTCTACCGTCTCCAGTCCCGCGGAATCCGGCAGTGACAGATCGAGCAGGATGACATCCGGCTTGCTGGCAGTGGCGGCGACGACCCCTTGCGCAAGCGTCGGCGCCCAGACAACCGGATCCCGGTCGCCAACACGTCTGATGCCGGCCAGGCGGACATTGACCTGGATCAGGCCCAGATCACCGGGATCGTCTTCGACCACCAGAATCGAAATCCGTCTTCGAGCTGACTCACTCATCCATTGTTCTCCGTCCGTTCTCCACCTCGCCCGGTTCAGCCATCATTGAAGCGCCATGGTGTGGCAAGGGCCATCGTTTTAACCAGACCTCCTTGCGCCATTGAACTTGGGCACCACCAAGACAGGACAGCTTCGGCATGACTCGTTCATCGACAAGCTGGCCGGACCTGCGAGGCCCAGTAATCGCTCAAGCGCCGGATATCATTGATGAACACATCGACATCCGGCGACTTGGCGATGTAGCCGGCAGCACCAAGACGGTAGGCAGCGAGCACATCGCGTTCAACCTGCGAGGTGCTCAGCACGACCACCGGAATGTCGCGCAGATCAGCATCCTGCTTGACGACGGCAAGGAACTCCCGGCCGTCCATTCGCGGCATGTTGAGATCGATCAGAATCAGGTCAGGGCGACTTGCCTGGGCAAAACGCGGCCCCTGGCGCCGCAGATACTCGAGCGCCTCACGGCCATCGACGACATGCTGCAAATCGGCGGCAATGCAGCTTTCGCTCAATGCCAGCTTGAGCAGATGGGCATCGGCCGGTTCGTCCTCGGCCATCAGGATCAAAAAGTTACGTGAGTTCTGTACCGTTCGGCTCATGTTTGACGTTTCATCGAATTCAAATACGCTGCTACCGGATGACCTCTCACCGTCAGACCGCGCCGCCTGCCAGTGGGGGTGGCTGGTCGCCTGCCGGCAATTCCAGAACCAGTCGACAGCCGCCACCGGGAGTCTCTTCCAGCCAGGCATTGCCGCCGGCACTTTCGCTGATGCGGCGCAGAATGGCCAGACCGACACCCGTTCCGCCGCTGTTCGACGAGAGTCGTTCAAAGATACGGAAAACGCGCCGACGATACTCCTCTTCGACACCCGGACCATTATCACTGATGGCGTACCGCACCCACTCACCGAATCGCTCGCCGCGGATGTCGATCTGCAAGGGCCATTCGCCGCGACCATGCCGCAAGGCGTTCTCGAGCGCGATCCGGAACAGGTCGGCCAGGCGTGGCGCATCGATCAGCGTGGCTGGCAAGGGACCAACCGTGATCTTGGCACCCGCCTCGGCAATCGGCGCGGCGAGAGTAGCCAGCAGCGCCGCCAGCATTTCCTCGACCGCGCAGGATTCGACCCTGGCACGCGGCTGGTCAGCGGCCAGATAGCGTTCCACGTCACGCAGCAAGTCCTGCAATCGGGCAGCCTGCTGACTGATGAAGTCCAGCGATGCGCGCACCTCGTCATCGTCGATACGGCCGGCGAGTTGGGAGCGCAAGCGGCCGGCGTAGCTGGCAACCCGGCGCGCCGGCTCCTGCAGGTGATGCGCAGTCACCTCGGCAAAACGCTGCAGGTCGGCCGTTCGCTGCGCTACCCGCTGCTCAAGGGTCCGTTCATGCGCCTTTGACACGGCCACCAGTTTTGCCTTCCAGGCCGTCTGCCACGCCAGTAACAAACACAGCAGCAGGGCCACGGCGGACTTCCACCAGAGCCCGGAGCCAGCATGCCAGCCCGCAACCGGAGCGATGCTCAGTGTCCAGCGGGCGTTCGGCACGGATAGCATTCTGTCCACCGGATCAAGCGGCGCGATCGTCGACGCGCTGATCACCTGCTTGTCGCCAGTGTCCGGATGCCGGCGCGACAGTTCATAAGCATAACCACGCTCCGGCAGCTCGTGCAACTGTGCGGGTGCCAGCGCCGCGGGAAAAGCGATCAGGACGATGGCGAACCCCCAGAACGCTTCCTTACCCGATTCTTGGTCGAGAAACACCGGCAGACGGCCGGCCGCCCCCCTTCCCCCCTGACGCAGATTGAAGGGGCCGGCCAGCATCAGCTGACCACTGTCGCGGGCGAGCAGGGCTTCCTTGTCGCGCTCCGGATCGTGTAACAGATCGTGGCCAATCGCCTGCTCGTTACCCGCCAGCGGCACCACCTGCCGAATGACACCGCCGGGCGCCAGTTGCAGTGCCGCAGCGCCGGGGTAAAAGCGCAGCAACTGACCTGCCGTTCGCTCGAAATCGGGGATGACTCCCTTGCCTTGCTGCAACATTGCCGCCAGGGTGTAGGTCGCAGACAGCACATGATCGATGCTGGTCTGGATCGTATAGGCGCGCTCGGCGGCCAGAATGGCCGCCAGGTGGCGTGCCTGGTGCAGGCGATACGCCTCCAGGCGCCAGATCAGTCCCGTCGCCAGAACCACCGAAGAGACGAACACCAGGACGGCCACACGCGCCGGCCGTGAGAGCAGCTTGCCGCCGGCTTTCGCCGACCCTGGCCGACGTGGACTGCAGGTGGGCCCAGGCAGTGTCATGCGTTCTCCGGCGGCAGGGGCAGCGACACACAGAAGCGGCTCCCCCGTCCTTCTCCCGCTGATTCGGCCCAGATTCGCCCACCATGACGCTCGGCGATTTTTCGGCACAGGGCCAGCCCGACCCCACTGCCGTCAAAAGCGGCGCGACTGTGCAAGCGCTGGAAAACCTGAAAAAGCCTGGCGATCTGCCCAGGATGAATGCCGATGCCGTTGTCGGCGATACAAATGAACCAGTTCCCTGCAGACACCTTGCTGGAAACCGAGATCTCCAATACCTGGCCGACATTTCGGAACTTGGCCGCGTTGCCAATCAGGTTCTGCAGCAGCCGCAAAATCTCGTCGGGACTGACGAAGACACGCGGCCACTGGCCGCTAATGCGCAGGTTCGCCTGCGCTTCGAGCAGTGCTGGTTGCAGAAAGAGTAGCGCGTCATCGAGGATCAATCGGCTTTCGAGCCACTCCGGCGGTTCGCCCAGGCGACCGACGCGCGAATACTCGAGCAGGTCGACGAGCATCCGGTCAAGGCGCTTGGCACCGTTGATGGCAAAATTGAAGTAGGCACGCTGCTCGCTGCCAAGTTGGTCGGCGAGACTGACCCCGAGCAGTTGCATATAACTCGAAATCATTCGCAAGGGCTGGCGCAGGTCGTGTGAAATGGCGTAGCTGAACTGCTCCAGTTCGGCATTCGAGCGTTTGAGCTGATTCACCTTTTGCTCGAGGTCCTGCTGCAGGATCTCATGTTCGCGCATCAGCCGATAGGTGCGGATGGCGGAATAGACCTGTACGAAGATTTGGTTGGCGCTCAGTTCCGACTTGAGCCGGTAGCCATCGATCTCATAGCCGCTGATCACCTCCCGCTGCGGAGCATAGCCCGGCTGACCGGTGATCAGGACGATCTGGACGCTGCGGTTGCTCAACTCATCACGGATGTGGCGCACCAGATCCAGGCCGGCTTGATCGGACTCCATCACCACATCCAGCAGGATCAGGGCGATGTCCGGGTGGGCAACGATCGCCGCCTTTGCCTCACTGGCCGACAGGGCATCGAGCAGGAGCAGGCGACGGCCTTCGATCAGTACACCGTGCAGGGTCAGGTGGAGGACGGCATGCACATCCTCCTGGTCATCCACCAGCAACACCTTCCATGGGCCGTCGACCGGTGCCGCGTCGACCTGGCCGGGTTCCGGGGCAAACGAGGCAGCCAGCAGGTCATGCTCCTCGCTCCGGTTACTGTTCATCTTGGAACCTCGTTGGTCATCATGTTGCCCGTCCGTCGATCGCAGAGGGATTGGCAAGGCCCATCCAGGCAAACAGGAAGCCCTGCGCTGAAGCGATGAGAGACGGGCAGCAGGCCGTTCTGCACCGCAATCCCCGAGAAATAGTGCACTCTTCGCGCGGCTCCGTCAAACCCCGGCAGTCAACTTGCCGATATCGGTGACTACCGAAAGACGTTCCGGATCATGATTGGGGATGCCTGGCGCCGTGATGACCGTTAAAATGAGGTGCATGAACATTTCAGGCAAAACATGGCGCGAACGGATCGACCTTTACGAGCGACTGATGCGCCTCGACAAACCGATCGGCATCCTGCTGCTGCTCTGGCCAACCTTGTGGGCGTTGTGGCTGTCGGCGCAGGGCAGGCCGAACTGGCTGGTGGTCTGGATCTTCGTTCTCGGGACGGTGCTGATGCGTTCGGCCGGTTGTGTGATCAACGATCTGGCCGACCGCCATTTCGATCCGCATGTGGCGCGTACCCGCGAACGTCCACTGGCCGCCGGCAGGGTCTCGGTCGGCGAGGCCTGGCTGCTGTTTCTGGCGCTGGTTGCGGCCGCTTCCGCCCTGGTGCTGCCGCTCTTTAGCTGGCTGCTGGCCGGCCTCTGTGTGGCAGCCCTGTTCCTCGCTGCCAGCTATCCCTTCACCAAGCGCTTTCTCGCCGTGCCGCAAGCCTACCTCGGCGTCGCTTTCGGTTTCGGCATCCCGATGGCTTATACGGCACAACTCGGCAGGGTGCCGCTGGAAGCCTGGTGGCTGCTACTGGCCAACGTCTTCTGGGCGATCGCCTACGACACCGAATACGCACTGGTCGACCGGGCCGATGATCTGAAAATCGGCATTCGCAGCTCGGCAATCACCTTTGGTCGCGCCGATGTGGCAGCGGTGATGATCTGTTACGCACTCGCTCTCGGGCTGATCGCGGCGCTCGGTTACCGAATCGGCCTCGGCGCCCTGTTTTACGGTGGACTGACGATCGCAGCGGTGATTGCCGCCTATCACTACACGCTGATCCGCGAACGCGATCCGCAACGCTGCTTCACGGCCTTCCGGCACAACAACTGGCTGGGTGCCAGCGTCTTCGCCGGGATTGCCCTCGATTTTCTCGCCAGCAAAGGAATCCACGGATGAAGCCCCCCCTGTTCTGCGCACTCCTGCTCCTGACGGGCACCTTGCAGGCGGCCGAGGACACTCGCCAGTTGGCACCGATGCCAAGACCGGCAGAAGCCAATCTGCGTGCCGAGATGCGCGCCAGCCTGCTCGCCCTGAACGAAATTCTCGGCCTGGTCGCGGCCGGCAAACTGAAGGAAGCCGGCGAACTTGCCGAAAAGGAACTCGGCGTCTCGGCAATGGGCAGGCATCGCGGCCAGCCTTTCGACGCCCGTCCTGGGCCGCACATGCCACCGGCGATGCACCGCATCGGCATCGACGGGCATCAGGCAGCCAGCGAGTTTGCGCGCATCGCCGCCGGCGCTGACCGCGAGAAAACCCTTGCCGCACTGCCGTCGCTGACCACCGCCTGTGTCGTATGCCACTCCTCCTATCGCCTCAGATAGCCCCCGGACAATGAAATATCACGACCTGCGCGACTTCATCGCGCAACTGGAAAGCCTTGGCGAACTCAAGCGCATCGGCGTCGCAGTGGACACGCATCTGGAAATGACCGAGATTTGCGATCGCGTGCTGCGGGCCGGCGGACCGGCACTACTCTTCGAGAATCCCCGGGGACACGCCATGCCGGTGCTGGCCAACCTCTTCGGCACACCGCGGCGAGTCGCGCTGGGCATGGGGCAGGACTCGGTGCTGGCCCTGCGCGAGGTCGGCAAGCTGCTCGCCTACCTCAAGGAACCGGAACCCCCGAAGGGGCTCAAGGATGCCTGGGACAAACTGCCGGTACTCCGGCAGGTGCTCCACATGGCGCCGCGCGTGCGCTCTTCGGCGCCTTGCCAGGAACTCGTCTGGGAAGGCAAGGATGTCGACCTGTCACGTCTGCCGATCCAGTTCTGCTGGCCGGGCGACGCAGCGCCGCTGATCACCTGGGGACTGACGGTGACGCGCGGGCCGCACAAGAGTCGCCAGAATCTGGGCATCTATCGCCAGCAGGTGATCGGGACCCGGCAGGTGATCATGCGCTGGTTGGCGCATCGCGGCGGTGCGCTCGATTTTCGCGAGCACTGCCTGCAACATCCGGGCCAGCCTTTCCCGGTGGCGGTGGCGCTGGGCGCCGATCCGGCGACGATTCTCGCGGCCGTGACGCCGGTGCCGGACAGTCTCTCCGAATACCAGTTTGCCGGTCTGCTGCGCGGCGCCAAGACCGAAGTGGTGCAGTGCCTGGGCTCCGATCTGCAGGTACCGGCGTCCGCCGAGATCGTTCTCGAAGGATTCATCGATCCGGCCGACAGCGCGCTTGAAGGACCGTATGGCGACCATACCGGCTATTACAACGAGCAGGCGCGTTTCCCGGTGTTCACCATCGAGCGCATCACGATGCGCCGGCAAGCGATCTACCACAGTACCTATACCGGCAAGCCGCCGGACGAACCGGCGATGCTCGGCGTGGCGCTCAACGAAGTGTTCGTACCGCTGTTGCAGAAGCAGTTTCCCGAGATCGTCGATTTCTACCTGCCACCGGAAGGCTGTTCGTATCGCCTGGCGACGGTCAGCATCCGGAAGCAGTATCCGGGGCACGCCAAACGCGTGATGTTCGGAATCTGGAGTTTCCTGCGCCAGTTCATGTACACCAAGTTCATCATCGTCGTGGACGACGATGTCGATATCCGCGACTGGAAAGAAGTGATCTGGGCGATGACCACGCGCGTCGATGCGCTGCGCGACACGCTGATCGCCGAGAACACACCGATCGACTATCTCGACTTTGCCAGCCCGGTCGCCGGTCTCGGCAGCAAGATGGGAATCGACGCCACCCACAAGTGGCCTGGCGAAACCACTCGCGAGTGGGGAACTCCGATCGTCATGGATGCTGCCGTGAAACAGCGTGTCGATGTGCTGTGGAACGATCTGGGGCTGTGAATGCCGGTCATCGGCCCGGCCGGGGCAACCAGAACTGGAGAGCCAAATGAGCAATGAACTGATTCCCGAACGAAATATCGAAGGTGCGCGCGCC
>WBZL01001820.1_pt1 | contig 21494 bp, 15 predicted proteins | sample 5204291 | NCBI WGS metagenome assembly WBZL01 (sample SAMN12344345, study PRJNA552823) | activated sludge metagenome | biome: Activated sludge suspended growth; feature: Nitrification reactor; material: Wastewater; isolation source: activated sludge from nitrification reactor of wastewater...
GCCGCAGCCGCTACAGGCCGCCGATGGCGCGTTTGATGAAGTGACCGAAGACGCAACGGCCGTTTTTGACCCCACCACCCTCACCCCCGGCCGCCATCTCGTCTACGTCCACGCCCAGGACAGCAGCGGCAACTGGGGCGCCGTCTCCGCCACCTTCCTTGACGTTGGCGAAACGCCACCGCTGAAAATGCAATATTTACCTTTCATCCACAAAAATTAAGAATTGCGCCTTAAGCATTGAGAATCCTTCATTCCCAATTCCTAATTCCTAATTCTTAATTCCTAATTCATGAAGTTACCAACCTTTTCCAACGACATCATGGAAGCCATCGTCACTGGACAACATGGCGACCCCTTTAGCGTGCTTGGCCCCCACCAGCTTGGCAACGAGTGGGTGGTGCGGGCTTTTTTGCCGGGGGCAGAAACGGCCGTTCTGGACCCCACCGACCGCCGCCTCAAAAAAACCTTCCCCATGACGCTTATCCACCCCGACGGCCTCTTTGAGGTAGCGTTAACGGCCACCGCCGCCAAAAACTACACCCTCCACGTCACCTACGGCACCCACACCACCGAGCTGGCCGACCCCTACGCCTACCCCTCCACCCTCACCGACCTTGACCTGCACCTACTGGGCGAAGGCACCGACCTGCGGATGTATGACAAAATGGGGGCGCAGGTGATGGCGGTAAACGGCCGTTCTGGAACCCGCTTCGCCGTCTGGGCCCCCAACGCCCAGCGCGTCAGCGTCGTCGGCCACTTCAACCAGTGGGACGGCCGACGCCACCCCATGCGCCACCACAGCGGCAGCGGCATCTGGGAACTGTTCATTCCCGGCCTCGGCCAAGGAACCGTCTACAAATACGAAATCAAAACCCGCTACCAAAACTACACCGTCAACAAAACCGACCCCGTTGGTTTCGCCGCCGAACGCCGCCCCGACACCGCCTCCATCGTCTGGGACATCAACCGCTACCAGTGGCAAGACAGCAACTGGATCGCCAGCCGCGCCGAGCGCAACAGCCCCCAAGCCCCCATCTCCATCTACGAACTCCACCTCGGCTCCTGGCGGCGCAAAGAAGGCGACCAATGGCTCACCTACGCCGACCTCACCCACAAACTCATCCCCTACGTCAAAGAGATGGGCTACACCCACATCGAACTCCTCCCCATCACCGAACACCCCTTCGATGGCTCCTGGGGCTACCAAGTCACCGGCTACTTCGCCCCCACCAGCCGCTTTGGCACCCCCGACGACTTCATGGCCTTTGTAGATGCCTGCCACCAGGCCAACATCGGTGTTATCCTCGACTGGGTTCCCGCCCACTTCCCCACCGACCAGCACGGCCTCGGCTTCTTCGACGGCACTCACCTCTATGAACACGAAGACCCCCGGCGCGGCGCCCATCCCGACTGGGGAACCTACATCTTCAACTACGGCCGCAACGAAGTCGCCCAATTCCTCATCAGCAACGCCCTCTTCTGGGTAGACAAATACCACCTCGACGGCCTCCGCGTAGATGCCGTCGCCTCCATGCTCTACCTCGACTTCTCCCGCCAGCCCGGCGAATGGCTCCCCAACCGCTTTGGCGGCCGCGAAAACATTGAAGCCATCGCCTTCATCCGCCGCTTCAACCAAAAGCTCCACGAAGCGTTCCCCAGCGCCATCACCATCGCCGAAGAATCCACCTCCTGGCCCGGCGTTTCCGCCCCCGTCGAAGCCAACGGCCTCGGCTTCGACTTCAAATGGAACATGGGCTGGATGCACGACACGCTGCAATATTTCAAAAGCGACCCCGTATACCGCTCCTACCAGCACGGCACCCTCACCTTCTCCATGATGTATGCCTTCACCGAAAAGTTCATGCTTCCCTTCTCCCACGATGAAGTCGTCCACCTCAAGCGCAGCATGTTGGACAAAATGCCGGGGGACGTGTGGCAAAAATTCGCCAACCTGCGCCTGCTCTACGGCTACCAATGGAGCCACCCCGGCAAAAAGCTGATGTTCATGGGGGGCGAATTCGGCCAGTGGCAAGAATGGAGCGAAGCCCGCAGCCTCGATTGGCACCTGCTCGACACCTGGTACGAATACATGGACAAACCCCACCGCGAACTGCAAAGCTTTGTCCGCGACCTCAACCATCTTTACCAGCAAGAAAAACCGCTGTACGAAGAAGAACATAGTTGGGCCGGGTTTGAATGGGTAGATTTTCAGGACGGCAACCGCAGCATTCTGGCCTACAAGCGCAAAGCCCCATCCACCGGTGAACAACTGCTAGTGGTGTGCAACTTCACCCCCGTCGTCCGCCAAGATTACCGCCTGGGTGTCCCAGCAGCGGGCGAATATCGCCAAATTCTGAACAGCGACGACAAACAATACGGCGGCAGCGGCCTTGCCGCCACCGACCCCATCGCCACCGAGCCGGTAAGCTGGCACGGGCAGGAACAATCCATCGTTTTTACACTGCCTCCGCTGGGGGTAGTTTTTATCAAGCAAGCGACCTAAACCGTAGGACAAGTTTGCAAACTTGTCCTACTTGGCCCAAGGAGAACCCACTTATGACCTCTTTACGTGTTTTAGAAGTAGCAGGCACCCCCTATGACATGGGGTACGCCCACGGCGTGGCCTACCGCGACGACATTCGCGCCTTCACCGAAAGCCGCATGGCCTTGTGCAGCGACCCCAACTGGACGGGGCGGGATTTGAACCGCGCCGATGTGGTGGCTTTGGCCGAGGCGTGTCTGGCCGAGCATGAAGCGTATGCTCCCGAACTGGTGGAGGAGATGCGCGGCACCGCCGATGCCACCGGCCTTAGTCTGGCCGAACTGATCGTGGTCAACGGCTTCACCGACTTTATTGACCTCGTTTACAACGTGGACAACAGCGGCTACCGGCGCAGCGGCACAAAATATGTTTCCGACAACTGCACCGCCTTTATTGTGCCGGACAAAGCGGCCAGCGGGCAGGGATTTTACGGTCAGACGTGGGACATGAACGCCGACGCCACCCCCTACGTCATCCTGCTGCGCGTGCGCCCCGACAACTTGCCCTCGGCGCTGATGTTTACCATCACCGGCTGCGTGGGCATGATTGGGATGAACGACGCCGGGATCGCCATTGGCATCAACAATTTGATGGGCAGCGACGGGCAAATTGGGGTGACGTGGCCGTTTGTGGTGCGGAAGGCGCTGGCGCAGACCAACATTGACGACGCGCTGGACTGCGTTTTGAATGCGAAGTTGGCTGGGGCGCACAACTATTTGCTGTTTGACAAAAACGGCCGTGGCTACAATGTGGAAGCGATGTCCACGGCGTATCAGCTCACCGAGCTTGGCCCCGACGACATTGAAAGCATCGTCCACACCAACCACTGCCTCTACCCCAACACCCTGGCCGTCTCGCGTCCGCGCCCCGGCGACTCGCAGCGCACGTCGGAGAACCGGCTGAGCGATGGCTACAAGCATTTGTCCCAACTGCCCGTTACGCCAGAGTCGCTGATGGCGATGACCCGCGACACCAACGCCATTTGCGTGGCACCCAAGCCGCCGATGTTTGTGGAATCATGCGGGGCGGCAATTATGCGGCCGGCCACCGGCGACTTTTGGGCGGTGTGGGGTCAGCCGGCCTACAATGAATACGAACATTTTACGGTAACGCCGGAATTGGCAATGGCGGATTAGTAGAGAAGAGGAGATTGGGGATTGGAGAGTAGAGATTGATGAAGGTTTGCAATCTCCACTCTCTAACCCTTGTAGCACACGCCTCTACCAAAACCAATCAGGGCGCAACCGGACCAATGGCCGCTAACGTGTGTGCCGCACGGTTTTTTCCCAATACGCCATAAAATTCTCGCAGACATTTATTTAGTGGGGGCAAGGCGGCCGGGAAAGGTGCCGGCAACGTCGCAAATCTCGCCCCCCAACCGCCCCGCTCTTTCCTGCAAACCAACTGCGGCTAAATGGAGATAAACGGCCGTTGTTGCGGGCGGGCAATCGGTGATGAGGCTCTCTGTTTTGTCTATCGTTCTGGCCGATTGTCTCGTCCCTACCGGGTGGGGTAGGTAGTTGAATGGGGGTAGGGTGTAAGTGGTATCTTAATTCCGGTTTGGTTTAATCATAGGGGGATTCTCACTTGTGAGAAATGTAAATCGGGCAATTGGGAGATTGGCTCAATCTCCTAATCGCCCAATCGCTATTTTTAAAGGAAAAAATTATGTCATCCCTCTATCCATTGTTATTCAAGCCGGTGTTAAAAGATTATATTTGGGGCGGGCGCAATCTGGAGCGGTTGGGGCGTGAGCTGCCGGCCGGAATTATTGCCGAAAGCTGGGAGATTGCGGCGCATGAAGACGGGACGACGGTGGTGGAAAACGGCCGTTTTGCCAACCTCCCCCTCACCGAACTCCACGCCCAACTCGGCCTCGACCTCATCGGCAGCCGCTGCGCCTGGGCACAAGAGCGCGGCAAATTCCCCCTGCTCATCAAGCTGCTGGATGCCAACCAGCAGCTTTCAGTGCAAGTACACCCCAACGACGAGTACGCGCTGGCAAACGAAGGCAACGAACTGGGTAAAACGGAGATGTGGGTAGTGCTCGATGCTGCCCCCGATGCCGCCGTCATTTTTGGCGTGGCCGCAGGCACCACGCCAGAAAAGTTCCGCCAAGCCATTGCCGACGGCAACCTGGAGCCATACATGCACACGCTGCCGGTGCAAAAAGGGGATGTGGTCTGCGTCCCGGCCGGGTCGCTCCACGCCATTTTGGCCGGGGTGCTGATTGCCGAAATCCAGCAAAACTCAAACACCACCTACCGCGTTTATGACTGGAACCGGCTGCAAAACGGCAAGCCGCGTGCGCTGCACGTGGACAAGGCGATGGATGTCATCAACTTTAGCCAGGTGGCACCCACGCTGTGCCAGCCGCCGCTGATTGCCAACGAAAACGGCGTTGCCCGCTATTTGCTCTGCCAAAACGAATATTTTGTGACGGAGCGGGTGGAAATGGCGGCGGGCAGCGTGTTTAACGGCCGTTGCGACGGCCGCACGCTGGAAATTTGGGGCGTTATCGAAGGTTCTGCTACAATTGAGGGAGTGGATTTAACGGCCGTTCGCTTCACCCTCCTCCCCGCCGCCCTGGGAACATTTGCCGTCACCGCCACCAACGAACCCGTCACCCTGCTGCGAACCTACGTGGGTTAATTGCCAAGCCAGCGGTTGACGGACATCTTGGGAAGAAGGACGTCAACCGCTTACAATGGCTATTATTCAAAAAAAGATTTGTTTATTAGGCGAATTCGCCGTCGGCAAAACCAGCCTCATTCGTCGCTACGTAGAAGACAAATTTGACGACAAATACCTCAGCAGCATCGGCGTTAAGGTGTCGCGCAAAAATGTGGCTTTGGGTGACGACACCATCAAACTGCTCATTTGGGATTTGGCGGGTGGCGAAGATTATACGCAATCCAGCTATCTGATGGGGGCGGCCGGGGCTTTGTTGGTGTGTGATGTGACGCGGGCGGATACATTAACGGCCGTTATTGCCTACGAAAAACAGCTCAAAGCCATTAACCCCAACGCCACCTTTGTGCTGGTCGCCAACAAAATGGATCTGCTGGATAACGCCCAACTTTCCGATGAGGCAATCCATCATGCCCTGCCCGCCGCCATCCCCGTGTATTACACCAGTGCCAAAACAGGCCACAACGTTGAGCAAGCCTTTCTGTCCTTAGCCCAGCAGCTTGGCAAATCCTAATCTTAAGACGAACTCAGGAACCCAATGGAACAGACACCAGTAGCACCGGCAACCCCACCTGATGTGTTGTGGGTGATAGCAAATATGGCGGGAACGGCCGTTTGCTTCGCCTGGTTTGGCACGCTTGGCACCTTTCAACTAAACCAACCCACGGCGTTGGCGGCACTGGCGGTGGGGCTGCTGTGGGGGGCGTTGCAGTGGGGATATTTGCGTAAACGGCCGTTAGCCCCCTCCCCCCTGTGGCCGCTTGCCACCAGCCTCGGCTGGCTTCTCTGCCTCCCCTTCCTTGCCGGAGCCGCCAGCTATGTTCCTACCTCACAGGCCGCTATTCTGGCCGCCGTGGATGATGTGATTACGCTGGGCAGCGTCCCGCTCAAGCTGCTTGTGGGCTACACGATTCCCGTTTCGCTGCTGGTTTTCTTTGGCATTCTGGCCGGAATCCCGCTGGTGCTGCCGCAGTTGGGGGTGCTGTGGCTAAAACGAGGAACGAGAACGGCCGTTCAGGGCTGGTTTGGCAACGCCGTTTGGGGCTGGATCATTGGGTTGGCGGCCGGCGGCATCCTGCTCAACCTCATCGTCGGCTTCATGAGCATCTTTGCCGGTGCCACCACCGCCCTGCCCCGCTGGCTGGCCTTCGCCCTACTCGGCAGCATCACCGGCAGCATCCAGGCACTACTCATCCACTTCGCCCTCGATGAGGTTGCCACAAAAAGGAATTCAAGCACATGACCACAACCCAGCCCAACATAATTGTCATCATGGCCGATGACATGGGCTTTGCCGACATTGGCTGCTTTGGCTCTGAAATCCACACCCCCAACATTGACAAATTGGCCGAAGATGGCATCCGTTTTACCAGCATGTACAACAGCGCCCGCTGCTGCCCCTCACGCGCCTGCTTACTCACTGGGCTATATGCCCACCAGGCCGGGGTTGGACACATGATCGCCAATCTGCACCCGCCTGCTTACCAGGGCTACCTGCGCGACGATTGTGTCACCATCGCCGAACTGCTACAGCAGGCGGACTACCGCACGCTGATGGCGGGCAAATGGCACGTTGGCGGCGACTATGAACCCCGCGATGCTGACCTGTGGCGGCCGGGCGATGCCACCCATCCCACCCCCAACCAGCGCGGTTTTGACCGTTTTTTTGGCACACTCGATGGGGCAGGCAGCTTTTTTCACCCGCATTATTTGATGGAGGACGGGAAGCGGCTGGAAAGCGACCCGGAGAATTTTTATTTGACCGATGCCATTAGCGATAAGGCGGTGGCAATGGTGCAGGATGCGGTAGAGGAAAAACGGCCGTTTTTCCTCTACCTCGCCTACACTGCCCCGCACTGGCCGCTGCACGCCCACCCCGAAGACATCGCCACCTACGAAGGACGCTACCGCCAGGGTTGGGACGCCGTTCGCACCGCCCGGCATGAAGAAATGCTAAGCCGGGGGCTGCTCGACAGACAGTGGCAAATTTCCCCCCGCGACCCCCACGCGCCTCCCTGGGAAGAGGCGGGCAACCATGATTGGTACGACCTGTGCATGGCCGTCTATGCCGCCCAAATTGACCGCATGGATCAGGGAATTGGCAAGCTGCTGGCAACCCTCGACGCGCTGGATGTGACGGACAACACCCTCATCATGTTTCTTTCCGACAACGGTGGCTGTGCCGAACTGCTGGAAGAAGATGGCTGGGCGCGGTTCTACCCGGCACAAACGCCTACTGGGCAGCGTGTTAACCTGGGCAATCGCCCCGATTTGCACCCCGGCAGCGCCACCACGTTTATGAGCTATGGGCTGCCGTGGTCAAATGTTTCCAACGCACCTTTCCGTCTGCACAAGCGTTGGGTGCATGAGGGTGGTATTTCTACGCCGCTGCTGGTGCGTTGGCCGGCCGTCATTGCCCCTGGCCGCATTGAACCCACGACTTGCCACCTCATTGACATCATGGCAACGTGTATTGAGGCGGCGGGGGTGGCTTATCCAGCGGAATTTAACGGCCGTTCTCTCCAACCCCTTGCCGGTGAAAGCTTGCTCCCCTGCTTCCAGCAACCGGGCTGGCAGCGCCAAACCCCACTTTTCTGGGAACACCAGGGCAACTGCGCCGTCCGGCTGGGCGAGTGGAAGCTGGTGCAAGAATATGGGAGCGCGTGGGAGCTTTACAACATGCACGACGACCGCACCGAACTCCACGACCTGAGCAGTAGCCATCGCCCCATGCGCGACCAGCTCATACGCAATTATGACGAATGGGCCAACCACTGCGGCGTGGTTGCCTGGGAACAACTCGCCCCTGTTTTTGCCAACCTGTATCGTGGCGGCACCCTACGCTAAACCCAAATATAGTCACGTGTTGCAAAGGGAAACGACAACACTAACCCCCATGAATAAAAACAGAACGCAGATTCATCCATGTTCGTCTGCGTCCTATCAACACAGGGAGAAAGAAAAATGGCTGATTTTGTGATTGTTGGCGGTGGTGTGTATGGCTGCGGCACGGCGTGGCAACTGGCAAAGCGGGGTGCCGAGGTCATGCTGTTGGAGGCCGGAGAAATCGCGGGTGGCGCGTCGGGTGGGCTGGGCAAGCGGGGCGTTCGCGCCAACGGCCGCGACGGGCGTGAACTGCCGCTGATGCGGCTGGCGTATGAGCAGTGGCCGACGCTGCATGAAGAAATTGGGGCGGAAACGGGCTATGATCGCCAGGGTCATTTGCTGCTGATTGAACGGCCGCAAGATTTGGCCCCGGCCAAGGCACAGCTATGGCTGCAAAACAATCAGGCCATTCCCTCGCGGCTGGTGGGGTATGAGGAGCTGCATGAGATGGAACCGGTGCTGAGTGAACGGGTGCAAACGGCCGTTTTCTGCCCCAACGATGGCATTGCCGACCACACCGCCACCACACGCGGGCTGGCGGCAGCGGCGCAAAAGCTGGGGGCGGTGGTGCGGGAACAAACGGCCGTTACCACCATCGAACAGCAGCACGGACGCATAACGGCCGTGACCACCAGCCACGGCGAACGCATCCCCGTGGGAAAAGCCCTCATTTTGCTTAGCAACCATCACGTTGTCACCGTTCTTGCCCAACAGTTTGGCGTTGAGCTGCCCATTTGGACGCTGCTACCCCAGGTCATGTTCACGGAAAAGCTCGACCCCATGCCCATTCACCACCTCATCGGCCACGCCCACCGCACGCTGGCGATGAAAAACCACCCCACCGGTCAGATCATGATCTCCGGCGGCTGGCGCGGCAAATGGAATGAACAGCTTGGGCGGGGCGAAACGCAGCCGGATCAGGTGGCGGGCAATTTGGCCGAGGCGGTGGCTGTGTATCCGTCGTTGGCGGGAACGGCCGTTGCCGAAGCCGACGCCAGCCGCGTGGAAACGGTCTCCATAGACGGTATCCCGGTGATTGATCGCATTCCAGGGGCTGAAAACGGCTATTTTGGCACGGGTTGGTGCGGCCACGGCTGGGCCATTGCGCCGGCTATCAGCCAACTATTAGCCGAATGGGTTTGGTCTGGGGAAGAGCAGACGGGACTTTTACGGCCGTTTAGCAACCGCCGCTTTTCGCGTTAGTCCCTGCCAACATCTGCTGCACCTTGGTGATCAGCTTGTCAACATCATACGGCTTTTGCAGGAAATCTACCCGATCCCCCTGCAAAATATCCGTTGCCGTCAGCTCGGTAAAACCAGAGGAAAACAACACCGGTACGGCCGGCCGAATGCGGCGTAAACCGTTAAAGGTTTCGGCACCGTTCATCACCGGCATGTGCATATCCAGCAGCACCAAATCAACCGCGTCTTGCTGCCGCTGGTACAGTTCAATGCCGCTCAAGCCATCGGCTGCTGCCAGCACGTCATAGCCAAACAGCCCCAAAATTTCGCCGGCCGCCTGCCGCACCGATTCTTCGTCGTCAATAATCAGGATAGTGCCTTCGTGGGTCGTAACAGGATTAACGGCCGTTTCCATCGTCGGGTCTATTATCTTTCCGGCCGGCCAATAAATCTGGAAGCGCGTCCCCACGCCCGGCACACTGTGCAGCACCAAATACCCCTGATAGCCACGAATAATACCCAGCGTAGCCGACAGCCCCAGCCCTCGCCCCTGCCCCTTGGTCGAGTAATACGGGTCAAAGATACGCCGCTGTTGCTCCATATCCATCCCCCGCCCCGTATCCCGCACCTCCAGGCACACATAGCGGCCGGGCATAACCGCCTCCGGCAGCACATGGTCGTTGGTGTGCATATCGCCCGTTACCTGCTGCACATAAGTACGGATCTGCACCGTACCCGCCTGCCCATCCAGCGCCTCCGAGGCATTGATCACCAAATTCATCAGCACCTGCTGAATTTGCCCGCGATCCGCCTCAACCGTTGGCAAGCTGGGCATCAGGTCAAGGGTCAACTGCGCCTGCTTGGGCAACACCGTTTCCAGCAGGCCAGTCCCCTCATGCACCAACTGGTTCAAATCAATCGGCTCCACCAAAAATTGCCCTTTGCCCGCATAAGCCAAAAGCTGCCGCGTTAAATCAGCCGCCCGCTTGGCCGACACCACTGCCCGCTCCAAATGCCGCCGCGCCGGTGAATCTAGCGGCAATTTTGCCAACGCCAGCGAATTTTGCCCCAACATCCCCGTCAACAAATTGTTAAAATCATGGGCAATGCCGCCAGCCAACAGCCCAATGCTTTCCAGTTTTTGCGTCTGCAACGCTGCCTGCTCGGCATGACGTTCATCGGTCACATCGCGCACAATGGTCAACACTTCCTCATTGCCAATGGGAATATTGCGCGACTCAAAAATATGTTCTCCCCCATCATCACCCGGCAGCGCGTATTCAAAAAACTGTATTTCATTGGTGGCAACAGCTTGTCGAATGGCCCTGATACCTGGCTCGGCAACGGCAGGGGGCAAAATATCGGCCATGCTCTTGTTCAGAAACATATCTGGCGAAACGATGGGGGGCATGTTGCGCGAAGGGCTATACTCCCGAAAAACACCGTCCCGATCAATACGCAGAATCATGTCCGGCATATAATCCAGAATAGCGCGGTTCATCCCCACACTCTGCTGCAAGGCGTGTTCAATCTGTTGACGCTCTTGAATTTCGGCACGCAGTTGGGTGTTTAGACCCGCTAATTCAGCCGTTCGTGCCTGCAACGACGTTTGTACTTCGCGCAATTCCTGGTTGCGCAAGGCCAGCAGTCGGGCGTCGTTACGTGCTTGCAGGGTGCTTTGCTCCAAAAAGTTGATGGCGTAGTAGGTAATAAAAATGACCAGCAGCAGAATCACGGTTAAAATGATCAAATCGTCAATTTGCACCATCGTGCCATAGCTGGTTTGCACCCACCCCTGTAGCTCGGCAAAATAAACGGCCGTTACGCTCAACAGACACAGTAGCCCAAACCCCCAAACCGCCTGGGCGCTAATAAACATCCCGGCCAGCACCAATACCAGCGCAAAGCCTACACTGTCCACAGCGCGAATACCATCATCCAACATGATCGAGGCCGTCAGCGTAACCCATAGCAAAACCGGCATCAGCAAGCGAACGGGCCGCACCTGCCCGCGACGCATGGCCCAAAACAATAGACCAAAGGGTATTGACAAAATAAAGCTGATTAGCTTCCCGCCCGTCATTTCCCCATTTCGCCAAATACCCCAGACACCTAAGGAAAAGGAGGCAATGAACAGCACACCCAGCGTTACATACAAAGGTCGCGCTACAGGGGGAGATGTCGCTTCTTCAGTAAACGCTGGAATAATAAAAAGTTTGGATAGGCGGCTAAATATTGTTTTCACGGTCACACCCGCCCCAACTAGCGGTGGCATTTAAGATAAAATAGTTGGTCAAGGGTGATACAGTATACCACAACTAAACGCTTGAGCGACGCACGGAAAGTGTGAAATTTAAGTACCATAGAACTATTTATGAACCAAGAAACCCAACTCTTTTGCTTCTGTGAGTGCAGCCACCCCGGCTGCCGTTTTCGCTTCCCCAGCCTGGCTGCCGAAGCCACCCGTCTGGCCTGCCCGCGCTGCGGCCATGCAACCAGGATTGTTGCGCCGGTTGTGCCCTTGGTGGGGGAAAAAACGGCCGTTTTTCCCTCTACCCCACGCCCCCTCTCTGCCCTGCTCGACAACATCCGCAGCATCCACAACGTCGGTTCCATCTTCCGCACGGCCGATGCCGCCGGGCTGCAACACCTATACCTGGGCGGCATTACCAGCACCCCGGCACAACCCAGGCTGGCAAAGGCCGCACTGGGGGCGCAAGAAACCGTGGCCTGGTCGTATCACACAAACGCGGTGGAAACGGCCGTTTTGCTCAAACAGCATGGTCATCCCCTGTGGGCCCTGGAAACCAGCCCCACCGCCCAGCCCCTGCTCACCTTCCACCCCCCGGCCAGCGACCAAACCCCGGTGCTGATTGTGGGCAACGAAAAGGCCGGGGTTGACCCCGGCCTGCTGGCTCTGTGTGATGTTGTCCTGCAACTCCCGATGCAGGGGCATAAGGAATCGCTGAATGTGGCGGTTGCCTTTGGCATTGCCGCCTATACGCTTACCTTTATGCTGGCTGAACCACAATGCGCCGCTCCAGCGTCAGCCGCTGATACACCTCGCGCAAATGGTTGAGCGTAACCACGCCCAAAAAGGTGTGGTCGTCCACCACCGGCAACGCCTCGGTTTGGTGCTGCTGCAAAAGCGACTGCACCCGCTCTAGCGAATCGCCCGGTGTAACGACGGGCAAATCGCGCCGCACCAGGTCATTAACGGCCGTCCAGCCGCTAAACCGCTGCAGCCCATCCTGCAACTGCGCCCCCGTCAGCAGCCCCACAAAGCGGAAGCCATCGTATACGGGAAAGCTGGTTTGGCCGGTTAATGATTTCAACGCCAGGGCATCTTGCAGGGTATTAAACGGCCGTAAACTCTGCAACTGCCGCGAGAACACCTGCCCCACCGTCACCTGCTCCAACTGCGCCTGCCGCTGTACCAGGGCGTTTTCCTGCCTCGCCCCGTTGTAGACAAAGAAGGCGATCAAGATGAGGAAAATACCGCCGTTGAACAGCCCGTAAATCCCTAGTGCTACTGCCAGCACCTGCCCCAGCCGCGCCGCAATGGCTGTTGCCCGCGCATAGGGCAGAGCCATTGCCAGGAGTGCCCGCAGCACGCGCCCGCCGTCCATGGGGAAGGCGGGGATGAGGTTGAACAATGCCAGGGCCAAGTTGGAGACAAAGACGTAGGAGAAAACGGCCGTTAATGACAGCGCAGCCGTGCCGTTAATGACCCCGATTGAACCGCCCAGCACGGGAATTTTGAAGGCCAAAGCAACGCCGCCCAACAGCAATGCCAGCACTACGTTAACGGCCGGCCCTGCCAATGCCACCACAAACTCCTGCCATGGCTCCCTGGGCATCTGCCTCAGCTGCGCTACACCGCCAATGGGCAGCAGCACAATGTTTTTCACCGGGATTTTGTAATGGAGCGCGGCAAAGCTGTGGCCCAGTTCATGGAGCGTCACAATGCCAAACAGCAGCAGCACGACAATGACGCCAAATAACGCCCCGGAAAGCCCACCCCCAGTCAGCACCCCAAATTGAAACGCCGCCCAAACCAGGATCAGCGGAAAAGTCATGTGAACGCGAACATCTATGCCCGCAACAGAAAACAGTTTGAAAGACCGGTTCATTTGCTACTCCATAAAACAAGCCATTGGCGCACGGTAAAGAAAGAATGATATACCACATACCACTGACCACGTTACATTCCAGTAAATCTTACAATACATTGTGGCACAAAGATGTAAATTTTCTGGTAGATTTAGATGAGTTTTTGATGATAAAGCGGCTGTGCTACAATCGGAGCTTGTGATGAAAGTAAAAATTTGCGGGATTACAAATCTGGATGATGCCCTGGTGGCGGTAGAAGCTGGCGCAGATTATTTGGGCTTTATTTTTTACCCGCCCAGCAAACGCACCACCAACGTGGCTGACGTGCAGGGGATGGTGGCGCAGTTGCGGCAGTTGCCGCACTGTCCGCTGCTGGTGGGGGTGTTTGTGGATGAAACGGCCGTTTATATGGCCGACGTTCTCGACAAATGCCAGCTTGATTTGGCGCAACTGAGCGGCAACGAGGTGCCAAAGCTAATTGGCGACCCGGAATCACCGATTTACGGCCGTTCCTACAAAGCCCTGCGCCCCACCAGCCTGGCAGAAGCCCAGACCGACGCCGAATGGTTTCTGCCGCCCCAAATGGCACCCGGCCAGCCCAGCCTCCTCCTCGAAACCTACCACCCCACCCTTCACGGCGGCACCGGCCAAACGGGAGATTGGCACATTGGCGCCCAGCTTGCCCAGGAAACACCCGGCATCATGCTGGCCGGTGGCCTGAACGCCGACAACGTTGCCCGCGCCGTGGCCCAAGTGCAGCCCTTTGCCGTTGACGTTGCCAGCGGCGTGGAGGCCAGCCCCGGTAAAAAAGACCACGACCGCCTGCGTGCCTTTATTGCCAACGCTCGGCTGTGATTGTGGGGAGTAGGGAGTGGAGAGTAATACACCCTACGCCCCACTCCCTACTAACCTATTGCAGCTTAATCCAAATTGTAAGAGGCCTATGCTTGTCTAATACAATGGGAGTCAGACGACAGCATTTTACGACCACCATTGATTACCTGGATCATTCACAGTTTGCTGCCCGTGCCACCCTCATCCACCGCCCCCAAACCAGCACCCTGCGCGACGGTTTACGAATCGCGGCGAATATTTTAAAAGCGGCCGTTCGTCGCCAACCCCTTCTGCTCACCAGCTCCTGGGGCAACATTCACCCCGACCTGCTTGCCAGTGCCGTCATTGGCCTTTGGCCGCGCCGTTTGCGCCCTGTCATTGTGCTGATGGGGTGCATGTGGGAGCCAACAGGTGGTTGGCGAGGGCGCCTTGAGCGGATTCTGGTGCGGCTGGCCGACCGCGCCATTACCTGTTATGCAGTGCAGTCCACCGCCGAATTGACCATCTTTCCGCAGACATGGGGGATTGACCCAGCCAAACTGCGCCGCTGTCTCTACTTTTATACCATTGACCCAGACGACATTTTGCCTGAACCGCGTCAAGGAGTCGGCCATGTGTTTGCCGGGGGCAATGCCCAGCGTGATTATGCGCCGCTGCTGGAGGTGGCACGGCAGCTTCCCCACGTCCCCTTTATCTTTGCCACCAAACTGCTGGATGGGCAACCATTGCCGCCGAACGTGACAGCGGGGCCGGTGCCGCACAAACGGTTTATGGAGCTGCTGCAAACGGCCGTTGTCAACATCGTCCCCATTCGCCACGGGCTGCACCGCGCCGCCGGGCAGCAAACCTATCTCAACAGCATGTGGCTTGGCATTCCCACCGTCGTCGCCGACTCACCCGGCGTGGCCGACCATATTCAGCACCAGCAAACGGGGCTGATAGTCAACAACACCCCCGATGACTATGTGAAGACAATCGGATGGCTGCTGGCTCCCGAAAACCAGCCCTGCGTGGCCGCCATGACCGAAGCTGCCCACCGCACGGTAGACAGCCAGTTCAATTTTACGCAGCATGTGGACTGCATTTTGGCCGTGATGGATGAGGTATTGGAGATTGGAGATTAGAGATTGGAGATTGGTGAAGGTTGGCAATCCCCAATCTCTACTCCCCAATCCCCTGCACCAGCAGCCCATACCCCGCCACCTCCCCACCCGGCGGGGCGGCGGTGAGGGAAAACGGCCGTTTTTCCCCCACACCCAGCACCCCCTCCGCCCATTCCTGCACCTGAAAGCCGCTGATTTGCCCCGCCGCATCATAAAAGGTGGCAATGAGCCGCAGTTGGGTAGCCGGCCGATCCCCCTGATTGTCCAGTTCACCCGTGAGCATCACCTGCCCTTCGCTGCTGCTGAGGGAAACGGCCGTTGCTTCCACCCCCAAATAACGCGACCCCAAATCCTCCGCCGACTGCCCGCCGACCACCGACACCACCGGCTGCACGTCTGGCGGCAGTTCGGGCAGCAGCGTGCCAAAGGGGGCGGCACTGCCTGGGGGAAGAAGTGAGGCGGCAAGCCAAACGGCCGTTTGTGCCACCATCTCCCCCGCTCCGTTCACCCAATCCATTTGCAGCCGCACCCCCTCCGCCGCCACGCTCCCCTCGTTGACCAGTTCCCCCACCGCCCAGCCGCTGCCCGCCGCGCTGCGGTAAAGTCGGGTTTGCGTCACCCGAAGCTGGATCGGCACGAGGGTGGCGCGGGCAAGCTGGGAAACGGCCGTTGGCGGCGGCGGCAAAACAACAGGCTGCCCAATTTGCAGCAGCTCTGGCTGAATGCCCGGATTGAGCGATTCGATGTCGGCCACGGTGTAGCCATAGCGCAGGGCTAAATCGAGCAGGGTGTCGCCCGCCTCGATGAGATAGACGATGGGGGTGGGGGTGGGGGTGGCGGTGGGAGTTGGCAGGGGGGTGGGGGTGGTTTGCAAAACGGCCGTTGTAGGCCGCACCCTGGTGATCAACGCCACCCCAATCGGCGGCGTGGGGCTGGGCGTCGGCGTGGCCGTCACCGGCACCGCTTCCTCAGTACGGCACCCAATCAGGCTCCCCCACAGCAGCAGCAGCAAAAAAATCATCCTGTTCATTGACCGCGAGTATAACAAAAACCAGCTTAACGCCATTGGCAAAACATGCTACACTCCCGCCGTGGCACGTTGGCAAACCCTCCTTACCCAATATTCCTGGCTGCGCCGCCTGGCAGAATGGGGCTTTCTTTTTTTGGTGCTGCTGCTTGCCATTTTGGCCGCCACGCAACAGCGCGAAACGCCCCAACTTGTCCTGCTGCTCTTTCTCTACGTCATCACCATCCATTTTTCCCTGCCCGCCCACGTTGGCAGCCTGGGGCTAATGCCTGTCGTCGCCCTGTGCAGCCTGCTGATGAGCGATTTATTAACGGCCGTTATCCTCCTCACCCTCGGCCTCATCTTCAGCGAACTCATCCGCCCGCTGTGGCACCCCATTTGGGAAAACGTCAACCTGCCGCAGCCTGGTCGCTGGCAGCGGTTGGGCATCACCCTGCGCCAACTGCTGGCCCTGTGCGCCGCCGCCTGGCTCACCCGGCAGTTTGGCAGCACCATCCCCCTTAACCACACCGACCTAGCGGGCTTTGCCGTGCTAACCGCCAGCCATGCCGTCGCTTTCTTTGCTGGCAGCCTGCTCTTGTGGTGGGGGCTGCGCCAGCCGTGGCCCACCTTTTGGCGCGAAGCCAGCCTGGGGGTCGTGGCCGATGGCCTGCTCACGCCACCGTTTGCCATCCTCGGCAGCCTCATCTTTTTGGGCAGCGGGATGCCCGTTTTTGTCATCTTTTGCCTGGGGGTGATGATTGTTAGCATGTTGCTTTGGGTGGCGTGGCAGCGGCAGTACACGCTGACGCAGCACATCACGCAGTTTGCCGCGCTCAACAGCGTGGGTACTTCACTACGGGAAACGCTTGACCTGCCAACGGTGATTGAGCGCACCCAGCAGCAAGTCAACGACCTGATTTTGGCGGATCAGTTCACCCTGTGGCTGCATGATGAGCAGGGTGGCTGGCAAAATGCGGCCTCGGTGGGGGAAAAACGGGCGTTTTCCCCCAGTGACTTTACCCAATGGGTGGCCGATCATGGCCGCATTTTAGAATTAAACGGCCGTAATCTCATCTTTGCCCCCCGCCACGGCCTCGCCATTCCCCAGCCGCCGCCGCAAGCATGGCTGGGCGTGCCGCTCACCACCGCCGAACGGCTGATTGGGGTGATGGTGCTACAGCGTGGGCGCGGCGGGCAACGGTTTAGCCGCTGGAGCCGGGAACTGTTTGTTGCCATTGCCAACCAGGCCAGTGCCGCCATCCAGAATGCGCGGCTCTATGGCGAAACGGTGCGGCTTTACAACCTGACGGATGAGGCGTTGGCGCAGCGGCTGCGGCAGCTACAGGCGCTGCTCAACAGCATTCAGGAAGGGGTGCTGATGGTGGATCGGCACGGGCGGGTGGTGCTGCTAAACCCGATGGCGCTATCCCTGTTAGACAGCCGTTTGCAGCCGGGCGACCAGCTACCCCCGGCGGCGGCGGCGCGGTTGGGCTACAGGGAGGCGGAACTGGGGCAGTTGGGGCAGCGATTAACGGCCGTTTCCACCCCACCCACCCTGCCAGAAACGGCCGTTGTCTACCAAACCACGCTCGGCACCGCCACCCGCGCCATCGAACGCAGCGAAGCCCCCGTTCTCAGCGAAGACGGCCAGTTGCTCGGCTGGCTGATGCTGTTTCGGGATGTGACCGCCGCCCACGAACTGGCCGAACGGCGCACCGACCTCACCCGCATGATCGTCCACGACCTCCGCAACCCCATCACCACCATCCTCAGCAACCTCAACCTGGCAACCAGCCAGCTTTCCGCTCCTGAAAACGTAGCCGAGGATTCCAATCCTCGCTCCCTGGCTTTCCCGGAGCGAGGATTGGAATCGTCGGCTACAAATTTATTATTAGGGCAGGCTACGCCGCTGCAAACACAGGAACTGCTTGATGATGCCCGACAGGCGTGCCATGATATGCTCGACATGGTGGATTCGCTGATGGACATCAACCGCATGGAGGCGGGGCAGGCGGTGATTGACCCTGATGCCATGAACCTGGGGCGGCTGGCGCAAACGGTGGTTGAACGGCTGCAGCCGCTGGCGCAGCGGCAAAACATTACCCTGCGGCTGGAGGTGGAAACGGCCGTTTCTCCCGTCTGGGCAGATGAGGAAATGGTGCGGCGCGTATTGGTGAACCTGCTCGACAACGCGCTCAAATTTACACCGGCCGGCGGCGAAGTCGTGTGCCGGGTCGAGCCGGACACCACAGACGGTGCGGCCGCAGAAACCCATGAACCCGGTACCCGCTGCCTCATCAACGACACCGGCCCCGGCATTCCCGCCGCCGCCCGCGAACTCATTTTTGACCGCTATATGCGAACCAATCAGGGCGGGGCGCAGGTGCGCGGCACCGGCCTCGGCCTCACCTTTTGCAAAATGACCATTAACGCGCATAACGGCCGTATTTGGGCTGAAGAATCAGCCAACGGTGGCAGTTGTTTTATTTTCACGCTACCGGGCATTCCGGTATTCAGTAAGCGGTAATCGGTAATCAGTTGGCTATGCGACCGATTACCGATTACCGACAAAAAGGAGACTCATGACCCACAATCCCCATCTATCCATTGACCAGAAAATCGTTGGTGACACCTACACCAGCAGCGAGATCATGGACAATCTGACCATTCTCTGCGACGATTTTGGTTCCCGCTTTGGCGGCACCGAAGGCGAAAAGCTGGCGGCTGATTTTATCGCCGACAAGCTCCGCGCCTACGGGTTGCAAAACGTGCATCTGGAGCCAATCGAATACATTGGCTGGCGGCGCGGCGAGGTTTCGCTGGAGATTATCAGCCCCATCCAGAAAACCATTCCCTGTATCACCCTGCCCCACTCCCCGGCCGCCAACCTGGAAGGGCGGGTGATTGACCTGGGCGATGGCGCACCTGCTCTGTATGACCAGCGTGCCGCTGAAATCAAGGGCAGCATTGTCATGGCAAATAGCGAAATTTTCCCCGGCGGCAGCAAACGTTGGGTGCATCGGGGGGAAAAATTTGGCCGCAGCACCATGGCCGGGGCTTCAGGCTTCATTTTTGTCAACCATTACCCTGCTTACGGGCCGGCTACTGGCGGCGTGGGCAACGGCGGCGAGGCTCTGATTCCGGCCATTTCGGTGGCAATGGAAGACGGGGCGTTGATGTCGCGCCTCATCAAACGGTATGGCGAGGTCAAAATTCGGCTGAAGAGCAGCGACCGGTGCGAACCGATGGTGTCGTGGAACGTCATTGGCGATCTACCTGGCACCACCCACCCCGACGAGATTGTGATGCTGGGCTGTCATTATGACGGCCACGACATTTCGCAGGGGGCAATTGACCCCGCTTCCGGGGCGGTGTCGGTGATGGAAGCGGCGCGGGTGTTGGCGCAATATGCCACCAATTTGCCGCGTACCGTCCGCTTTGCCCTGTGGGGCATTGAAGAAATCGGGCTGATTGGTTCGCGGAGTTATGCAGCGCAGCATGAAGCGGAACTGGACAAGGTGCGCTTTTATTTCAACATGGATGCGGCCGGAGGCAAGCCGGAAAAAGGGGTGATGCTCAACGAGTGGCCGGAACTGGCACCGCTGTTTGCCAACTGGAGCGAGGAGATGACGCTGCCGTTTGGCGTGGGGCAGTCGGTCAATGCCTTTTCTGACCATTACCCGTTTATGCTGGCGGGTGTGCCGACGGGTGGCATGGAGCAGGTAAAAACGACGCGCACGGGGCGCGGCTACGGCCACACGCGCTATGACACGCTGGACAAGGCGGACATCACGCTGCTGCGTGAGGCGGCGGTGCTGGCAGCACGGCTGGCGGTGCGGATTACAAGTGCGGAAACCTGGCCGGTGGCGCGGCGGAGTCGGGAGGCGGTAACGGCCGTTCTTGACAGCCCCTCCTACCGTGAACGAGAAGATTATGCCGCCCGCCTCGAAGCCTATTACAAGGCTCATCGCGGCTAGACAGTGGCGTGTAAACAAGCCGTGTTCTTGTTGTTGTGATGTTTTCAGGCACTGCCTTGCCTAACCCACGGCAAGGCAGTATGGTTATTAATTCGGTTTGTAACATATTGGCTGTAAAATAATGCTTTAGCATTGTATTCTTGTTAATTAGCTAACACTTGGAGGAGCTAAATGAAGCGCACTTTCCACCACATTTTGGGTCTTGTTCTTACCATCTTCGTTTTGATGGGGTCAACAACGGCCGTTTCTGCCAAAATCAACCCCATCGGTTGGGCTAAACTGGACAGCCATCTGCAAACGTTGGTTAAGCAACAGGCAGGAGAAACGGCCGTTAATGTCATTGTGCAGACGCATGGGGGAGAAACGGCCGTTGAGTCCCTCGTCAATCAGTTAGGCGGCACCGTCACCAAAGTGCTCCCCATCATTGACGGGTTTGCAGCCCAAATGCCACAGCAAGCACTCACCAGACTGGCGGCAACATCGGCCGTAAAACATATCCATTTCGATGCCCCCGTTGTTTCCACAAACCACAACAATCCTACGCCTTCCACCCCCATCCCAAACCCCCAGGCCCACATCAACAACATTGGCGTTGAGCAAGTCTGGGCAAAGGGCGTAGACGGCACAGGCATCGCCGTCGCCGTTGTTGATTCCGGGATTCAAGGCTCCTTCCTGGGCGCAAACTCAATCGTGAGCTGGTATGACGTCGTTGATGGCACAACGGCCGATATGCACGGCCACGGTACATTTATGGCCGGTGTCATTGCCAGCGCCCAAAAAGATGCCAACAACAAACCTATCGGCATTGCTCCTGGTGCCCGCCTTGTCAACGTGCGCGTCCTCGATGCCGAGGGTAAAGGGAGCTATTCACAGGTTTTGGACGGGCTAAACTGGGTATTAGCCAACCGTTCCAAAACGATTCCCCGGATTCGCGTCGTCAACCTGTCCATTGCCGGCCCTGTCACTGGCCCCTACTGGGAAAACCCCATCAACCAGGCCGTTGAACAGCTTTGGAAGGCAGGGCTTGTGGTTGTCACTGCCGCTGGCAACACAGGCAACACCCCTGGCTCCATCACTACCCCCGGCAACGATCCATTTGTCATCACTGTGGGTGCCTTCACCGACAACTATACGCCAACCAACACCAGCGACGATTA
>WBZL01001822.1_pt1 | contig 21479 bp, 16 predicted proteins | sample 5204291 | NCBI WGS metagenome assembly WBZL01 (sample SAMN12344345, study PRJNA552823) | activated sludge metagenome | biome: Activated sludge suspended growth; feature: Nitrification reactor; material: Wastewater; isolation source: activated sludge from nitrification reactor of wastewater...
AAGCTCCTCGAGAACACCTTCCGCCACGTCAACATCGCCCTCATCAACGAGCTGGCCATGTTCGCCCGCGACCTGGGCATCGACGTGTGGGAGGCCATCGACGCCGCCTCCACCAAGCCCTTCGGGTACCTGCGCTTCACGCCGGGCCCGGGCGTCGGCGGCCACTGCCTGCCGATCGACCCGTCCTACCTGTCGTGGCGGGTGCGCAGCTCCCTCGGCCACGCCTTCCGGTTCGTCGAGCTGGCCAACGACGTCAACGACCACATGCCCGACTACGTCGTGCGCCGCCTCGTCGTCGCGCTCAACGACCGCGGCCTGGCGGTCAAGGGCCGGCGGGTGCTCCTGCTCGGCCTGGCGTACAAGCGCAACACCGGTGACGCCCGCGAGTCGCCGTCCGCGAGCGTCGCCCGCCAGCTCCTCGACCTCGGCGCCGACGTCCGCGCCGCCGATCCCCACGTGCCCGAGGGGCTGCTCGACGTCGCGGTCACCCGGGTCGAGGCCACGGCCGACGAGATCGCCGCCGCCGACGTGGTGGTGCTGCTCGTCGACCACGACGCCTTCGACCTCGCCCTCGTCGAGGCGCACGCCAGCCACGTGCTCGACACCCGGCACCGCCTCCGCGGGCCCAACGTCGAGCACCTGTAGCCGGCCCGACCCCGCCGCCGGACCCTCGACCGAGCCTCGACCGAGCGTCGACCGAGGGTCAGCCGGACGGCGCCGGGGCCCGAGAGCCACGGAGGTCGCCGGGGCCGCCCGTAGACTCTCGCCGTGGCGCAGACCGAGACCCCTCCGAGCGCGCCCGCGCCCGGCCCGGCCAAGCCGCCGATGTCGCTGGCCCGCGGGCTGCTGAAGACGGCGCGGCCCGTGCAGTGGTCGAAGAACGTGCTGGTCTTCGCCGCTCCCGGCGCCGCCGGTGTGCTCGACAACGCCGAGGCCCTCGGCGACGCGATGGTCGCCTTCGTGGCGTTCTGCCTCGCCGCGAGCGGCACCTACTTCCTGAACGACACCCGCGACCGCGAGGCCGACGCCCAGCACCCCACCAAGTGCCGCCGCCCGATCGCCGCCGGCGTGGTCCCCCCGACGCTCGGCTACGTCATGGGCTTCGGCCTGATCCTCGCCGGCGTGGCCGTGGGCTTCATCCCCCACTGGCAGCTCGCCGTCACCGTCGCCGCCTACGTCGCCCTCACCACCAGCTACAGCTTCTGGCTGAAGCACATCCCGGTGGTCGACCTCGTGGCCATCGCCGCCGGCTTCGTGCTGCGGGCCATCGGCGGCGCCACCGCCACCGGGGTGCCCATCTCGAACTGGTTCTTCATCGTGGCCTCGTTCGGCTCGCTGTTCATCGTGGCGGGCAAGCGCAGCGGCGAGATGGGCGAGCTGGCCGGCGACGCCGGGTCGATCCGCCCGACGCTGGAGGTGTACACGACCTCCTACCTCGCGTACCTGCGGGCGGTGTCGTCGGGCGTCATGCTCGTGGCCTACTGCCTCTGGTCGTTCGAGAAGGCCGACCTCGCCGACGCCGGCGGCTTCCCGTACTACCAGCTGTCGATCGTGCCCTTCGCCGTGGCGATCCTGCGCTACGCCATGCTGCTCGACCTCGGCCACGGGTCCACCCCCGAGGAGATCGCCCTCCACGACCGGCCCTTCCAGATCGCCATCGCCATCTGGCTCGTGATCTTCGGCTGCGGCATCTACCTGCTGTGAGCGACGACCGCTGATGGACGCCACCACCGAGCTCCTGGCCGGGTGGGGCCGCACGACCCCGTCGTCCGCGGCCGTCATCCACCCGCTCAACGCCGACGAGCTGGCCGCCGCCGTGGACGACGCCCCCGCCCGGGGCGTGATCGCCCGCGGCCTCGGCCGCTGCTACGGCGACGAGGCCCAGAACGCCGGCGGCCGGGTGGTCGACACCACCGCGGTGAGCGGCATCGTGGCACTGGACCGTGAGAACGGCACCTGCACGGCGCTCGCCGGCACCAGCCTCGACGACCTCATGCGCTGGCTGGTCCCGCAGGGCTGGTTCGTCCCGGTGACGCCGGGCACCCGCTTCGTGACCGTCGGCGGCGCCATCGCCAACGACATCCACGGCAAGAACCACCACAAGGGCGGCTCGTGGTGCAACCACGTGTCGGCCATGACGCTGCGCCTCGCCACCGGCGAGACGGTGCGGGTCACCCCCGACGGCGAGCCCGACCTCTTCTGGGCGACGGCCGGCGGCCTCGGGCTGACCGGCGTCATCGTCGACGCCACCTTCGACCTGTCGCCCATCGAGACCAGCCGCCTGCTCGTCGACACCGACCGCACGCCCGACCTCGACACCACCCTCGCCCTGATGGACGAGGGCGACGACGACTACCCGTACTCGGTGGCGTGGATCGACCTGATGAAGACGGGCCCCGGCATGGGCCGCTCGATCCTGGGCCGCGGCTCGTTCGCCCCGCTCGACGCCCTCCCGGCCAAGGACCGCACCCCCGAGCGGGCCCGGGCGTTCGCACCCAAGACCCGGGCTACCTTCCCCCCGCTCGCACCCAACGGCCTCATCAACCCGCTCACGGTCAAGGCCTTCAACGAGGCCTGGTACCAGAAGGCCCGCCTCAACGGCCACGGCGAGCTCCAGTCGATCACCACGTTCTTCCACCCCCTCGACATGGTCGACCTCTGGAACCGGGTCTACGGCCCCATCGGCTTCCTCCAGTGGCAGTTCGCCCTGCCCTTCGGCGAGGAGGCCACGCTGCGCCGCATCATCGCGGCCCTCTGCCAGGAGGGCTGCACCTCGTTCCTCGCGGTGCTCAAGCGCTTCGGCGCCGCCAACCCCGGCCACCTCTCGTTCCCGATCCCGGGCTGGACCCTCGCCCTCGACATCCCCGCGGGGCCGAGCGACCTCGCCCGCCTGCTCGACCGCCTCGACGAGGAGGTGGTGGCCGCCGGCGGGCGCATCTACCTGGCCAAGGACAGTCGGGTGCGCCCCGAGCTCCTGCCGGCGATGTACCCCCGGCTCGACGAGTGGCGGGCGGTGCGGGCCGAGGTGGACCCCGACGGGGTGCTGCAGTCCGACCTGGCTCGCCGCCTGGGGCTGTGAGCCGGCTCCGGGCCGCGGCGCGCGACGTGCGCGCCCTCGGCGCCGGCGCTCCCCTGCGCGTCGCCTACGACGGGTCCAAGGCGCTCGGCGGCCACACGCTCGCGTTCGACGCCGCCCTCCGCCGGGCCCCCACGAGCGCCGTCAGCACGCCGGTGTTCGCGCTGGCGGCGCCCACGCCCGCCGCCCTCGACCGGGCCCGCGCCGAGGCCGACGACATCGCCGCCGGCGCGGTCACGGTCTACGGGCAGGCGCTCGCCGTCGGCGACGATCCCGACTGGCACGCCGCCCACGACCCCCTCGCCCCCGGCGTGCGGTGGCCCGACGGGCCGTGGTGGCAGATCGACGTGCGCCTGGCCGCCCGGGTGGCCGACATCAAGTGGGTCTGGGAGCTCGGCCGCCACCGCCACCTGGTGATCCTGGCCCGGGCCCTGAGCGGCCCCGACCCCGACCCGGCGTGGGCGGCCACCCTCAACGCCCACCTGCACAGCTGGCTGCACCACAACCCCCTGGAGCAGGGCGTCCACTGGGCGTCGAACCTCGAGGTCGCGCTCCGGGCCATGAACTGGCTGGAGGTCGTGCAGCTCGCCGGCGCCCACCTCGACCCCGAGGTGCGCCGGGGCATGGACGCCCACCTCGCCCACAGCGGCACCCACCTCCTCCTCGAGCTGCCGTACACGGTGAGCACGATGCGCAACAACCACCTGATCGGCGACGCCGTCGGGCTCGTGGTGCTCTCCCGGGCCTTCCCGGACCTCCCCGCCGCCCGCCGGTGGTCGGCCGCCGGCGAGCGCCTGCTGCTCGCCCAGCTCGACCGCGAGGTCCGTCCCGACGGGTCGATGGTCGAGGACTCGGTGTCGTACCACCGCTTCGTGCTCGAGCTGCTGTGCCGCCGGGCGCTGCTCGACGACGCGCCGGCCCGGGTCACCGCGGCGATGCACCGGGCCGCCCGCTTCCTCGAGCGCTTCGGCGTCGGCGACGGCCCGGTCCCCCACCACGGCGACTGGGACGAGGGCCGTGCCCTCACCGCCTGCGGCGACCCGCTCGACCTGCTCGGCTCGACCCGCCTCGCCCTCGCCCTCTGCGGCACGGGGGCGCCCGCGGCCTGGCGGGACGAGGACGACGAGGTGGCCTGGTACGCCGCCGAGGGCGAGCCCGCACCGGGCGCCCCGACCGAGCACGACGGCCACGCGATCGGCGGTGGCGTCACCCGCCTGGCGCGCGGCCCGCTGACCGTGTGGCTCAAGGCCGGCGGCGGGCCGTGGCACGGCCACGCCGACCACACCTCGGTGGCGATCCGCCTCGGCGACGAGTGGCTGGTGGGCGACCCGGGCACCGGCAACTACAACGGGCGCGACGGCAGCCGCGAGCTCCTGCGCTCGTCCGCCGCCCACGACGTCCTGGTGCTCGACGGCGAGGACCAGCTCGTGCCCCACCGCTCGTTCCGCTGGGTGCACACCGCCACGGGCCGCACGGGCCCGCCGGTCGCCGTGCCCGGTGCCACCGTGGCCTGGGGCGTCCACGACGCGTACCGCCGGCTCCGACCGTCCCGGCGGGTCGCCCGGGTCGTGGTGGTGGACGACGACGGCGGCGGTGTCCTCGTCGCCGACTGGGTCGAGGGCCCGCCCGGCCCCTCGTGGTCGTTGGCCCTGCCGTTCGCCCCCGGGACCCGCATCGACGGCCCGGCGCTCGTCACCGCCGGCGGCGCCCGCGCCACGCTGCGGTTCCTCACCGACGGCGTCGAGGTCGAGGAGGGCACCGCCCCGTGGAGCCCCACCTACGGCGCCCTGGACGAGGCCGCCCGGTGGATGGCCCGCGGCAGCGTGGGCGGTCCCGTCGCCTGGCGCATCGACGTCGAGGACGGCAGCGGCCTCGGCCCCGCCCACGTGCACGGCGACGTGCTCCACGTGCGGGGAGCCACGCTCCGGGTCGAGTGGCGTGACGGCGCGGTCGACCTCGTCGTCGACCCACCTGCGCCGACCGGGCCGGCCGGGCCGACGCCGACGCCGACGCCGACGCCGACAGAGCCGACCGGCCCCGCCACCGCGAGGGTGGTCCTGCGGTGAGCGCCGGCGGGCCCCGCGTCCTGGTGCTCAACCACTTCGCCTCGCCCGAGGGCCAGCCCGGCGGCACCCGCCACATCGAGCTCTACGGGTCGCTCCCCGGGTGGTCCTGCGAGATCGTCGCCGCCGACCGCAACTACCTGACCCGCCGGGCCCAGGCCTCCTACCGCCCGAACGCCCACACCGCCTACCGGGCCGTGCCGACCCTGCCGTACGCGGGCAACGGCGCCGCCCGGATCCTGAACTGGGCGTCGTACGCGGTCACCGCCACCGTCGTCGGGCTGCTCACGAAGCGGCCGTCGGTGGTCGTCGGCTCCACCCCGCACCTCCTCGCCCCCCTCGCGGCCTGGCTGGTGGCCCGGGTCCGGCGGGTCCCGTTCGTGCTCGAGGTGCGCGACCTGTGGCCCGAGGTGCTCGCGGAGATGGGTGGGATGCGGCCCGACTCCCTGCTCTACCGGGTCCTCGCCGGCCTCGCCGCGTTCGCGGTGGCCCGCGCCGACGCCGTGGTCGTGCTCGCCCCCGGCGTGGGCGACGCCCTCGTCGAGCGGGGCCTCGACCCCGCCCGCCTCCACGTCGTGCCCAACGGCGCCGACCTCGTCCCAGCGCCGGTCGACCGGGAAGCCGCCCGGGCCGCGCTCGGGCTCGGCCCCGACGACCTCGCGATCCTGTACGCCGGCGCCCACGGCCCCGCCAACGGTCTCGACCTCGCCCTCGACGCCGCCGCCGAGCTCGCCGACGAGCTCCCCGAGGTGCGCTTCGTGCTCGTGGGCGACGGGCCCGACAAGGCGACGCTGGAGGCGCGGGTGCAGCGGGAGGGGCTGGCCAACGTGCACTTCGCCCCGGCCCGCCCCAAGGGCGACATGCCCGAGGTGCTCGGCGCGGCCGACGTGGGCCTGCACGTGCTCGCCGACGTCGGCCTGTTCACCTACGGCGTCAGCCCCAACAAGGTCTTCGACTACCTGGCCGCCGGCCGCCCCTGCCTCACCAACAACCCCGGTGACGTCGGCCGCCTCGTCACCGACGCCGGCGCCGGCGTGGCCGTGGCCCCCGGGGCCGTCGCCGACGGCGTGCGGGCGCTGGCCGCCGCCGGCCCCGACGAGCGGGCGGCCATGGGCGAGCGGGGCCGGGCCCTGATCGAGCGGGAGTACGCCATCGCCCCGCGGGTCGAGCGCCTGCTGGTCGCCCTGCGGTCCGCCGGGGTGGACGCGTGATCCTCAAGCGGACGATCGACGTCGTGGTGAGCGCCGTGGTCCTGGCCGTGGCGGCGGTCCCGATGGCGGGGCTCGCGGTGGCCATCCGGCTCACCATGGGGGCGCCCGTGCTGTTCCGCCAGGAGCGGCCCGGCCGCGACGAGGTCGTCTTCACCCTGCTCAAGTTCCGCACCATGCGCGACCCCCGCCCGGGCGAGGACGCCCTCGCCACCGACGCCGAGCGCCTCACCGGGCTCGGCCGCTGGCTGCGCCGCACCAGCCTCGACGAGCTGCCCACCCTCTGGAACGTGCTCCGGGGCGACATGAGCCTGGTCGGCCCCCGCCCGCTGCTCGTGGCCTACCTCGACCGCTACACCCCCGACCAGCGCCGGCGCCACGAGGTGAAGCCGGGGGTGACCGGCCTGGCCCAGGTCGAGGGCCGCAACGACCTCTCGTGGGACGAGCAGTTCCGCCTCGACGTCTGGTACGTCGACCACCGCTCCCTGCGGCTCGACTGCTCGATCCTCGCCCGCACCGTGTCCGCGGTGTTCAGCGGCAAGGGCGTGAGCCAGGAGGGCCGCGCCACCCGCGACGAGTTCCTGGGCTGAACCGGCCCGTCCGGTAGCTTCGCCGGACCGGCGGGAAGGAGAGCGGGCATGGCGGGACGGCGCAGGTGGACGGTCGGTCGGTTGACGATGGCCCTCGTGGTCGGCGCGCTCGTCCTGTCCGCGACGGAACCGGCCACGGCCGCGGGGCGAGCGGGGTCCGACGCGGCCGAGGCCACCCACACCGTGACCTTCAGCGGCGTCGTCACCTGCACGGGCACCGGGTGGCCGGTCCAGGGCGTCTGGGTCGAGAACCGTGACGGCTCGGACGGGTTCGCGCGCTGGTGGGCGTTCCCGGGGCGCCCGAAGGCGGCCCGGTACCGCATCACGGTGACGGCCACCCGTCCCGACCCGAGCGTTCGCCTCGACATCGGGTGCGGGCGGTCCGGCAACGACTGGCGCAAGACGCTGCTGACGCCGGACTTCCGCACGACGAACGGGGCACCGGAGAACCGGCGGTGCGACACCAGCCGCGCCAACCGGGCCCGAGCGTGCACGTCGGCGCCGCGGGGCCAGGAGGCCGAAGACCCCCTCGGCATCGCGGGCTACTGCACCGATGGCGCGTACCGGAAGTGGCATGCGTACGCCGGCTACTGGCCGCGCATCGGCGGGAACGCGAACGAGATGGACGAGCTCGCGGAGCAGCACGGGTTCCAGGTCGCCAAGGTCCCGCACGTCGCGTCGATGGTGGTGTTCAACTCGGCCGCGCCGCCCTACGGCCACGTCGGCTGGGTGGTCGACGTCTACCGTGACGGTGCGGGCACGGTGCGCTTCGACTACATCGACATGAACGGGGGCACGGGCGGGACCGCGGCCAACGACTACCACACCTCGCTCTTCAACCAGTTCGACCGCAAGAACGGCCGAGCGTGGGATCCGAACGACCAGGCGTTCATCGTCGCGCCGACCTGAGGACGCCAAGCGGGCCCGACCCCGTGGGGTGGACGGCCGCTCAGCGGGCGGCGGAGGCCCAGACGCCGATGAGCTCGCGGGCGTGGTCGTCCCAGGAGAGGGGCCACTCCCAGGGGGTGCGGTCGCCGTCGGCCACCACGCCGCGGAGGGCCTCGGCCAGCGCCGGCAGGTCGCCGACCGGCACGTAGGCGTAGGGGTGGTCGGTGGCGGTCTCGCGGTGGGGCGGGATGTCGGACAGGACGAGGGGGCAGCCCAGGGCGCCGGCCTCCGCCGGGGTGTGGGGGTGGGCCTCGAGTGCCGACGTGGCGACCATGGCCAGGGCGTGGGCGACGAGCCAGCGCAGCTCGGCCGGGCCGGCGACCTGGCCCGTGTGCACGAGACGGTCCCGCAGCGACGCCGGCACGAGCGCCCGCTGCTGCGCCCGGCGGTCCTCGGCCAGGCCCCCCACGAAGACCAGCGCAGGGGCGTCGGGATCGTCGGCGAAGGCGTCGACCCAGGCGAGCACGAGGTCGTCGAGGCGCTTGTGGGGCGCGTCGTTGGCGAGCGACAGCAGGTAGTCGAGCCCGGCGACGGGCAGGCCCTCGGGTCGGGTCTCCTCGTCGACCCACTCGGGGCGGCCGGACTGCACCACCACGCCCCGCTCGCCGAGGTCGGGGACGTCGGCGCGCACCTGGGCCATCATCGCCTCGGACACCGCCACCACCCGGGTCGACACCTGCACCGAGCGCCGGGCGCCGTAGACGCGGAGGCGCCGGTACCAGGCCCGGTTGTGGGGCAGGGCCCGGCCCACGCCGAACAGGTTCGGGTTCTGGATGGTCACCACGGTGCGGGGTCGGCGGCCGGGCAGGATCGGCGCGAGGTTGCCCGGGCAGTGCAGCACGGCGTCGTCGCCGACCCGCCGGACCAGGCCGACCTGCTCGTACACGAGTCGGCCCCGGCTGCTGCGCACCCCGGAGGCCTCCACTGGCAGGTCCAGCGCCTCCCTGAGGGCGGCGTCGTTCCAGGGCGCCGACACCACCCGGACGTCGAGGTCGGGCGCCACCCGCTCGACCCCCCGGAGCTGGCGGGTGACGTACGACAGTCCCCCGCCGAGCCGGATGGCGGTGGCGTCGACGACGACCCGCAGGTCGCCCGGCACGTCGACGGCGTCGGTCATGGGGCGGGCAGGACGCCGGCGCGGAACCAGTCGACCGTGGCCGCCAGCCCGGTGTCGAGCTCGACGGGCTCCACGTCCGGGAACAGCGCCCGCAGGCGCGACCCGTCGGCCGCCGAGTGCGGCACGTCGCCGGCGCGGGTGGCCACGTGCTCGCGGTCCACCGGGTGGCCGAGGAGCGCCTCGAGGCGCTCGACGACCGTGAGGAGGTCGGTGCGGGTGCCGAAGGCGAGGTTCACCGGCTCGGCGTCGCCTACCCGGCGGGCCACGGCGTCGGCGAGCACCGTGGTGACCGTGTCGACGTAGGTGAAGTCCCGGGTCTGGGTGCCGTCACCGTGGATGGTCACCGGCCGACCCGCCAGGGCGGCGTCGACGAACGCGGGCACCACCGCGGCGTAGGCGTGGCCTGCCGGTTGGAGGGGCCCGAACACGTTGAAGAACCGCAGCACCAGCACGTCGAGGCCGTAGCTGTGCCCGTAGGCGAGGGCGTAGCTCTCGGCCGCCAGCTTCGACGCCGCGTACGGGCTGAGGGGCCGGGCGACGAGGTCCTCGCGCTTGGGCAGCGTCGGGTTGGCGCCGTACACCGACGACGACGACGCCACGACCACGTGCGGGGCGTCGGCCCCGGCCGCGGCGCCGGCCCGGCGTACGGCCTCGAGCACGGCGAGCGTGCCCTCCACGTTGGCCACGTGGGTCGCCATCGGGTCGTCGATCGAGCGGGGCACCGAGGGCCGGGCGGCGAGGTGCACGACCGCAGCGGCGCCGGCGAGGGCGGCGTCGAGGCGATCGCCGTCCAGCACGGAGGCCTCGTGCACCTCGATCCGCTCGACGACGCCGTCGAGGTTGGCGAGGCGGCCGGTGGACAGGTCGTCCACCACCACGACCTCGTGGCCGTCGTGGAGCAGGCGGCGGGTCAGGTTGGCGCCGATGAACCCGGCGCCGCCGGTGACGACGACCCTCACGGGGTGGCGGCGCCGGCCCGCGCCCGGTGCCAAGCGACCTGGGCCTCGACGCCCTCGCGGAGGGGCACCTCCGGCGACCACCCGAGCAGGGTGCGGGCCCGCTCGGTCGAGCCGCCGGTGCGGGCCACGTCGCCCGCGGCGACCGGCCGGCGGTCGAGGGCGACCGGCTGCCCGAGGGTCTCGCCCACGAGGTCGATCAGCTCGCTGAGCAGCGTCTCCGACCCGCCGGCCACGTTGACCACCGTCCCCGGCGCCACGTCGGCCGTCGCCGCCGCGGCCGTCGCCCGCACGACGTCACCGACGAACGTGAACTCGCGCTGCTGGCGGCCGTCGCCGTAGAGCGGGAACGTCGTGCCGGCCAGGCCGTGCTCGATCAGGCGGTGCAGCGCCATGTCGGGTCGCTGCCGGGGGCCGTAGACCGTGAAGTACCGCAGCGAGACCGTGGGCACCCCGTGGTTCGCCCCGTACAGCGAGCACAGGTGCTCGCCGGCCAGCTTGGTGACGCCGTAGGGGCTGTGCGGTGCCGGCACGTCGCCCTCGTCGGTCGGGTACCGGGCGGCCTGGCCGTAGATCGACGAGCTCGAGGCGTAGACCAGCCGGTCGATGTCCCGGCCCCGGCAGGCCTCGAGGAGGCGCTGGGTGGCGAGCACGTTCAGCGAGACGTAGTCCTCGAACCCCTCGGCCCACGACGTGCGCACGCCGGCCTGGGCGGCGAGGTGGAACACGACGTCGACCTCGTCGACCAGGGCGGCGAGGTCGGCGTCGCGGAGGTCGGCCTCCACGAGCTCGAACGCCGACGACGCCAGCGCGCCGGCCACGTTCGCCCGCTTGTCGGCCTCCGGGTAGAACGGCACGAAGCAGTCGACGCCGCGCACGGCGTGGCCCCCGGCCAGCAGGTGGTCGACGAGCGTCGAGCCGATGAACCCGGCCGCGCCGGTGACCAGGGCCTGCATGGCCGCCATTCTGGCAGAGGCCCCGCCCGACCTCGCCAGACCACGAGGCCGCTCGGGCCTCCGCGGCGGCGTCGGAGGCCGTCGCACGCGCCGGGCACCGTCGCCCTCGGCGCCGCAGCTGGGCCCGCGGGTCGGGCGGGCCCGTGCTCAGGCCGGGGCCAGGCGGGCGGGCACGCCGTAGGCGACGACGCCCGCGGGCAGGTCGCCGATCACCACCGCGCCCGCGCCCACCACGGTGCCGGCGCCGACGGACGAGCCCGGCCGGGCCACCACGCCGATGCCGAGGTCGGCGCCGTCGCCGACGTGGACGTTGCCGGCCAGGTGGCTGCCGGGGCCCACCACGGCGAAGTCGCCCACGACCACGTCGTGGCTGAGGGTGGCGGCCACGTTCACGATGGCGTGGCGGCCCACGGTGACGTTGGTGGTGAGCACCGCCCCCGGGCCCACGTAGGCGCCCTCGCCCAGCGCCACCTGCGAGCCCACCTGCGCCGACGGGTGCACCAGGGTGGCGGCCCGCCGGCCCGCGGCCGCGGCCTCCTCGGCCACCCGCCGCCGCACCACGGGGTCGCCGATGGCGACCACCACCTCGACGTCGGGCGCCAGCGAGCCGTCGCCGAGGCGGCCCACCGGGCCGATCACCGAGACGCCGCGCGCCGCGAGCAGCTCGGCGGTGCGGTCGTCGTCGGCCAGGAAGCCGAGGAACTCCCACACCGGCGCGGGCGCGGCGGCGTTGAGGGCCTCGACGGTGTCGAGGGCCTCGCGGCCCTGGCCGCCCGCGCCGACGATGACGAGGGCCCGCGCCGGGGCCCCCGGGTCAGATGTCGTAGAGGGCCCGGCAGTTGGCGCCGGCGATCAGCTGCTGCTGGTCCTCCGGGAGCGGGGCGATGGTGTCGGCCAGCTCCTTGGTGATGCCCGGGATCTTCGAGTCGGGGTGCGGGTAGTCGGTCGCCCACACGATCCGGTCGGCGCCCACGTACGGCGAGGTCGCCGTGAATGGGATGGTCGACTCGTCGGCGTCGAACGAGATCCAGCACTGGCGGCGGAAGTACTCGGACGGGTCCTTGTCGAGCCACGGGATGTCGAACCCGTACATGTGGAAGTGGTGGTCCATGCGCTCGAGCCAGGGCACGACCCAGCCGCCGTTGGTCTCGAGGAACACGACCTTCAGCTCGGGGAAGCGCTGGCACACGCCGCCGGCGAGGAAGAACGTCATGGCCGCCATCATGTCGACGGGGTTGCCGATCATCTGGCTGAAGAAGATGTTGTCGACGTTGATGTCCGCGTCCTCCTGGACGGGGATCTCCGACGTCTTCATCCGGTGCAGGCGCAGGCCCTGGACGGCGCCCGGCAGGTCGGCGGACATGAGCGGGTGCAGGCCCACGGGCAGGCCGAGCTCGGAGGCGGCCTGCCAGATCGGGTCGTAGACCGGGTCCATGAACGGCTTCCAGTCGACCGCCGGGTTGGGCCGGCACTGCACGCCGACGATCTCGGGGCGACCGCCTACGCGCCGGATCTCGGCGGCCGCCGCCTCGGGGTCGCGGTGGGGCAGGACGGCCACGCCGTGGAGGCGGCCGTTCGAGTCCTGCACGTGCTCGGTCAGCCAGTCGTTGTAGGCCTGGCACTGGGCCACCACCACGTCGAGCGGGTGCTGGCTCTGGAACGACAGCAGGAACGTCGGGTACAGCACCGACAGCTCGATGTCGTCGGAGGACATGTCGGCCATGCGCATCTGGGCGTCCCAGCCGCCCGAGCGCATGTCGGAGTAGCGCAGCTCGCCCCGGTGGGCGGCCTCGCGCTGCTCGGGGGGCAGGCCGCCCGCGGCGGCGAAGGCGAACACGTCCGCCTCGATGCGGCGGTCGCCCACGACGACCCAGTCCTTGCCCTCGTCGTCGGTCTCGACGTGGAAGACCTTGTCCTCGTAGCCCTTCGGGGCGTACTTGGGCAGGTCGTGCGGCGGCTCGATGATGTGGCCGTCGGCGTCCATGAACTCGAGGTCAGCCATGTCGGGTCCTCTTCTCGTTTCCTACGGGGCGGGGGGCGGGTCGGTCGGGGGCTTCGAGCCGCTGGCGGCGTCGAGGATCTTCTGGGCCTTCTCGAGCAGCGACATCAGGCTCACCGGTTCGGCGGGTGGCTCGAAGGGGCGCCCGGACGGCACCGGGGTGGTGTCGACGTGCGCGGCCTCGGCCCGCAGCGCGGCGGCGGTGCACGCCTCGCGGGCCCGGTGGGCGAACGGGTCGAACTGGAACGCCCGGCAGGCGTTGGCGTGGGTCATGAGGTCGACCTCGGCCCGCGGCACGCCCGCCAGCGACTTGGCCAGCGACTCGGGGGCGGTGGGCCACGTGGAGTCGCTGTGGGGGTAGTCGTGCTCCCAGCAGATGTTCTCCACGCCGATGCGGTCGCGCATCGCGATGCCGGCGGCGTCGTCGATGAAGCAGGCGAGGAAGTGCTCCCGGAAGATGTCACTCGGGCGCTTGCCGCCGAAGTCCGACCCCGTCCACGTGCGGTGGTGCTCGAAGACGTAGTCGGCCCGCTCGAGCAGGTACGGCACCCAGCCGATCCCGCCCTCGGACAGGGCGATGGTCACCGGGAACTCGCGGGGCACGCGGGACCACATGAGGTCGGCGGCGGCGTTGAGCAGGCCCACCGGCTGCAGGGTGATCATCGTGGTGATCGGGGCCTCGAGCGAGGTGATGGTGACCTCGGACGACGAGCCCAGGTGCAGGCAGATGACGGTGCCCTCGTCGGCGCACGCCTTCCAGAACGGGTCCCAGTGGGGGTTGTGGAAGCTGGGCTGGCCCAGCTTCTCGGGGTTCTCCGAGAAGGTCACGGCGTGGCAGCCCTTGACCGCGAGGCGCCGGACCTCGGCCGCCATGAGCTCGGGGTCCCAGAACGGGAGCACGCCGAGGGGGATGAACCGGCCCGGGTAGGTGCCGCACCACTCCTCGACGTGCCAGTCGTTGTAGGCCTGCAGGACGGCGAGGCCGAGCTCGGGGTCGTCGGCCTTGGTGAAGACCTGGCCGCAGAACTGCGGGAACGACGGGAAGTTGAGCGAGCCCAGCACGCCGCCGGCGTTCATGTCCTCGACCCGCTTGTGGATGTCGTAGGTGCCTTGGCGGATCTCGGCGAAGCTCGTCGGGTCGACCCCGTACTCCTCGGGCGGGCGGCCGGCGACCGCGTTGAGGCCGATGTTGGGGATCTCCTGGCCCTCGAAGAGCCACACGTCGGTGCCGTCGTCCTTGTGCTCGACGCGTGGCGCGCGATCGGCCCACTTCGCGGGGAGCCGGCCCTCGAACAGGTCGGGGGGCTCGACGCAGTGGTCGTCGACGCTCACCAGGATGAGGTCGTCGGGCGAGACGTCGGGCGACATCGCCGAAAGCGTAGCGACCGGGCTCGCGCCGGGCGCAGTCGGACCGGGGGGCTAGCGCCCGGGGTGGGTGCCGCACCCCCGTGCGCACAGGCGCTCGTGCTCCTCGGCCGACAGCGTCGGCGGGAGGGCGGGCAGGCGCTCCCGGCAGCGGTGGCGCTCGGCGAGCCCCGCCACCGTCATCGCCTTCAGGTCCTGCTCGACGTAGAAGTCGGGGTCGACGTCGAAGAGCCACACCTGGCCCGCGTCGTCGGCGACGGCCTGCACCAGGCCCGCCTCCTCGGGGGCCATCCCGATGGCCACGGCCAGCCGTGGCCGGTCCGTCCGGTTCGGGGCCGAGCCGTGGACCACGCCGTTGTCGAGGACCACGGCTTCGCCGCGGCGGGCCGGCACCGTGACGAGGTGGTGCTCGGCGAGGTGCCCGCACTCGGCGGTGTAGGGCCAGGGCGTCCCCGTGCCCCGCGGGCGGGCCTCGACCCACTGGCTGCCCGCCACGACCTCGAGGGGGCCGTTGCCCTCCTCGGGCCCGACGTCGTCGAGCGCGATCCACACGGCCACGGCGCGGAACCGCCGCTCGTCCACGTGCCAGTCGTCCTGGTGCAGCGGGACGACGCCGGCCTCCCCGGGCCACTTCACCAGGAACGCGGCCATGAAGGGCCGGTGGCGGTCGAACAGCGGCGCGATCCGCGGCACCAGTCGCTCGAACAGCACCTCCGTGGTCGCCTGCTTCTGGGCCCTCGTCGCGTACGCGGCCGTCGGCACGAAGCCGGTGGCGCGCCCCGGGAACAGGTCGTGGAAGACGGCCCGGAGCTCGTCCACCGCCTCGTCGTCCAGCAGGGGGACGGTCACGTGGCCGTCCCGGGCGAAGGCGACCTGGGCCGCGGGGTCGACCAGCGTCGCACGCGACCCGAGGGCGGTGACCGGCGCCGCGTCCACGCGGTCACCGTACGCCGTCGCACGACTTCCTCGCCTCCGGCGGGGAGGTGGGCCTATACTCGGTCGATCACCAGGTGAAGCGAGGGGTGTCGGTGGGCGCCCCAGAGGAGGACCGCAGCACATGCGCTATCCCCTTCCGATGCCCTTCGGATGGTTCCAGGTCGCGTGGCCCGACGAGGTGCCCGCCGGCCAGGCCGTGCCGTTGTACTACTTCGACCGCCACCTGGTGGCGTGGCGGGGCGAGGACGGCGTCGCGCACCTGATGGACGCGTTCTGCCCGCACCTGGGCAGCCACCTGGGCTACGGCCTCGGCGAGGACGGCCGCCACGGCGGCAACGTCAAGGGCTGCAACCTGGTCTGCCCGCTCCACAACTGGGTGTTCGACGGTGACGGCAACGTCGTCGACATCCCCTACACCGACCGCCTCAACAAGCGGGCCAAGGTCCGCTCGTACCCCGTGGTCGAGCGCAACGGCGCCATGTTCGCCTGGTACCACCCCACCGACGAGGCCCCCAAGTGGGAGATCCCCGAGGTGCCGGAGCTGAACGACCACCCCGAGTTCACCAAGACCTACCGCAAGCACTTCAAGGTCAAGACCCACTGGCAGGAGATCGCCGAGACGGTGGCCGACGCCGCCCACGTGCAGCAGCACCTGGTCGAGTTCGAGCGCAACCTGGGCATCGAGCCCGGCACGAGCCCCCGCCCCATGGTCGAGGAGTACAGCACCACGTTCCCCGACTCGCGGATGCGCTTCTACCAGCCCTTCCCCACCCCGCGGGGCCTGGTCGAGGGTCGCATCGACACCGACAGCAACGGCCCGGGCCACGCCGTCACCTGGTTCACCGGCCTGGTCGACACCATCACCCTCGGCTGCGCCATCCCGGTCGACCGCGACACCACCGAGCTGCGCATGACCTTCGCGGTCCGCGACCTCGGCGACGAGGCCCTCACCACCTCGGTGGCCGAGGCCTTCGTCGAGGGCATCGCCCACCAGACCGTCGAGGACGTGCCGATCTGGGAGAACAAGGCGTACGTCGTGAAGCCCGCGCTGGCCGCCGGCGACGGTCCCATCATGAAGTTCCGCAAGTGGGCGTCGCAGTTCTACGCCGAGGGCCTGGAGCTCGACCAGGAGATGTACGAGCCGGCCGCTCCGGTCTGATCGACCGCCGCACCTGACCTGACCGGCCGGTCGCCTGCGGGCGGCCGGCCGGTGTCGTTTTCCGCCCCGTTCGCCACGGTTCCCGGATTCGCCCGGGTTCGCCGGCGTTCGCCCGTGGCTTCAGGTGCGGCGCGACGGCCCGCGGCTCCCGGTCGGGCTCAGGCGGTGCGGGGCACCGGCGACACGAGCGCCGGGTCGAAGGGCTCGGGCGCCCGGGCGTGGTCGACCGGCACCGGCGGGTAGACCTCGTCGCTGCCCACCACGACCGTCCACCCGTCGCCCGCGTCGGGGCCGGCGGCCAGCGCCACGAGGCGCAGGAACGTGCCGTTCTTCTCGTAGGGCCCGTCGCTCGTGTAGCCGAACAGGGCCTCGAAGCGGCCGCCGGTGGTGTGGCGGTCCATCACGAACAGCGACGGGCCGAGGCGGGACCGCAGGGCGGCCAGGGCATCGTCGAGGTGGTGGCCCACCGCGTTGGCGGCGGCGAGGCCGTAGAAGGACCCCTGGAGGGCCTCGAACGAGCGCACCACGCCGTCGGCGTCGAGCTCGAGCACGGCGATGCGGTCCCCCGCCCAGGTGGCGAGCTCGTCGACGACCGCCTCGCGGTCCTGGCGCTGACGGCGGGACCGCAGCAGCACCCGGCGGGGCGCCGCCGCGCCGCGCACCGACGCGGCCTCGGCGCCGGTGGGCACGAGGCGGGGCACGCTCCCGTCGGCGCCGGCCAGGATCCCGGCCTCCCCGCCCGCCTCGCGCTCGTCGAGCGCGGACCGCAGCTGGGCCACCTCGGAGCGCCACACGTGGCCGTTGCGGGGCAGGTCGGCCACCACCTCGTCGGTGGCGGCCTCCATCGTGGCGACGACCTCGCGCAGCTCCTCGATCGGCGCCTTGTAGAGGCTGAAGGGCTCGTTGAACACCGTCGACGTGCTGACGGGGAGGTCACGGGCCTCGGCGAAGCGGAGCATGTCCGCGAAGTCGGCCCAGTTGTCGCGCATCAGGCAGTGGTTGACCACGACGCTCGTGCCCGCCTCGGCGGCGTAGGCCCGGAAGCGGTCGAGGTTGGCCACCACGACGTCGAAGTCGGCGTTGCGGCGGATGGCCTCGAACTGGCCCTTGTGGCTGCTGTCCATCGACACGATGACGTGGATCGGCAGGTGCTCGAGCACCCGCTCGACCTTGGCGTTCCACTGGGTGCCGTTCGTGGTGACGTGGCACTCGGGCCGCAGGCCCATCTCGATGAGCAGGTCCCAGACGCGGTGGTTCTCCCGCATCATGAACGGCTCACCGCCCACGAAGCGGGCGGTGCGGAGGTGGGGCAGGAAGGCCCGCAGGTCCTCGAAGAACTCGTCGCCGTACACCGTCGGGATCGGCGGCCGCTTCTCGATCCGGGCCCGGATCCGCGACGAGTAGAGGCCGTTGCAGTGGACGCACTCGAGGTTGCAGGTGTTGCTGAGGCAGAACCCGATCTCGGTCGGCCACGGCAGCTCGCGGTCCTCGGCGGGGAGGCGGTCGTACTGCTTGAACTGCGGCGCCTCCTTGTCGTGCTCGGCCTCCCAGCGGCAGGTGCCGCAGCCGTAGGAGAAGTCGTAGGCCTCGAGCGCCTCTCGGAGCATGGCCGCCCGGCGACCGCGCCAGATGTCGGTGAGGCGCTCCTCGGTCACGTTGCCGAGGGGGTAGGCGTTGTTCATGCAGCACGGCAGCACGAACCCGAGGGGGTCGAGCTCGAAGGTGCCGAACGGGGCGTAGCAGGCCGAGCGGAAGGCCTTGTCGGTCAGGTCGCGGCCCTCGTCGCAGCGCTGCTGGAGCTCGGCGGGGACGGGGGCGAAGCGCACGTCAGGCCGACCGCCGGCCCAGGGCCTCGTCGACGTCGGCGCGGAGCAGGCCGGCGACCTCGCCGACGCCGTCCTCGGCCATGACCTCCCAGTGGCCCTTGGACACCCGGCGGACGGTCACGTCGCCGGCGACCCACTCCGCCCAGCCCATGGTCGAGTCGGTGGACCCGGTGCCGCCCGCCCAGTAGAGGGTCAGGTCGCCGCCGTACGGCGCCGGCTCCCAGTCGGGGCCGGCCAGGCGCCACAGGCGGTACCAGGAGTACCAGAGCCGGTGACCCGGGCGGATCTGGCCCCGGCGGCGCAGGTCGGCCTCCCAGAGCACGGGCTGCAGCCACCGGTCGACCCGACCACGCTTCATCAGCTGGCGGACCAGGCCCTGGGGCTGGCGCTTGGCCAGCGAGCCGTAGTACTTCGCCCGCCGGCGCAGCGGCCACGACGGGTCGGGGGGCACCGGGATCCCGAGGTACGGGCTCTGGGGCGGGCGCTTCCGCGAGTAGTCGATGCCGCGGTAGCCCGGGCCCACGTCGATGATCCCGAGGAAGCCGACCTCCTGGCCGTCACGCTCGAGGGCACGGGCCATCTCGTAGGCGAGGATGCCCCCGAAGGAGTAGCCGGCGAGGTAGTAGGGCCCCTCGGGCTGCAGGCGGCGCACCTCGCTCAGGTAGCGCCGGGCCAGGGTGTCGATGGTCTTGATCGGGAGGCGGCGGCCGTCGAGGAAGGGCGACTCGAAGCTGTAGAGGGTCTGGTCCTCCCCCATGGCGGCGGCCAGGTGGCGGTACCGGTAGGCCGAGCCGTAGAGGTCGTGGGTGAGGAACAGCGCGGGGCGGTCGGGGTCGCCCGCCTGCACGAGGGCGGCCTCGCCGGCGTGGTGGGTGTGGCCCCGGATGGCGCGGGCGAGGTCGGCCACGGTGGTGCCGTCGAGCAGGGCCGACATCTGCACCTGGTGGCCGAGGCGCTCCTCGAGCCGCACCAGCATCTGCGCCGCCAGCAGCGAGTAGCCGCCGAGGTCGAAGAAGTCGTCGTCCACGTGCACCTCGGGCACGCCGAGCACGTCCTGCCAGAGCTCGACGAGCTGGCGCTCGAGCTCGTCGGCGGGCTCGGGGTGGACGCGGTCGCCCACCGCCTCGGCGGCGGGAGCGCCCGTGCCGCCGTCGACCGGCGCGCGGCCCTGGCCGGTGTCCACCAGGGCCTGGCGGTCGAGCTTGCCGTTGGGCAGCTGAGGCAGCGACTCGCGCAGGAGGAACCGGGACGGGACCATCGCCGCGGGCACCCGCTCGGCCAGCTCTCGGCGGACCACGTCCCCCGTGGTCGCCGGGTCGGTCGGGACCACGTGGGCCACGAGGATCCTCGTGCCGGTGGCGTCCTCGCCCGTGGTCACCACGGCGTCCTTCACCACGTCGAGGGCGAGCAGGGCGTCCTCGACCTCGCCCGGGATGATGCGCTGGCCGCGGATCTTCACCTGGTCGTCGGTGCGGCCCGCCACCTCGAGGAAGCCGGCGGGGTCGACCCGGGCCACGTCGCCCGTGCGGTACACGGGCACGCCCTCGTCGTCGACGCTGAGCACGCGGGCGTCGAGGTCGGGCCGGCCCCAGTACCCGGACAGCAGGTAGCGGCTGCGCACGAACAGCTCGCCGGCCGCCCCCGGGTCGGCGGGGGTGCCGTCCTCCCGGCGGATCTGCAGGTCCATGCCCGGGATGGGGTGGCCGACCGGCACGCCGGCGTCACCGAAGGTCTCACCGGGGGCCACGAAGTAGAAGGTGAGCACGCCGGTCTCGGTCGTGCCGTAGCCGTTGGCCACGACGAGGTCCTGGCCGAACAGGTCGCGGATGAGGCCGACGGCGTCGGCATCGACCCGCTCGCCGCCGAGCACCACGAGCCGCAGGGCGGGGTACTCGAAGCCGGCGACCACGTCGACCATGAAGCGGGCCACCGTCGGCGCCACGTACATCACCGAGATGCGCTCCTCGGAGATCCACTGGCCCAGGTCGGCGAGGCCGAGGCCCCGGACGTCGCGGGTCGTGAGGGTGCCGCCGTTCAGCAGCGGCAGGAACATCGGGTAGGCGGCGACGGCCAGCGACACCGGGAACAGCATCGGGAGGGTGTCGCCCGGGGAGATCGAGAGGGCGTCGGTGGCGCCCCGCATCAGGTGCAGGAGCGCCCGGTGCGGGATGACCGCGGCCTTGGCCGAGCCGGACGTCCCGGAGGTGTAGGCCAGCATGGCGCCCCGGCCCGGGCCGACCTCGACGTCGGGCACCCCGTCGGGGGCGCCCTCGACCAGCGCGGAGTCCCGGACCACGTTGACCGCGGGCCCGGCGAGGTCGAACGCGGCCGGCAGCCGGTGCTCGTCGGCGACGAGCAGGCGGGCGCCCGAGTCGGCCAGGAGCGACCCGGTGAGCTCCGGCGTGGCCTCGGGGTCGAGGACCAGGACGAGCTTGCCCGCCTTCAGCACGCCCAGCATGGCCACCACGAGGGGGCCGTCGTGGTCGAACAGCAGGGCCACCGGCTCCTCGCCGTCGCCCAGCCGACCGAGCACCGCGTTGGCGATGCGGTTGCTGGCGGCCTCGAGCTCGGTGAAGGTCCAGGCGCCGGCCGGGCTGCGCAGCGCCACGGTGTCCGGGTGGGCGGCGGCCACCTCGGAGAAGCGCTCGCCGATCGAGCGCTCCACCGCCTCGGGGGGGAAGGGGGTGAAGGCGTCGGGGCGGGGGCAGGACGGCCCCCAGGGCGCCGCGCCGGGCACCGCCGCCGAGGGTGCGTGGTCGTCGGTCATGGTGGGCTGATCGTACCGGGGGCGGCCGGTCGCCAGCAGACCGGAACGACTAGCGTCTGGGCATGAACATCCTGGGGATCAGCGGCTTCTACCACGATTCCGCCGCCGCGCTCGTCCAGGACGGCGTGCTCGTCGCCGCCGCCCAAGAGGAGCGCTTCACCCGCAAGCGCCACGACGCGGACTTCCCCGCCAACGCCATCGCGTTCTGCCTGCGGCGCGGCGAGGTCGAGCCCGACGGCATCGACGCGGTGGTCTTCTACGACAAGCCCATCACGACCTTCGTGCGCCTGCTGAAGACCTACATGCGGGTCGGCCCGAAGGGCTTCCGCTCGTTCCAGACCGCCATGCCCATCTGGCTGCGCGAGAAGCTCTGGATCCCCTACCAGATCGAGAAGGGCCTCAAGGGCCTCGGCTTCACCATGCCGAAGGACCTCTTCTTCACCGAGCACCACGAGAGCCACGCCGCCTCGGCGTTCTACCCCTCGCCGTTCCCGTCGGCGGCGGTGCTCACCT
>WBZL01001418.1_pt1 | contig 21475 bp, 21 predicted proteins | sample 5204291 | NCBI WGS metagenome assembly WBZL01 (sample SAMN12344345, study PRJNA552823) | activated sludge metagenome | biome: Activated sludge suspended growth; feature: Nitrification reactor; material: Wastewater; isolation source: activated sludge from nitrification reactor of wastewater...
AAATCGTATTCCGGCAATTCCCCTGGTTCAGTCAGGTCGATGAAGCAGGTGACTCCAGAGGCGAGCAGGGAATCGAGGGTTTCACGGCCCGGGCGGAGGGGGTGGGGGCCGCAGAGGAGATGGGGGGTGGGGGAAAACGGGATACCCCTCACAACCCTGCCACCACCGCCCCTGAACACGCATCCGCCCGTAACGACATACAAATCACCCCTTGCACCGTCCCCTCTTTCACGGGGATTTCCACTGCCTGGAAACGGATGATTTTGCTCAACTTCGAGATGATGAAAATGTCATCCTGATCCTTCACACTCAATGCGGCGACGAGTTTGTCCGCTTTGAGGGCGACTTTGCCGCCCGCGCCGGGGGATTTGTTCGAGCGAAAGCCACTCATATGCCGGATCGTGCCTTTGCCATCGTCCCCCAACAAGAACACACTGCCCTCATCGTGCGTGCCACACACCGCGGTGGCTGAATCCCCACGTTCGAGGCGGATGCCCAGACTGCCGTTCGGGTGTACCATTTTGGCTTTGAACCGGATCGCCAACCCCTGCACGGTCGCAACCAATATTTCGTCTTCTTTATCATCCACCCAGGAAGCGGCGCACATCGGGCCGAAACGTACGGCGTCGAGCAGTTGGGTGCCGGGGCGGTTGTTGCCGACAAAATTATGGCGCAAAATCCGCACGTAACCCCGCTCCGACAACAACACCAATGAACCGGCTTTTTTCAGGGGGCCAAGATAAACGATTTTCTCGTTCGGAAGCCCGGGGAGCACTTCGGAAAGCGGGGTGCCACGCCCGCGCACAGGAGCCTCGGTGAGGCTGGCGGCGGGCAAGGTGTACACCCGGCTGGTGTCCGTCAACAGGATCAGGGTGTCATCCTGCTCGGCCAGAGAGATGAGGATGGGCGGATCGTCCTCGTCTGTATCAATGTCGAAGATGCCCATCCCCGCGCGGCGTTGGCGCGGGTACAGATGCCGGGGAGTGCGTTTGAGCAACCCGGAGGCCGTCATCGTGATCAGGTTTACGGTGGTGGGAGCCTCAGAAAGTTCGGTGGCTTCAACTTCGCGCGCGCCGCGAGAAACGCGCGGGACAGGCCCGCGGGCGATCTCCGCTTCGAGGCTTTCGATGTAAGCGTAAACATCGGGAAAAATGGCAGATATGGTGGTGAGGTCAGGGCGTGGGAGGGGCATAATTAATTGTCAATTGTGAATGGTGAAGTCTTAATGGTGAATGAGTGCTTTGTAAAGGAAGTCTTCTGGTGTTTGTTACGTGTGCAAATGTGGAAAAACTTACTTTACGGTGTAATGAGTAAAGAAGCGAATAATACGAATTTTACCCGGTTTGGGCGGGTTGAACGAAAAATTTGTACACAAAATTGGTTTGACATTTTCGCCCTGGTTGATTTAAACTGGAGGCTAATCTGGCTACACGAAAAGTATATCGGTATTCCGTCGTGCATATTCCATATTCAAATCGCACACCCTACTAAAAACTGACTACTGCCTACTGAACACTGATTACTGAACACTGCCTACTGCCCCCCCCACGGAGACCCTCTATGCCTCAAGACCCGGAAACCCAACCGACCGCCCCGGTCGCAAACACCGCCCACCTCACCACCCAAACCACTCTCACCCCCGCCATCAACGCCTGGAAAATTTTTCTCGACGATCAGGGCAACTCGCCGCACACCCTCAAAGCCTTCCTCGGCGATGTGCGCTTGTTCGCCAAATACCTGCCCCCTGACCACACCCTCGGCAAAGTCACCACCAACGAAATCAATCTCTTCCTCGAATGGCTCCAAAACGGGCGCGAGGTCCCCTGCAGTCCCAAAACCCTCGCGCGGCGCATCACCTCCATCAAAGCCTTTTTCCGCTGGCTGAACAAAGGGGGCATCCTGCTCATTGACCCCGCCGAAAAAGTCGTACAACGCTCGGTGCTCAGTCCCCTGCCCGAAGTTCTCTCCCCCGCGGAAGTGCAAATCGCCCTCGAAGCCGCCGACCGAATCCGGTACGCCGCCAAACCGGACGCCCGTCACGTCGGGGACGCCCGTCACACTGGGGACGCCCGTCATGCCGCGCTCTTTCAACTGCTTTTATACACCGGCATTAAAAAGAACGAGTGTCTCAACCTCACCCCCAACCACGTAGATTTTCTCGCCCCCGAAGGGCCGATCCTGTTTGTGCGGTACGCCAGCCCCGCACATCGGTACAAAGAACGCAAAATCGCCTTCCCCACCGACTGGCAAATCGTTTACCAGGAATACCTCAGCCAATACCCCACCACAGACCGTCTCTTCCCCTGGTCGATGCGCCGCCTGGAATACCTGCTCGAAGACATCAGCAACGAGTCCGGGCTGGGCAAACACATCTCCTTCGCCATGTGCCGCTGGACGTGCGCCCTCCTCGACCTCCGCGCAGGCATGGAACCGGACAAAATCCGCCAAAAATTGGGCATCTCCAAAATTCAATGGCGAGAAATTTACAACAAGTTAAGCCAACTCGACGCCCAAACGCCCCGTCGTGAAACCATCACACCTGAAGAGAACGACTGAAGTCGTCACTCCGCACCAATTGCAGGCAAATCGCCCGCCGCGTGTTTGCCGTCACCCGAAAGCCCTCCGCCACCCGCATCCCCGGAATCCAGACAATTTGCTCGTCGGCACAGACCAAGGGCCAAAAATCCCTCGCCCGGCGGGGGATTTTTTCGTTGATCAGGAAATCGGACAATTTGATGGGCTGATCCATCCCGAACGGCTGAAAGCGATCCCCGGCATGACGGGGACGGATCACGAGCGGGAGGGGCAAGATTTCCGCGTCGAACCACGCCCGGTCAGAGGTATTCCGCAATTCCGCGGGGGGAGGGCGAAACGCCGCGATCAGTTTCCACCCCCAGGGCAGGGAGACCGTCGCCGGCACCTCACACAAGATGGGCGTCTGGTCAGGCATCTGCGGCCAGGAATCCGTCGGTAACGCCCTTTCATCTTGCGCCACCCAAAAACGTTCCCCTTCGACGATCACCTGCAAATTCCCCGTCAGATCACAGGCCCCCTCTTTCTTCTCCCCCAAATAATTCACCGCCCGCTCCAGCGCGGCGAAATCGACATCCCGCAAACCGGGGCGCAGAGATTCGATCCCTTTCCGCAACAACCGGCGTTGAATCCCCAACGTCTGCCGGAGAAAAGCGGGGGTTGAAAGGGCCACGTACGTTTGTCCGAGCTGAAGCACGCACCCCTGCCAGGCCCGGTTCGTCAACTCGTGGAGGGTGATCTGATCGGTGGCGAGGGCTTTCGCGGAACGGGTGATCACCTCACGAAAACGGGGGTTGTACGTTTCCAGATAGGGAATCAACTCGTGGCGCAGACGATTTCGGAAATAGGTGGTGTCTTCGTTCGTGTGATCCTGGCGGGGGTGGAGATTTTGTGTCTGGCAGTAGGCGTCAATTTCGGTGCGGGGGAGGTCCAACAACGGGCGGACGAGGGGGATTTCGGCATCCCACACGGGCAGGATCGTGCGGGGCAACATCCCCTTCAACCCATCCAGCCCCGCCCCGCGCAAGAAGTGCATGAGGATGGTTTCGGCCTGGTCATCGGCGTTGTGCCCGACGGCGACAGCCTGTGCGCCCATGTGGCGGGCTTGGGTGAAGAGGAAGGTGTAGCGCAAGGTGCGGGCGGCTTCTTCGATGGAGAGGGTGTGCGTCTGACTGAACCCGGTCACATCTCCTTCCCCCCCGACAAAGGGCACGTCCAATTGTTTCGCGACCTCTTCCACAAACCGCGCATCCTCCTCCGCTTCCGCGCGCAGGTGATGGTTAAAATGCGCGGCAATGACCGGAAAACCCACGTGATGCAGAGCTGTCAACAGGCATAAACTATCTGCCCCGCCGGAGACGCCCACCAAAACAGGCAGGTTTGTAGATAAGCGACAGTCGTTTTCTGTGGTTTTTTGAAGGTGTTGGTGCAACGAATTCATACAGGTGAATTTTATCGCGTTCAAGCAAAACCAAAAGAGAAAAGCCCTTGCTCTCGCGCGGGCTTTATGCTAGACTGAAATCAAGTAGAAACTTTTTAAGGAGCTGGTATGGCCGAAAAAATCCTTATCGTTGACGACGACCGCGATACATTACGTTTGGTGGGATTACTCTTGCAACGCAAAGGGTACGAGATTATTGCCGCAGAGCGCGGTTCGCAAGGTCTGGAAAAAGCCTTTCAAGAAACACCAGACCTGATTCTGCTCGATGTCATGATGCCGGACATGGATGGATTTGAAGTTCTCCGCCAGGTGCGCGGAAACCCCTCGACTTCCGGCATCCCGGTGATCATGTTCACCGCAAAAACACAGGTGGATGATAAAGTAGCCGGATTTGAGGCGGGAGCAGATGATTATTTGACCAAACCCACCCATCCTTCGGAATTGACCGCTCGTGTAAAGGCTTTGTTGGCTCGCACCGTTCAACGGAAATCCTCCGACGGCGGGATGGAAGCCTCCAGCGGCGAACGTGGGGCGGTCGTTGGGATTCTCTCGGCCAAAGGCGGGTTGGGGGTCACGACCGTGGCAACCAATTTAGCGTTCACGTTTCAGAAAAATCACGGGGGGAATGTCGTGTTATCGGATTTTCGCCCCGGAAATGGCTACTTGAGCCTGTCGCTGGGGTATAAAAATCAAACGGCGATGAGCAAACTGCTCTCGAAAGAAGCGCGGGAGATCACGATTTCCGAGGTGCAATCGGCCTTGCAGGTTGCCGATACGGGAGTCAAAGTTCTGCTTGCCTCGTACATGCCCAGCGAATCCAAATTAGCCGATGCCGCCGATCAATTCGGTACCCTTGTACGACATCTCTCCTACTTGGGAAAATATATCGTCCTCGATCTGGGAAGTTCCCTCACCCCGTCCATCCAAAAAGTCATCGATCTGTGCAACCAGTTGATCATTGTCACGGAACCCGTGGAAAGTTCGATTACCCAAACCAAAGCGCTTCTCGATGAGTTGAGTATGCAAGTGTTGGGGCTGGGAAACATCCATGTGGTCCTGGTCAACCGGATTCGCAGTGAAGCGCATATGTCCACTCGTGCCGTTCAGGACAAACTGGGACGTCCCGTCTCGGCCATGATTTCCCCCGCCCCCGAACTGGCGGCCACAGCCGCTACCCAAAACGCCCCGATGATCGCCGTTCAGAAAGAAGGGCTGATTAATCAGCAATACGACAAATTAGCGCAATTATTTGTGAAATAACTTGGGTGTGTTCCATTTGGAATTCTCCCCAAAAAGAGATGGGCGGGGGATGACCTTTTTCGCCCATCTTTTTGTTCGGGACTAGCCCCGCTGACCTGAGGCATACCACGGAATGGTTTCGGATGAATTCGGCTCTTGATGCCCTGCAACCTTCTCTTCAAAAAGCCGCTGACCTGATTAAGAAAGCCAAAAGAGCGATTTCCTTGACAGGAGCTGGATATTCAACGCCGTCTGGGATTCCTGATTTCCGGTCCGAGACCAGTGGTTTGTGGGAACAACACGATCCGTTGGATGTGGCCTCGTTAAGCACCTTCCGTTTTCACCCCAAAAAATTTTTTGATTGGTTTCGGCCCTTGGCCGTCCATATTCATAACGCTTTCCCCAACGCGGCACATTTCTCCCTGGCAAAACTGGAGAAAGCCGGGCATGTTTTTGGCGTCATCACCCAAAACATCGATGGCCTCCATCAACGGGCTGGCTCGGAGCGTGTCTTTGAAGTCCACGGGACCTTGACGCGTCTGGTATGCTCACATTGTTATACCTTATACGAATCGGAGCTATTTTACGAATCCTTCGTCCATGAGTGCATCATTCCGCGCTGTCCGGCATGTGCTCACATCCTCAAACCCGATGTGATCCTGTTCGACGAACAACTTCCCCTCACCACCTGGCGCAAGGCGGAAGAGGCCGTAAAAAATTGCGATCTCATGCTCATTGCGGGGTCATCTTTACTGGTCTATCCCGCCGCCAGCCTTCCAAATTTAGCCTTAATCAATCAAACCCCATTGATCGTAATCAACAAAACCCCCACCTATATTGATGAACGCGCAGATGTGGTCATCCACGGCGATCTCGCAGAAATCATCCCACGTCTCACCCAGGAGGTTCTCAGTGAGTGACAAAATCCTTGACCGGTATCGCCGGTTAGTAGAGCTTTCGCGCGACCTGGCATCCACCCTCGAACTCGATGCCTTGCTCAACCGGATTGTCCAAGCCGCGGCAGAGATCAGCGAATCGGAAGCCGCCTCCATCCTGCTCTACGAAGAAAACCATAAACAACTCTTTTTCCAAGCCTCTACCAACCTCGACTCCCCGATGATGGGCGGCCTCCGCGTCCCGATGGACAGCATCGCGGGCTGGATTGTCAACCATAAAAGGCCCCTGATCATCGAAGACGTTTCCCAAGACGCCCGGTTTTTCGGAGGGGTGGCGAAAGCGACCAATTTCCAATCCCGATCCATTTTGGGTGTCCCGCTCATCACCAAAGACAAAACGGTCGGCGTTCTGGAAGCCCTCAACAAATTTGAAGGCACCTTTACCGACGAAGATCAAGAAATGCTCATGGTCCTCGGCGCGCAGGCCGCGGTCGCCATCGAAAACACTCGTCTCTTCCTTCAATCCGACTTGATTTCCGAGATGGTGCACGAACTCCGCACCCCGCTCGGCTCGATCAACTCCGCTACCTACCTGCTTCTGCGCCCCGAAATCACCGCCGACCAACATCAAAGAATGATCACGATCATTCAAGGCGAAGCCCGTCGTCTGTCCGAGATGACCACCTCTTTTCTCGACCTCTCCCGGCTTGAATCCGGGCGTGTGCAGTTCATGCCCGAGGAACTCAACCTCACTAACCTGCTCGTTGAATGTGCCAACATCACCTACAGCAGTATGGAAGATCGTCAACTCGGCTTTGTCTGGCAACCGCCCAAAAATTTACCCCACATCGTGGGCGACAAAGACAAACTCAAACAAGTTTTTCTCAACCTGATCAGCAACGCCGTCAAATACAACTCCCCGAAAGGCTCCATCACCCTCAAAGCTGGAACCCAAGAGGGGCGCGTCTATGTCTCAATCATAGACACCGGCCCCGGCATCCCCAAAGAGAGCATGAGCAGTCTGTTCAAAAAGTTTTACCGCGTCCCCGGCACCGAAAAACTCGCCCAGGGAACCGGGTTGGGTCTCTCCATTGTCAAGAAAATTGTGGAAGCCCACAATGGGGAAATAAAAGTCAAAAGCAAAGTCGGCGAAGGCACCTCCTTCACCGTGTTTCTCCCCTACCGCCGCGAAAAAGCTAAGGCCGAACCAACACTTTAAAAACCCCTGGTTGCGAAGCCAAGTCAAATGCCGCTATCCCCTCTGTGAGGGGATAGTTCGCGTTAATCAGCAAACGCGGGTCCACCAACCCCATCTCCATCAGCCGCAAAGCCGGGTGAAACGGTCCACACCGCGAACCGATCAGCGTAATTTCATCCACCACCACGGACGAAAAATCCACCTCAATCCGTCCGGCGTAGGTGCTCTTTAAGACCACGGTCCCTCGCGGGCGAACCGCTTTCCGCGCGAGGGCGTACCCCGCCGGAGACCCCGTCGCTTCCACGACGAGGTCCATCTTCCGCGCGGGAACGTCATCCGCCCCCAGGCAGGGGATATTCGCCGCGTCCAACAATCTCCGTTGACTCGCGTGGCGCGTCACCACGTGCAAATCGCATCCGGTCAGTTTCAACGTGTAGGCGATCAATTGCCCCAACCGCCCCGCCCCCACCAACAAAACCCGATCCGTGGGTTTGATCAAGACCTGTTCCTGGATTTCTAACGCCGCCGCCAAAGGTTCCGTAAACACCGCCATCTCATCCGGCACAGATTCGGGCACGGGAATCAGATTCTCTAATGGGAGGGTGAGGTATTCAGCAAACGCGCCATGCCGATTGGCAATTCCCAGCACGGTACGGTTTTCGCAATGGGTGGGATTTCCGCGTTTGCAGGTTTCACACTTCCCGCACACAGCGTTGATCTCCCCCACCACTCGCTGGCCCACGCGTTCCGGTGCATTCGGTGCGTCCACAATATCCCCCACAAATTCGTGTCCCAGCACCCCCGCATAGGGATAATACCCTTTCACCAATTCCAAATCCGTCGCGCAAATCCCCCCTAACCGGACGCGCACGAGCGCTTCTTTGCGCGGTGGGTTGGGCACGGGCACTTCGCGGATGGAAAGCTGTTGATTTTCGAGCCAGATAGATTTCATTTTAAATCAACCCCAAAGCCGAAAACGTCTCAGCCAAACCTGGAAGTTTCCAAAGCCACCCAATATTTAAGCGAAAATCTTTAATCTCCCGCGAAAGATATTCGCCCTGATTTCCTTCGGCAACGAGGTAAAAACGACCATCTTCATTCAATTGGTAAAATTCCGCATGATCCCGTAACGGATCGATCAACCAATATTCCAATACGCCCGCTTGTTCATACTCAAAATATTTCTCCCCTCGATCCCGACTTGTACTTTCCGGCGAAATAACCTCGATGACCAAATCCGCCGGGCCATCCAAATATGTCGTTTTCAGGCGACTCTTATTTTTGTGGGAAACAAAAATTAAGTCTGGTTCCCGTCCTGAATCCGGTAAACGCATTTGAAACGGCGCGCTTAACATCAAACCAAGCGCATGTTTCTCAATAAAAAAGGAAACAACACGATTTAAGAAATCAACGATCATTTGATGGGTTAAACTAGCCGGACTCATATAAATAACACTCCCATTGATCCATTCGACGTGGGCATCCTCCGCCCAGGCTAAAAACTCTTCATAAGTCATTTTGGGTGGATTTGCGGCCTCAATATACGCCTCAAGAAGCCGTTTGCGTTTGGTTTCTTCCAAGGCCCCCTTGGTATGCAGGATTTCCAATAATTGTTGTTCAGCCGAGGTCATATCACGCTCCAAATTCCAATCCGTGAGGGAAATGGATTTCCCCAATTATACCCTTACCTTGCCCCTCGTCTGCCGAACTGCCGCTCCAACACATCCACCGACAAATGGATCATCGTCGGGCGTCCGTGCGGGCAGGTGCGGGGTGAGGTACAGGATTCCAGATTGTGGATTAAGGCGCGTTGTTCATCGAGAGAGAGCACTTGCCCCGCTTTGACCGCCGCACGTTTACAAACACGGGCGATGATCTTGGCCTCGATTTCGGCCTGAAGCGGGGTTTCATCCTCTTCAAAATCTTCCACCAGGACGCGGAGGGCGGCACGGGGATCAAGCCCCGTCAAAATGACCGGGAGGGCACGAACGAGAAACGTATTCCGCCCAAACTCTTCCACTTGAAACCCCAACCGGCCCAACAACAGCAGTTGTTCTTCGATCAAGCGAGCGTGATGGGGGGGAAGTTCGACCGGGGTGGGTTCGAGCAGGCGTTGGGAGGGGATATCGCGCCCGCGTTGGGCCATAAATTTTTCAAACAGGACGCGCTCGTGAGCGGCGTGTTGATCGATCAGATACAAGCCATCAGGGCCTTCGGCGATCAGGTAGGAGGTGGCGACTTGCCCGATCAGGCGCAGGAGGGGGACGCGCTCCGTGGGGAGTTCGGGTTGGGGGGGGACATCGCTGGCGACAGGAGGCGGATTGAGGTCTGCGCCCCAGTCCGGGTCGGGGTGGCTTTCGCGGGGCATATCCCAGGCCGGGTCAATCGTTTGAGGCGTTCCCCACGGTTGAGGATTATTCCAAGTTTGGGCCTGGGGCGTCCAGCGCAGTTGGGTGTTCATTTCGGGTACGGAGGTATGCGCGAGTAAGGATCGGCGCACGGAGCGGGCGACATCGCCAAAAACCTGATCCCGCTCCCGAAAACGGACTTCCGCTTTCGTCGGATGCACATTGACATCGACCATGTCCGGCGGGAGTTCCACAAAAAGCACCGCCAACGGAAACCGTCCGACCATCAAGAGGGTGTGGTATGCCTGAACCAACGCCGCGGTGAGGGCAGGGTCCTGCACCCAACGCCCGTTGACAAAGAAAGTGATCTCGCCCCGATTGGAACGGGTGACGCTGGTCGGGCTGGTGAACCCCGTCAGGCGAAAATCCTCGTACTCGGCGTTGACTTCGAGCATTTGGCGGGCGACATCAGGACCGTAGAGGATACCGAGGACCTCGCGCCGGTCGCCGTTCCCGGTCGTTTGCAGGGAGAGGCGGCCATCCTGGTACAGACGGAACCGTACGTGGGCATAGGCAAGGGCGTAGCGGGTGACGAGGGAGTCAATCTGGCGACGTTCGGTGGTGTCCGCTTTGAGGAATTTGAGCCGGGCGGGGACGTTGTAAAAGAGGTGTTCGATGCGGACGACCGTGCCCTGGGGCGCACCCACCGGTTCGAGCGGGGTGGCATGTCCGGCATCGATCTTGATCCGCGCCCCCGTCGGATGACCGGGAATGGCAGAGGTGAGGGTTAAGCGCGAGACGGAGCCGATGGAGGCGAGCGCTTCGCCGCGGAAGCCGAGGGTAGTGATGTGGAAGAGGTCATCCGCGCGGGTGAGTTTGCTGGTCGCGTGGCGTTCGACCGCGAGGGGGAGTTCGGCGGCGGGAATGCCCTGTCCATCGTCGGCGATTTCGATGAGGGTTTTGCCTGCACCTTCGATGGTGATGGTGATGTTGCGTGCGCCCGCGTCGAGGGCGTTTTCGAGCAGTTCTTTGACCGCGGAGGCGGGGCGCTCGACGACTTCACCGGCGGCGATTTGGGAGGCGATTTCGGGGGAGAGGATTCGGATGGGCACGGGAGGTTTAACGGAGTAACATCAAGGAGGTGATTTTAAAGGCAGGGAGACTCAACCGGTCGCAAGAATATGTTCTACCAATTTTTTGTAATCTGTTGCCCCATTGCTGGTGGGAGCATATTCAAAAATGGTTTTTTGCGCGCCGGGGGCTTCGGCGAGTTTTACGTTTTCACGAATGGGGTCGGTGATGTATTGAGGAAAGCGTTTTTGGAGGGATTCGAGGATTTCGTGGTCTTTGCGGCGGCGAGCGTTATAAAAAGTGGGGACAATGTATTGCAAACGCACGCGATGATCGGGCAGGCGTCCAATTTCTCGGAGGGTTTTGCTCACTTGCACAAAGCCCACAACGGCCATGTGATTCATTTGGACAGGGACGAGCAGTTCCTGGATATATAACAAACCACTTTCACTCAAAATATTGGCAGAGGGAGAATAGTCCACAAAGATAAAATCATAGTCTTTCAGGGGAGACAGCCGTTCCGCTAAAACGCCGCGGGCCGCGTCGTCGTCGTTCATCCGCCAGAGATGCCCCTGGACATCTAAAAGCGATTTATCGCCAGGGAGAATGTCTAAATTCGGGCGGACTTTATGAATACATTGTAAGGCGGACACTTTCCACACGATGAGGTGATAGAGCGTATGGTTGTATTTCGTCCCGAAATATGCGGCGAGACTGCCTTGTGTGTCCAGGTCGATGCACAAGACGCGTTTTCCCTTTTGGGTCAGCCCGGCGGCCAGGTTGACGACTGTGGTGGTTTTGCCGGTCCCCCCTTTGAAATTTAAAATGCCGATGATTCTGGTCAATGTATTTTCTCCTGGGGATGCGGTGTTCCCCATTTTAGCATGTATAAAAAAAACTCCGGGGCATTTGCTCCCGGAGTTTTCAACCCGCAGAAAAATTCAACTATTTTGCGGCGGCGTACAAGTCAGCGACCGCATTCCAGTTGACCACGTTCCACCACGCGGAGATGTAATCCGGGCGACGGTTCTGGTAATTCAAATAATAAGCGTGTTCCCACACATCCAGACCGAGGATGGGGGTATCGCCGTTCATCAACGGGCTGTCCTGATTGGGGGTGCTGTAAGCGTCCAGGCTCCCGTCTTTTTTGACGACCAACCACGACCAACCACTGCCAAACCGCGTGACGCCGTTCTTCGCAAAAGTTTCTTTGAAGGCGGCAAAACTGCCAAATTTGGCGTTGATCGCCTCGGCCAGCGCGCCGGTGGGTTCACCGCCGCCATTCGGCCCCATAATGTTCCAAAACAAGGTGTGATTGTGATGTCCACCACCGTTGTTCGTGACCGCGCCTTTTTTGTCGGCGGGGACCTTGTCCATGTTACGAAGAATGTCTTCGATGCTCATGGATTCGAGTTCGGTACCAGCAATGGCCGCGTTGAGGTTCGTCACGTACGCGTTGTGGTGTTTCCCGTGATGGATTTCCATCGTGCGGGTGTCCACATGAGGTTCCAACGCATTGGTCGCGTAGGGGAGAGAAGGTAAAGTGAATGCCATAGGGGTGCTCCTTTTCTGAAAGTGTGAAGTAGACAGGTACACAACAAAACAAGCTTATTTATTTACAAATTACTTGTTTACCTTGTCTACGTAATTACATGTATTCTTTCAAGTATACCTGTTTCCAAATGGAATGGACTGGACGAAGGATCGATTTCTCGATAGACGCCCGGCCCCGACAGGATGCCCGGCTCCAACAGGACGCCCAAGTTCGATCAGCCGCCACCGCTAACGCCTTCCGCCAGACCGCCATCGGTCAGCTTCCGTAAATCGCTCAGGGCGTGGGTGATCTCTTCGGCAGTTACCAACCGATCTTCGGTGAAGTGTTTGAGTTCGCCTCGGTTCGCTTTTTCGACCGCGACATCACCCACGGGGAGATCGCGGGCGATGGCTTCTTTGACCAACGCCGCCCCGTTCAAATAGCCGATGACCGGGTTCAGGGCGGTGACGATGATGGCGTTGCGCGAGAGCCACCCTTCCGCTTTCGGGCGGTTGGCTTTCAGGCCACGGACGCATTTTTCGGTGAAGGCGTTCACCGCGCCAATGGTCACCTGCATCATCTCGAACAAATTGTGGGCGATGATGGGCATCATCACGTTCAGTTCCAACTGCCCGGCCTGGGCGGCGAGGGAGACGGTCAGGTCACACCCTTGCACGTGGAACATGGTCTGGTTGAGCATTTCGGCGAGAACGGGGTTGACTTTCCCCGGCATGATGCTGGAGCCAGGTTGCACGGCGGGGAGTCTGATCTCGTCCAAGCCGGTGGAGGGGCCGGATGACAGCAAACGGAAATCGTTCGCGAGCCGGGTCAGGGTAATTGCCAGGGTTCTGATCGAGGATGAAAAATCAGCGGCGTCGGCCATCGATTGCATCCCTTCAAACAAATTGTCCGATTCGTAGAGTTTGATGCCCGTCAGTTCGGATAATTTTTTCACCATCCCGGCGTGGTATTCGGGATGGGCGTTCAACCCCGTGCCGGTCGCGGTTCCGCCAATCCCCAAACGGCGGAGACCTTTCGCGGCGCGTCTGATCCGCTTCCCATCGCGTTTGACCGCTTTGGCATACCCGCCGAATTCCTGTCCCAACCGCACGGGGACGGCATCCTGCAAGTGGGTGCGCCCGGATTTGACGATGTCATCAAACTCTTCAGCTTTTTCGGCCAGGGCTTCGGCAAGGTTTTCGACCGCTTTCAGCAGTTCATCCACCCGCCAGAGGGCGCCGAGCCGGATCGCGGTGGGGATGGTGTCGTTGGTGGATTGCGCCATGTTGACATGATCATTCGGGTTGACGGGTTTTTTGGGGTCTTCGATGGAGTAGCCCAAAATCTGGTTGGCGCGGTTGGCAATGACTTCGTTGGTATTCATGTTGTGGCTGGTTCCCGCGCCGGCCTGGAACGGGTCCACCACAAACTGAGCATCCCATTTGCCATCAATCACTTCTTGGGCGGCTTCGACAATCGCTTTCGCCCGTTCGTCATCTAACAGCCCCAGGCCGTTGTTGACCTCTGCGGCGGCGCGTTTGATCGTCGCCATGCTCCAAACAAAGGCTCGCCACGGGCGTAAGCCAGAAATCGGAAAATTTTGAACCGCGCGTTGGGTCTGAGCGCCATAGAGGGCGTCTTTGGGAACGCGCATTTCTCCTAAAGAATCTTTTTCTGTACGAAAATCAGACATGGTGGTACCTCCTGAAATCATGTTAGGGTCTGAAGTTAACGGGGTAAAGTACAAAAAGAAAGAGGAAGCCATTCGACTTCCTCTCCATTTTTTTTCGTAACCAAGAAAAGGGGTTATCCTTCGCGGCCTTTATCGTTTCCGCCGTAACCCATTCCTTTGCCAAAATAGTCATAGTTGGCTTGAATGTCAGCAGTCAGATCGACCGATTCACCTGCGCCTAATTGGCGGGTGTGAGCCAATTTGACGGTTTCGCCGTGGTGATTTTTGGCGGAGTAATCGCCGCTCAAACCACTGGATGCGGGCAGGCTGATGTATTCGCTACCTTTGGCTTCGTAGGCATCCGGCACTTCATCTTCAGGGAAGATGGCTTCGTAGGGGCATTCGGGAACGCAAGCGCCGCAATCGATGCAGGTATCCGGGTCAATGTAGAACCAGGGATATTCCTCGCGCGGGTGGCCAGGGACGATACACTCGACGGGGCAAACTTCTACGCACCCAGAGTCGCGCAAGCACAGGCTGGTAATGATGTAGGTCATGAGAATCTCCTCCAGGGAAATAAGGATTGAAAGCAATTTTTGCTTTAGAATTGCAAAAGTTGAAAAGATTTTAGTCTCCCTAACATGGTTTGTCAAGAAATTCACGAATGGAGCTGCCCCTATTATGCAATCGCAACATCGCCCACCCGTATCCCCATTTTTCGTCATCTCGCTTGGAATTTTAGCCGTTTCTACGGCCTCCATTTTTATCCGCCTGGCTCAGGGATATGCCCCGTCGATTGTGGTTGCCGCGTACCGGCTCACATTCGCGACGCTGATTTTAGCCCCCATTGTGTACACGCGTCATCGCGAGGAACTCCGTACACTCACCCGCCGCGAGGGGGCGTTGGGACTGCTCTCCGGGTTATTTCTTGCGCTTCACTTTGCGACCTGGATCACTTCGCTGGAATATACGAGCGTGGCGAGCAGTGTGGTGATTGTGACGACGACCCCTCTTTGGGTGGCGGTGGCTTCCCCGCTCGTGTTACGGGAACCGATTGCCCGCCCCGTAGCGTTGGGGTTACTTCTCTCCCTCGCGGGCGGGGTCGTCGTGGCACTGAGCGAATCGTGTGCCCTGACCGGATCGCAGTTCGCCTGCCCGGGCATCGCCACCCTGTTTCAAAGTGAGATGGCGCTCGGCAACACGCTGGCCTTGTTGGGGGCGTTTTCGGCGGCGGGGTATCTGGTCATCGGGCGCAATTTGCGGGCGAAACTGTCGCTCATCCCGTATATTTTTGTTGTTTATGGAATAGCCGCCCTCGCGTTGATCGGGGCAATGTTCGCGTTTGGCGCATCGCCAGTTGGCTATCCCCCGGTGGCGTATCTCTGGTTTCTGTTGTTGGCGCTCATTCCCCAATTGTTGGGGCATTCGAGTTTCAATTGGGCGCTGGGATATTTGCCCGCCTCGTTTGTCTCGATCACCCTGCTCGGGGAACCGATTGGCACGATCATTTTGGCGTTTATGATTCTCAAAGAATCGCCTGCCCCTTTGGAGTTGATCGGTGCTATACTGATATTGGTTGGGATTTACATTGCGTCCCAAACGCCTAAAAATACATAGATTCACCCCCTTTTTATCCCCAGTGGCCTTAAACCACGCCTTACGAAAGGAGTTTTTTATGCAAATCCGTTGCCGAAACTGTACCCGCCCCTACGCCCTCAAGCGTGAAGAAGTCCTTACCGCGCTCGATATGATGCACGCCGAAAATCTCAAACATTATGATTCCCACTGCCCGCACTGCGGCAAAAACAATCAAGTCTCGATCAAAGAAATGAAGCGTTTTGCCCCAAGCTGGGCACCCAAAGAAGCGGAAAAAGAAGCTGAAACCGAATAAGGTTCAAAAAAAGCCGGATGCACTTGCATCCGGCTTTTTTTTTTATTCTGCTGGCTCTGATTCTTTCAATAGCGCCAATTTTTTCTTGTTCAGCTCTGCTTTCTCTTTGCGCCAGCCCTCATGACGGGCATACAGGAAATTCGTCTCGGTCAAGCGGACTTGTAATCCTTCCGTCAGGTTTTCTGCGCGCATCCGCCAGGCCCAGTTGCCGCTCGCGCGTCCGGGGTAATTCATGCGGGCTTCGTTGCCCAGACTGAGCATGTCTTGCATAGTCGTGATCGCAAACACAGCGGGGGAACCCCACGCCGCGCGGATCAGGTCCCACGCGATGTCGTGGCCGTCGCGGGCGAGATAGCGTCGGGCAAAGTCGCGTTCTTCTTCTTCCACGCGGGTGTACCAGCCGACCACGGTGTCGTTGTCGTGCGTGCCGGTGTACACCGTGCAATTTGCGGTATGGAGATGGGGCAGAAATTCATTTTCGGGATCATCGTAAAAGGCAAACACCATAATCTTCATCCCCGGCAGGTTGTATTCGTCCCGCAGGTCGAGGACGCCGGGATTCAGGTTGCCGAGGTCTTCGGCGAGGATGGGCAATTCGCCAAATTCTTTTAGGAGGGCATCGAAGAATTTACCGCGCGGGCCATCCACCCAATGTCCGTTGATGGCGGTGTCTTCTCCGGCGGGCACTTCCCAGTAGTCGTAAAAACCACGGAAATGATCGAGGCGGATGATGTCCACTTGTTTCAGGACCCCGCGCAAACGGCTGATCCACCAAGCATATCCGGTTTCAGCGTGGTAATCCCACCGGTACAGCGGGTTGCCCCACAATTGTCCGGTCGCGGAGAAATAATCCGGGGGAACTCCTGCAACGACGGTCGGTTTGCCTTGTGGGTCAATATAAAACAGTTCGGGGTTGGCCCACACATCGGCGCTGTCGTAGGCGACGAAGATGGGGACGTCGCCAATGATTTGAATGCCTTTTTCGTTGGCATAGGCGCGGACATCGTTGTAGTGTTTGAAGAATAAAAATTGCCGAAATACCTGTTTTTCGATGGCGGCGGCGTGAGCTTTGCGGGCTTTGGTCAGCGCCGCTTTGTCTCGTTGGCGGAGTTTTTCCGGCCATTCGTTCCAGGCCGCGCCCCCGTGGGCTTCTTTTAAGGCCATAAACAGGGCAAAATCTTCGAGCCAGGAGGCGTTCTCCTGTTTGAATTGGGCAATTTGCTCGTCGAAGGTGCGCTCCGCCTGGTACCGGGAAAACGCCTGATCGAGCAGGGGGAGTTTCCAGGTATAGATGGCGCCGAAGTCCACCATCCCGGGGTTGAATTTGGGCATGTCGGCCAGATCATCGGTGGTCAGCAAGCCATCTTCCAGTAACCGTTCAATGCTGATCAGATAAGGGTTTCCGGCGAAGGCCGAAAAACATTGATAAGGGGAATCGCCATAGCCTGTGGGGCCAAGCGGGAGGATTTGCCAAAGGGTGGAGCCAGTCGCCGCCAGCCAATCGATCCATTGATAGGCCGCAGACCCAAGTTCGCCGATGCCGTAAGGCCCGGGAAGGCTGGTAGGGTGAAGGAGAATTCCGGATGAACGAGAGAAAGGCATAAAAATCTCCAGAAAGAAAATGAAATCGCCCATGGGCAATTTTTGAGATGAATTAAAGAGAGGTTAATTAACCCTGGTTATTGTACATGATTTAGAGAGAGACGTATACAGAAAAGAGAACGGTAGACAGTGCGCCCCGTTCCCCTGTATACTTTAGCACACGAACCCAGAAAAAAGGATCATTTGCGATGTATATCACCCTCATCTCCCCTGAAATTCTCCATAAAAATATCAACACGCCCAACTGGAAAATTTTCGACTGCCGGACAGCACTCACCGATCCCGATCAGGGACGCCGCGATTACGAACACAGCCACATCCCTGGGGCAATTTTCGCGGACCTGAAACAGGACTTGTGTGGTCCTATTTTGCCCCGCCCAAACGGGTTCACCGAAACCGGGCGTCATCCCCTCCCGGACGTGGACACCTTCGTCGCTACCCTCCACCGGTGGGGCGTGAACAATAAAACCCAGGTGATCGCCTACGATGACAAAGGCGGGGGGCTGTCTGCCGCGCGCTTGTGGTGGATGCTCCGATGGGTGGGGCACGATGCGGTCGCCGTGTTGGATGGCGGATGGCAGGGATGGGTGGGGAAGCAGTATGCGGTAGTCAGTGGGCAGTATTCAGAGGGTGGGACCCAGGGTACGGAGAAACCGTTTGAGGCGAGGGTTCAGCGGCAGATGCTGGTCGGGGCTGAAGAAGTATATACGGCGCGGGAAGAATTTTTGCCCCTTCAGGTATTTGATTCCCGTGCGCCGGAACGCTATCGCGGGGAAACCGAACCGATTGACCCCGTCGCGGGGCGTGTGCCCTGGGCGCTCAACGCCCCCTACACGGACACCCAAACCCCGGAGGGATTTTTCCGCCCGCAGAAAGAACTCAAAGGCCATTTTGAAAAACTTTTGATGAATACCGATGGAAAGAATACCATTTTCTACTGCGGCTCCGGCGTGACTGCCGCCGCCAACCTGCTCGCCCTCAAACATGCCGGACTAGGCGAAGGCAAATTGTATGCCGGGTCTTGGAGTGATTGGATCACCGACCCCGCTCGCCCCGTCGCCGTTGTTCAGTCCTACACCGCCCCCGTTGATGTTCTCATCACGCTGGGGGAAGACCCCGCCCGAGAATATCCCTGGCCCGATTATTTGCAATACGGCCTGACCAGTGAGCATATCCCGGACTTGATCCGCATGGCGACGGATTACGACTTGAATTGGGCCAGGGCAGATGATCCCAAAGTGTTTGCCCCCCTGCACGCGTGGCGCGCCCTCGGTCAACTCCGCGCAGAGGCGGCGATTGAACCCCTGCTCCCCTTGTTCCATGTCTTAGCCGATAATGAATGGACCAGCGAAGAATTGCCCGATGTCTATGCCCTGATCGGGCCGGTGGCGATTCCTGCGTTAGCCGCTTACCTGCAAGATGAAAGTCATGACTTTTACGCGCGAAGTCTCGCCATGGCATCCCTGGAAAAAATTGGCACACAAACGCCGGGTGTGCGTGATCAATGTGTGGCGATCCTGACACGCCAACTTGAGAAATTTGATCAGCAGGGTGAAGATTTGAATGGCTTTTTGGTCAGTTCGCTGGTTATCTTAAAAGCCGTGGAAGCCGCGCCCGTGATGGCGCGGGCATTCGCCGCGGATAAAGTGGATGATATGATCATGGGGGATTGGGAAGATGTACAAATTCAACTGGGCTTGCTCACCGAACGTACGGCCTCGAAACCCGATAAGCTACCGCTTTTCCCGCGGGACTTTTCAACAGACCAGTCGGAGTCCGATCGCTTCCCCTTTGCGCCCAAAAAAGATGCCAAAAAGGAAAAAAGCAAACGGAAACAGGAAAAACAATCGCGCAAAGCCAATCAAAAAAAGAAGAAGAAAAAGTAATGCGGAGAAGTGAAATTACTTGTTACTTCTCATGCCCCCTCTTTTCCCCCAAAAATAGGCCTCAAAAACGCCATGTCCGATAAAATCAAAACCTTCCTTGCGCTGATCTTTTTTACCCTCGGCGTCACCGTGCCGTTGATTGGTGTCGCCACGTTTGTTGCCTCCGCCCTGGGGTGGATCAAGGTCGCCCCCTGGGTCGGGATTGCCATCGCCATCGCCACCCTGCTTGTGTTTTTTGCAATCGGTGTCGCCCTCCTGGCAGGAGTCAAAGACCTGTCATGGCTGACCGTCAGCCTGCCATTTTTGTTCAGTGCGCTGTACACCTGGATTCCTGACTTGATTCCCTTTTCCCTTGACGATGCCGCCGCGATGACCGCGGGGGCGATTTTTTCGGCATTTCTCGCGATCCGCAAAAACCCCAACGCCCCTCGATGGATCGCCCTCCCCCTGATCGGTGCGGCTGTCTACACCTTTTTTGGCGGTGCCCTGCCCGGCCCCGTAGATGAAATGCTGGTAGATGGCTTGGCCTTGCTGGTGGCGGTGTATGGCGCAAATCGAGGAGAGAATGAAATAGCGAATCATAAATAGGTTTACAGGCTCTTCCGAAAAGTTTACAAAGGAGTTCCCATGTACCAAACCAACGATTACGAAGGCATGATTGCCGAAACGATCACCCATCCCGGTGCGAACGGGGAGGTGATCAACGCTTATTTTGCCCGCCCGCTCGGGCCGGGGCCGTTTCCGGGGATGGTGATTGTCCACCACATGCCGGGGTGGGATGAGTGGTATCGCGAGTGCGCGCGGCGGTTTGCCCATCACGGGTATTTGACCATTTCGCCGAATTTGTACTTCCGCGCGGGGCACGGCACCCCGGAAGATGTCGCGGCGAAGGTGCGCGGGGCAGGCGGGGTCCCCGATGAACAGGCGGTGGGCGACATGGCCGGGGCGATGCAGTATCTGCGGTCATTGCCGCAATTGAACGGGAAGGTGGGGATTTTCGGGACGTGTTCGGGGGGGCGCCACGCGTATTTGGCGGCGTGCAGCGTGGCCGGGTTTGATGCGATTGTGGATTGTTGGGGCGGGCGGGTCGTCATGGACAAGGATGCGCTCAACGCGAATTTTCCCGTCGCCCCGCTGGATTACACGAAAGATTTAGCCTGCCCGATCTTGGGGTTGTTTGGGGATGAGGACAAAAGCCCGCCCCCGGATCAGGTGGACATGCACGAAGCGGAATTGCAAAAATACGGCAAAAATTATGAGTTCCACAGGTATCCCGGCGCGGGGCATGGGTTCTTTTATTATCACGCCCCCATGTACCGCCAACAGCAAGCGGTGGATGGGTGGAATAAAATTTGGACGTTTCTTGAAAAGCATTTGAGTTAAATTTATTGTACACAGAGGATGCAGAGGACACAGAAGGACACAGAAATATTTTTAAAATTTATCTGTGTTTCTCTGTGTTTTCTGTGCCTTCTGTGTCCCATTTGGAGCCAAACGATGTGTACGATGATTGTCGAAAAGGTAAAAATTGACGGGAGCGGGAAAGGCACGGGCGGGTGGTTCAACCTGGCCGAGGCGAACGTCTCCTATGATCACCCGTTTAGCGCGCCGTATGAGCACGCGCTGAACATTGATTTTGTGAATGAGGCACAGGGAACGGGGGCGCGCGTCGCCGTGGAACTGAGCGCAGAGGCCGCCCGCGCACTGGTGGACACCATTCAAGCGGTGTTGGCGCGTGCCGAACGCGAAGGGCAAATCGTCTGACCGTAGTGACGACTTCAGTCGTAGAAGAAACGACTGAAGTCGTCACTACCACCTTTTGAATAACGATGACTGAAACCGACCTCTCCCTCCTCCGCGAATCCATCGAACTCGCCCGCCTCGCGCGGGAACACGGCAACCATCCATTCGGCAGTCTCCTGGCGGATGCCGAGGGCCGCGTCCTGCTCCGCGCCGAAAACACCGTCCTCACCGCGTCGGACTGCACCGGCCACGCGGAAACGAACCTGATGCGGATGGCCTCCCAAACGTTTTCCGCCGAACAACTCGCCACCTGCACGCTCTACACGAGCACCGAACCCTGCCCCATGTGCGCGGGGGCGATCTTTTGGGGGAATGTAGGGCGCGTGGTGTTTGCACTCAGTGAGGAGGGGTTGTATGCCTTG
>WBZL01001824.1_pt1 | contig 21469 bp, 15 predicted proteins | sample 5204291 | NCBI WGS metagenome assembly WBZL01 (sample SAMN12344345, study PRJNA552823) | activated sludge metagenome | biome: Activated sludge suspended growth; feature: Nitrification reactor; material: Wastewater; isolation source: activated sludge from nitrification reactor of wastewater...
CGGGAGCACAGCCACCGGCCGCGTTCCGCACCTGCCCTGCTGGGCACGCGCCCGCGTTCGTGCTGCCGGGTTGTCCCCCAGGAGTCGAAGGTTTGGCCCCTATCGGCTGGCACACCCCGCCTATTCCCGCGTGATCGCCTTCACCCGTCGCCCGCTCAAGGTAAAGCACGCCAAGCTGGAGGAGCAGATCGTCAATTTCGACCAACCCGACACCTTTTCCCACCTCATCAAAGGCGACGATCTTTATATCTGCATCGGCACCACCATGGCCAAAGCGGGCAGCAAAGCCGCCTTTTACAAGGTAGACTTTACCTATTGCTTCCAGGCCGCAAAGGCCGCTTCCATCAACAAGGTCAATCAACTGTTGCTCGTCACCGCTGTCGGCGCGAACAGGGACTCCTTCTTTTTCTACAACCGCGTCAAGGGGGATCTGGAGGAAGCAGTCAAGGCCCTCCCCTTCTGGGCAACCCATATCTTCCAGCCTTCCGCATTGTTGGGCGAGCGCAATGAGAACCGCTGGGGCGAAGAGGTCGCCGGCGCCATCGGCAAGGTATTTGACCGGCTCACCGGCGGGCTCCTCACCAAATACCGGCCTGTGGAGGCGGAAGTGGTCGCACAGGCCATGATCTCGGCTGCGCAGGGCCTGCAGGGCGGGACGCGGGTATACCCTTCTCATTATTTGCAGGATCTGGCCAACACGACGGACGTGAAACGGCTGGTTTAGAACTTGCAACGGCAACCGTTACCTGCAGCAATGCCCACCACTTCACCTGGACCAAAACAGCAGGCTCCGCAGTTTATTACGCATGCTCCAATTCCAATTGTCCCGGGTTCTATTTTTACTTGAACAACGGCCAATCCGTTACTTTCAACGTCAAATCATACGATGCCTGCAACAATCAACTGGACAGCAAGAACTATACATTCAGCCGAGGATCGTACTATTTCCGTCCGGAGGCTCAACCTGAAATCGCACAAGAATTGAACGTATTCCCGAATCCCTCGGACGGGCGCCTGAATCTGGTATTCCCGGAAGGATTCGAAGGCGGCTACCTGGTAAGGGACCTCCAGGGGCGGGAAATTCATAAATCCGGAATTATTTCCGGTTCGGGGCCCTTTGAAGCGGATCTGCAAGAGCTTAGATCCGGCGTTTATTTCATACAAGCAGTTGACGAGGTAACAGGAAAAGCATATTCGGCAAAATTCCTGATCAAATAGGATTGTTGGGATTACTTGCCCCCAAATCGATAATTTCCTAACTTTGCCGGCCCATTTTACAAGCCCGAATGTGGAATTAATCCCATTCGGGCTTTAAACCATGCAAATCGGCAATGAAAAAGAATTCCAAGATTACCATACAAGTCGGCCTCGACGAAGGCAATGTCCCCGAAACCATCACCTGGCAATCCGACGACAGTCCCAACGGTGACAAGCCCAACGACGCCCGTGGCATGCTGCTCTCCTTTTTCGACGGCGAGGCGCTGGAAACCCTCAAGATCGACCTGTGGACCAAGGAAATGAAGGTGGAGGAAATGGACCGTTTCATGTTCCAGACCCTGCGCGCGCTGGCGGATACCTATTACCGCGCCACCCAAAATGCGCAATTGGCAACCGACATGCAGCGCTTTGTCCATTATTTCGGCGAGCAGACGGAAATCATTCCAAAAACCCAGGGGTAAATTTTTTGTAAACTCGCAAATGTTTTTACCTTTGCCCCCCGGTGGGCGGCGTACAGCCAGCTCCCGCTGAACCCCCCCAGGGCGGAAACGCAGCAAGGGTAGGTGGTTGAGCGGTTGGTGCGTCCGTTCACCCCATTTTTCTCTCCTTTTCGGCTTTCGTTTTCCATTTTTTTCGCACATTTGCCTGACGACTAACTTTCAAAACGAAGAGCCAATGTCAACAGTTGATCGCAAACGGTACTGGCGGACGAACCTCCGCTACGTAGCCGTTCTCCTCGCCATTTGGTTTCTGGTTTCCTATGTATGCGGCATTTTTCTGGCGGACTACCTCAACCAGTTCCGGATCGGGAATGCCCGCCTCGGCTTCTGGTTTGCCCAGCAGGGAGCCATTTACGTATTTGTCGCCCTGATCTTTGTTTATGTCTACCTCATGAACAAGCTGGACAAGAAATACCACGTCAACGAAGATTGACCTATTCATTACCCATTACCTATAACCTGACGAAATGGATACTCAAATTTGGTGGACCCTGGGGATCGTTTGCGCTACCTTCGCGCTGTATATCGGGATCGCCGTATGGTCAAGGGCGCGGTCTACCGCTCAGTTTTACGTCGCCGGCGGCGGGGTCTCTCCGCTCGCCAACGGTATGGCCACGGCAGCCGACTGGATGTCGGCAGCTTCCTTCATCTCCATGGCCGGCCTGATCAGCTTCATGGGTCGCGACGGCGGCGTTTACCTCATGGGCTGGACCGGCGGCTATGTGCTGCTTGCCCTCCTGCTGGCGCCTTATCTCCGGAAATTCGGCAAATTCACGGTCCCGGACTTTATCGGCGACCGGTACTATTCCAATGTGGCGCGCACCGTGGCGGTCATTTGCGCCATCATTGTTTCCTTTACTTATGTGGCGGGGCAGATGCAGGGTGTCGGCCTGGTGTTCAGCCGATTTCTGGAAGTCAGGATCGACACAGGCGTATATATCGGTATGGGCATCGTTTTCTTTTATGCCGTGCTCGGCGGTATGAAGGGCATCACGTACACGCAGGTTGCGCAGTATTGCGTCCTGATCTTTGCCTACATGGTGCCTGCCTTCTTCATTTCGTTCAAGATCACGGGTACGCCCATCCCGCAACTCGGCTTGCTGGGGCATATCAATGACGGCAGCGGCATGGGTTTTCTGGACAAACTCGACCAACTGAACCGCGACCTGGGTTTCGCAGCCTATACCGACGGCACCAAATCCAATATCGACGTGTTTGCCATCACCTTTGCGCTCATGGTCGGAACGGCAGGTCTGCCCCACGTGATCATCCGTTTTTTCACAGTGCCCAAGGTAAAAGATGCGCGCTTGTCAGCCGGCTGGGCCCTGATCTTCATCGCCATTTTGTATACCACGGCCCCGGCCATCGCGGCATTTGCGCGGACCAACCTCATCAATACGGTTTCCGAACAACCCTACACCGAAATGCCCAACTGGTTCAAGAAATGGGAGGCTACCGGCCTGCTCACCTTTGAGGATAAAAACCAGGACGGCAAGGTGCAATATGTAGCCGACGCCGCTAAAAACGAGCTCAAGATCAACAATGACATCATGGTGCTGGCCAACCCGGAGATTGCCCGGCTGCCCCAATGGGTGATCGCTCTGGTGGCGGCAGGGGGTCTGGCGGCAGCCTTGTCCACCGCAGCCGGCTTACTGCTGGTGATCTCCACCGCCATCTCGCGCGACCTGATCAAAATGCAGATCAACCCGAAGATCAGCGAAAAGGGCGAACTGCTCTGGGCGCGGATCGGCGCGGCGGTTGCGGTCCTGATCGCCGGTTATTTCGGCATCCACCCGCCTGGTTTTGTGGCCGCAGTGGTCGCACTGGCTTTCGGCCTGGCAGCGGCCTCCTTCTTCCCGGCTATCCTGCTGGGTATTTTTGACAAGCGGATGAACAAGGAGGGCGCCGTTACCGGCATGATCATCGGCATTTCCCTCATGATCTTCTATATGCTTAAATTCAAATTCAACCTGTTCGGGCCGACGACGTCTGCGGACTGGTGGTTCGGCATTTCGCCCGAGGGCTTCGGGACAGTAGCCATGCTGGTCAACCTGATTTTTGCGCTGGTCATTTCCAGGGTCACGGCCGCTCCGCCTGAAGAGGTGCAACACATCGTGGAAGAGATCCGTATACCCCGGGGAGCGGGAAACGCTGTTGAACATTGATTCGATTGATTCGATTGATCCGATTGATTTGATTGATTTGATTGATTCGATTGATTTGATTGATTTGATTGATTCGATTGATTTGATTGATTCGATTGATTTGATTGATTCGATTGATTCGATTGATTCGATCAATCGAATCATTCTTTCAGTTGACCAAAATCATATAGCATAATTTTTAAAACCAGGCAAGTCCTTTTATTTTTGTCTAAAACGAGGAACATGAGCATGCAAATTCGAACTTTCGAAGAATACAAAGCCGTATACCAACGCAGCGTCGAAGATCCGGAAGGCTTCTGGGCCGAACAGGCGGGTTCATTCAACTGGCGCAAACCCTGGGACAAGGTCCTCGACTGGAATTTTCGCGACCTGGATGTGAAATGGTTCATCGGCGGCAAGCTCAACATCACCGAAAACTGCCTCGACCGGCATCTGGCCGAACGCGGCGACCAAACCGCCATCATCTTCGAACCCAACGATCCGAACGGGGAAACAACCACCTACACTTACCGGCAACTCTACGAGGAGGTCTGTAAAACAGCCAACGCCCTCCACGCCATGGGCGTCCGCAAAGGCGATCGCATCTGTTTTTATATGCCGATGATCCCGCAACTGGCCATCGGCGTGTTGGCCTGCGCCCGGATCGGCGCCATTCATTCCGTGGTGTTTGCCGGTTTTTCGGCCAGCTCCCTTTCCGACCGGATCAAGGACGCCAGCTGCAAAATGGTGATCTGCTCCGACTACAACCGGCGGGGCGCCAAGAACATCCCGGTCAAAGCCATTGTGGATGAAGCCGTCGCGATGGGTTGCGACAGCGTAGAAACCGTCTTCGTCCACCAGAATACAGGCGAGGCCATCAACTGGGTAGAAGGCCGCGACAAATGGTGGCACGAGCAGGTGGACCATCAACAACCGGAATGCCCCGCCGAAGAGATGGACAGCGAAGACATGCTCTTTATCCTTTACACCTCCGGCTCAACCGGCAAACCCAAAGGCGTCGTGCACAGCTGCGGCGGCTATATGGTCTATACCTGTTATTCTTTTGCCAACGTGTTCCAATACCAACCGGGCGATATCTACTGGTGCACCGCCGACATCGGCTGGATCACCGGCCACTCCTATATCGTGTACGGCCCGTTGCTGGCCGGCGCTACGACCGTGATGTTCGAAGGGGTACCCACCTACCCGGATGCGGGCCGGTTCTGGCAGATCGTCGAAAAGCTGAAGGTCAACCAGTTCTACACCGCCCCGACCGCCATTCGGGCGTTGATGGCCTTTGGGGATGACCCCGTCAACAAATACGACCTGAGCAGCATCAAACTCCTCGGTACCGTCGGCGAACCCATCAATGAAGAGGCCTGGGAGTGGTACCACAAGGTCGTCGGCAAGGAAAAATGCCCGATCGTGGATACCTGGTGGCAAACCGAAACAGGCGGCATCATGATCTCCGGACTGGGCGGGCTCAGCCCCATGAAGCCCTCCTTCGCAGGCTACCCGCTGCCCGGCATCCAGCCCTGCCTGCTCGACGGCAACGGCAAGGAGATCGACGGCAACAACGTCGAAGGCGTGCTGTGCATGAAATACCCCTGGCCGTCCATGATCCGGACAACCTACGGCGATCACGAACGTTGCCGGCAAACCTACTTCTCGAGTTACGACAATATGTACTTCACCGGCGACGGCGCCCGCCGCGACGAAAACGGCATGTACCGCATCATCGGCCGGATCGACGATGTCATCAACGTCAGCGGCCACCGCATGGGTACCGCCGAAGTTGAAAATGCCATCAACGAACACCCGAAAGTGGTCGAATCCGCCGTGGTCGGGTATCCCCACGATATAAAAGGACAAGGCATCTACGCCTATGTCATTACCCTTGAGCCGGTCAACGATCTGGAAGGTTTCCGGAAAGAGTTGCTGGCCGTCGTCACCCGGGAGATCGGCCCGATCGCCAAACCGGACAAGATCCAGGTGGTCTCCGGATTGCCGAAAACCCGCTCGGGCAAGATCATGCGCCGGATACTGCGCAAGGTGGCTTCCGGAGAAACCGACAGCCTCGGCGATATCTCCACGCTGCTCAACCCGGAGGTTGTGGAGGAGATCAAGGATGGGGCGCTTTGAGGGGGAGAGGGAGAGAGGGTGAGAGAGTGAGAGAGTGAGAGGGTGAGAGAGTGAGAGGAGGTGAGCGGATGGCCGGTTGCCCTGGGACCGTTCAGCATTTTGTGTCAACAGAATTTTCAACACGCTGCGCGTGCTGAAAATTAAAACTTTGCGTCTTTGCGTCTTGGCGCGAAAACACTATTTTGAACAGTCCCGTTGCCCTGGATCGGGTTTGCAGCCATGCGCTCACCTTCTGCCAATATTGCTACCAACGGTCGCCGAACAAACGTTTCCAGAAACCGGGCTTTTTTTCTTCGGGCGGCCTGACCTCATTTTCCTGACCCTGTTCCGGGGTTTCTCCCGCGGGCGAGGCCTGGTTTTCCTTGAGGGTTACCAGCTTTTCAAGGCCTCCTGCCAGCATTTTCGCCATCGGGTGCGCGCTGAGGGAGGGATCGAAGACCAGTCCGAAGAATTCCCCTCTGGCGTTGATCCCCACCGGATAGCGGGTACGGTCGAGCCATTCGGGGGTCTGCAGTTCGGCAAGCGGCGGTTCGTCCCAACAGGTATAGAAACGCTCCCTTCCTTTGGTGATCACCTGCTGCTCCAGGTTGATCTGCGCTGAGCGGAACAGTTCCACCCCTTCTTCCGGGATCTGCAACAACAATACCTGCATTTTGCCGCCTTCCCGGATAACGTCCAGCACCTTGAAAAAAGCATTGACATTGATCACATGGAGTCCCCATTTTTTGACCTCGGGGTTGATGGCCGAAAGCGGTATAGCCTTGGTTGAAGCGACCAGAAAGCGGGTATTTTGCCCAATGCCGCCGCCCATATTGGTGACATCCAGGAAAAATCCGTTGCGCAGGATCTGACCGGGTTGGTACATTCCGGCGACAGGCTGCTCCAGATCGGCATCCCGGTAATACAGGGTCAGCCCCGGAAAAGTCTGATTGACCATCTTTTCGATGAACGCGTTGGTGAATTCCATTTTCTTTATCAGGTTTTAAGGTGAATAATTCATTTTCAAAGCTCTGTCAAAAAAATCTCAACGACCACATTGCCTTCGGCATCAACGGCGTCTGTTTTGAAATTCGTGACCTGAAATTCGGATTTGCTTTTGAAGAGGACTTCAAATTCGTCCTGCCCCGAACCGTTGGGACCATAATGGGAAATATTTTCAATTTCTTTTCCTTTGGCGCCCTCAATATGGAAAAAGACCTTCACTTGTTTGTCGGGCAATGCCGGGTCGAGTACAGCGGAAAGGTCCTCTGAATCTACACCCTGAAATTTTTGTGCGATGATAATGCTCTTGCTGGTAGAGGTAAAGGCGTCTTCGGTGATCGGGGTCCCGTTTTCAAAAGCGGCTTTGTATTTGTTCAGGACGGTCTGAATATCGACCGAAGTCCCCCGGAATGACATCCCTGAATGTCCGGACAACTTGGAAAGTCCGTTGTTGATCAAGGTCTCCAAAGCCAGGTCAAGCGCGCTTGGATTACCGCTTCTCAGGGCTTCATTCAGGGGTTCGTAACCCATCAGGGTATAATGCCGGATCGCGGTGAGCTCTTCGATCGGAATATCCGGATAAATTTCATCGATGCCGTAACCCAGGATCTTGTTCCGGGCGGAGAGAACGACATAATCATTGAACAGTTCAAGGGTGTGCAGGTCAGTCCGGTAAGGCCCGTCTTCCAGCAATTGCCAGGCGCCGAACAGGATCGGGTTTTGCCGGATGCCGGCAGCCAGGTCAGAGTTTGAGGCCAGGTCGTTCCAGAATTTGGTTTGGCCCGCATGGTCCAGTTCCAGGTAAAATCTGTAGGCGTCATCCGCTTCGATGGCGTACCAGACATCGGTCAGCTGGGGTTTGCCGTTGAAGACGGCCTTCATGGGGAGGTTGGCTTCCAGTTGCCAGTAAAGCTCCGTTTCTTCCCGGAGGGCCATCTCGCGGGTGCGCATGCGCATGCCCTCGGAGAAGCCGAAATAAGCGGAGGTCTGTTCCCGGGCGGGTTCCAGCGCACGTTCTACATCGGCGGCGGCAATGCCGATCTGATCCGGTATTTCTTCGCCGGCCCGCCTCAGGGCGCTTTCCGTGCCGAGGAACCTGACCGCATCGCCCAGGTCGAGCATGCCCGCTATATTGGTCCCCGCCGAGTTGATCAGATTGATGACCTGGAGGTTGTTGTAATACACCAGGCCCTGATCTCCGTAGGTCTCTGTCAGGTAATCCCGGAATCCTTCATTGGTGACCAGGAGGCCGGCGGACTCGGAAAGCAGGGTCCAGCCGGCCAGCAATTTCCGGGCCAGGCTGCCGGTGTGTATCGCGGCGTTCAACTCCCCGACGCCAACGGCAAATCCCACCGCGTCCAGGGTTGCCATCCCGCTGTTGAACAGATCGTCGTCCGATTTCTTCTCGATGATCCAGGCCAGGGCAAAAGCCGGAAAAAGCAGGGTCCGGTTGTGGCATCCGCTGACCGGGTCGGCTGCGCACAAACCGAGGAAAGAGGCCTTTTCGGCAAAGGTGAGCGCTACCAGCTCAAACGGCGAAAAATCAAAATCATGGGTCTCGAATTCCGCGCACTGACAATGCTCCACCTCCCGCGGTTCGTGCATCCATCCGTCGGGATAGCAGAACGTGCGGATGCAATTCCGCTCGACGATACCCACCCTTCCGTTGTATCCGATTTCCTTTTCGTAGGTATTGTATCCGTTGGTGAGTTCCTGGTACCATGGCGGTACTTTCCAGATAAAGGTCTTGTCGCCGAAGTCCGACACAAACCGGGTGACCGATGCTTCGCCGGGCTCGTATCCTTCCGCCTTCAAAGACAACCTGCTGATGAGGTTAACCAATCCTTCTTCACGTTCATTTGCCGTAAACAGGTTATCCGCCACCTCGTATAACCGGTTGACCATGCCCGGCGACGATGCCAGAAAATCCAGAAACTGGCGGATCTCCTCCGGCGTGTTGCCTTCCAATACGCCGGTCATCACCCTTTGGGGCATGTACAAATAGGTTACGGGCATCCATTCCGGGCTCAGGATCTGGACGACATTCAACCCTGCGATGTAGAGCGGAAATCCTTGCCCCCAGTAGTTGCTGTAAAGGGCCATCAGTTTTTCCTTGCGGGTGAGGCTCAGGTTCCGGTAATCGTCGTCGGAGGCCCACCGGATCCAGAGCCCCAGCTCGGCAATGCTGGCGCTTTCATCGATCCGGGACGCCAGAAAGGCCTTCCAGCCCAGGAACTGATCGATATTGTCCTGGTAGAGGTCCAGGTAATTTTGAACGGTCAGGTTGGTCAGGTTATCCAGGTTGGATACGTCCATATCTTCGATCCAGGGGCCGAGCCGGTCCAGGTATTGGGCTATGGCAAATACGTATTTTTTGACCTCCGGGGTCCCCTGGATGGCTTCGCACCAGAGGTCGACATAATCCCGTGCGATCTGCCGGGTCAGCGAGGCGTTCAGCTCGGCACAGGATTCATCGCCGCTCAGGTTGTCCGGATCGGCAAAGAATTCCAGTGAGGAATGGATAAAATCGTGGATATACCGGGCGCCGGCGTTCATGCCTTCCGGGTAATCCGTCCGCGTATCCAGCCGGGATTCCACAAATTCGCTGAGGTTGGCTTCAACCTGATGAATAAAGACGCCGCGGGTCCGGCAAGCCCGGGTGATGCGCCGTTTCCACTGGTCCCGGTTCCGGAAGCGGTATTCGCCCACCAGCACGATCACCCTTTCAGGCTGGGTGAACACATCGCTTTTCAGCTGTTCCTCTACCTGCCGCGAGAGGTCGTTCAGGTAATCGTTGTAGGTTGCAAACTCGGCTTCCGACCGGTTTTTAAGAAAATCCAGGATCTTGTCCGACGATTTTACCGCCTGCGGTATGCCGGAACGGATTGCCAGATCCGGAAAGCGGATATAAACGGCGTAAATCTGAATTTTCTTGAGGTTGCCTTCAAAGTCCTCATTGAAGGGCAGGAGCAGGTTATTGAGCTCCTGCCGGTTGGAAATGGCCGGGGCCGAAGCATTGCCTTCGCCGCTGTCGTCCCTTTCGACCACCCATTCGTTCCCGACGGATTTCAAGGTACTAACGGTAAAATCCATCAGATAGGTTCCGCCTTTCAAACCTGAGCTCCTTTTCTGTTCGTTTTCCCGAACGGTCCGGATCACCTCCGAAAGCACCGGGTCTCCGAAGCAGAAACCGGTGCTTTCTTGTAAAAAAAGGAATAGAAAAATTAATGGAGCTTTAATAAAATAATGTTCCATTGAAACTGTCGAAACAGTTTGTAGTAGAGCGCGCATAGTTTAAGGGTTTTAGGATTTCTGAATCCTTTAGTTATAAATCACTTTTGAAAGCGGTCATCCAGCCAATATTCAATCATACCCCATCCCCACCAGCACTCCGCTCACCCGCCGCTTCAACTCCTCTCCCACCGCCGTCACGATCGCCTCAACCGGCTGCCCGCTCAGCAGCAACGGCGCTGCGAAATCCACCAGGTTGAAGCCCGTTTCAAGCAAGACCTGAGCCAGTGCCGTAAGCGACGCCGCATCAACTACTTCAACTTTCAGTTTGCCGAAAGCCGTGCACGTCATGTACTGTTCCTCCACCTGATAGTAGCCGTTGGACAGCTCCGTCAATTCCGGCGAAAATGACGTAGAATCCGCATCCGTATCGCTGACGAACTGTTGCAGGGCATTGAAATCATCAACCCCGTCGCCGCCCAACGCCTCCACCCCGGACCATTGTTGCTGAAGATAATGATCAATTTCTGCAACCGCCGCGTTAAATCCCGTTTCGAGCCCCGACTGCTCCGGACAAGCAACCGTTATCCCGTCAATGGCCTGCGTTACGATCCCCAACAGGTCCGACATGATCTGATCCAGCGCTTCCTGAAACGCCTGATTGGCAGCTTTCACCTGCTCAACAGCCTGCTGGAGCGCCTGGGCGGCCTGTGCGATCGCTGTGGAATCGCCGCTCGCTACGGCTGCATCGTATTGCTGCTGAGCGGCCAGCAGGGCCGATTGCGCGTCCTGGAGATCCTGGCTCACCGAATCGGGCAGATTGGGGCCCATTTCGATCAGGATCTCGTTGACGGCCCCCAGGATCTCTTCCGTTGCCCCCAGGATTTCTTCCAGTGTGGACAGGGTGTTCAGCACATCCGTCAACACACCGGCCCATTGATCCCCGATCAGGCCAAGCCCCGCACCCGTCACCTCCATATGGCCCGCCGACATGCGGCAATGCTCATTTACCTGGATGCCGACCAGCTTCACCGCCACATGGGCCATATTGAAATACGGCACCTCGATATACCCTTCACCGTAAAATGCCCCGGCGCCGGTGACCTGTTTCACGATCACGAGATAATCTCCCGCCCAGACCGAATCGCCGGGCGCTACGGCCGTCAGCAAAGGCGCATCATCGGAAAAAACGGTTCCGGTTGAATCACCGCAGGCGTATCCGTATTCTACCGGGCCGACCTCGCACCCCGGCTTCAGGGTCCTCAGATCGATGCTGTCGCAGGTCGCAAATCCCGACGGGCAAATGAAACAAACCCGAACCCGGTAATCTGTTGACGGCATCAGATCAAGGAGCTTCACCCGGTCCGATTTTACCGCCAAAACCTGTTCAGCCGCCGGTTCGCCGATTGGTTTCCAACTGACGGCAACCGAATCTCCCGGCGCCATGACCCACTGCAGATCCGCACTCCTGGCGCCGGCCCGCTCCACCATCAGGTTCAGCGGTTGGTCGGGCAAACAGTCCGGGATCTGGTTGTTTGGGAATACGAATGTAATATCCGAACAGACGATCGTCCCGTCAGCGCAGGCCGAACAAACCCGGAAAGCGTAGGCCGTCCCCTGTACAAGGCTGTCCACCGCGTAGCTCCCGGCGTCCGCCGCCAGTTCCACTCCGACGGCCAGGCTGTTTCTGCCGCCGGTAAAGACCGCGACCGAATCGCGGCTGATCCACTGTTTCCGGGCGCCGGGGGCCGGAGTCCAGGTCAGGAGCGCCGATTGCGGACCGTTGACCGTCCAGTTCAGGTTGTCCGGCGGGAGGCATTCCACGGCATTTTCCAGGGTAAAGGCATACACCTCGCTCCATCCGCCGTTGATGAATGCCGACCGGCCCGTTGGGTCTTCCGCCCTGATCCTCACCAGGTATTCCAGCCCTGGGTTCAACGCCGGATCGGCGGGACCATACAGATAAAAAGGCGAGAAAGTCCGGGTGGAAAAAACCGGTGCGGAAGCATTCAGGGTTGCATCATATCCAAAACCGGTCAACTGGTTTTCATACAATTCAAGGGTATATTCAGCTGCAATGCCGGCATGCTGCGGTTGCCAGACAAACCTGAGTTGCTGCGGTACGGAAACCGGGACCTGTCCGACAGGCTCCAGCAACACCGGCGGACGGTGAAGCAGAATAATGCCCTGGGCGCACCCCGTGTTGGAAACCGGCGGATCAAAAAACCGCTGATAATCGTACACCTCCACGCACAAGGCAACCGGCCCTTCGGGAAGTTGCCCCCAGCGGGCAGGCAGGTCGCCCGGCGTCAGGCCGCTGAATTCAAGGTTATCCGGATGAAAATAGCCGGCGAGTTGGGGCCCGGTCAGCACCAAAGGCTGGTTGCGGTGCAGGATAACCGGAGCCGGCAGATAATCCTCCCGGGTCCGGATCTGGAACCCGTTTCCCGAAAACCGGATCCGGATCAGGGCGGGGTATTCTTCGCGAATGTCCGTGGATATCAGGGTTATGACCAGTCGCCCTGGATCGGCGTAATCCTCCGGATAAGGGCTGAAGCCGGTTGCCTGCACAATGGAGGTGACCGGAAAGGGCTGTGCCGCCGCATTGGGCGGAAAGACCTGGATCAAACAACAAAAAAAGACGGAAAAGAACCTGAGCTGACCGGAAAGGATGACCCGCAGACGAAGCGGACCGGAAGGATTTTTTTTGATTGCCGGATACCGGTTCAGACTCCGGTACAGGGAGGCAACCCCGGAACCTTTGGTCCCGGCAGAGATTTCAGCGCGCATTTTTCAGAGTTTTAGGTACAAAGCTGCCCCGGTTTCCGGGACGGCCCGCAACAAATATATTACAAAAACGAAGTCAATGCAAATAAAAATTACACCTTGGGCAAAATCCGGTGACAATCCGGACTGTAATCTCTCGCCATTGCATACCCTTCCTCCCACCAGCCGAACATCTGCTCCGGATCAAAAATGAAGGAATTATCCGTCAGCACCCGCGGCGTGTAATACGTAAAAATGGACACATCGTGTACCTGGCAGGCCAGGTTGCCGATCGTCACATCGTCCTGGCCGATCTGGTTCATCATAAAATCCAGCGCCTTCAGCAACAGCATGAACGCATTGCGCGACGGCGGGGTCAGAATGATCTTTTGTTTGGCCTGCAGGATGATCACATCGATCTCTTTGGCGCCCATATTGATGGATTGCTGGATGGGAATGAGCGCTCCGAACCCGCCGTCGCCGTATTCAAATTTATCCTTCTCAGCCAGGCTCATGAAGGGCACAAGATTGCAGGACAGCCACATCCAGTCGCAAAAATCCTCATAGGAACATTCGTCCGCCATTTTGTACTCCACCCGGTTCAGTGTGAAATTGGAAACCGTAACGGCCACTTTTTTCCCCGAGTCCCTGAGGCGCTGATGGTCCTCCGGAAAATAACTTTCCCGGATCATTCTCCGCAGGTGACGGCTTTCTCCAAAGGTTTTCCGGCCTTTGAGGAACATCCGGAGGGTATTGAAGTGGTTGATTTTCGTCAGGTATTGCCCGTTTTCTTTCTTCCGGATGATAAACGGGTTGATATTGAAGACATCGGACTGCCGGACTGCTGTGTAAACCTTTTTCAATCGCTCCACTTCTCCCAATGCCAGCAACGGCACCAGGAGGCTGCCCGTAGAGGTGCCTACGAGTACGCCGTAATCCGTACCGCAATCCCGGATCAGGTGCTCAGCGATACCGCCGGCAAAGGCGCCTTTACTCCCGCCGCCGGATATGACCAGGCCTTTCATCTACTAATTTTTATTCAGCAAAGAAAATGTTCATCAAGCAATGTCGGATGGGCAAGATAAAGAAAATCGCCCATTCCAAGTGAACCAAGCGCATGCCATTTTGCCTATATTTACCCCCTCATGATCAACCGCAAGCCGGATTCAAATGAAAAAAATCAGTTTTGCCGTCGCCGTTCTCCTGCTGACCTTTTCCTGCCGGAACACCGACACAGCGGCCGAAGAAAAAAAAGTTGACAGCCCGTTGCACTATGACCTGACCGGAACGGGAGATGTCACGCTCGTTTTCATCCATGGTTGGTGCATCAACGGCAGTTATTGGGATAATCAGGTAGCCGCATTCAAGGATCGCTATCAGGTCCTGACCCTGGACCTGGCCGGCCACGGGCAATCCAAAATGCCCAAACCGGAATATACCATCGAAGAACACGGCCGGGACGTGGCCGACCTCATTACCCAACTGGGATTGAAGAAAATCATCCTGATCGGGCATTCCATGAGCGGCGACGTGGCCCTCCATGTATATAACATCCTCCGCAACAGGGTAATGGGGTTCATCGGCATCGACAACCTGCAGCAGCTCGGCGTCATCCCAACGGATGAAGAAAACGAACAATACGCCGCTTTCTTTCTGGCCATGCGCAAGGATTTCGCCAATCTCGTTACCGAATTTGCAAAAGCCAACCTCTTTTCCGAAACGACATCCGACAGCATCAAGGCACGGGTGATCCGCGACTTTGTTTCCGCTGACGTCGACTTTGCTGTTTCAACCATTGTATCCCTGCAATTCGAAGGCGAGAACGAACGGACCCTTGCGCCCAAACTGATGGTCCCCATGTATCTGATCCTGAGCGATAACGGCAGAGATCCGCTTTACGAGGAAGCCTCCCTGAAACAATACTGCGGCGCCGGTTACAAGGTCTGGACGATCAAGGGCACAGGGCACTACCCCATGATAGAGGATGTACCGGAATTCAACAGGGTCCTGGCCGAAGTGCTGGATACCATCCGCAATAATTTTTCAGGTCAATAAACGGGATTGCCAGGTTTTCAAATAGGGCTTTAATATTTTGTTAAATTCTTAACAATTCTTGCATCCTATTAAAATCGCGTCTATATTTGTCCCGCAAATGACGACAGAAAACATATATCATCCAATCATCTCCTATACGGCAGGCCTTCCACGGCCGCGCCGCGCTGCTCGTCGTCGCCCTTAGGGGCGCAATATCTTTATTCCTCCGCGGGAGGCATATTTTCCACCCTTCCCGTTTTCAAGTCTCTTTCACCGAATTTTTCACCACCAAGCATTGATAAAAGGTCTTCAAATTGATCACCTGCTCATTGCGCCAAATAACAAATCTTCAAGCAAAATGAACATTAAGATTCATGTTGCCAGTGCGGAATTCGCCCATTATGCCGAGCAAATCTGCGACCTGATCGAGATTTCTGCCAAACAGCGCGGAACCGGGATCGCGCGCCGTTCCCCGGAGTATATCCGGACCAAAATGGAGAACGGTAACGCGGTCATCGCTCTGGCCGACGACCAACTCGCGGGCTTCTGTTATGTTGAGGTTTGGAGTCACGGGCAATACGTGGCCAATTCAGGCCTGGTTGTCCATCCCGACTTCCGGCAGCAAGGGCTGGCCAAATCCATCAAGGAGAAGGCCTTCAACCTGGCGCGCGACAAATATCCCAGCGCCCGCGTTTTCGGCATCACGACCAGCCTCGCGGTCATGAAGATCAACTCCCAACTGGGTTACAAACCGGTTACCTTCTCTGAACTGACCCAGGACGAAGCCTTCTGGAACGGTTGTCAGAGCTGCCCTAACTTCGATATCCTCCAACGATGCCAACGACGCATGTGCCTCTGCACCGGCATGCTGGCCCCGTCAAAAGAGGAAGAAGAAGCGGAAAAGATGAAATTTGACCTGGCCCAACTGATCCTTAACGGCAACCAGACCGGCCAGGTCGAAGGCGCCGCCGTCTGATTTGCTGCCATCCCTAACCAATATATTGCCTGCTTTTGAATTTGCTCATTGATGGTTGAAACAGGATTGCCAGGATCCAGGACCTGCTATCCCGCATCCGAAATCCATGATCCAGGATCAAATATCCAGGATCTAGTATCCACCACGCCTCGGCGTGGCAGCATCCGGTTTCCCCCATCCAACGTCTTCAAAAATGCCCAATAAAAAAGTTGCGCTCGCCTACAGCGGCGGGCTGGATACTTCTTTCTGCATCAAGTACCTGACCCTTGAGGAAGGGTGCGAAGTACACGCCATTTCGGTCAATACCGGCGGATTCACACCCGGGGCGCTGGCAGCCATGGAAAAGAAAGCCTACGAACTGGGCGCAGCCTCTTTCCACAGCGTCGACGCTGTCAGGTCCTATTATGATCAATGCCTGCGTTACCTGGTTTACGGCAACGTCCTGCGCAACAACACCTATCCGCTGAGCGTCAGTGCGGAACGCATGTTCCAGGCCCTTGAAGTCGCCCGGTTTGCCAGATCCATCGGCGCGGATGCGATCGCCCATGGCAGCACCGGCGCCGGGAACGATCAGGTCCGTTTCGACCTGGCCTTCCAGGTCATTTGCCCCGACACCGAGATCATCACCCCCATCCGCGACCACCGCTTCGCCCGCGAGGAAGAGGTTGACTATTTGCGCAAGCACGGCTTTGAATGGACCGCCCAGAAAGCCAAATACTCCATCAACCAGGGCATCTGGGGTACCAGCGTGGGCGGCGCCGAAACACTCACGTCCCACCAGGCGCTCCCCGACGGCGCCTATCCGACCCCGCTGAGCCAAACCGAACTGCTAACCGTCACGCTGGGCTTCCAAAAAGGAGAACTCGCCGCTGTGGACGGCAAGCAATTCGCACATCCCGTTGAGGCCATCCAGGCGTTGGATCAGCTCGCCGCGCCCTTCGCCGTCGGCCGCGACATCCATGTCGGAGATACCATTATCGGCATCAAGGGCCGGGTAGGCTTCGAAGCCGCAGCGCCGCTCATTATCATAAAAGCCCACCACCTGCTGGAAAAACACGTGCTGGTCAAGTGGCAGCAATACTGGAAAGAGCAGCTGGCCAACTGGTACGGCATGATGCTGCATGAAAGCCTGTTCCTGGACCCCGTGATGCGCAACATCGAAGCGTTCCTGACCTCCACCCAGGAATTCGTAACCGGTGAGGTCATCGTCAAGCTGCTCCCCTACCGCTTTGAACTCCAAGGCATTCAAAGCCCCTACGATCTGATGCAGACCAAAGCCGGCCAGTACGGTGAGATGAACAACAACTGGAGCGGAGAAGACGTCAAAGGTTTTACCAAGATCCTGGGCAATCAATTGAAGATTTACCAATCGGTCCACCCGGAATGGGATGGATTGTCTTAGGGGTTTTGTTTATTTTGGTTTTTTTGGTTTATTGTTGTTTGTTATGGTTTAATTTTGTTTATTTTGGTTTATTGTTGTTTGTTATGGTTTATTATTGGCCAACAACCACAAACAACCACAAACAACCACAAACAACAACAAACAACTATAAACAACCAACAACAACCAACAACAACAACAACAACAACAACAAACAACCAACAACAACCATAAACATAAAAAATGTCCAATTCAAAAATAAAGGTCGGCATCATTGGGGCTGCGGGATATACGGCCGGAGAGTTGCTCCGAATATTGCTGGATCATCCGGATGCGACCATTGCCTTCGCCCATAGTTCCAGCAATGCGGGGGCGCCGGTTTGGAAGGTCCATGCCGATCTGGCCGGGGATACCGACCTGATTTTTTCCGATCGTATGCCTGAGGAGCCGGATGTCCTTTTCCTTTGTTCCGGCCATGGGAAGTCAAAGTCTTTTCTGGCAGGCGCCGGCCTTTCCGGCAAGGTAAAAATCATTGACCTCAGTACGGATTTCCGGATCAAGGGCGAAGGGAACGATTTTGTTTACGGTTTGCCGGAGTTGAACAAGGCTGAGATTGCCGGAGCTGACAAGGTAGCCAACCCCGGTTGTTTTGCGACGGCCATTCAACTGGCGTTATTGCCCCTGGCCAAGGAAGGGCTGTTACAGGACGAAGTGCATATTAACGCCATCACGGGCTCAACCGGGGCCGGACAGGAGCAAACACTGACCTCTCATTTCAGCTGGCGCCAGAACAATATTTCCATTTACAAACCTTTTCAACACCAGCACCTGGCGGAAATCGGCCAAAGCCTGCGCCAGTTGCAGCCGGGTTTTGATAAAAATCTTAATTTTATTCCTGTCAGGGGGAATTTTGCCCGCGGCATTTTTGCCAGCGTTTACACCCGGTCCGACCTCAATGAAAACGAATTGTCGGACTTGTTCAATGGGTATTACGAAGAGGCCGCATTCACGGTGGTCACCCCTGAGAATCCGTCGTTGAAACAGGTGGTCAATACCAACAAATGCATTCTCCATGTTGAAAAACACGGCGATAAAATCTTGATGGTCAGCGCAATTGATAACCTCCTCAAAGGAGCCTCAGGGCAGGCGGTTCAGAATATGAACCTGATGTTCGGCCTTTCGGAAGGCGCGGGGTTGCGGCTTAAGGCCATAGCATTCTAGTAGCGACGCATGATCATGGGTCGCCCTTTTGTAAGTTGTAAGTTGTAAGTCGTAAGTGGTAAGTCGTAAGTGGGGATCTCCTGAGCGTAGTCGAAGGATAAGTTGTAAGTGGGGATCTCCTGAGCGAAGTCGAAGGATAAGCCGTAAGCGGTCAGGCCGGAAACTGAGGGTAGTTGAACCCGTAATTTTATTTGGGCAGCAGGATTTTTTGATCCCATAAAGCCATAAAGATCGAGCATGAAAAATTTTACCGCCGTAAGTGATGTGTCAGATGTGAAAGCGCTGGTAAAGCGGGCGCTGGAGATCAAGCAGGAAGGGCCCGGAAGCACCGTCGGGCAACATAAAACGCTGGTGCTGCTGTTTTTCAATCCCAGCCTCCGTACCCGGCTGAGCACTGAAAAGGCGGGCAGGAACCTGGGCATGCAGGTCATCACGATGAACGCCGGCGAGGGCTGGAAACTGGAATTCGAAGAAGGAGCCGTGATGAACGGCGATTCGGCGGAACACGTCAAGGAGGCTGCCGGGGTGATCAGCCGGTACGCTGATATCATCGGGGTGCGCAGCTTTCCCGCTTTCCAGAACCGGGAGGAGGACTACAGCGAAAAGGTCCTGCGGCAATTTATGCGGTACGCGTCAGTCCCGGTTGTGAACCTGGAATCCGCTACGCTCCACCCCTTGCAATCCCTGACCGACCTGATCACCATAGAAGAATACAAAACAACGGCCCGGCCGAAAGTGGTCCTCAGCTGGGCGCCGCATCCGCGGATCTTGCCGCAGGCGGTAGCCAATTCCTTTGTCGAATGGATGAAGGTCAGCGATGTGGAATTGGTGGTCACGCACCCTGAAGGGTACGAACTGGCCCCCCCGTTTGCGGAAGGCGTTCGGGTGGAATACGATCAGGCGAAAGCATTCGAGGGCGCGGATTTTGTTTATGCCAAAAACTGGTCGCCGTATTACCGGTACGGAGAGATCCTGTCGCAAGACCCTGAATGGACGATTTCCGCCCGCCAGATGAGCCGGACGAACAATGCCAAATTCATGCACTGTTTGCCGGTCCGCAGGAATGTCGTGGTGGAAGATTCCGTTTTGGATCACCCGGATTCCATCATTCTTCAACAGGCAGGCAACCGGGAGGTGGCGGCGCAGGCGGTGTTGGAGCGGTTGTTGCTGGAGGCTGCCACGCCGAGGCGTGGTGGATGCTAGATGCTGGAGGCTGGAGGCTAGATACTAGATGCTGGAGGCTAGATGCTGGTTGCTGGTTGCTGGATGCTAGATGCTAGATGCTGGAGGCTGGATGCGAGGGACCGAAGACTGCCAACTGCCAACTGCAGGACTGCCACGCCGTCGCCCTTGAGGAGCTATGGCGGATGAGGGATGCTCAACAAACGGGAAGCTAATATACCATTTGGATATGCAATCATTGACCGTAGTCAAAATAGGGGGTAAGGTATTGGAGGATGACAGGCAACTGTCGTCGGCGCTGGCGGATTTTGCGGCTGTTGAAGGGCCGAAGATCCTGGTGCACGGCGGGGGGAAGCGCAGCGATGAGCTTTGTCTTCAGCTCGGGATTGAGCCAAAAATGGTGGAAGGCCGGCGGATTACGGATGCGCCGACCCTTGAGATCGTGACGATGGTGTACGCCGGGTTGCTCAATAAGCAGGTTACCGGGCTGTTGCAGTCGGTCGGATGCAATGCCATCGGCTTGTCGGGGGCCGACGGCAATGCCATACTGGCGCACAAGCGGGCCAAGGGGCAGATCGACTACGGGTTTGCCGGGGATATCGATGAGGTCAATTCGGGTATGCTGGCAGCTTTGCTCAACACCGGGCTGGTCCCAGTATTGTGCAGCATCACCCACGACGGCAAGGGGCAATTGTTGAACACCAATGCCGATACCATAGCGACCGTCACAGCAGCGGCGATGGCGGCCAATTACCGGGTCACGCTAAAGTTCTGTTTTGAAAAAGCCGGTGTCCTCCGGGATCCCGCTGATGATGCCGCTGTTATCCCAATGTTGAACCAGGCCGATTATGCCCGTTTTCGGGAAGAAGGCGTCATCAATGCCGGTATGATCCCCAAGATCGATAATGCGCTGGCCGCCAAGCGAGGAGGGGTGAACAAAGTATTGATCTGCGGCGTAAAGGCGATTTCACCGGCGGCCACCCAAAACGGGACGGAAATATGCCTGTGAGCGAAAAACACATTCAGGATGCAATCCACCTGCTGCGACGGTTGATCGCAACGCCGTCCTTTTCAAAAGAGGAGGACCGCTCAGCGGATTTAATCCAGGGTTTTCTGGTAAAAAAGGGCGTACAGACGCAAAGGAAGGGCAACAATGTCTGGGCGCGCAATCTGCACTGGCAGGCAAACAAGCCCGTTTTATTGCTCAATTCCCACCACGATACCGTAAAGCCGGTGCAGGGCTGGCAACGCGATCCTTTTGACCCCCTTGAAGCAGACGGCAGGTTGTACGGCCTGGGCAGTAACGATGCCGGCGGGTCGCTGGTATCCTTATGCTCGGTGTTTCTCCATTTTTATACGGCCGGGGACCTGGATTTCAACCTGATCTTTGCGGCCACTGCCGAGGAAGAAATTTCAGGGCAAAACGGAATTGCCGCATTGCTTCCTGAGTTGGGGCCAATCTGGGCCGGGATCGTGGGAGAGCCGACCCGGATGCAGATGGCTGTGGCCGAAAAAGGACTGATGGTGGTGGATGCAGAGGCCAAAGGCATAGCCGGCCATGCGGCCAGGGAGGAGGGCGTCAATGCCATTTATGCGGCCCTGGAAGACATCCGGAAGCTCCGTGATTTTCGGTTTGAGAAGATTTCGGAAACGCTGGGCCCGGTCAAGATGACGGTTACCCAGATCCAGGCCG
>WBZL01001826.1_pt1 | contig 21464 bp, 15 predicted proteins | sample 5204291 | NCBI WGS metagenome assembly WBZL01 (sample SAMN12344345, study PRJNA552823) | activated sludge metagenome | biome: Activated sludge suspended growth; feature: Nitrification reactor; material: Wastewater; isolation source: activated sludge from nitrification reactor of wastewater...
ACCCCAGGAACAGCGCCGCCGGAACCATCACCAGCCCCGGCGCCTCGGGGAACGCCAACCCCAACGCAATCGAGGCCAACCCGCCCATGATCATTTGCCCCTCCCCGCCGATGTTGATCACCCCACTGCGAAAGGCAATGCAGATCCCCAGCCCGACGAGCAGGAGCGGCGTCGCTTTAACCGCCGTATCCGCCAGCGCGTTCGCACTGCCAAACGCCCCCTCCAACAGGGCGGCGTACCCGGTCAGGGGGTTGGCCCCCAACAGCAACAGCATGATCGCCCCCACGCCCAACGCGGCGAGCGTGGCAAAAAAGGGCAGGAGGGCATCTATGAGGGAATCCCATTGAAAATTCTTTAATTTATTCATTAAGTCCATGCCTGTACGAGACGCAGGCGTAAGCGCCGGTCATCTATGTAGTTGTGGCCAAAAGCGAGAGGCCGATTATTACGATCATAAAAAATGGTGTTGAGAATGAGCAGGGAGGCCCCCAATGGGCAGGATAAAAACGGAATCACGTCCTCCACCGCGCTCGTGGCCTGCACCTCAGTGATGACATAGGCGATGTTGCGGTGGGCGTACTGCTGAAGGAACTCCCCGATGGGCAGTTGGGCGTCAAACGTCCCGTTGCGTTCCATGATCAGCGCGCCCGGAAGGATGTTCGTGGCGAGGATCACCGGTTGGTTGTCCGCTTTGAACAACCGGCGGAGCAACAGCACTTCGTCGCCCGGTTGCAGGTTCAGCAGGGCGGCCTCGGAGGGTTCGGCGGATTTGAAGGTGGTTTCGAGAGAAAGGATGGTCGGCTCACTGCCGTTGTTTTGAATCAGACTGCCAAATTCCCACAGACCCCCTTGCGCGTTCACTTCCTGAAGGCGTTCGTTCACATACGTCCCATCCCCCTGCTTGCGAAGAATCAGCCCGTTCGAGGCCAGTTTCGCCATCGCGGTGCGAATCGTCGCGCGGCTGACCCCCAATTCACCCGACAAATCGGTCTCCGACGGTAGACGATCTCCGGGCGCATACATGCCATCCCGAATTCGGGTTCGCAATAAATCGTTGACTTGCTCTGCGATGGTTTGAGATCGAGTAACGAGCATGAGAAAACCACAATGGACAATCGTCTGAACATTTAATCTGAATTTAACCAATTATAATACAGAATAATTCAATTCTAGGATATTCGTACTATTATTCACAATTCCCTATTTGGGTGAATTTCCAAAAGCCGATCCTTCCCCCAATTCAGGGATTTTCCCCGGAGGCCCCCCCATGCAATTCATTCTTAATGGACAATCCAAACATTTTGACGGCGACCCCGAAATGCCGCTCCTCACCTTTTTGCGCGACACGGAAGGGATCACCTCCCCCAAAGACGGGTGCGCGCCCCAGGCGGCGTGCGGCTGTTGCGCGGTGGACCTGAACGGCAAAGCCGTCCTCGCGTGCGTGACCCCGATGAAAAAGGTGGAAGGCGCGGTCGTGATGACAACCGAAGGGCTGGGGGAATACCGTCAAAAAGTCTTCGCCAACGCCTTCGTGGAAAAAGGCGGCGTGCAATGCGGATTCTGCATCCCCGGCATGGTGATGCAATCCAACGCGTTGATTAACAAAAACCCCACCCCCACGCGGGATGACGTGGAACAAGCTCTCACCCCCCACCTCTGTCGCTGTACCGGCTATAAAAAGATCGTGGACGCCGTCATGTACGCCGCCGACGCCATCCGCAAAGAAGAAGAAATCCCCACCCCCAACGGAAACGGCAAAATCGGCACCCGCCTGCCCAAATACCAGGCGCAAAAACTCGTCCTCGGCCAGCACCAATACGTGGACGACATCAAAATCGAGGGGATGAAGTTCGGCGCGTTGCGCTTTAGCGACCACCCCCGCGCGAGAGTGCTGAACATCCACACGACCGAGGCGGCGAAATTGCCGGGGGTCATCCGCATCTTCACCGCGGCGGACGTGCCAGGGGAGCGGTTCATCGGGCTGATCAAACACGATTGGCCGTTGATGATCGCTATCGGTGAAACCACGCGGTACGTCGGGGATGTGCTGGCGGGCGTGGTGGCCGAAACCGAGGCGATTGCCCGGGCGGCGGTGGCGTTGATCGAGGTGGAGTACGAGGTGCTGGAGCCGATTTTGGATATGCACGAGGCGCTCAAACCCGAATCCCCGCGGGTTCACGAAGTCGGGCCGGGGGCAAAGAGTAACATTTTATCGGTGTCCGCGACGAGCCGGGGGGAGGTGGACGCGGCACGCGCGGGGTCGGCGTTCATTTCAACGGGGGTGTATCAAACGCAGATGATCGAGCATGGCTACATGGAACCGGAGGCTGCGATTGGTTATCCAACCGAACGGGGTATCGAACTTTTGTCGCAAAGCCAGGGCGTGTATGATGATCGGGAACAGATTTGTCAGTTATTGGCGCTCCCGCGCGAGCAGGTACGGGTGATTCTTGTGCCGAATGGGGGCGGATTCGGGGGTAAGGAGGATTTGTCCGTGCAGGGGCACGCGGCGTTGTTCGCCTATCATCTGCAAGTCCCGGTCAAAGTGCGGCTCACGCGGGATGAGTCCATTATGATGCACCCGAAACGGCATCCGATCTGGATGGATTATGAGGTGGGGTGCGACAAAGACGGCAAGCTGACGTTTGTGAAGGTGAAATTTGTAGGGGATACGGGGGCGTACGCGTCGGTGGGGATGAAGGTGCTCGAACGGTCGGCGGGGCACGCGACGGGCGCGTACCATTTCCCGGTCACGGACGTGGAGGCGATTGCGGTGTACACGAACAACATCCCGTGTGGGGCGATGCGCGGGTTCGGCGTGAATCAGGCGGCGTTCGGATTGGAAAGTTGTCTGGATGACCTGTGCGAGCAGGGCGGGTTTGACCGGTGGCAGTTCCGGTACGAGAACGCGCTCCAAAACGGCGATATGACCGCCACCGGGCAGGTGATCGAATCCGGCGCGGGGGTGCGGGAGACGCTGTTGGCGGTGAAAGATGCGTTTTACGCGGCAAAATATGCGGGGATTGCGTGCGGCATCAAAAATACCGGCGTGGGCAACGGGATGCCGGACGAGGCCAGTGCCCGGATCACCATCGCTGCCCCGGACCGTGCGGATGGAGACATCCGGGTGGTGATCGATCACGGGTGGACGGAGATGGGGCAGGGGGTGAACACGGTCGCGGTGCAGGTCTTTTGCCAGGAAACGGGCCTCCCCCCGACGCTGGTGGAAGTCTACATTGACACTGCCGCAGAGCAAATCGCCGGGATGACGACGGCCTCGCGGGCGACCTCGTTGATCGGCAACGCGCTGATTGACGCGTGCAAGGGGCTGAAGGCGGATTTGGAAACGCACACGCTGGAGGATTTAGTCGGGCGCGAGTACACCGGCAAATGGCGCGTGGACTGGACGACAAAACCGGGTGCGATGGTGGAGAAGGTGTACACCCATTACTCGTACAGCTACGCGACCCAACTCGTGATTTTGGACGACGACGGGCAGATTGCGAAGGTGATCGCCGCGCACGATGCGGGGAAGATTTTCAATCCGACGTTGTTTGAGGGGCAGTTGGAAGGTTCCATCCACATGGGGCTGGGCTACGCGCTGACGGAAGAGTTGGTACTCGAAGGTGGTCGCCCGAAGACGACCCGGTTGCGGCAAATGGGTATTCTCCGGGCGAAGGAGATGCCAGAGATGGAGATCATCGGGGTGGAGGTGCCTGATCCGTATGGCCCGTACGGGGCGAAAGGGGTGGGCGAGATCGGGTTGGTGCCGACCGCGGGGGCGGTGGCGAATGCGTTGTATCAGTTTGATGGGGTGAGGCGGAGGAGGTTGCCGATGGGGATGGTGGGGAAGAGGAGGAAGTAGGATGAGGGGGCACGAAGAAACCGTTATGCAAGCATGGGATCAGGTAGGATTGCGCCTTGCCAATGAAAGGCATGAAGTATTTCGGAGAATACTTCCTTTGTTCAATGAGGCCAGGAAACGATCTTTCTTGAGCAAGCTGTTTCCCTATATAAGTCATGAATATTTGTGCTTTAGTTTAACTGCCTATCCATGGACAGACAATTTCCCTTGCATCCGCCCTATTCCTAATATCATTGAATTTAATATATTGGTTGCAATCAACAGGATAACCGACCCCAAAACTACAATCTCATTGATACAACCTTTTTTGAACAAGTATCCCTTTATAGTGGAGAAAAAACCATCTTGTTTAGTGGTCAATGACGATCAAGAATTGATCGATTTGTCTGATCCTACAAGTGCTGTAAACTGGATATTAGAACAAACGCGGGAAATGTATGTGGTGTTTGGGAAGGGAGTACCTGATCTTCAAGATAGCGATATTCTCGACATATCAAACATTCCAGCAACGCTTGACTTATTGGTTGAAAGAATTCATTCTGTGACATCTTTTCTATAAGAAAGTTTTTGAACGATGTGGCATTCTCTCCATCTTCAGTCAGAAAACTACAAACTTGAACTTGTCAGCGATAAAACATACACGCCAGGCTCAAAGGATAATGAAGTGGTTGCGGGGCATATCTCTTTATTCACTGTGTCATGCGGAGTACAAGGATGAATTGCCGATCTCGTGGAAAGAGAGAAACCTTTGGACCACGAACTTCACGAAATCACGCGAAACCCGCGAAGGGGGTTCGCACCTTTCGTGATCTTTCGCGAATTCCGCGTTCCAAACTTCCTCGCCAACCGAGAACCTTTGGACCACGAACTTCACGAAATCACGCGAAACCCGCGAAGGGGGTTCGCACCTTTCGTGATCTTTCGCGAATTCCGCGTTCCAAACCTCGTCGTGTTGCAAATAAACATTCCCATTTATAATTCCTAACCATGAGAGAACCTTTGGGCCACGAACCTCACGAAACCACGCGGAACCCGCGAAAAGATTTCGTGCCTTTCGTGACCTTTCGCGAATTCCGCGTTCCAATGTTCTGCGTGCTAATCCTTTCCCCTTGAGATCGCCCCATGTCCCCTCCCCCCTCCCGCAAAGGCTACAACTTCGGCTCTCTATCCTACCGCACCATCGGCGCGTGTCAGGACGTGCAACGTCAAATGGGTGTCCACTGTATGGAAGTGGATTACCAACGTGCTTTAGAGATTGCGCTGAGTAAGCAGGGTCTATCTTGGCAGAGAGAAGTTGAAATCCCCATCGCTTATGATGGCATTGTCGTCACAAGACGACGGGTGGATTTTCTCATTTGGGATGACCACGAACAACTGATCATGGAGACAAAAGCCGCCAGCCAGATCAAGCCCGAAGATGTGGAACAGTGTTTGCTTTACCTGCACCAGGGCAATTATCAACTATGTTTGTTGGTCAACTTTGGCGAGAAACCGCTCAAAACTCGACGGTTCGTCCATACCCCCAAACCTCAACCAAATGAAGATGAAAACATCTGAGCGCATGTGCGAATGAAACCTTTCTCCCGACCAACTCCGCCAAGAACTTCCAAGTAGACAGGTCTAGTTCCCCAACGAACTCGCCGCGTTTTTGACAGCATTTATTTGCAAAGAAGAACTGCGTAATCCCCCGCTATATTTCCTTCTCATTGCCTTCCAATATCCCACTTACGCCAAGACCCGAAATTCATTTCGCCACGCCAGCATCTTGATGAAATGAACGACAACTTCGGCTTCCTTTCTTTCCGCCCCTCAGTGCATGTTAGAACGTACAGCGCCAAATAGGTGTCCACTGTATTGAAATGGATTTCCAGTGCGCTTTAGAGATCGCACTGAGCAAAAAGTGGTTTATCCTGGCAGAGAGAAGTCGAAATCCCCCTCCCCTATGGCGCACGAAATCTTCACTTACCAAATCCTCAAAAACGAGACCATTCGCATCTTCTGGGAAGGGCGGTGTGTCATGACGTTGGGCGGCAAACGCGCCGAAAAACTTGCCAGCGAACTTGCTGATGCAAATGAGAATGAAATCCAATCTTTACTGCAACGCGTGACGGGTAATTTCAAACGGGGAAATGAACGTCAAGCCAAAAACAAATATCAGGGATAATTCTCGGTTTTTTTATATGACCCTAAAAACCCGCCGATCCACCACGCCCTCAGTACCACCCTCGCCCACCTCACCCTTTCCATCCTTTTTTCGAAACTTCCTACTCGTGGTGAGTAGTTACACCCGATCAATCTGGCGGGGTTGACCGTGATTTCGCTGGAGAATGTGGAGAGGGGGGTGCTGTTGCGCGGGAACGGGGCAGTTGAAACGGCACCACTCAGCAAAGTCGGCTTTCGCCGACTCCTTTCACCCTGCGAAGGTTTTGTAGGCGGTTGGGACGATTTCAATTACCGGGTGTTGCTATAAATATGTGCGTTTAGGTCTTCCTGAACACAAAAGGATGGCAATAACCATTCGGCGGACGTGTTTTTACAAAAACCGAGATAAATAACCATTCGGCGAACGTGTTTTTACAAAAACAGAGATGAATAACCATTCGGCGGACGTGTTTTTACAAAAACAGAGATGAATAACCATTCGGCGGAGGTGTTTTTACAAAAACAGAGATGAATAACCATTCGGCGAACGTGTTTTTACAAAAACAGAGATGAATAACCATTTGGCGGACATGTTTTTACAAAAACAGAGATGAATAACCATTCGGCGAACGTGTTTTTACAAAAACAGACATAAATGACCGTGCGGCGAACATGTTTTTACAAAAACCGAGATGAATGACCGTTTGGCACCTGCCTTTATTTTTAGGAAAAGAAAAAGATGGATGAGGCGACTTTGTCTATATTCAATCTGGCAGGAATCAGGCGAGTAGGCCACGCCAAAAATTTAGCCGGATGTCTACGAACGTTCTGCACGGTGCTTTCGACGTAAAAGTCCCCGGCATCGAATAGCAATTCGACGCCTGAGATGTGAAACCCGTTTCAACGGGTTGGGGATTCGGGGCGTTTTTTGCCTTTTGACAAATGATTCCGACCGTCCCCGCCCGGCGATGAAGTCCCCGGGCTACAAAACGACGCCCGTTCAAACGGGCTAAAAAAGCCGGGTTCATTCGGCGTTGTCTCGTAGCCAGGGGGACTTCATCCCCCGGCGGGTCGAAAGCGGATTGACTGATCTATTTAGAAATCTTCAAAATGGGTTGGGGATTCGGTGCGTTTCAACGCACCTGGAGGGTCAGACGCCGAATTTCTATTCGGCGGATTTGGTGGGCACAAAATCACCCAAAACAAAAGCGCCTCACCGAAATCCGGTGAGGCGCTTTTCATAGACCCTATCCTGTAAAGAGCCACTGCTCCGCCGCTTCCCTGACGTAAAACACCTTCATATTCAAACCTCGATTGACAGCTACCGTTTCGCCAAACTGGGCTTGCTTTAAAGTTTCCTTCTTCACACTGGCCTGATAAAGCAGGGCGATTCGGATGCTATGAGTCAAGTTGGTGTTTGCCAAAAACGCCGCCGTTTCATACACTTCCAGCGTGTCCAACCGCCCAGTCGCGCCGGGTTGCTCCTCCACTAAAATCCGGTTTTGGGGATGAAGATTCAAATACGCGCGAATTTCAGCCCACAAAGCTTTCACATCGCCAGGCCGGAAATCCCCAGTAAACCCGATGTGGAGGTAATGGTTATGTTCAGTAAAGGAAAGCGAATAAGGCATCCCGAATTTCCTCATCAATTTACAGCCCCTCCAACTGCCCCCTCAACTTCTCCGCCGTCTCCTTAAACCCTGCCAGCTTGGCTTGCTCTCCTTGTACGACCTGGGGCGGGGCTTTTTGGGCGAAGGGGCTGGACAGCAGTTTCTCCACCCGTTCGATGTGGGACTGCGCCTCGGATAGGGATTTTTCGAGGCGGGCGCGCTCTTCGGCAGTGTCTACGGTGCCCGCGAGGGAGAGGTAGATTTCCACGCCGCCCGCGACGAGGCCGATGTGCCCGTCCGGTTTCCCGTCCAGGGTCGGGAGGATTTGCAGGGCGTCGGTGTCCAGCCCGGACAGGTTGGCGATGATCGCCGCGTCGGTTTGGATGGCGGTCAGGTTGTCGGGGCCGGGGACGAGGATCGCGGCGAGGCGCACGTTTGGTTTGATGGTCTTTTCGGCGCGCTGGTTGCGGATGCCGCGGACGATGTCTTGCAGGCGAATGAAGTCGGCAATCGCCCGATCTTCCCAGCCTTCCTCGGCTTCGGGTTCCGGCCACCCAGCGACGATGAGGGCGGGAGGCCAGTTGCCGTCAATTACGTCGGGCAGACCAATCTTCGGGGCGGTTGCCATGCAGGCGGCGCGGAGGCGGCCCCACAAATCTTCGGTGATGAACGGGGTGAACGGGTGGAGCAGGCGCAGGCAGGTGTCCAGCACACTCACCAGTACGTCGGCGGTGTAAAATGCCCTCGCTCTGCCCTCAGCAGAGCCGTTGCCGCCCTCGGCCAGTTGCAGTTTGGCGATTTCCAGATACCAGTCGGCGAACTCGCTCCAAAAGAAGTCGTAAATCTGCCGTCCGGCCTCGCCGTATTGGTGGGTGGAAAACAGGTAGTGGACGGATTTGCGCAGTTGTTTCTGGCGTGCCCAAATCCAGGCGTCGGCGGTGGAGTATTGGGGTCCGGCGTCCGCGGAAGGGGGGGCGGTTTTCACGGCGTTGAGTACGAATCGGGTGGCGTTCCAGATTTTGTTGGCGAAGTTGCGGTTCGCTTCCACCTTTTTTAGGCTCAGATTCATGTCCTTGCCGGGGGTGGAGCCGACGAGCAGGGTAAAGCGCAGGGCGTCGGTGCCCATTTCGTCCATCACGCCGAGCGGGTCAATCACGTTGCCGTAACTTTTGCTCATTTTGCGGCCATGTTCGTCCCGGATCAGCCCGTGCAGGTAGACGGTGTGGAACGGCGGTTGCCCGGTGAACTCCATCCCCATCATGATCATGCGCGCCACCCAGAAAAACAGAATGTCGTACCCCGTTTCCATCATGCTGGTGGGGTAAAAATAACCCACGTCCGGGGTCTGATCCGGCCAACCGAGCGTGGAAAACGGCCAAAGCCCGGACGAGAACCACGTATCGAGCACGTCCGCGTCCTGTTCAATCGTCTCGCTCCCGCAGTGTTGGCAATGCGTCGGGTCCTCGCGGGTGACCGTTTCCCCCCCACATTTGGCGCAATGCCAGACGGGGATGCGGTGGCCCCACCAAAGTTGGCGGGAGATGCACCAATCCTGGATGTTTTCCAGCCAGTTGTAATAGACCTTCTCGAAGTGATCGGGCACGATCTTGATCCGGCCATCTTTCACCGCGGCAAGTCCGGCGTCGGCGAGGGGCTGGATTTTGACAAACCATTGGGTGGAGATCATCGGTTCGACGATTTCTCCGCCGCGCTGGGAACGGGGCACCATGTGGACGTGTGGTTCTTCTTTGATGACGAGTTTGTGAATCCGCATGTCTTCCCACAGGCGTTTGCGGGCCTCGAACCGATCCAGCCCGGCATACGGGCCGCCGTTTTCGTTCACTTTTGCCGCTTTGTCGAGGATGGAGATGATCGGGAGGTGATGCCGTTCGCCAATGGCGTAGTCGTTCGGGTCGTGGCCGGGGGTGACTTTCAACGCGCCCGTGCCGAATTCCCGTTCCACGTACTCGTCCGCCACGACGGGGATTTCCCGGTTCAGGATGGGGACGAGCACCATTTTCCCGACAAATTTCTTGTACCGGTCATCGTCCGGGTGAACGGCGACCGCGGTATCCCCCAGAATCGTCTCCGGGCGGGTGGTGGCGACGGGGAGATATTCGCCACTGCCGTCCGCCAGCATGTATTTGAAGTGATAGAGTTTGCCCTGTTCTTCGGCGTATTCCACTTCCAGGTCGGAGACGGCGGTTTTCAGGCCGGGTGACCAGTTGATCAGCCGGGGGCCGCGGTAGATCATCCCCTTCTCGTACAGGCGGACGAACGCCTCCCGCACCGCTTTCGACAGCCCTTCATCGAGCGTGAACCGTTCCCGTGTCCAATCGCACGACGCGCCCAAGCGGCGAATCTGGTTCGTGATCAGGTTACCGTACTTGTGTTTCCATTCCCAGGTGCGCTCCAGGAATTTCTCGCGCCCGATTTCCTCGCGGGTGGTTCCTTCGCGCCCGAGCATTTTCTCCACCTGCAATTGGGTGGCGATCCCGGCGTGATCCGTGCCCGGCACCCACAGCGTGGGGATGCCTTTCATCCGGTGGTAGCGGATCATCAGGTCTTCCATCGAGACGAACATGGCGTGCCCGAGGTGCAGTTCTCCGGTCACGTTGGGCGGGGGGATGGAGATGACGTACGGGGGGATGTCCGGGTTGTGGCCGGGTTGGTTAGGGTCGTTCGAGGGCTTGAAGTAGCCGTTTTGTTCCCACCACGCGTAAATGCGCTGTTCGGTGGAGGCGAAGTCGTAAGTTTCGGGGAGGGTGAAGAGGTCGTCTGTCATTAGATTTTGTGATTGTGTGATGGATTGTGGGTTTGTTGGTGGGTTTGTTGTGTAGCATCCTGAGCGGGAATTTAGAGATATATCAAGTTATTTATGTCGAGCGCAGTCGAAGGGTGCGGGGGGATTTTGTACGCAGATTGGACGGATTTCGCAGATAAAAAAATCTGAGTAATCTGTGTACTGCGAAGGTTAAGGGTAGTTGTTTGGGTTTTCGGTGAGTAATCCTTCTGCTTTGGCGGCTTGATGGAGTTTTGCATCTGCACAGACGAAAGTCAAAGGAGCCAGGCGGTTAAGAAGAAGATTCCGGTTAATTTCTAAGGCCGTTGCGAGGTGAACAGCGTCATAGCCTCGTAACGGATGATTTTGGGTAAGGGTAGCGGCCTCATAAATAATTTCGTCTGAGAGGGTAAATACCTGAAAACGGCGGGTGGTGTCCCAAAGCATTTTCATGAAAAGTAAACGTTGTTTGCTTGCGGTGAGGTCATTCATACGCTTACGTTTCGCGAGTGCCGCGGCGGACTCAACAATCCCAATCTTTGAGAACATGATGGTTCGATTGGGTGCATCAAAAATTTGCTTGATCCAAAGACTGCCGGGTTCCCTCACATAAAGTTTGATCAGCCCGCTGGTGTCGAAGTAGTAAGTAGTGGTCATCGGGGTTCTCGATCTTCGATGATAGTTTCGGAGAGGGGCGCAATTCCTTTTGTCAGTTCCCACAGTTCTTCGTGGGTAAGATCAGGCACATCTTCCAGACCCTCGAACCATTGAGGCCCAAGGGGTTCGAGTAAGCCACTTTCGCGCAAGATACGCTCTACCTTTTGATCTTCTCTTTCCGGGTACGAAATTTTTTGATTCAACCCGGATTTGAGTGTTTCGAGAATGACATTGTTCAACGACTCATGTTCCGTTAACGCGTATTGTTGAAGTTGCTGGTGTAACCAAGCTGGCAAGCGAAGGGTGAGTTTAATCGTGTCTGACATCTTTAATTCCTTTTTGTGCCACTATGGTGGCGTTTGTAAAAAGTGTATCCTTGAACTTGGGTAATGTCAACGAAAGGGATTTGCCAGTCGATTTGTACACAGAAAGCACAGATTTTCACAGATGAATACCAGTATGCTTCTGTGTTTTCTGTGCCATCTGTGTACCATCTTTTCAAGGTTTTTGCCCCGCGACTCCCGAAATCGCCAATCTCACCTTCCCCTCCAACCCCAAAACCTGCAATCCCGGCGACAGCGTTTCCTTCACAACGACCTCCTGCGCTCGCGTAATACTCATCAAATCCGCACTCGCCAATTTCAACATCTCCGCGAGGGCCGCGTCCTCGGTCGCCAATTCTAACTGAGGGATTTCCGTTCGCAAAGGCAGATTGTTCCGGCTTTTGTAGCCGCGCACGGCGCTGGCGATTTCGATGAGGAGCGCGCCCAGTTCTTCGGCGGCGTCCGATTCCAGAGCGGGATCGGGTTCGGGCCAGTGGGAGCGGTGGATGGAGGGGGTATGCGTGTCCGCAAAGAGGTTGAGGTAAATCTCCTCGGTTGCGAAGGGGAAGAAGGGGGCGAATAACTGGAGAATCGTCCGGTAAACGCGGTGGAGGGTGTAGCGGGCGGAGTCTTCGGTTGCATTCGGGGAGGCGGTTGGTGCGGTGTCCGCCCGGCGATCAATCGCCGGGCTACCAAACGACGCCCGTTGAAACGGGCTGGAAGAGCCGGATTTATCCGGCGTCGTTGGGTAGCCGGGGGGTTCAACTCCCGGCGATCCAGGTGAGGCAGCGTCCGCATTTTCATTTTCAGTCTTCACCTCATCGGTGCCCGCCCGGCGATCAATCGCCAGGCTACCGGACAACGCCCGTTGAAACGGGCTGGAAGAGCCGGATTCATCCGGCGTCGTTGGGTAGCCGGGGGGTTCAACTCCTGGCGATCCAGGTGAGGCAGCGTCCGCATTTTCATTTTCAGTCTTCACCTCATCGGTGCCCGCCCGGCGATCAATCGCCGGGCTACCGGACAACGCCCGTTGAAACGGGCTGGAAGAGCCGGATTCATCCGGCGTCGTTGGGTAGCCGGGGGGTTCAGCCCCCGGCGTGCCTGGGTTACCCGACTCCCTCACCTCATACAACCGCATCTTCGCCATCTCCAAATAATTGTCCGTAAACACCCAAAAGAAATTCTCCGTCTCGCTCTTTGCGGTCGCGTATTCATACGCGTCAAACAACTCCGTTGCCCGTCGGATGAGACGTTGGAGGGCGGCGAGAATCCAGTGGTCGGCGGGAGTCAGCGTCGGCGGGGTGGTTGGGGGGCGGTAATCGGCCAAAAACCGTTCGCTGAACACGGCCACGTTCCACAGTTTGTTGATCAGTTTCGCCCCGATCTGGATTTTCTCCTCGCTGATGACCGCGTCCTTCCCTGGCGAGGTGCTTGCCGCCCAATACCGCACCGCGTCGGCGGAATAGGTCTCGATCATCTCCATCGGCGGCATCGGCCCTCCGCCCCGGCTTTTGCTGATCTTGCCCATCCCTTCGCCCGCCAACCCCCACCCGGAGATGAAAACGGTTTTCCACGGCAGGGTATCGAAGTGGAAGTGCGATTTCACAATCGTGTCGAACGCCCAGGTGCGGATGATCTCGTGCGCCTGCGGGCGGAGCGAGAATGGGTACACCTTCGCATACAGCGCGGGGTCCTGCAACCACCGCCCGGCGATTTGCGGGGACATCGAAGAGGTCGCCCACGTATCCATCACGTCGGATTCGGGGAGCAGATCGGGGTTGCCACACGTGCAGGGGCGCGGGGGGTGATCGGAGAGCGGGTCAACGGGCAGTTGCGCCTCCTCCGCCAGGATCGTTTCCCCGCACTTGGGGCAATACCAGATCGGGAACGGGACGCCGAAATACCGTTGCCGGGAGATGCACCAATCCCAGTTCAGATTCTCCACCCACGCGTGGTACCGTGCCCCCATATGCGCCGGAACCCAGCGGGCCGCCTCGCCGCGTGCGAGAAACTCCGCCCGAAAATCCAACACCCGCACGAACCACTGTTGGGTGACGATGTATTCGACGGGCGTGTCACACCGCTCGTGGACGCGCACCGATTGCTCCGTCGGCACCCGCGCGAGCAGGAATCCCTGGGTGTCGAGGGCGGCGATCACCCCGCGCCGCGCGGCGTAAATGTTCAACCCGGTAAATTCGCCCGCCGCGTCCGTCATCTTCCCCGCGCGGGAAATGGCCTGAATGAGGGGCAGTTTGTGAATTTGCCACCACGCCACATCGGTTTGGTCGCCGAAGGTGCAACACATGACCGCGCCCGTGCCCTTTTCGGGATCGGCGGACGGATCGGCCAGGATCGGGACGCGTTGCCCGAACAGGGGGACGATGACTTCGCGCCCGATCAGCGTGCGAAACCGATCATTTTCCGGGTGAACGAACACGGCCACGCACGCGGGGAGCAGTTCCGGGCGGGTCGTGGCGATCTGTACCCCATCCTCGGCATCTGGCGATGCCTCGGGCGCGGTCTCGGCGAACGGGAAGCGGAGGGTGATGAATTCGCTTTTCCGGTTGAGGTCGTTGAGTTCGGCCTGGGCGATGGCGGTCTGGCATTCGGGACACCAGATCGTGGGGGCCTCTTGCCGGTAGACCAGCCCTTTTTTGAAGAGGTCGAGGAACGAGCGTTGGGAGGCGCGGCGGGCGTGTTCGTCTATCGAGCGGTAGGTGTAGCGCCAGTCAATCGAAAGGCCGAGCCGTTGCCAGAGGGCCTCGTAGTCTTTTTCGGCCTCTTCGCTGATTTGCAGGCATTTTTCGATGAACGCGGCGCGCCCCACCCCCTGTGCGGTGATGCCCAACGTGCGTTCGACCAGTCGCTCGGTGGGCAGGCCGTTGTCGTCAAAGCCCATCGGGTAGTAGACGTTGTCGCCACGCATCCGGCGGTAGCGGGCGATGAAGTCGGCGTGGCTGTACGAGTAGACGTGCCCAAGGTGCAGTTTGCCCGAAACGGTGGGGGGCGGGGTGTCGATGGAGTACACGGGGGCCGTGGAATGGGGGTCAAAATGGTAGGTGCCCTGTTCCTGCCAGGCGCGCTGGAGGCGGGTTTCGGTGGGGGTGGGGGAGTAGCGTTTGTCGAGCATGGTTAGTTGATCAGTGATTGGTTGATCGGTTGGTTGGTTTATTACCGCATCCTTCGACTGCGCTGGAGGCGGGAGGGTTTGGGGGGCGGATTTTTGCCGCTCCGCTCAGGATGCTGGAGGTTGATTAGGAAAACAAAAAACCCTTCCATCCATATGAGGACGAAAGGGTTCGCGGTACCACCTCAATTCGGCAAAGGAGCTTTGCCGCACTTAGTCCCTGGCAAACACCAGGGTTTCGCTGTAACGGGCTTACCCGTGACGGTCTACTTTTCGTTTCCGAAGTTCTTCGTCAAACAAACCGGGCGACGTTCAGCGGGGAAATCTGGGGATGCTCTCAGCCTGTGACATCTTTTTCTGGCAGAATTTCTGAGGGATTGCATCAGTTTGTGCAATCTCCGCTTACTCCTCCCGGTGGGGGGAGCCTTCCTTTGACGGGAAGGGTTATTAAGTTGGGGTGATTATACTGAGGGGGAGGGAGGCTGTCAACAAAGGTGCTTGTTTAACTTTTAAGTTCGCTCAAGAGTTGAACAAAAACTTCGACGAGATAGGGATCGAATTGAAGGCTTGCTTGTTTTTGGAGGTAGGCGATGATTTGGGCGTTGGACCAGGCTTCTTGTCGGTAAGGGCGTTTGGAACGAAGGGCATCCCAGACATCTACAAGGGCAAAAATACGGGCGGCCAGAGGAATATTTTCTTCCCGTAATCCATAGGGATAACCTGTCCCATCCCATTTTTCGTGGTGGTAAAGAGGAATATCCAGGGCGGGCTGGATGAATTTGATGGAGGCTAACATTTCATTGGCGAGCACTGGATGTTTTCGCATGATCTGCCATTCATCCTCGGTTAACGGCCCGTTTTTTTTAAGGATGCTTCCGGGGACTCCTAGTTTGCCAATATCGTGTAATAAAGCCCCATGTCGAATGTGAAACAGGAGGGGTTCTTTGATGCCCAGGCGGCGCGCCAACTTTTCCGACATCTCAGCCACACGAAAAGCATGTGCGCGACTTTCGCCATCGTGCAATTCCAAGGCCAAAACCCAACCTTGAATGGTAGCCTCGCAGAGGTCCACCATTTGTTGGTAGAGAGATGTGAGCTGAATTTTTAGTTGATCAACAAGATCGCTCTCATCCTTGAAGTCAATCTCATATTTTGGGTAAAAGCCTGCCTCAAACAAGAGCGTCATAGGTGTGTCCGGTATGTTTGGGAATCGCTGAAATCCGTTTTTTCCCCGTCGTATAACTACCCCCATTCGGGCTGGCGACTAATTGCCGTGCTAATTCAGAGAGAGATGCGGCCTTAATGACGCTAATCCGCGCGGCGGTTTCTTCTGAGAGTTGAAAGCATTCCCCATGATATCCCTGCCCAATGGCTCGAACAGGATTTGTCAATAAGAGTGCACAGAATTCACGGTCAATGACTGCCGCCGCGATGAGACGATTGAGGTCATTGGTAGGGTTTTGATTATGCTTGACCATGTTTTTCCTATATGGGGTGGGGAACATGTTTGTTATTGGGACTTTGTCCAATATTCCAGAGTAATTGAATGATGCCAAGGGAAATAATGACATCTCCAAGACTAAAGGCCGCTCGGATAGGCGTCAATTCAGGAAGGCGGAAACGGTCTGATAATATTTCCAGTTGCGTATCGGCTTTATTAAGAACGATGTCTTTTCCGAGGCCTAAACGACTACCCAAAATCCAATCCTCGGGAGCGACAGCGGGGTGAACATATGAGGCATTTTCGGGTTGAATAGGCATCAACCCGCCGTTCAACAGGATCACCAGAAGGTTCATCCCCAGTCCCAGGCCAAGAAGCAATAAGCCACGGTGCTGACGGTTAAACCAGACAAATCCAAAGAGTAAGAATTGTGATCCGATGAGGATCACTTTCGCCCAGGTAAGCGGGATCATCCGTCCTGTGCTCGCAATTTGAAACGCCAGGATTTGTGGAATGAGTGCGGCAAAAACGATCCAGCTATGCTTGAGTTCGGGGACTTGGATTGATTTTCCTTGCAGAATTGCTCGTAAACTACCTGCAAGAAAACCGACCAGAACGGCGAGGGTCAAAAGCACGAATTATCCACCTGCCCAACCGGTTGACCCTTCAGGAGCGCCTGCGCCAACGACCAACAGCAAAAGGGTGAGCAAGAACCACATGAGACGGATTTTGTTAGAATCAATTTTGCCAACAGTGAGTTTGAGGTTTTGTACGGTGGTTTTCATGGTATTTCTCCTAAAGGGTTGTTTTTGTTTGGTTAATCATCATTGTCCCATCCAGGAGTAGACAAAGTGGTAGACAAAAACACCTGATCAAATATATTCGATCAGGTGTTTTGAAAATTTTAAGGTTGTGATGGGGTGGAATTAACTTTAATGCGTCAACTTAGCAAAAAGTTCAATGGTTTTAACGGAAGGTGCCAGACCGAATTCTTTATTTAAGGCTTTTTCGCATAACTTGTACTGTTTGACGACGTCTTTTCGGCTTCCCCGCGCTGCATGGGCGCGCATCGCCAACCGATGAACCTCTTCATCGCACGGGTCCAGGGCCAATAGAGCCTGGCAATACTTCAACGCATCCATGTAGTTCCCCGTGGAAAATGCCTCTCCTCCTAACAGGAGGGTGATTTCCAGATATTTTCTTGAAAAATATTCGCGTTTTTCGACAGTCCAATGATCCCCCACCCCTGGTAGATACGGGCCTTGGTACAAAAAAAACGCATTTTTGAGCAAGTTGATTTTTTCCGCTTTATCCGCTGTCCGGTCGGATAATTTCAAAATGCGCTCAAATTCCTCTACATCATATTCGTAATCCCCTTTGTAATCAAACAGGTACCGGTCACCGTTAAAAATGATCGGATCATTGTCTTGTTCAAATGCTCGCCGAAGACGATACATCGTTTTTTTAAAAATGAATTTAAGTTGTGCCGACGAGGATTCAGGCCAGAAATTGATCTCAATTTTTTCGCGACTCACGCCCTCCGGATTTTCCAGAATGAAAAAGAAAATATCGCGCGCGCGCTGGGTTTGCCATTCTGAACCGGAAATGGTTCTCCCGTTGATGCTGACTTTATTATCCCCCAACCCTTGAATCACCATTCGTGGTGGATCTACGGGAATAGGCATCTCTCGTTTACGTAGCCCCCGCCGAAGAGAAGGTCGCTGACTTTCGAAACTTACCACCTTTTCCAACAGCCGTTTGAGACGATATTCATCTTTGGCATACTTGAATAACTTTTGGAGGGTGTCCTGGTGTCGAACTGCGGTCACAATCAGGGGTTGTGGATCACCAAGCGTGTCAGCGAGTTGGAGCGCATGGTGAAGATGTTCCGATGCCGGTAGGATCTGGTTCAAGTGAAAATGTGCCACAGCGAAAAAGAAGTGAGTCAACATCGTTTCGTTGCTTGCTTTTGAAGCGTCAAAATGCGTGAGCGCATTCCCTAAGGCAATGACGGCAATTTCAGGGTGGGCTATCAGACCAATTTCTGCCTGGGTCAGTTCAAAAAGCCCCTTTTCGTACTGTGAATTTCCCTGAGCAATAAGACTTTGGGCAGAACTCATCAATTGCTGGGCATAATCCTCCCCTTGATGGAAAAAGGCGAGTTTCGCTTCCACCAAGTAAAGATACAGTTGCAGAAATCGATCCTGCGCGCGCTGGGCAAATGGACGTGCCGCGGTGTACGCCGCACTTGCGGCGTCTGGAATATCGAGATCAGCATACAGGTCCCCCAAACTACAATACGCCAACGCTTTTCCATCCCCGGATCGGTTCGCATAATCCACCGCCTCCTCCAAACAGGCGGCGGCTCTTTTGTAGTCCCCCCGAAAATGATAGAGAACCCCTAGATTATTGGCGGTCACCGCCGCCCGAGAAATATCCCGAAAATTTTTGAGATGCTCCAGCGCCACCCGATACACGGATTCTGCCTGATCATATTTTCCCAACCCTCGATAGAGAATCCCCAACTCGATCAGGATAATCGCCTCCCGATTTTGATCCCCTAAAAACACGTACATCATCCGAGATTTTTCAAGGTGTTTAACCGCATCCTGAATATCGCCCAACCGCCATTGACTGAGGCCGATAACCCGCAAAGCCTCCGCTTGCGTCAGGCCCGGCTTATCTTCCAAGATGACCAGGGCGGCAAGGGCATCCTCTTTGGCCTTTTGGTATTTTCCCTGAGAAATGTACGCCATCCCGCGTCGGGTGTATGTTTGCGCCAAATTGGCCGTATTTCCTATCTCTCGTAAGAGGGTCTCTGCCTGATTCAAAAGCTCAATTCCCCCTTCCACATCCCCCAGTAAACTGGCCGCAATCCCGCGCAGAGAAAGAATCGAGGGACGCGAAAACCGCAAGGAATACGGAAGCTCATCAATCCAGGTCGCCAGAGTCTTGTACCGGCTTCCTGTCGCCAGGGCGAGGCTCGCGCGTTCAATTAATTCGGCCACGCCTACTTGATCATCCAACCGTTGATAAATCGTTCGGCTTTTTTCCCAGGCGTCTTGTTCCAAATACACTTGCGCTAATTTATACAAGACGCGCCTGTATTCATCGGGATATTTTTGCGCGATGTGCTCCTGAAGAAAATCCCGAAAAAGATGATGATAACGAATCCATCCATTCTCCAGTGGCTGGACAAATAAATTTTTCTCCAAAACAGTCACAATCATCTCTTGCCAGGAATGATCAGCCGGTGCACTCCCCAACACCAACTCACAAAAATTACGGTCGTATTCCTCCAACAAGGAAGTTTGCAAAAGAAAGTGGCACAAATAATCGGGTTGTTGGTTCAACACCTGTGCCATTAGGTAAGCTGACAAATCAATCCCCGATGCCCGCGCCACCCGCACCTGATTGGCCATACTACTCCAACGGGATTGGGCCGAAAGAAGCAATCCCGTGATCCACCCTTCCGACTGCTCAAAAATATCCTTCGCACTCGCCTCGTTGATGTCTTCCTGATAATTTTTTTGGATAAACGCCCGAATCTCCTCCGACGTAAACGCCAATTCACGAAAACTCAACCCCCCCACCTGCATACGTCCCACCAACAACGTCAAATCCGGCAAGTCCGGCAATTTCCGGGTAAGCAAAGCCATGTGGCAGTTTTCATCCGTGCGTTGAATGAACAAACTGATAAACTGCCGCACCTCGGGATTCACTTCGACCAAATAGTAATCGTCCAGAATAATTAAATAATGATCCCGAATATGCGTATAGGCTTCGTTTGCCAGAATCGTCGTGAGATGATCAATATTGATCTGATTCCGACTGCGGAGTTCCCCCATCGCATTCTCCCCAAACCCTGGAAAGCGGGTTGCAATCGAAGCAATAAAATGGGCGATAAAACGGGGCAAATCCTGATCTAACTCATCCAGTGCAAACCAACACGTCGGAATATCCACCTGATGCGCCACATCCGCCATAAACGTCGTTTTTCCATACCCCGCTGGCGCCGTGACCAGGATCAATTTAAAATCCAACAGCTCATAGAACAACTCCAGTAACCGGGGACGGGTCAACCATTCGGTCCGGTGCGTGGGAAGCGCAATCTTCGTTCGGGAAATGGGAATATCAGTTTTCGTGGAGGGCATAGGAAAACCTTAATACGCTCATATTGTACTTAAGAATTCATGACTTTATGACTAAAAATGCATTGTGAACATGCCAATTCCCCCATAATCCTCAAATTGCTCAACTTGATCTAACTTTCCTGCGGTTTATTCCCTCTGAACAAACGTTTCCACGAAAAACCTCCCGCCGTTTGTCGCCGATGATACACCCACCACTCCACCAACAGGATCACCAAAGCGAGGGCGGTGAGCCAGTTCCAAAGCTCCCGATTCCCCAACTCATTCTCCTGCTGAGGCTGGACAGCAGACAGCCCGATCCGAATATCCGTCGCAGGCCGAATATTGGACTCATCCGGGGCAAACAAATTAACCGCGAAAAATTCCGCGGGGAACTGGTCCCCCGGCAGATAATTCACCGCGTACACCCCCAACTCCCCCGTATTCTGAAAAAAGACCCCCCCGTTTTCGAGCAGGGGACTGTACACCTGCCCGGATGGGGCCGCGATCGCGATCCCCTCCACCCCCGGCTCGGGTTGGATCGTGATCCCCTGATGGGGCACTAACCCGTTCGGCGCGTCGAACGCGTTCGGCGGGGAGAGGTAATTCAGCAGGTTGGAAAACAGGATCGGGAACGTCACCTGCAAGGGCAGGTCAGAATCGTGCAAATCAAACGTAACGACTGCGACCCGCCGCCCGCCCGTGTCCCCGACAAAGACGAGGGGGGTGGTCTCGGTATTGATCAGCACCCGCCCCCACTCGGGGAGTGTTACCTGTTTCGCTTGCGAGACGTGGACGTTGCCCCATTCGACAAACTGCGTGAGGGGATTCTCCGCCACGAGCGGGTTGGTGAGTTGGTCGGTTGGTTCTCCTACTTCAAACAAATCATTTTGGGGCGGGTTGACGATCAAGATGTCGGCGGAAGGCAAATCGCCAGGGATGATCCCGTCGAAGACGTAAACGCCAAATGGGGTGTTTGGGATGGCGATCTGCCCCTCGGCATCGGGGATGACGCGGAAGGGGGTCAGGTTGGGGACGAGGGAGAGCAGTTGTTCGAGGAACAGGTTGCCTTCGGAGACGAGGAGCACGTTGCGGTTGACGGGCGGGGTGTAAATGGCGAAGGCGACGTTGTCCAGCGTGAAATCATCCACCGTTTCCGATCCTTCGGCGGTGGTGAGGCGGGCTTCGTAGCGGAAAGACGTGTTTCCGGTGTCCGACGTGGTGGGGAGGTTCGTCAGGGTGAGGGATTGGCTGTCGTTCGCGGGGATTTGGAGGCGTTCGGCGGTGTAGAGGGTGCCATCAATGGAGATGGACAGGATGGCGAGGCGGTCGGTATCCCCGTAGTTGGTGACGCGGGCGAAGAGTTCCGCTCCCTCGGCGGCGGGAC
>WBZL01001828.1_pt1 | contig 21461 bp, 19 predicted proteins | sample 5204291 | NCBI WGS metagenome assembly WBZL01 (sample SAMN12344345, study PRJNA552823) | activated sludge metagenome | biome: Activated sludge suspended growth; feature: Nitrification reactor; material: Wastewater; isolation source: activated sludge from nitrification reactor of wastewater...
GCGGGCCATCCAGTCCGAGCTGAAGAGCGCCGCCCAGGGCAAGACGGCGCTGGTCATCGCGCACCGCCTGTCGACCGTGGTCGACGCGCACGAGATCGTCGTGCTCGATGCCGGCCGGGTGGTCGAGCGCGGCTCGCATGCCGAGCTGCTGGCGCGTGGCGGGCGCTACGCGCAGATGTGGCGCTTGCAGCAGAGCCACGACGGTGGCGCTGCAGCCGCCGGCTGAGCAGCGCGGTCGCCACGACGTTCATGCCGGCCCGCCGCATCGGCGTGCGGGACCCCACGTGGGTTCGCGTGAGCCGCTTCGTCTCGGCCCTCGTCACGGGGCCGTGCTCTGGTCCAGCACGAGGTCGAAGCTCTGCGGACTCCCGATCACGCCCTCGACCGTCAGACCCATGCCCCGCATCGTCAGCGACAACGACTCGACCACCCGCCGCGTCAGCCCGTCGCTGGCCGCCACCGTCTCACCGATGCGGTGCACGTAGCCGGGCCGGAAGCGATCGAGCTCCAGGCGCTCGGTGTAGCTCGTACCGCCTGCGCCGACGCTCTCGACGCGCCGGGCGAACGTGCCCGTCGCGGCGTCCACCGTCACGACCTGGCTGCGGCCCTCCGCCAGCGCCGACGGCACCGTGTACGGTGAGCCGACCGAGGTCGTCCAGGTGCGGCGGGTCGAGCCCAGCGCCGGTGCGGTGATCGCATGCACCGGCGTGGCCACCTGCAGTTCACCGCCGGTGGCCATCATCAGGTCACCGCTGCCGCTGCGGTACACGAATCCGCGCTGGACGTAGTGCGTGGCCCGGTTCGTCACCGTGAAGCCGCCGCCGGTGGCCGGCTCGACGATGATCGGCTGCAGACCGTTGGCCGGGCTGGTCAGGGTCCGGCAGTCGCGCGCGAGCTTGCCGGCGTCCTTGCCGCAATAGGTCAGGGCCGTGATCCAGCCGTCGGCCGCGATGGTGCCCGTGGAACTGTGGACCAGACCGTCACTCGGGGTTGCCTCGAGGACCATCGAGTCCCAGGTGCCGGCGAGATCGGACAGTGCATGCTGCTGCTCGGGAAACGCGATCATTCCGCGCAGGTTCCGTGTCATCACCCGGCCGCTGATCACGCCGGCATCGGAGACCACCCACTCCTGCCCGTCGGTGTGCCTGAAGCGGCAGCGGCCCACCGACGTGCCCACCCAGTGGTGACCCAGGCTCGTGCGGACCTCCAGCGTCGGTGCGTCGATCACGATCTCGGCCGTGTCGTAGGTCGTGTCGCTGACCACCGCGCGGTAGGTGCCACTGCGCAGGGCCGTGCAATCGGGTGCTGCCGGGCGCAGCAGCCACTCGACCGGCAGGCTGGGCACGCCGAGTGCCCGCGCCGCGGGCGTGCGACGTGCCACGGCGTCGGCCAGCGTGATCTGGGTCAGGCTGCCCACCAGGCGCTGGCTCAGCTGCACCAGCGCCTGCCCGTAGGCGTTGCCGCCGGGACCCGGCACCAAGGGCGCCGAGAGGAGGTCGCCGGCTGCACCGAAGTCGATCCCGGCGGCGCGCAGTGTGGCGACCACGGTGTCCAGCGCCTGCTGGACCGTTGCGGCGCCCAGGCTCGCGGCGTGGTCGGCCGCGAACGCATCGAACCAGGTCGCCGGGGAACCTCCGGCCAGGTGGGCGACCACGAGGTCGGTCATCGGCGTGACGTGCACGGCGACCGGGTTGCCCGCGGGGCCGGCCCGGGTCACGCCGTGCAGGACGCTGCCATCGGCTGCGGTGGCCCGCAGGGCACAGGGCAAGGTCCCGGCGTCGACCATCACCTCGAACGCCCCATCGTCGGCGGCGATGGCGCTGCCGCTGCCCCGTGCACAACGGACGTCGATGCGCGCGCCGCTCCAGGCCGCACCCGAGGCGACCGTGCCCGACAGGCACGGTTCGCCGATGATCGTGCAGGCCCAGTCGTCGAGGCGACCGAAACCCACCAGCGCCTGCCCGGTGAACACCCCCAGTCCGAAGATCTCCTGGCCTGACAGGCCGAGGTAGTTGCCGGTTGCCGCGTAGTGCCGGACGATGAAGTGACGGCCGTCGTGCTCGATGTCCTGGTTGGCTGCGCCGGTGGGGAACAGCGTCGGGTAGGTTCGCTCGGCCCAGTCGAAGACGCTGCTGGCGTCGATGTCCACGGCGCCCACCGCCAACGCCTGTCGGGCGCGCGTTGCCAGACGTTCGGGCTCGTCGGCATCGCTCCCGCCGCAGGCGATCAGCGCGGTCATCAGACCGATCACGCCGAGCGACCATCCGACGCGCACCGGCCAGCTCGAGGATCGGGTGGACGACATCGCGACTGACCTGGGCCCGCGCGTGCGCCGCGCATGCGGCAGTACGGGGGCACGAGGTTCCGGAAGTGGGGGTGCGTCGATCGTGCCCGTCGCGCGGGGACCGGCCGTTGCGCACGCTCACCCGCCGCCGCGCCGTCCGACGATGCTTGATGCACACTCCGGGCATCTTGGAAACCAAGTGGCTCGAGGACTTCGTCGCGCTGGCCGAGACGCACAGCTTCTCGCGCGCCGCGCAGCTGCGCCACATCACGCAGTCGGCGTTCTCGCGGCGCATCCAGGCGCTGGAGGCCTGGGCCGGCATCGACCTCGTCGACCGCTCGTCGTTCCCGACGCGGCTCACGCCGGCCGGCCGGACCCTGCATGCGCAGGCGGTGGAGATCCTGGGCGCGCTGCAGGCCACGCGCCACATGATGCACAGCCACCAGGCGGCGGGGCAGGACATGATCGAGTTCGCCGTGCCGCACACGCTGGCGTTCTCGTTCTTCCCGCATTGGCTGATGGGGCTGCGCCCGCGCTTCGGTGCGCTCAAGACGCGCCTGACGGCGCTGAACGTGCACGATGCCGTGCTGCGCCTGACCGAAGGCGGCTGCGACCTGCTGATCGCCTACCACCACGCCTCGCAGCCGCTGCAGCTCAATCCCGAGCGCTACGAGATGCTCGACCTGGGCACCGAGAGCCTGGCGCCGTACGCCAAGCCGGGCGACGACGGCGCGCCGCTGATGCGCCTGCCAGGGCTGCCGAAGGCGCGCATCCCGCTGCTGAGCTATTCGCCCGATGCCTACATGGCGCGGCTGGTCGAGGTGATCCTGATGCAGGCCAGCCCGGTGCCGCTGCTGGAGTCGGTCTACGAGACCGACATGTCCGAGGGCCTGAAGGCGATGGCGCTGGAGGGCCATGGCCTGGCGTTCCTGCCCGCCAGCTCGGTGCAGCGCGAACTGGCCGCGCGCCGCCTGGTGCCGGCGGCCGAGCCCGGGCGCTACGAGCTGACGATGCAGGTGCGCATGTACCGCGAGCGGCCGACGCTGGCGCGCCACGTCAAGCCGCTGGCCGTGGAGCTGTGGGACTTCCTGGCCTCTCGCTGAGCCGGCGTGCAGGATCCGGCTGCGTGGCGGCCCCGGCCAGCTCCTGCCGCAGGCCGGCCAGCCCGGCACGCATCACCCCCTCGTGGTTCCAGCGGAACACCGGCGAGGCCAGCGGGGCCACCCAGCGCATCCAGCGCGCGTTCACGTCCAGCTGCCACGTGTAGCGCACCGCGGTGCCGGTGCCCTCGGGTCGCAACTGCCACCAGCCGACGCCCTGCAGGTCCCCGCGCGCCACGCCGCGCAGGCTTCGCTCGGGATCGGCCTCGGTGCACTCGACGTCGAGCATGAAGCCGTAGGGCAGGCGGCTGGCCCAGGTGATGCGGCGCACCGCGCCGACACCGCGTGCGTCGCCGCGGCGCAGCGTCTGCACGCGGCGCACGAAGGGCCACCACCCGGGCCAACGTTCGACGTCGGTCAGCGCCGCCCAGACCGCCGCCGGCGGCGCATCGAGCCACCACTCGGTGACGTAGGTGTAGCGGGGCGCCGCGGATCCGTCGGGCCTCATGCGGCGCTGCCCTGTCCGGCTCGCGCGCGGCCGGCGGCCTCGCTGTCGAGAAAGCCGACGAAGCGCGCGATGCGGCCGCCGCGCAGCGTCCACAGGTGCACCCAGTCGGTGTCGAAGCGGCCGTTGCCGGGACGCGCCACGGTGCGTTCCCAGCCCAGCACGGTGACGTGGTCGCTGCCGGCGAAGAATTCGCGCGGCTCGAAGGCCTGGATGTCGTCGGCCTGCGCCACCGCGACGAACCACTCGGCCACCTGGGCCTGGCCCCGGACGCGCCCGGTGTAGGGCGCGGCGCGGTCGCCGACGAACTGCCAGTCGACGTCGTCGGTCATCATCGCCAGCAGTGCGGGCAGGTCGCCGCGGCCGAACGCGGCGTAGGCGGTCTGGATGGTGGTCACGGGGTCGCTCATCGCGGGTCTCCAAGCAGGGGGCGGTACCCGGCGTACGGCGGCGCGGCCGGATCGGATGCACCCCGTGGAGGCCCGCACCCGGGTGCGAGAATGCCTGCATGTCCGTGCCTGCCCCCGACAGCCTCACGCTCACCCGCCCCGACGACTGGCACCTGCACCTGCGCGACGGGGCGGCGCTGGCCGCGGTGCTGCCCTTCACCGCGCAGCAGTTCGGCCGCGCGATCGTGATGCCCAACCTCAAGCCGCCGGTGACGACCACCGCGCAGGCGCTGGCCTACCGGTCGCGCATCGAGGCGGCGCTGCCGCCAGGCAGCGACTTCACCCCGCTGATGACGCTGTACCTCACCGACCTCACGCCGCCCGACGAGGTGCGCCGCGCACGCGAGGCCGGCGTCGTGGCCTTCAAGCTGTACCCGGCCGGCGCCACCACCAACAGCGATGCCGGCGTCACCGACATCCGCAGGACCGCCGCCACCCTCGAGGCGATGCAGCGCGAAGGCGTGCGGCTGCTGGTTCATGGCGAGGTCACCGACCCCGAGGTCGACGTCTTCGACCGCGAGGCGGTGTTCATCGAGCGCGTGCTGCAGCCGCTGCGCCGCGACTTCCCGGCGCTGAAGGTGGTGTTCGAGCACATCACCACGCGCGAGGCGGCGCAGTACGTGGCCGCGGCCGATGCGCACACCGCGGCGACGATCACCGCCCACCACCTGCTCTACAACCGCAACGCGCTGTTCGTCGGGGGCTTGCGTCCCCACTACTACTGCCTGCCGGTGCTCAAGCGCGAGGTGCACCGGCAGGCGCTGCTGGCCGCCGCCGCGTCGGGCAGCCCGAAGTTCTTCCTCGGCACCGACAGCGCGCCGCATGCCGCGGCGCTGAAGGAGCAGTCGGTGTGCGGCGCCGGCTGCTTCACGGCGCCGGCGGCGCTGGAGCTGTACGCCGAGGCCTTCGAGTCGGCCGGTGCGCTGCACCGCCTGGAGGCGTTTGCCAGCTTCCATGGGCCCGATTTCTATGGCCTGCCGCGCAACACCGGCGCGGTGACGCTGCAGCGCCGCCCCTGGACGCTGCCCGAGGCCATGCCTTTCGGCGACGCCACGATCAAGCCGCTGCGCGCCGGCGACACCCTGGCCTGGAAGCTGACATGACCCCTGCCCCGCGCGTGATGCTGCTGATCGACGCCGACAACGTGTCGGTCGACGTGATCCAGCAGGTGATCGACCGGCTGCTGGCCGACTACGGCGCGCTGCACGTGCGGCGCGCCTACGGTACCGCCGAGAGCGCCGTCAAGCACCAGGCGCTGTTCAAGCGCCTGTCGATCCGCCCGATGGTCAACCTGGCCGCGGGCAAGAACAGCACCGACATCGCGCTGGCCGTCGACGCGGTCGACCTCGCGCTGGCACTGCGCCCCGACGTCGTGGCCATCGCCTCGTCCGACAGCGACTTCGCGCCGCTGGTCAACCGCCTGCGCGAGAAGGGCTGCCACGTGCGCGGCTTCGGCCAGCAGGGCAAGACCGGCGACGAAACCCAGGCGATCTACGACGCGTTCGACGTGCTCGAGCACCGCGAACGGCGCGGCGCGCGCCGGACCGCCGCGGCAGGCACCCCCACCGCGGCGACGCGCGGCGGGCGGGGCCGGCGCGGCGCGGGACGCGGGTCGGCCGCCGGGGCAGCCCCTGCCGGCACGCCGAGCGCGCCCGCGTCCGGACCGGACACGCCCGCCGAGGTCGAGCCGGCGACGCCGTCCGCACGCCGGTCCGGCCGCGCGACCGCCCGGTCGGCCGACCAGGCGGCTCGCCCGGCGACGTCGCGCGCCTCCACGCCGACGTCCGCCCCGGCCTCCGCCCCCGCGCCCACCCGCACGACGGACCCTCCGCGGCCCGAGCCCGGCGCCCTGCCGGATGCCGAACCCGTGGCGACCCACAAGCCGGCCGGCAAGACCGCGGCCCGCAAGACCGCGGCCCGCAAATCCTCGGCCCGCGCCGCCACCGCAGAGGCGGCCACGACGGCCGTCGACGCGGTCCAGGGCTCGGCACCGGAGTCCGGCGCGCCGGCCAAGCCGACCCGCACGCGCCGCACCCGCAAGGCGGCGGACGCGCCGGCCGGGCTCGACCCGGCCGACATGGGCGTGGCGGCCGCCTCCGATGCCCTCGGCGTGACGCCTGCGCCGGCCGCGATGCGGCGCAGCCGTCGCACCGCCGCCGCCGTGATCGAGGCGCTCGACGCCTCGGCCGCGCCGCCGGCATCGGCATCGGAACCGGCGGAGACCCCCGAGGCGCCGCCGCCGGCCCGCAAGCGGGCCGCACGCAAGACCTCGCGCGGCGGCAGCGACACGGCGGCCACCGAGCGGCAGGCCGTCGACGGCGATGCCGGGCGGTCGGCCCGGCCGGTCGATCGTCCGGTCGATCGTCCGGCAGCGGCGGCGGCCTCGGCCCGCGCGTCCGCCGCCGAGGCCAATCCCCGGTCGGCGGGCGGGCCCTCGCAGCGGTCTGCGGCGTCGTCCAGCGCCCGGGCCACGCCGGCCCCCCAGCCGGCGACCGCGCGCACCCCACCGGCCGAAGTGACGCAATGGCTGCAGGCGCTGCCGGCGCTGGCGCGCGGCGAGGCGATGCACCTGCAGGCCGCGGCCGAGTCGCTGCGCCGCGCCGCGCTGCTGAGCCGCAGCAACACCGCGCGCAAGCTCTTCGCCCGCTACCCCGAATGGTTCGACCTGCTGCCCGCGGCCGACCCGCGTCAGGTGCGCCTGAAGAGCCTGTAGCCGGGCTGATCGGCGAGCCGGCGGCGCCCTGGCTGCTGCCGCTGGCCGCGACGGGCCGGCGCGTCGAGGCATGGCGACGCGCCGGCGCCTCGATGGCGGAGGCACTGAACCGGGCCGGCGGCGGCGCGCCGCGCTTCGTGCCCCAGGCCGAGCTGCCCGCCGGCGCGGCCTACGAGGCCTTCATCGCCCGCACCGGCTGCGTGCCCACGCGCGACAACCTGCACGACGGCTACAACGGCCTGGTCTGGCTGACCCAGCCGGCGCTCAAGACGCGCCTGAACGCCTTGCACGCCGCGGCGATCGCGCGCGAAGGCATCGGCCCGCGGCGCAGCGCCCTGCGCGACGCGCTGACGCTGTTCGACGAGTTCGGCGCGTGGATCGAGCTGCCCGCTGCGACCAGCGGCTCGCCGGGCCACGCGACCGCCGACACGACCCGCGACGACGTCCGTGCCGCCTTCAGCGACGCCCTGCGTCGGCGCGCTTGGCAGGACCTCTTCGTCGTCCACCGCGCGCGGTGGCGCGACGTGACGGTGCACCTCGTCGGCCACGCGCTGCTGGAGCAGCTGGCCGTCGCGCCGCGCAAGGGCCTGACGGCGCACGTGATCGTCGGCGACCCGCTGGCACTGGACGAAGGTGCCTGGGCCACCAAGCCCTTCGATCCCCTGCCGGTGCTGGGCATCCCGGGCTGGTGGCCGGCCAACCAGGACCCGGCGTTCTACGACGACGCGGCGGTGTTCCGGCCGCCAAAGTCCCTTCGAGACCTGGGTCCTGCAGCGCCGGCGGCTTGAATCCTGCGGGGCCGCCCTAAGATCAGCGCCATCTCCGTTTCTCACGCCCCGACAAGAAGGCGAACCGACCATGAAGCGCATCCTGCTGTTCGTGATCACCAACCTGGCCGTGATGGTGGTGCTGGGCATCGCCGCCAGCCTGCTGGGCGTCAACCGCTACCTCACCGCCCAGGGCCTGAACCTCGGCATGCTGCTCGGCTTTGCCGCCATCATGGGCTTCGGCGGCGCGATCATCTCGCTGCTGATGAGCAAGCCGATGGCCAAGTGGAGCACCGGCGCGCAGGTGATCAACGATTCACCCGATCCGACGCACCGCTGGATCGTCGGCGCGGTGCAGAACTTCGCCGGCAAGGCGGGCATCTCGATGCCCGAGGTCGCCATCTACGACGGCGAGCCCAACGCCTTCGCCACCGGCGCGTTCAAGAACTCGGCGCTGGTGGCCGTGTCCACCGGGCTGCTGCAGAGCATGAACCGCGAGGAGGTCGAGGCCGTCATCGGCCACGAGGTGGCCCACGTGGCCAACGGCGACATGGTGACGATGACGCTGATCCAGGGCGTGATGAACACCTTCGTCGTGTTCCTCTCGCGCGTCATCGGCTACTTCGTCGACAAGGTGGTGCTGCGCAACGATCGCGACGGCTTCGGCATCGGCTACATGATCACGACCGTGGTGCTCGACATCGTGCTGGGCCTGCTGGCGGCCATCATCGTGGCCTGGTTCTCGCGCCAGCGCGAGTACCGCGCCGACGCCGGTGCCGCGCAGCTGATGGGCCGCCGCCAGCCGATGATCAACGCGCTGGCCCGGCTGGGCGGGCTGGACCCCGGCGCACTGCCGCAGTCGATCCAGGCCATGGGCATCAGCGGCCGGCCCAGCGGCATGATGGCGCTGTTCTCCAGCCACCCGCCGATCGAGGACCGCATCCGCGCGCTGCAGGAACTGAAGTAGCGCGCGGGCGGCCAGCCCTCCGGCAGACACACGGGCCGACCCGGCAACGGGTCGGCCCGTTTGCATGGGGCGGCACCAGCCCGCTCCCCGGACCGGGCGGGCCGTGCGGCCGCCCGGCTCGCCCCATCGAGTGACGCCCACCCCGGCCCGGCTCCGCCCGGTTCGGCCCGGCCCCGGGCGCGCCGGCGCGGACGGGATGCGGCGCGCCCGCCGCATCCCCTGAATCCGTCTCGCCAGTTCCTGGTATTCCGGCCCGATCGGGTGCTGCCTAAGGTGCGGGCACGGTGGTCGACGAGGTCACCGCCGACCCACCCACCCACCAGGAGATGGACCATGCCCCGACTGCTTCCCCTCGCCGCCTCCGTCGCGGCACTGCTCGTGTCCTTCGGCGCCCAGGCCGCCGGCGACCTCGCGATCCTCGATGCCCAGATCGTCGGCAAGCCCTTGCGCGGCGCCTGCAACCGCGTCGCGGTGACCTACGGCAACGTCGGCGACGCCACCATCGCCGTGCCCACCAAGGGCGCGATCATCACCTTCCCGCAGGGCAACGCCTTCACCAACCGCGCCGAGCGCTCGTTCGCCATCGCCGGCTCGCTGGCGCCGCGCCGCACCGTCACGGCGACGATCGACAAGGTGTCGATCCGGGCGCTCGGCAGCACCACCGTGCAGGTGGTGGCCGACCCCACCAATGCCGCCGGCGAACCGCTGCAGACCCAGGGCAACAACCTGCGCACCTTCAACGTCGACGTGGCGGCCGACTGCGCCGGCACCGCGTCCACCGGCACCAAGCCCAGCACGGCCTGCGACCTGAGCCTGAGCTTCACGGCGCCCGCCGGCAGCACCGTGGCCGCCGGCAGCGCCGTGAGCTACCGCGTGCAGGCCAGGAACCAGGGCACGGCCGCCTGCCCCAACCTCAACGTCCAGCTGCACCGCTACAGCGGCAGCTCGGCCGGCGGCTACGGCAGCGCGGTGGGCGGCACCTCGGGCAGCATCCGCGCGGTGCCCGCGCTGGCCGCCGGCGCCACGCACGACCTGGAGTGGGTCGACAACGTCGCCGCCGGCACCTTTACCTACCAGGCCAAGCCGATGGGCACCTGGAACGACGGCAACAACGGCAACCACCGGCCGGCCAAGACCGTGCTGGCGAACTGAGAGCCCGAGGCCCGGATGTCACGACGCCGCGATCGGCGGCATCCGGGCGAAACGCTCCACGCCCAGGCCGTCGATCGGCACCGGGCTCTGGCCGGTCGTGATCAGCTCGGCCATCGCCTGGCCGGTGCCGGGGCCGAGCTGGAAGCCGTGGGCGCTGAAGCCGAACTGGTGGAAGAAGCCGGATGCCGTGCGGCTCGGCCCGACCACCGGCAGGTCGTCGGCCATGCGGCCCTCGATGCCCGCCCAGGCGCGCACGATGGTCGCCCCCCGCATGACGGGGAACAGCTCCCAGACCGTGCGCGCGCTCTCCTGCAGCCGGCGCCAGTCGATCTGGGTGTGGTTGCGGTCGCGGTCGACGCGCGCCCGATGGCCGCCGCCGATCATCACCGTGCCGTTGGCGAACTGCTTGAACGAGAGCTTGCGCGACCGCAGGATCACCACCGGCCGGATGAACGGCGGCACCCGGCTGGTGATCATCAGCATCGGTGCGATCGGCTCCAGCGGCACCGGCTCGCCCACGGCGGCGGCGAGCCGGTCGGCCCAGGCGCCGGCCGCGTTGACGACGACCGGCGCGTCGAACGTGCCGGCCCCGGTGTCGACCCGCCAGCGGCCGCCGTCCCGGCGCACCCCGGTCACCCGCACCCCTTCGACGAAGCGCGCGCCGGCGCGTTGCGCGGCCCGGTAGATGGCCTGCGTGGCCCGGAACGGCAGCGCCGCGCCGTCGCGCCGCGAGACGATGCCGCCCGGGCAGTAGTCGGCCACCGCGGGCACCAGGGCCTTCAGCTCGTGGCGGTCGATGAGTTCCTCGTGCACGAAGCCGGCGCGCTGCAGGTCGGCCACGCGTGCGCGCATGGCCTCGAGGTCCTCGTCGCTCTCGGCGACCAGCACCTGGCCGTGGCTCTCGAAGCCGCAGTCGTCGTCGACGAGGTCGGCGATGCGTTCCCAGATGCCCATCGACAGGATCGACAGCGGGATCTCGGCGACGTCGCGGATCAGCTGCCGCACGCCGCCGGCATTGACGCCCGAAGCGTGGCGCGCGCAGTGGTCCTTCTCCAGCACCAGCACGCGGGCTCCGCGCCGCGCCAGGAACAGCGCGGTCGAGCAGCCGTGGATGCCGGCGCCGACGACGATCACGTCGGCGCCGCGCGATCCGTCCGTGGACGCACCCGGCGGGGCCGCGGCGGCGTGGGGCACGGGCGCCTCAGCCGCGGGCGACCGCCTTCACGGCCGCGTCGTCCACCGGCATCTGCGCCAGGGCCGACAGCGCGATCGGCTTGACCGGCGGCCGGATGCGGTAGGTGCCCACCTGCTCGGGCGAGACACCCCGCTCGCGGGCGATCAGCTCGGTCACCGTCAGCCCGCACAGCCGTCCCTGGCAGGGCCCCATGCCGCAGCGCAGGAAGGCCTTGAGCTGATTGGGCCCCTCGCAGCCGTGCGCGACCGTGGCCTGGATCTGCGCGGCGCTCACCTCCTCGCAGCGGCAGACCAGCGTGTCGCCTTCGGGCATGCGGAACTGGGGCGCCGGCTGGAACACCGCGTCCAGGTAGGCCCGGCCGCGCTCGTGGCGCGCCAGCGCCTGGCGCGCCTGGTGCTCGGCGGCCTTGCCGGAGGGGCTGCCGGTGGTACCGTCGTCGCCCTTGAGCGCGCGGATCGCGGCGATGGCGGCCAGGCGGCCACGTTCCTCGGCGGCCGATGCACCGGCGATGCCGGCGCCGTCGCCGGCGATGGCCAGGCCGCCGATCGAGCTGTTGCCGAAGGCGTCCAGCGTCGGCCGCCAGCACAGCTGCAGCGGGTCCCAGCCATGCTGCACCCCCGCCGCCATGGCCAGGTTGACGTTCGGCACCACGCCCTGGTGCAGCAGCACCGTGTCGGCTGCCAGCGTCGTCCACGGCCCGTCGCCGCGGCGATAGCGCAGCTCGGCGACGCGCCCGTCCCCGCTCAGCGCCAGGTCCGTGACCTGCCGCACCACCGGCACGGCGCGCTGCACCTCGGCGATCAGGGCGCGTCCCTTGACCCACAGCGTGGAGGCGAGGAAGGCAGGCAGGTCGCCCGGCCGCCGCCACAGGGCCCCGCGCGGCATGGTGTCCAGCAGGGCCGCGATGCGTCCACCGGCGCGCAGGCATTGCGCCGCATACAGCCACAGCAGCGGGCCGCTGCCGGCCAACACCACCCGCCCGTCGGGCACCAGGCCGGAGGCCTTGAGCAGGGTCTGGCCCGCGCCCACCGTCATCACGCCGGGCAGGGTCCAGCCGGGGATCGGGAAAGGCCGCTCGAGGGCGCCGGTGGCGATGATCACGCGGCGCGCCTGCAGCATGCGGGCCGCGCCGGCCTGCACCACGCCCAGCTCCAGGTCCGGGTCCAGGCTCCACACCGTGCAGCCCGCTTCGAGGCGCGCGCCGGAGTCCTGGAAGGCCTTCACCAGCTCCAGGCCGTGCCAGTAGTCGGCACCGAGCAGGTCGCGGCGCGTCAGCGGCGTGCTGGTGACGGCGCGGTAGATCTGGCCCCCGGGCGCGGGGCCTTCGTCGAACAGCACGGTGTCCAGGCCGGCCCGCGCCGCGAGCGTCGCGGCGGCCAGACCGGCCGGGCCGCCGCCGATGACGGCAAGGTCGATCATCGGGCGTCTCCATGGCCGTCGGCGGCGTCGTCGACGCCGCGCCGTCCCTGCTGCGTGCGGACCACCATGCCCTCGCGCACCGGCACCAGGCAGGCCTGCTGGTTGGCCGCGCCGTCGATCTCCACCAGGCAGTCGAAGCACACGCCCATCAGGCAGTAGGGCGCGCGCGGCGCCGCGCTCACCGGCGTGCTGCGGCAACTCGACAGGCCCGCGGCCAGCATCGCCGCGGCCACCGTGTCGCCCTCGCGGGCCGTCACCGCCTGATCGGCGATGTGCAAGGTCACCGCCCGGTCGGAGCCGGCCGCGGCCAGGTCACTGCGTCTGAACATCGAACCTCCGTGCGCTGAAGGCGCCCACCTCGTCGTCATCGATCTGCCCGCGGGCGATCATCGGCGCCAGGCGGTAGGCATGCGCCGCCGCCAGCGTCACGCCCGAGTGGCAGGTGGCGATGAAGGCGCCAGGGCAGCTCGCCGACTGGTCGTAGATCGGAAAGCCATCGGCGGGCATCACGCGGATGGCGCGCCAGCTGCGCACCACGTTGAGGGCGCCGAGCATCGGGAAGATCTCGATCGCGCGCGCCGCCATCACGCTGTTGATCGGCCGGTTGATCTGCGCGGGGTCCGCGCCCTCCTCGCGGCTGTCGCCGATCATCACCGTGCCCTCGTCGGTCTGGCGCACCGTCGACAGCGGGTGGCGCAGGAAGGGCCGCACCCGCTCGGTGACGATGATCTGGCCGCGCTCGGGCTTCATCGGCGCGTGCAGGCCGACCATCGGCGCCAGTCGGGCGTTGGCATTGCCCGCCGCCAGGACCACCTTGGCGGCGCGCACGGGGCCGGCGGGGGTGGTGATCACGAAGCCGCCGGCGTGCGCCTCGATGCCCTGCACGGCGTGGCTCGGCCGGTACGACACGCGGTGTCGCTCGAAGCCCAGGTGCAGCGCGCGGAACAGCCGCAGCGAGTTGACGTGGCCGTCCACCGGGCAGTAGCTGGCGCCCGCGACGCGCGGCCCCAGGTGCGGCAGGTAGCGGCCGAGCTGATTGCGATCGAGCATCTCGGTGCGGTAGTCGGCCACCCCCGGCTGGGCATGGAAGCGCGCCAGCGTGGCCGCCCGGTTGGCCATTTCGTTCTCGCCCAGGCAGACGTGAAAGCCGCCCGGGCGCTCGAAGCACACGTCCAGCCCCGTGTCCGCGGCGAGCTCGGCCTGCAGCGTCGCCCAGGCGTTGCTGCTGGCCAGGGTCCAGCGCGAGTACGGCGCCAGCCCGAGGCCCTTGCCCTGCACCCAGACGAGCGCGAAGTTGCCACGCGTGGCGCGCACCGCCAGGTCGCCCTCGTCGAGCACGGTCACGCGCTGCCCCAGTCGCGCCAGGCCCCAGGCGATGCAGGCGCCCACGAGGCCGCCGCCGATCACCGCGACATCGGCGTCGCCGGTCCAGGCGGGCGCTTGCGCCGGCGTGCTCATCGGTCCTGCCCCTTGCCGATCAGCAGGGCCTCCAGGCCGTACAGACGATCGAGCACGATCAGCGCCACCAGGGTCACCCCGATCACGGCGGCAGAGACGGAGGTCACCAGGGGATCGATGTTGTCCTGGATGTACAGGAACATGCGCACCGGCAGGGTCTCGATGCGGGGGGTGCTGATGAACACGCTCATCGTCAGCTCGTCGAACGAATTGATGAACGCCAGCGCCCAGCCGCTGATCAGCCCGGGCGCGACGAGCGGCAGCGTGATGCGCCGCAGGATGGTGGCCTCACCGGCCCCCAGCGACGCGGCGGCCTGCTCGACCGCCGGGTTCATGCCGGTGGCCGAGGCCAGCGTGAGCCGCAGGGCGAACGGGAAGACGATGATCACGTGCGCCAGCACCAGCGCCAGGAAGGTGCCGCTCAGGCCGATCTCGGTGAAGAAGCGCAGGAAGGCGATGCCCAGCACCACGTGGGGGATCATCAGCGGCGACTGGAACAGCGCCATCAGCGCGTCGCGCCCGGCGAAGCGGTAGCGCGCGGCCGCCAGCGCGGCGGGGACCGACAGCGTCAGCGCGATGCCCGACGACAGCGCGCCCAGCCACACGCTCTGCCAGAACGCGCGCATGAACTCCGGGTACTGCGCGATGGCCCGGAACCAGCGCAAGGACAGCCCGCTGGTGGGAAACGACAGGAAGCTCTCGGGCGTGAAGGCCACGACGCACACGACGGCGATCGGCGCCAGCGTGAACAGCACGAACAGCGTGTGGTACAGCAGCGCCAGCGGGCCGTTGCGTCTCATCGGAACACCTCGGCGAAGCGCCGCTCGACCAGTCGGTTGGAGACCGCGATGATGGCCGCCAGCGCCACCAGGATGATCACCGCCACCACCGCGCCCAGCGGCCAGTTCAGGGTGTTGAGGAACTCGTCGTAGGCCAGTGTCGACGCCACCTTCAGCCGCCGTCCGCCCAGGATGGCCGGGGTGGCGAAGGCGCTGGCGGCCAGCGCGAACACGATGATGCCGCCGGCCAGCACGCCCGGCACGATCTGCGGCAGCACGATGCGCCGCACGATGGCCCAGGAACCGGCCCCCAGCGACTCGGCTGCGTTCTCGACCTGCGGATCGAGCCGCTGCAGCGAGGCCCACACCGACAGCACCATGTAGGGCATCAGCACATGGGTCAGGCCGACGACGACGCCGGTCTCGGTGAACATGAAGGGCAGCGGGTCGCCGATCAGGCCACTGCCGATCAGCACCTTGTTGACCAGCCCGCCGCTGCCGCCGAACAGCAGGGCCCAGCCCAGCGTGCGCGCCACCACCGAGATCAGCAGCGGCCCCAGCAGCACCAGCAGGAAGATGCCGCGCCACGGGCTGCGCATGCGGTGCAGGATGTAGGCCTCCGGCGCGCCGAGCAGCGCCGTCAGCACCGTCACCCACACGGCGATGCGCAGCGTGCGCAGGAACACCTCGTGGAAGTAGCTGTCGGTGAGGACCTCGCGCCAGTTCTTCAGGATGAAGACGCGCTCGATGCCCTTGTACTGCCCCCAGTCGTGGAACGACAGCACGACGGTCATCACCAGGGGCACCAGCACGATCAGCGCGAACAGCAGCAGCGCCGGCAGGCTCAGCCAGTAGGGCGTGCGGCGGCCTGCGCTCATGGCCGACCGTCCGCCGGGCCCGGCGCCGGCCGCAGGCGCAGATCGTTCGCGGCCCAGGTCAGCCGGACCGGCTCGCCTTCGGACGGCACCGGCTGGCCGTTGTTGGGGGCGATGACGGTCAGCGTCTGCCCCAGCGCGTCGACCTGCACCAGCCAGTGGTTGCCCTGGAAGATGCGCGTGCGCAGGCGTCCGTCGATGCCCGGCTGGCCGGTGTCCGGGCCGGCCGGCACCAGCACGATGCGCTCCGGCCGCAGCGTGATCTGGACGGCCAGGGTGCCGGCCGACGCCTCACCCGGTGCCGGCGCGGCCGCCTGCAGCGCCTGCCGCTGGTCGTCCGACAGCAGCCACCGCGCGCCGCCGATCTCGAGCCCCGTCCGCGGCGCATCCACCTGGCCGGCGAGCAGGTTGGTCTTGCCCAGGAAGTCGGCCACGAACGGCGTGGCCGGCCACTCGTAGGTCTGGTGCGGTGCGCCGATCTGCTCGGCACGGCCCTTGTTCATGACCACGATGCGATCGGCCAGCGCCATCGCCTCGCCCTGGTCGTGGGTGACCAGCACGGTGGTCGTGCCCAGCGTGCGCTGGATCTGCCGCAGCTCGATCTGCATGCCCTCGCGCAGCTTGGCGTCCAGGTTGGACAGCGGCTCGTCCAGCAGCAGGATCTGCGGCCGGATCACCAGCGCGCGGGCGAGGGCCACGCGCTGCTGCTGGCCACCCGACATGCGGCGCGGGTAGCGGTCGGCCAGGCCGCCGAGGCCGACCAGCTGCAGCACCTCGTCGACGCGCTGCCGGGTCTCGGCCGCGCCCAGCTGGCGCATCTGCAGGCCGAAGGCCACGTTCTCGGCCGCAGTCATGTGCGGGAACAGCGCGTAGCTCTGGAACACGATGCCCAGCCCGCGCTGGCTGGGCTTGACGCGGGCCAGGTCCCTGCCGTCGAGCCGGATGCCGCCCGAGCTCGGCTCGACGAAGCCGGCGATCATCTGCAGCGTGGTGGTCTTGCCGCAGCCCGAGGGCCCCAGCAGCGCGATGAACTCACCCCGCTCGACGGCCAGCGACAGCGAGTCCACCGCCACCGACTGCTCGTAGCGCTTGGTGAGCTGGTCGAGGACGAGAAAGCTCACCGCCGCCGCCGCGTCGTCAGGGCCGGGGTCCGCGGTGGCTGATCAGCGCTCGATCTCGCGCGTCCAGCGCTTGTTCCACTCGTCGCGCACCTTGTTGATCTGGTCCCAGTCCACCGTCTTGAGCGACTTGACCTGGTCGCCGTAGGGCAGGCCCTTCTGCTGATCCAGCGCGAGCGTGACCTTCTGGTTGGTGGGCCCGAAGCCGGCACCCTTGGCCAGGATCATCTGCACCTCGGGGCTGACCAGGTACTGCATGAAGGCCTGGGCCTCCTTGTCGTTCTTGGACCCCGCCACCGGGCAGGCGGCGATGCCCAGGGCCAGCCCGCCTTCCTTGGGGTAGACGAACTCGATCGGAAAGCCGGTCTGGTCGCCCAGCGCCTTGGCGCGGCCCGAGCCCCAGACGCCGATGACCGCCTGGCCCGACTGGAACAGCTCGGTCATCTTGCCCGGCGAGGGCTCGTAGGCCAGGACGTTGGGGCCGATGTCGTTCTTGAACGCGGCAAAGCCGGGGTCGATCTTGCCCTCGCCGCCGCCGCGCACCCGGGCCATCATCACCACCGCGTGCAGGCCGTAGGTGTTGTTCATCGGCGGGATCACCAGCTTCTTCTTGAACTTGGGATCCTTCAGGTCCTCCCACGAGGTGGGCGCGGCCCACTTGTTCTCGTCGAAGGTCTTCTTGTTGTACATGATGCCGGTCCCGACCATGCCGATGCCGATCGCCTTGTTCGACTTGAAGTGCATGATCGAGTAGACGTCCTTGTAGACGTCGGCCGGGGCCAGCGTGTTGCAGAAGCCCAGCTCCACCGCCTGGTACATCGGACCGTCGTCGACGATGATCGCGTCGATGACCTGGTTGCCCTTCTGCGCCTGCAGCTTGGCCAGCGTGTCGGTGGAGTTGCCGGCGACGAAGTCGACCCGCAGGTTGTGCTTGGCGGCGAAGGGCGGGATCACCTGCTCGCGCATGGTCTTCTCGAACGAGCCGCCGTAGCCGGCCAGCGTGAAGGTCTTCTGCTGGGCCAGGGCCGGCGTGCCGGTACCGGCCCAAGTGAGCACGGCGGCGGCCACGGCGGCCAGCTGGCGGTTAGCGACGGTCATGGTGGGCTCCTCCGGGGTGGCTTGGACGGGCGCGATCATTGGCAACGCCCAGGTATGTTGTCAAATAGCCGGATCGCAGGGTGGCTTGCGTTCTTGTTATGGTGGTCGGCGTGCTCAATCCGCGGCAGATCGAGGCGTTCCGGTGGGTGATGCTGCGCGGCACCGTCACCGGTGCGGCGGCGGCGCTGGGCATCTCGCAGCCTGCGGTCAGCCGGCTCGTGCGCGACCTCGAGTCCGATGCCGGCCTGACGCTGTTCGAGCGCCGCGGCAACCACCTGCTGCCCACGCCCGAGGCCACCCTGCTGCACGCCGAGGCCGAGCGTTATGCCACCGGCCTGGAGGCCTTGACGCGCTTTGCCGCCGATCTGCGCCTGCGCCGCGGCGGACGGCTGCGCGTCGCGGCGCTGCCCGCGATGGCCATGGGCTTCCTGCCGCGCTTCGTCGCGCAGTTCCTCGACGGCCGCGAGCTGACCAAGGTGCACCTGGGGGGCATGCCCTCGCACCTGGTCATCGACGCCGTGCAGGTCGGCCAGGCCGACATCGGCCTGGCGGCCGCGCCGGCCGAGCGGCCCGGCCTGGTGATCGAGTCGCTGGCCTCGCGCGCCGTGCTGGCCGTGCCGTCGCGCCACCGCCTGGCGCGGCGGCGCTCGGTCACGCTGCCGGACCTGGCCGGCGAACGCATCGTCACCCTGACCGAGCCGACGATCTTCTCCGGTCACACCGAATCGCTGCTCGCCGACATCCGCCACGACGTGGTCGCCACCACGCCGCTGTCGGGCATCGCCTGCGCCATGGTGGCCGAGGGCTTCGGCGTCGCGATCGTCGACCCGTTCTCGGTCTCCGACTACGCGGGCCGCGGCGTGCTGGCCATTCCCCTGCAACCCCGGCTCGAGGTGCGCATCGCCTTGATCACCTCGGCGCATCATCCCGCGTCCGCGCTGGCGCGCGAGTTCATCGACGGATTCCGGGCCCACGTGGCGCGGCACACGGCGCGGCCATAGACCGGCGCGCCGAAGCGCTCGCGCGAACCACATCAGCGGCCCGTTGCCGTTGGCCCTGGACATCCCCACTGGCCGCGCCCGAGCGCAGGCCGTGCACGGGCGCATACGATCGCCCGGTTTCGCGAGGCCGCCGGCACCGATGTGCCGGTGGCGCCATCGATCGCCGACGCCCGAGGTGCCGCTTGAACTTCGCTGCCATCGTCCACGACATCGCCGCCGCGCTGCGCCCGCACGCGGGCGAGCAGGGCCACGTCGCCACCTACATCCCTGCGCTGGCGCGCGTGCGGGCCGATCAGTTCGGCATCGCGCTGCACACCGTCGACGGCATCGAGGCCGGGGCCGGAGACTGCGACGTGTCGTTCTCCATCCAGAGTGTCTCGAAGGTCTTCTCGCTGACGATGAGCCTGCAGGCGATCGGCGACGAGCTGTGGAAGCGCGTCGGCCGCGAGCCGTCGGGCAACCCGTTCAATTCGCTCGTCCAGCTCGAAAGCGAGCACGGCAAGCCGCGCAATCCGTTCATCAATGCCGGCGCGATCGTCGTCGCCGACGTCCTGCTCGGGTTGGGCCGCACCAGCGCCGACCTGGTGGCGATGCTGTCCGACCTTTGCGGCGAGGCGGTCGACATCGACGAGGAAGTGGCGGCGTCGGAGGCCGAGACGGGCTTTCGCAATCGGGCGCTGGCCCACTTCATGAAAAGCTTCGGAGGCATCGACAACGACGTCGGCGCCGTGCTGGAGCTGTACTTTCGCCAGTGCGCGATCCGCATGAACTGCCGGCAGCTGGCGCGCGCCGCCAGCTACCTGTGCCGCGATGGTGCGCACCCCTTGTCCCGCCCTGGCGGCGTGCGGCCCGCGATCTTCAGCGAGCGGCTCGCTCGCCGGGTCAATGCGTTGATGCTGACCTGCGGCACCTACGACATGGCCGGCGAGTTCGCCTATCTGATCGGGCTGCCGTGCAAGAGCGGGGTGGGCGGCGGCATCGTCGCCGTCGTGCCCGACCGGCTGACGCTGGCCGTCTGGTCGCCGGCGCTCGACGACAGCGGCAACTCCTGGCTGGGCATGAAGGCGCTGGAGATGTTCGTCTCGCGCACCGGGTTGTCCGTGTTTTGATCGGGGCGTAGGGCGGCGCGGACCGCCGCGCCGGTCCGCAGCGGGACGCGGCGCCGAGGACCGCGGTCGGGCCCGGGTCGGGAATCCTGGACTGCCGCTTGAGACTGAACCCGGTCGCTCGCCCTTTGCCGCATCAGCGGCTGCGCCGGCGGCCAACGGTCATTCAACGACGGTGGCAGCGACCGTCTGCTGCACCGCCGTAAGCGGCCACTCGATCGCAACAAGCCGAGTTGTCAGCTTGAACTACGACTCTTACCCGGGGCGACTGATCGGACCCGACCCGTTGCGGAAGTCGGACAGTCGCATTTCAACGCTGCAAATCGGGTGCCCACCTTCGGCATGAGATGCACGTCTCACATCCAAACAGCCGTCCACCCGGGTAAATTGGCGCTGTATGAACGCTGATGACCTGCTGCGCCTGACCCGCACGGCCAAGGAGCAGTCTGCCACCGGCACTGCTGCCCAAGGCGACGACTTGATCACACTTCTGCAAGGACAGCAGCGAAGTGGACGGATCGCCCTCTACGCGTCGGCCACGCATGGGATGACTTCCATCCTTGTTAACTCGGTGCTGGTCGAGACGTCGAAGCTCGCTGGCGACCTGCAGGGCATCGTTGATTGGGAGGGAAATCCGTATAACGCCTCGAGCTGCTCGCTGGTTACTGGGGGCGGTGAGCCAGCCCGAGTCGAGATGGTCCATCCTTGGCGGGAGAGACAACCAGCGCCTTTGATCGGGGCGACCCAGCTTGTGTTCGCTCGGGTGTTCGACGCTAGGCTTGAAGGGCGCACGTACTTCGAGCTCTCACAGGAACTGGCCCTGGCGCATGGCCTTCATTGGCTCGAAGAGAGGCAGGCGTGGTGCAGGTTCGATGAGACCGGCGAAGTTGCGGCATTCGCAGGGGTCGAGCGCGCGGGAAACAGCGAGCACGGTGCATCGGCGCACCTGGTCTGGGTGGACTACGACCTACTCCAACGACACATGTCTGCCAGTGAATCGTCTTTGATCCAGATGTTCGACGCCATACCGATACCGGCAGGACTGGCCGCATCGGAGCGAGCGGACGGCGAGGAGGTCGGTGATCTGAAGGCTGGGATCATCTATCGCTGCGGGAAGAGCGGGGCCGGAGGCTACGCCAGAGGCGTCTATTTCATGGGGCCTGACCAGACGGCGCATGAGCGCGGGATATCCGAGGCATCCGTAGAAGATGCTCCGAAGGAGTACGAGACCTTCACGATCCTTGACTGGAAGAACGGGAAAATTGTCGAGTGCAGCAGTTCGCCTGACACTCAGGCCTCGTACTTTCAGAAGGACTCGCCCCTACCCTTCCAGACGTCGCCAGTGTTCTTTCGGCCGGATGTGCTGGACCGCTACAAAGCCAACCCAGATAAGTACCAACTCCAGCACCGGTCCATCACATGCCGGCACGCTTGGTCCCTGCAAAGCTACGACGTCAACGCCGCGGGCCAAGTGC